>Ga0181528_10000217_pt1 | contig 51524 bp, 51 predicted proteins | sample PEATcosm2014_Bin_47_FD_119742 | JGI IMG/M metagenome (GOLD analysis project Ga0181528, IMG submission 119742) | Peatland microbial communities from MTU Mesocosm Facility, Houghton, MI, USA - PEATcosm2014_Bin10_10_metaG | ecosystem: Environmental > Terrestrial > Soil > Wetlands > Peat | place...
CATGCCCAGCTCGCCGAGGGGGCGCCGCAGCTCGGGGTCGTCCACGTGGGCGATCGCCGACGCTACCTGGGTCTCGTCGATGGACATGGGGGCTCTCCTGGGGGAAATTCGGCGTCACCGGTACACTAGGGGACGTGCAGCCCGACCCGGACAGCCCCGAGGCCAGTGCCGGATCCGACTCCGACAGCCAGTTCGCCGCCGCCGTGACGGCGGTGACGTCGGCCTTCGGTGACCCGACACGCCGCGAGATCTACCTGTTCGTGCGGGCCCAGCCGGGGGCGACCGCCTCCGAGGTGGCCGCCCGCTTCTCCCTCCACCCGAACGTGGCCCGTCACCACCTCGAGCGCCTGGCCGCCGGGGGATACGTCGAAGTGACCCGCGAGCGGCCGGACGGCCAGGGGGCGGGCCGTCCCTCCAAGCGCTTCCGGGCCATCGGCCCCGATCCGACCCTCGACCTCCTCACCCGGCGCGACGACCTCCTCGTGCTCCTGCTCCAGGAGGCCCTGCAGATGCTCGGTCCACTGGCCGCCGAGGGCATGGCGGAGCGGGTCGGCGAGGAGTACGGCCGTCGTCTGGCCGGTCGGATGTCGCCCGGCGACAGTCAGCGGTCGCTGCGCACGGCCATGCACGCCATCGCCGACACCCTGACCGCCCACGGGTTCGCGGCCCACGCCGAGGACCAGGGCACGACGACCGCGGTGGTCGCCGACAACTGCCCCTTCGGTGACGCCGCCTCCCAGTACCCGGTGCTGTGCGCCGTCGACCGCGGCATGGTCAAAGGACTGCTGGCCGGCCTCTGCGGCGACGACCCGGGTGCCGTCCCGGTGGTCCTGTCGTCGTCCCGGGCCCGGGGTGACGACGCCTGCGCCGCTGTCGTCTGACCGGCACCCGTGGCCCGCCACTACCTCGACCACGCCTCCACCACCCCGCTCCGTCCCGAGGCCGCCGCCGCCATGGCGGCCTGGAGTGACCTCGGCGTCACCGCCGACCCGGGCCGGGTCCACACCGAGGGCCGGATGGTCCGGGCCGCGCTCGAGGACGCCCGCGACCGGGTGGCCGACCTGTTCGGCGTCCGCCCCCGCCAGGTCGTCCTGACCTCGGGAGGGACCGAGTCGGTCAACTCGGCCGTCTGGGGCGTGCTGTCGGGCGTCGGAGGTCCGGCCCCGGTGGCGTGTGCCGACGTCGAGCACTCGGCCGTGCGGGACGCCTCGGCGCGTTCGGGCCCCCTGGTCACGATCGCGGTCGATGGCCTCGGCCGGATCACGGCCGCCGCCGTGGTCGAGGCCCTCGAGCGGTGCCGACGGGAGCACGGGCGGCCGCCGGCCCTCGTGCACTGCCAGTGGGCCAACCACGAGGTGGGCACGGTCCAGGACACGGCCGAGGTGGTGGCCGTCTGCCGGGAGTCGGGGGTGCCCGTCCACGTGGACGCCGTGGCCGCCGCCGGCCACGTCCCCCTCGACCTCGACGCGCTGGGCGCCGACCTGGTGTCGGTGTCGTCGCACAAACTCGGCGGACCGTCCGGCGTGGGTGCGCTCGTCCTGCGACGCGGCCTGCGCATCGGACCGCTGCTGGTCGGGGGCGAACAGGAGCGGGGCCGGCGGGCCGGCCTCGAGGACGTGGACGGCGCCATCGGGTTCGGCGCCGCGGCGGAGGCGTTGGCCGCCCCCGGCCGGCTCGACGCCGAGGCCTCGGCCGCCCGGTCCGCCACCGAGGCGCTGCGGGCGGCCGCCACCGAGGTCGAGGGCGTCGTCCCCTACGGGGACACCGATCGCCGCGTGCCCCACATCCTGTGCCTCGGCGTCGCCGGGGTGGAGGCCGAGCCGGTCCTGCTGGGGCTCGACCAGGCCGGCGTCGCCGTCCACTCGGGCTCGTCGTGCTCGTCGGAGGCCCTCGAGCCCTCACCCGTACTCGAGGCCATGGGTGTCGACGGCGAGCGCTCGCTCCGCCTGTCGGTCGGGTGGTCGACCACCGCGGCCGACGTCGACGCCTTCGCCGGCGCGTTCGCCGGGGTGGTCGAGCGCCTGCGCTCCCTGCGCGCCTGAGCCCACCCCGGGTCCCGTCGTCGCGGCCCCGGTAGGTTGACCGCCATGCGCGCCGTCGTCTGCCACGAGTTCGGTCCCCTCGACAGGTTGACGGTGGAGGACCGTCCCGACCCCGAGCCGGCCGAGGGCATGGTGCGGATCGACGTGGCCGCCGCCGGGGTCAACTTCGTCGACGGTCTGATCTGCCAGGGCCGGTACCAGCTGAAGCCGCCGGTGCCGTTCGTGCCGGGCAGCGAGGTGGCCGGCACCGTCTCGGCCCTCGGGCCCGGGGTCAGCGGGTGGTCGGTCGGCGATCGGGTGCTGGTGTTCTGCGGCTTCGGCGGGTTCGCCGGGCAGGTCGTGGCCCCGGCCCTGTCCCTGGTGGCCGTGCCGGCGTCGGTCGACCTGCCCCGGGCCGCCGCCCTGCTCCAGAGCTACTGCACCATGTTGTTCACCCTGACCCGGCGCACGAGCGTGCGGCCCGGCGAGTGGGTCCTCGTCCTCGGGGCCGGCGGGGGGATCGGCCTGGCCGCCGTCGACGTGGCCGTCGCCCTGGGCGCCCGGGTCGTCGCCGCCGCCTCCACCCCCGACAAGCTGGAGGCGGCCGTCGCCATGGGGGCCGAGGCGACCATCGCCTACGAGGAGGAGGACCTGAAGGTCCGGGCCCGCGAGCTGTCCGGGGGCGGCGTCGACGTGGTGGTCGACCCGGTCGGGGGCCGCCATGCCGAGCCGGCGCTGCGGGCGACCCGCCAGCTCGGTCGGTTCTGCGTGATCGGGTTCGCCTCGGGGCCCATCCCGACGGTCCCGCTGAACCAGGTACTGCTCAACAACCGCACGGTGGTCGGGGTCGACTGGGGCGGCTGGACCTTCACCGACCCGCTCGGCAACCGCGCCCTCATCGACGAGGTGATGGGGATGGTGGCCGACGGGCGCCTCCGTCCGACCGCCCCCGCCACCCGGTCGCTCGACGAGGCCGCCGCGGTCATGGCCGGTCTCATCGACCGGACCGTCGGCGGCAAGGTCGTGCTCGTCCCCTGAGGGTCGCGGACCGTCAGCTCGACGGCACGCCCGACGGTAGTGGCACGTGGGCGGCGGCGAAGGCCTGACGCAGGGTGGACGCCGCCTCCGACACGACACTCGGGGGCGGCCCGTCCGCCAGGAACAGGTGGAACTGGTCGACCGCCCCCTGGGCGTTCCCGTCCAGCTGCAGCTCGAGCGTGCCCAGATAGAGGTGGGCGGCGTAGTCCGTGGGATCGAGGGCCACGGCCTGGGTGATCTTGGTCCGGGCGTCGCTCAGGAGGGACGTGCTCGCCCCCTGCTGACCGATCCGGTACTCGAGCCACCCCAGCTGGGCCAGGGCCACCTCGTCGTCGGGGTGGGCGCGCAGCACCTGCTGGTAGAGCTGGGCGGCCTGGCCGAGATCGCCCTCGTTCTCGGAGGCGGCGGCCTGGTCCAGGGTGCGGGCCACCTGCTGGGTCGGGCTCAGGGCGATCGAGCCGGTGGCCGTCTGGCCGGGCAGGCGGTCGGAGGCGAACAACGGGACGGCCACGATCAGCGCCACGGCGAAACAGGAGACGGCGCCGATGAGGAACCACTTGTTCCGCCCCCGGCGCCGGGGTGCACCGGCCTCCGCCGCGACGACCGCCGGAGCCGGGGCCTCCGGGGCCTCGGCCACCAGGGTGGCGCTGCCCGACGGCGACGGGGCCCGGGTCGGTGACGGGGCCCCGGTGCCACCGGGTCCGGGGGCGACCGGCCCGAGGGCGGCCAGTCGGCCCAGGTCCCGCTGGCGCAGGGCCAGGTAGTCGGCATCGCCCAGGTCGCCGGCGAGGTACTCGGCGTCGGCGTCGGCCAGCGACTTGGTGAGGAACGCCCGGCGCTCCTCCACCACCGCCGGGTCGGCGGTGGCCCCCCGCACGTCCGCGTCGAGGCCGGCGTCACCGGAACGGCGGCGCCGGCGCAGCACCACGGCCAGCCCGGCCACCGCCACCAGGCCGCCGGCCACCGGCAGCACCCACACGAGGGCCGACCACCCGCTGGTCGACGGGTCGAGGACGATGGTGGACCCGTAGCGGGCGACGAGGTAGTCCTCGATCCGGGCGTCGGTCCAGCCCTGGTCCACGAGCTGGCGGACCGTGGACCGCACGGTGACCGCCGTCGGGGCACTGGAGACCGCCACCGACAGGTCCTCACAGCTCGGGCAGCGGATGTCGGACTCGATGGCCGCGGCCCGCTGCGCGGCGGTGGGCGGCGACGAACGGAGGACGCCGCTGCCCACCAGCAGCGCCACCACCAGGACCACGCCGAGCAGCGTCCACAACGGGAACCGGCGCGCGCTCATGCGCCCGCCGCCTTCGCCCGGGCGATGAGGCTGTCGAGGTCCGCCTCGGTCACCGGGGCCACGATGTAGGCGACCACCCGGCCGTCGGGGGCGATCAGGAAGGTGGACGGCGGCGCCCGCACCCCGTAGCCGAGGGCGATGGTGCCCTGCGGATCGGCGAGGGTGGGCCACGTGGCCCCGATGGTGGCCTGGTACTGCCGGGCCTGGGCCGCCGTGTCGTCGAACACCACGCTCACGACCCGTGCGTCACCCGCCTTCTGGTGGTGGAAGGAGAAGGCCACGAGCTCGGGTCCCTCGGTCTGGCAGGGCACGCACCAACTGGCGAAGAAGTTGAGCACCACCCAGGTGCCGGGCGCCCGGGGCAGGGCGAACGCCGCCCCGTCGACCGTCGCGCCGCGCACCGGGGGCGCCGGCTTGCCGACGAGCGGGCTCTGCACCTCGGAGACGGCGGCCGGGGGTCGGGTGGCGAGCACGGCGATGAGGCCGGCCGACACCACCAGGATCGTCACCGCGATCCAGCGCGCCGTGTGGCGCCGACGGGGGGCGTCGGCCGGGGGCGCCGCGGGTGGCCCGTCGGCCCCGGCCGCGGGCAGCACCCCGGACAGGTCGACGTCGGTCACGACGCCTCGCCCGCCCCCACCGGCTCCCGGTTTGGTTCGGGGGTTCCACCGGGGGCCGCGGCACCCTCCGGGCCCGCGACGTCGTCGTGACCGGGGGGCACGGGTGGCGCGGCGGCGGTGACCGGGGCCGACACCGGATCGGTGGGCCGCCGACGGCGGCCGGGCACGGCCGACAGGACGGAGCCGACGACGATGAGGGCCCCACCGATCCACAGCCACATGACGAGGGGCTGGACCACCACCCCGAAGGTCCACCCACCGACTCGACCCGGGATCGAGTTGATGGTGAGGTAGACGTCGGAGGTCAGGGACGAGTCGATGGCCGGCGTGCCGACGGCCTGGGTGCCGGTGCCGAACTGGCTGATGGCCGGCGTGAAGACCGCCCCCCCGTCGATGCGCAGCAGGGCCTGCTGGCTGACGTGGGACGGGGTCCTGACGATCCGGGTGCCCACGAACTGGACGGTCTGTCCGGCGAAGGTGCCGGTCTGCCCCTGGGTCAGCACCAGCGTCCCCCGCTGCCCGAAGGCGGTGGCGGCGGCCAGTCCGACCGCCAGGAACACCACCCCGATGTGCACGACCATGCCGCCGTTGGCCCGGCCGACGAACCCGCGCCACCCGGCCAGCACGGCCCGTCCGGGCGACGCCCCCGCGCCCCGCGCCGTGCGCCAGGCACCCCGCACCGACAGCACCAGCGCCCGGGCCGCCGACGACGCCGCGAAGGCGCCGAGGCCGAAGGCCAGCAGCGGCTCGATCCCGGTGATGCCACCGGCCACGCACGCCACGACCACGATCACGCCGATGGCCGCGGGCACGGCCAGGCGGCCCCGCATGACCTCGGCCGTCGACTTGCGCCACGGGAGGGCCGGGGCCACCGCCATCAGGAAGAGCAGTCCGAGGCCCAGGGGGATCACCAGGCGGTTGAAGTAGGGGGCGCCGACGGCCACCTGGGACCCACTGTTGACGGCCTCGTAGAAGAGCGGGAAGACGGTGCCCAGCAGTACGACGAAGGTGAAGAGCACGAAGAGGAGGTTGTTGGCCAGGAAGGCGCCCTCACGGCTGAAGGCCGAGTCGATGCCACCCGGTGAGCGCAGGCGGTCCCCCCGCCAGGCGATCAGGCCCACCCCCGTGGCCAGGACGAGGCCGAAGAAGCCGAGCAGCAGGGGGCCGATGGACGAGGTCGAGAAGGCGTGGACCGACTGGATCACGCCCGACCGGGTGAGGAACGTGCCGAGGATGGTGAGGCTGAAGGTGGCGATGACGAGGGAGAGGTTCCACACCCGGAGCAGGCCCCGGCGCTGCTGCACCATGACCGAGTGGAGGTAGGCGGTCCCGACCAGCCAGGGCATGAGCGAGGCGTTCTCCACGGGGTCCCAGGCCCAGAACCCGCCCCAGCCGAGCACCTGATAGGACCACCAGGCGCCGAGCACGATGCCGACGGTCAGGAACGTCCAGGCCGACAGGGTCCACAGGCGGGTGTCGTTCTGCCAGGCCTCGTCGACCCGGCCGGTCACCAGCGACGCCACCGCGAAGGCGAACGGCACGGTGAACCCGACGAGCCCCAGGTAGAGCAGGGGCGGATGGAAGAGGACCAGCGGGTTGTCCTGCAGGAGGACGTTCGGGCCCAGGCCGTTGGTGGGGACCGCCCCCACCACGTGGGTGAAGGGGTCGGCCGGTCCGAGCATGAGACCGAAGAAAAACGCGCACACCACGTACATGACGAGCGTGGCCCAGGCCACCATGGCGTCGTCGGCCCGCGAGCGGAACCGCCACACCATGGCGGTGGCGTAGAGGCCGAGGATGAGCCCCCACAGGAGGATGGACCCGGCGAGGGCCGACCACATGCCGGTGATGGAGTAGAGGATCGGCGTCGACCGACTGTTGTTGTCGGCCACGTAGGTGAGCGAGAAGTCGTGGGTGATCAGCGCCCGCTGCATGGCGATCGTGGCGACCACCCCGCCGACGAGGACGAGCGGTGCGTAGACGCGGGCGGCCTTCATCCCGCCCGGCCGCCCGCGGACCAGGCCGACCACGAGGACGAGGCAGCCGACCACCGCGGCGGCGAAGCCGAGCAGGACCCCGATGTGTCCGAGGGTGCCGTTCACGGCCGGAGGGCGCGCGAGGAGGGGGGAGCCGGGGCGGGCGTCACCGCTTGGTGCCGTTCGGCGCGGTGACCCGGCTCGGGTACTCGGCGATGTAGTTGGCGGTGTGCTTGACCAGGATCTGGTCGGACACGAAGCGGTCGCCCGCGAAGTGGCCCACGGCGATCACCGGGATGTCGGGCTGGAACAGCTGGGGCGGGCTGCTCGAGTTGTCCACCACCACGTGGACGGATCCCGAGGTGACGACGAAGTCGACCCCGGCCTTCGTCGCCCGGATCGAACCGGGCTCGACCACACCCTCGATGTTGAACGTCTTGTCGCCGAGTGTCGCCTTCTGGGCCACGGCCTGGTCGGCGGGCAGGTAGAAGTCGAGGGCCGACCCGATGCCCTTCGCCACCAGGAACACCAGGGCGCCGACGAGGACCACCCCGACCACCACGTAGCGGGCGATGTGGCGACGGCCGGCCACGGGCCGACGGGGTCCGACGGGTGCGCCGGCGTCGGTGCCAGCGGCGTGGGCGGCCGAGGTCTGCGGAGCAGGGGGGGCGGTGGTCACCGGGCACCTTCGGGGCCGGAGGCGACCGGTCCGACCGGGACGGCCGGGGACGCGGCACCGGGTGTGGCCGTGGCGCCGGGGCTCGCGGACGCGGCGATCCCCACCCCGGCTGCGTCGGACGGCGGGCCGGTGACCCGGGCGACGGCCCGGGTGAGCCGGCGACGGCGCCAGAGCAGCTGCACGGCGTAGAGGAAGAGGGTGGCGAGGACGAACACGTAGCCGGCGATGACGTAGCGCATCAGGCCACCCCCACCCGACTGCCGGTGGCGCCGGTCGGGGCGCCGGCGCCCGGGATCGGCCCGGCCGGTACGCCCTCGGCCTGCCGCTCGACGAGGGCCAGGTCGAGCTCGTTGGCGGCCAGCCAGTCCTCGAGGGCGCCGATGCGGTAGCGGACCAGCAGCATCCACACGAACGCCAGGGTCAGGGCGATGAACCCGAGGAGCAGCGTCCACGCCATCGAGCCGTGGATGGTGGGCGACAGGTTGGCGTTGAGCACGGTGGCCCCCTGGTGGAGTGTGTTCCACCAGTCGACCGAGAAGTGGACGATCGGGATGTCGACGGCGGCGAACAGGGCCACGAAGGCGCTGCGGCGGGCCCGCACCTCGGGCTCGGCGGGCACCCGGCGCAGGGCCAGATAGCCGAGGAACAGCACCAGCAGTACCGCCGTGCTGGTCAGCCGGGCGTCCCACGCCCACCACACGCCCCAGGTGGGCTTGCCCCAGATCGAGCCCGACACCAGGGTGCAGACGTTGTAGACCACGCCGACCTCGACGGCGGCGGCGGCCAGGCGGTCCCAGAACAGCGAGCGGGTCCGGGGCCACAGGTACAGCAGGCTCGCCACCGCGGCCAGGCCGAAGGCCAGGTAGAGGGCCACCCACGCCACACCCGGGTGGATGTAGACGAGGCGCACCAGGTCACCCTGGACCTTGTCGTGCGGGGTCACCCACAGCCCCAGCCACACCGTGGCCGCCGTGCCCACCAGGGCGAGGACGCCGATGACGCGCTCCACCCGCCGGGCACGTCGGGACGGCACGGGAGGTCGGGCCACCCCTGTATTCGCCACCGTGGTCGACGGCGGATGGGGGGCGGCCCCTCCGGCCGGTCCGGTGGCGGGTACGGCCGCCGTGGGGGTGGTGGGCTCGGAGGTCATGCCGTCTCCTGGATGGGGCCGAACAGGGCCACGCCGATGGCGAGGTAGACGGCGTCGAACACGACGAGCAGGCGCAGCCACTGGGTGCCGTCGCCGGGGGTGCCCCCGGCCAGCGCGGCCTGCCAGATCTTGGTGCCGGCCAACAACACGGGGGCGGCGATGGGGAGCAGGAGGAAGGGGAGCAGTGTCTCGCGGACCCGCAGCCCGGCGGACAGCGCGCCGTACAGGGTGCCGGTGGCCGCCAGGCCGATGGTGCCGAGCACGCAGGAGACGACGATCATCCAGGGGACCTCGACGTGGGCCCCGTAGAGGAGGATCACGCCGACGGCCAGGAGGAACTCGAGGACGACCAGCTGGACGGCGACGGCGAAGGCCTTGCCCAGGTAGAGGCCGGCGGGATCGATGCCGGACAGGCGCAGCCCGTCGCGGGCGCCGTCGGCCGACTCGACCGACACGCTGCGCTGGATGGCGAGCACGGTGCAGAACAGCACGGCCACCCAGAAGAGCCCCGGGGCGCCCTTGGCCATCACCTGGCGGTCCGGCCCGAGGGCGAAGGCGAAGAGGACGAGCGCCACGATGCCGAACGGGGCGACCTGGGACAGCGCCACACGGGAACGCGTCTCGATGCGGAGGTCCTTGCCGGCCACCAGGACCGCGTCACGCCACATGGGCCACCGGTCCGGTCGCGGCGGGACGGTCGGCGCCCGCGGGGACGTGACGACCGGCGCCGGGCCCACCCGGGGCCGGTGCGGACGGCGCCGGAGGTGCAGCAGCCGGTGTGGACGGCGCAACCGGCGCGGCGGGTGCGGACGGTGCGGCGGGAACGACGTGGCCCGCGAGCGTCCGTTCCGCGGTCACCCGGCCACCGGTCACGGTGACGGCCCGGCCGGCGAGGCTCTCGACCGGGCCCGGCTCGTGGCTGGCGATGAGCACGGTCACGCCCGAGGCGGCGGCCTCGGTCACGGCCTCGTCCAGCAGGGCGCGGGCCGACGCGTCGAGGCCGGCGTGGGGCTCGTCGAGGAGCCACAGCTCGGGCCACCGGGCGGTCAGCACCGCGAGGGCGACCCGGCGCCGCTGGCCGGCCGACAGCCGACCCGCCTGCGTCTTGGCCAGCCGTCCGACGAGGCCCCACCGGGCGAGGGCCGGTTCGATCCGGGCCACGTCGCCGCCGGCGGCCCGGACGGCGAAGCGGACGTTCTCCCGGACGGTGAGGTCGTCGTAGAGGTGGGACGAGTGGGAGAGCATCCCGAGACGCCGACGGACGTCGACCCGGTGGTGCGACAGGTCGAGGCCGAGGATCGAGAGGTGCCCCGAGGCGAGGGGCACCAGACCGGCGCACACCCGCAGGAGGCTCGTCTTGCCGGCCCCGTTCGGTCCCTCGACCAGGACCGTCTCCCCCACGGCCACCTCCAGGTCGACGCCGGCCAGGAGCGGGAAGCGTCCCGAGAGCGCGACCGCGTCGCGGAGGGAGACTGCGGAGGAGGGGAGAGCAGCGGGGGCCATGGGCTGCCGTCAATGCTACGGGGGCGGACGGGCAGGGGCCAGACGGGGGTCGGCGGCCACCCCCGGGCGCCCGGCGGGGCTCGGGCCGGCGCTCAGCTGGTGGAGAGACGGCCCAGGTGCAGGTCCCGCAGCCAGGTCGAGATGTGGGCCGACACGATGTTCACGTTATGGGTCAGGAGCAGCAGCCCGAAGGCGATCAGGATGAGGCCCCCGACCAGGTCGACCACCCGCAGGCGGCCCTTCACCCGGGCCAGGAGGTCGGTCATCCGCCCGAAGGCCAGGCCGAAGAGCAGGAACGGGACCCCGAGGCCCAGCGAGTAGGCGAGGAGCAGGGCCACGCCCCCGACGGGCGAGCCGCCCGTGCCGGCGGCCAGGGAGAGCACGCTACCGAGGACCGGCCCGATGCAGGGGGTCCAGGCGAAGGCGAACGCCATCCCCATGACCGGGGGGGCCCAGGCCCCGAGCACCGACGGCCGCACGGCGAACCGCTTCTCGCCGGAGACGGCCATCGGGAGGGTCACCCCGGCGGCCATGGCCACCAGGACCGACCCGAACAGCACGATCAGGATGCCCGACACGACCTCGAGGGTCGGCTGGTGGGTGTCGAAGAGCCGGCCGATCGACGAGGCGGTGGCGCCGAGGATGGTGAACACCACCGTGAACCCGGCGATGAAGGCGAGGATCCCCCGCAGCAGGCGGCTCTGGTGACGACGCAGCTCCGCCGGGTCGGGGCCGGTGGCGATCGCGGTCGGCGGGCCGGCCGGCACCGCCTCCACGTCGGGAGCCCGGGCGCCGTCGCGGGGCGGCTCGCCACCCCCCACGGCGACGGGCCGGACCACCGGGGACGGTGCCGGGGTGGGCGCCGCCTGCAGCGCCGACAGCTCGGCGGCCGACAGCCCGGACACCATCGAGAGGTACGCGGGCACCAGGGGCAGCACGCACGGGGACAGGAACGACAGCATTCCCGCGCCGAAGGCGACCAGGAGGCCGAGCGGATCGGCGTGGATCGCCGCCAGTCCGGCCATGTCCAACCGCTAGACCTTCTGGCTCTTCACCAGGGCCAGATCGGCCTCGACCATCATCTGGACGAGCTTCGGGAAGTCGACCTCGCGACTCCAGCCGAGGGTCTTCTCGGCCTTGGCCGGGTCGCCGATGAGGAGGTCGACCTCGGCGGGGCGCAGGAAGCGCTCGTCGATGACGACGTGCTTCTCCCAGTCCAGGTCGGCGGCGGCGAACGACAGCTCGACGAGCTCCTTGACCGAGTGCGTCTCCCCCGTGGCCACCACGTAGTCGTCGGGGTGGTCCTGCTGGAGCATGAGCCACATGGCCCGGACGTAGTCCTGGGCGAAGCCCCAGTCCCGCTCGGCGTCGAGGTTGCCCAGCGCCAGCGTGTCGTCGATGCCGGCGGCGATGCGGGCCACGCCGTGGGTCACCTTCCGGGTGACGAACTCGAGTCCACGCCGGGGCGACTCGTGGTTGAAGAGGATGCCCGACGAGGCGTGGAGGTCGTAGCTCTCGCGGTAGTTCACGGTGATCCAGTGACCGTAGACCTTGGCCACCCCGTAGGGGCTGCGGGGGTAGAAGGGCGTGGTCTCCACCTGGGGGACCTCCTGGACCTTGCCGAACATCTCCGACGAGCTCGCCTGGTAGAAGCGGATCTCGGGATCGACGGTGCGGACGGCGTCGAGCACGCGGGTGACCCCGAGGGCCGTCGTCTCGCCGGTGAGCACGGGCTGGTTCCACGACGTCTGCACGAACGACTGGGCGGCCAGGTTGTAGACCTCCTGGGGCCGGATCTCCTTCAGGATGTTGATCATCGACACCTCGTCGAGGAGGTCGCCGGCGACCAGGTTGATGCGGTCCTGGATGTGGGCGATCCGCTCGAAGTTGATGGTGCTCGAGCGACGGACCATGCCGCTCACCTCGTAGCCCTGGTCGAGCAGCAGCTCGGCCAGGTAGGAGCCGTCCTGGCCGGTCACTCCGGTGATCAGTGCTCGCTTCGCCATCAGGTAGGTGCTCCTCGGGTCTGGTGTGTCGCTACTGGGTTCTGTTCAGGCCGTGTCGTCGCGGTCGGCCGCCACCTGCCACGACGGCGGCCGCTTCTGGGCGAAGGCGGCGATCCCCTCCCTCGCCTCGGCCGTCTGGCTGGTCACGGTCAGCATGGCGTGGAGGTAGGGCAGGGCCTCGGAGGCCGCGGCGTCGACCACAGCGTAGAACGAATCGCGCCCCATCCTCGTCACCCCGGGTGGCTTGGAGGCGAGCACCGCGGTCAGCTCGGCCACGGCGGCGTCGAGCTCCGCATCGGGCACCACCCGGTTGACGAAGCCGATCCGGTCGGCCTCCTCCGCCCCCACCACACGGCTGGTCAGCATCAGCTCGAGCGCCTTCTTGGGGGGCATCGAGCGGAGCAGCGAGACGGTCACCATGTAGGGCCAGAGGCCGACGTTGAGCTCGGGGGCGCCGAAGCGGGCGCTCTCCGAGGCGATCACCATGTCGCAGGCCAGGGCGAGGCCGAATCCCCCGGCCATGGCCCACCCCTGCACCCGGGCGACGGTGGGCTTGCCGAGCTGCCACATCTCCTCGAAGAGCTCGGCCAGCCAGCCCCGGGCGAGGTGGTGGTCGAGGTAGTCGTCGGACGTGCCCCCGGGGTCCTTCGGCACCATGCCCGACAGGTCGGCGCCGGCACAGAAGGCCTGGTCGCCGGCGCCGGTCAGCACGACCACCCGCACGGCCGGGTCGAACTTGGCCCGGGCCAGCTCGCGGCGCAGTCCGGCGATGACGTCCCACGTCATGGCGTTACGGCGCTCCGGCCGGTTGATGGTCAGCGTGAGCACGGGACCCTGACGGACGGCGAGCAGGTCCGAGCTCGTGGACGGATCGCCGTCGGCGGGGTCCGGGCCGGCGGCGGTATGGGGGGGTGCGGTGGCATCGGGCACGCTCCGACGGTACTCCGCACCGGAACCGGCGGTCGCACCGGCGGTCCTCACCCCGCGGTCGTGGTCCCGGTGGCGCCGGACGACGCCGGCCCGTTGGTCAGGATGAGCGATCCACCCTCGTAGCCGTTCCCGGTGACCGGGTCGGCCAGGGCCACGCAGAACCCGGCGAGCTCACAGGACACCGATGGCACCTCACCGACCTGGCTCGGGAGGGGCACCGGCGACCAGGTGGTCCCCCCGTCGGTGGTGGCGACCATCCCGTCGCCCCCGAGCACGCAGGAGGTGTCCGACGTGCAGCTGATCGACTGCCAGTCCGCGCCCCCCGGCGTCCCGTCGACACCCGGTCCCGCCGGGGCGGGGACGAGGGTCCACGTGACCCCGCCGTCGCCCGATCGGAGGACCGCGCCGTCGGTCGGCCCCCCCCAGCACACCTGGGTGTCCGGGCAGGACAGTCCCGGGTTGAACTCGTGGGCCCCGGGGACCAGGCTCTCCGTCCAGGTCCGACCCCCGTCCGTCGTCCGCCAGGCATCGACCACGCCGGTGGCGGGGTCGAAGAGCGACAGTCCGGCCAGCACGACGCACCGGGTGGCGGAAGGGCAGGAGAGAGCGGCGCCGGTGCCCTGCTGACCGCCGTCGACCTCGAAGCCCGACTCCGAGGTCCGTTCGGGCAGGACAGTGCGCGTCCAGTGGACGCCCCCGTCGGTGGTCCGCAGGAAGACGAGCCGGTCGGGCGTGACGGGCGAGGACGACGTGGCGTCGAGCACGTGCCCCACCACGTCACACACGTCGGCCGACGTGCAGTCGACGGCGTCGAGCTCGCCCGGCCAGTACGTCGTTTCCGCCGGAAACTGTGCGTCGGCCGGGATGTACTCGACCGCCGGGGGGATCGGCACCTTGTGCATCTGCCACGTCGCCCCCGCGTCGGTCGTGGTCAGCAGTACCGGGTCCCGCTCCTCCTTCTTGGCCAGCGGGTCGCCCGACTTCGGGTCGAGTAGCCCTCCCCCGGCCGAGCACCAGGTGGCGCTGACGCACGAGACGGCGGTGGCGGTGGCCACGCCGTCGGGCAGGTGGGTGGCCGACCAGGTGTGGCCGGCGTCGTGCGACACGTAGGTGGCACCGGTCACCGACGACGCCCCGCCGACGCCGTAGTAGGTGGAGAGGAAGCAGGTCGTCACCCCGCCGCAGCTGACCTGGGAGACGGCGCCGGGGTTGCCCGTGGCCAGGACGTACTGCGCGCCCGACAGCGAGGCGGTCAGCTGCCAGCCGGCCGTGACCGACGGGCCGTTGGCCCGGGTCCGCCCGGGGACGGACGTGCCGTTCCCGGTGGAGGCGATCGCCACGACCAGCACGACGCCGGCGGCGACGAGGGCGGCGGCCGTCAGCAGGGACCGCCCCCGGTGACCGGCGGGCCGGTGGGCCGACCGGTCGGGGGAACCTCCCCTCACCTCCTCGGAGGTCACGGGGGCGGCCGCCGCGTCGACGAGTGCGCGGAGCTCCGCGCCGAGATCACTCATGCCGAGGTGCCTCCGATCTGGTGGCGCAGCTTGGCCAGGCCGCGTTCGAGGTGGTTCTGGACGGTCGTCACCTTGACGCCGGTGTGGTCGGCGACCTCCCGGAGCGTCCAGCCGAAGCCGTGGACCAGCACGACGGCGGTCCGCTGACGGACCGACAGCGAGGCGAGTGCCTTGGCCAGGCCCGGCTCGACGACGGGGTCGTCGTAGGCGACCGTGGGGGCGAACGTCACGGGCGTCCGCCGCCACCGGGTCCGGCTCTGTCCCACGCGGTAGAGGTAGCCCGGGAGGTTGTCGACGTCGGCCAGGCGCTCCCAGTGCTCCCACGCATAGGCGAGCGCCTCGGCCGTCGCCTCGCGTCCCGCCGGCCCGCCGTAGGCGGCGACCAACGCCCGACGCAGGCGCGGTTCGTTGGCCCGGACGAACTCCTCGAAGTGGTCGGCCGCCACCGCGGCGACCACCGGCGTCCCCCGGGGAGGACTCGCCGGTCCGCCGGGGGCGTGGCTCACGGGCTCCATCATGGTGGTAGAGCCGTCAGGCCGCCGGTCTTACCACCGGGACCCGGAAGAATGTCCGGCGGGTGACCCCCACTACGGTGACGCCATCCCGACGACCGCCCTCCTCTCCTTCCGCCTCGACGGTACCGACGGCGTCTCCATCGAGGCGGCCAAGTGGCGAGGGGCGCTCGGGCGTCTCGGGCACACGACGTACACGGTGGCCGGCAGCGGTCCGGTCGACGTGGTGGTGCCCGGACTGGCCATCGACGACCGGGGGACGCCCTCCGCCCGACGGCTGACGGCCGCGCTGGCCCGTGCCGACCTGGTCGTGGTCGAGAACCTGCTGTCGCTGCCCCTCAACCAGGCGGCCTGGGACGTGGCGGCCGGCGTCCTGGCCGGGCGGCCCGCCGTGCTCCACCACCACGACCTGCCGTGGCAACGGGCCCGGTTCGCGGGGCACGCTCCGCCCCCCGACGACCCGGCATGGCGCCACGTCACCATCAACGAGCGCAGCCGGACGGAACTGGCGGAGCACGGGATCGCCGGCCGGACCGTCTACAACTCGTTCGACGTGCCCCCGCCCCGTCCGGCGCCGGCATGGCCCGACCGGTCCGACCGCGGTCGCCTCCTGCGGGAGGCGCTCGGGATCGGACGGACCGACCGCCTCGTGCTCCAGCCGACCCGGGCCCTGGCCCGCAAGAACGTGGCCGGGGGCCTGCGGTCAGCGGCGGAGCTCGGCGCCACCTACTGGCTGCTCGGGCCCGCCGAGGACGGCTACGGGCCCGAGCTCGAGCGCCTGGTGGCGACCGCCCCCTGCCCCGTACAGCGTGGCTTTCCCGACGCCCCGGCCGCGGGCGGGACCTGGACGGTCGACGACGCCTACCAGGCCTGTGACGTCGTGACCCTCCCCTCCACCTGGGAAGGGTTCGGCAACCCGAGCCTGGAGTCCGTCACCCACCGCCGGCCCCTCGTCATCGGTCCGTACCCGGTAGCCGTCGAACTGGCCGCCTTCGGCTTCCGGTGGTTCGCGCTCGACGCCGTGACCGGGCTCGACGACTGGCTCGCACACCCCGACCCCGGGCTGTTGGAGGCCAACCTGGAGGTGGCCCGGGCCCACTTCTCCCTCGAAGACCTGCCCGGCCGGATCGCCGAGGTTCTGGCGACGCTCTGATGACCCGCCGGTCCTCGCGGCGGCGTCCGGCACGTCCGGAGCCGCCACCGGCCTCCGGACTACCATGACCGAAATGTCGAGCGCCGCCGCCACGGGGAGCACCACGTCGGGACCCCCGCGCGCCCGGTCGAGCCGTCGGCTGACGGCCGACGCCCGGCGCCGTCAGCTGTTCGACGTGGCGCTCTCGCTCTTTGCCGAGCACGGCTACTCGGCCACGACCATGGACGACATCGCCGAGGCGGCCGGGGTGACCAAGCCGCTCGTCTACCAGCACTTCGAGTCGAAGCGGGCCCTGTACCTCGAGCTCCTCGACGTCTTCTCCCACTCGATGATCGACCGCATCGTGCAGGCCACCGCGGCGGCCGAGGGGCCCCGCCAGCAGGTCGAGCTGGGCTTCGCCGGCTACTTCGAGCTGATGGTCGACAACGAGCACGCCTTCCGGCTCCTCTACGGACGGGACGCCCCCGACGACGTCGAGCTCGGTGCGGCCCTCCGTCGCGTCGAGGAGACGATCGCCCAGGCCATCGACCCGCTCATCGACGCCGACCTCGACCCCGAGCACCGGCTGCTGCTGGCCCACGCCGTCGTCGGCATGGCCGAAGGCGCCAGCCGGCACTGGCTCGACGCCCACCGCGCCCGGCGCAGGTCCGGGACGGGGGGAACGGCCGAGGACGAGACCGACCGGGCCGCCGAGGCGGCCCGCCTGGCCGCCCAGCTGGCCGACTTCGCCTGGGCCGGCCTGCGCCAGGTCCACCGCATCTGACGTCGGGGACCGGACCCGGCCCCGGCGGGAGCCGGCGGCCGGTCAGACCTGCACGGTGCCGACCGCCACCGGCTGGTTGACCGACCTGACGACGCCGCCGGCGACCTCGTCGGTGATGGCGAACGCCGACACCGTCGGCGACCCGGCCACGCTGAAGGGGACGATGCCCGGATCGGCACCGAGCAGGCCCAGCGAGATCGTCTTGGAGCCGACCACGCCCCAGAGCTGGTAGGTGCGGTCGTCGGGCAAGGCGGTGAGGCCGTCCTTGTCGTTGACGACGAACCCGGTGCCGGCCGCCGTGAGCACGATGGTGGCGGGCGTCGATCCGGGCCCGGTCGGGTCGGCCAGGGGGATCCGCCGGGTACCCGGGGCGGCGAGCGCGGCCCGCTCGGCGCCCGACAGCTGGGACCCGGACTGCAGGGCGTTCACCTGCGTGTGCAGGTGGTTCACCTGGACGCCGAACACCAGGGCGATGACAGCCGCCGCCGCGGCCACCAGGCCCGCCGCCACCGTGACCACCCGGGAGCGACGCCGGGCGGGGTCGAGGGGGACCACGTCGCCGACCGACGCCGGGGTGCCGGTCGACCCGAGCTCCGGTGCCGGCGGTCGAGGTGCCGGTCGATCCTCCGACCCCTCGGGACCGTCGAGCCGGGCGGCGAGCCGGGTCCACGAGTCGTCGGAGGTCCCACCCAACTGCCCGGCGATGCCGTCCCACAGCTCGGCCGGCGGGGACCCGCCCGAGTTGGCCAACAACCCGGCCACCTCGTGGTGCTGGGCCACCTCGACCGCGCACCGCACGCACTCTTCCAGGTGCGCCTCGATGATGGCGGCGGTCTCGCGGTCCACGGCGTCGAGCGCGTAGGCCCCGAGCAGCTCCTCGATCTCGGTGTGGCTGAGGGAGGTCGGGTCCGCGCTCACAGTCCCGCTCCCGCCGGCTCGATGCCCCGTTCCATCAGGTGGACGCGCAGTCGCCCGAGGCCCGATCGGATCCGGCTCTTGACGGTTCCCTCGGGCTCCTCGAGCAGCACGGCCACCTCCTTGTAGGTGCGGCCGCCGAAGTAGGCGAGCTCGATGGGTTGGCGGAGCTCGTCGGGAAGCGCCCCCAGGGCGTCCTTCACCTGCTCGGCCACGGTCATGTCCCAGACCTCCCGGTCGATGTCGTAGGGCGCGGTCGCCGTGTCCCGGGACGTCCGCTCCTCGCGTCGGCGACGCGACTCCTCGGACCGGACGACGTCCACGGACTTGCCGTGCGTCCGGGCCAGCAGGAACGACCGGAGGGTGCCCCGCTGGGCGTCGAACTTCTCCGGGTGGCGCCACAGGTCGAGGAAGACCTCCTGGGTGACCTCCTCGGCCGGCGGGTCCGAGCGCAGGATACGGCGGGCCAACGCGTGGACGGCTCCACCGTGACGCCGGTAGACCTCGGCCAGCGCAGGTTCGTACCAGCGGCCCACCGCCACCACCAGGTTGGCGTCGCTCGCCTGCTCCACGTCCAGTTGGACCACCTACTTGACTCTCGCCACTCGCACGAAGGGTATTCGATGCCGGTGCCGACCCGGATGAGACCCGGATCGACAGCACCCGGACGGGAGCGGATCGACCGGTCTCCCCCGGGGCGCGCGACCGGGCCCCGTCAGCGACGGAGCCCGGTCACATGCTGCTTGTTCGTTATCGGCTACCCGCGGTCCAGGACCGCCGGCAGCCGATGGCCGGTCCGGCTCAGGAGGCCTTCAGCGGCTTCAGGGCCGTGATGGCACCGGACGACGAGATGCACACCGCGCCCGTCGCCGTGCCGGGGACCTTCAGGTTGTCGCCGGTGTCAGCGGTGACATTGGCCTTGAAGGTGTCCGCCGACGGGTTGCTCGATCCACCCTTGACGTAGCCGGGGCACTTCTTGGCCGAGGTGCTCTTCAGGACCGGGGCGCTGATGGTGGTCGCGCTACCGCTCACCCAGGTGATGGTCCCGCCGGTGGCCAGCGTGGAGCTGTTCACCGGCTGCGAGCTTCCACCGGTGTTCCCACCCGTGCACCCGCTCACGACGGTCGTGCCCGTGGCGGTTCCGGTGAGCGTCGTGCAGGTGATCTTGGAGAACTTCGCCTGCGCTGACGCCCCTGCCGGATTGGCGAGCAACACCGACGCTCCTGCGAGCGGCATACTCAGGGCTGCGGCCAGTACTAGTGCTTTTCTCATTTGTTCGCTTCCTCCTCGATGGGTATTGGAATTTCCCCCCCACCCGTGGAGCACAGTGCCCAGACGGCCCCGGGGTAACCCAACAATCGGGCGTATCGGCAAGAAAAGGCGAGAAGACACCTGTTAAGCGGCGTAGCGAAATCCCGACTCACCCGGTAGGGTATTGGCGTGTTCACCTTCCCGAACCCGGTCAACGACTACGCCGCCCGGACCGTGGCGACCGGGGTCGTCCTCATGGGCGTGGCCACCATCGCCTTCGACCAGCCCTGGATCCTCATCCTCCTCGCCTACGGCTTCTGGGCGCGGGTGCTCACCGGGCCCACCCTCAGCCCCCTCGGCCAGCTGGCCACCCGCGTGGTGGCTCCCCGCCTGCCCTTCGAGCCGAAGTACGTGCCGGGTCCACCCAAGCGCTTCGCCCAGGCCATCGGCGTCGTCTTCTCGAGCACCGCACTGGTGCTCTGGTACGGGTCCGGCGAGCACACGGCGGCCTTCGTCGTCGTGGGCCTGTTGACCGGCGCGGCGTTCCTCGAGGCCGCCTTCGGCCTGTGCCTCGGCTGCAAGGGCTTCGCCGTGCTGATGCGGCTCGGCGTGGTCCCCGAGTCGGTGTGCCTGGAGTGCAGCGACCTGTCGCTCCGCCACCCCGAGCTCGCCGCCGACCGCGCCTGACTCCCGCGCCCCGCTGGTGTCGGTGCCCACGAGACCGTTCGACCCGGCACCCGTCCGGGTGGCCCGACCCGAGGAGTACGCCCGGCTCCGCTCCATCGAGCTCGAGGCCGACGACCTCTACCTGACGGTCGGCATCGGTCCCTTCCCCGTCGACGACGTACACGACCGGCTCGACGAGATGGCCGTCGTCTTCGCGGCCGGCGATCCCCCGGTCGGTTTCGTCGGTGTCGAGCTGCTCGACGGCGAGGCCCACATCGACCAGCTCTCGGTCCTGGCCGCCGAGGGGGGTCGGGGCACCGGGCGGGCACTCCTCGACGAAGCCATCCGCTGGGCCCGCCATGCCGGCCTTCCGGCCGTGACGCTCACCACGTTCCGGGACGTGCCCTGGAACGCCCCCTTCTACCGGCGGGTGGGCTTCGAGGTCGTCACCGAGCCGGCGTCCGGCCTCGGCGAGCGTCGGGCCGACGAACGGGCCGAGGGATTCGACCGGTTCGGGACCCGGGTGGCCATGCGCCTCACCCTGTGACCCGCCACCGGACGGCGCCGGCCGCGTCGCGTCAGTCCGCCGTGGACCCGTCGCCCAGCCTCGGCAGGAGTCGGTCGCACAGGTCGGCGAGCTCCGCGGCGCACGAGACGTAGACGGCGTCCTCCCCCCCGGCGGGGTCCTCCACGTCCTCCCAATCGCCCAGCTCCACCTCGTCGAGCCGCAGGGCGGCGAGCCGGTCGGCGAGCGGCCCTGGCCCCGGTGGCAGGTCGCGCACCAGGCGCTTGATCGACGCCGTGCGGTGGGCGGCATGGGGGTGCTTGCGTCGGATGTAGGCGACGTGCTCGGAGGCCATGGCCAGGATGAGCGCCGAGTCGTCGATGTCCCCATCGGTGACCTGGTGGCTGCGGTGGCCGTCGGCCTTCCAACCCAACGCCTCCAGGGCGGCGCGGGTGCGTCGGCTCATGGGCTGGCCCTCGACGACGTGGGTGCCGGCCGTCACGATCGACAGCGGGGCCCCCTGCAGCATCGCCCCGGCCATCACCGACCGGGCGGCGTTGCCGGTGCAGAGGGTGACCAGCACGGCCGGTTCGTCGGGGGAGGGGCGCTCGGGCACCCGGCAACGGTACCCGTCGGCCGACGGGAGCCCGGTCGCCCCCGACCACCGCGGTGGACCGGAGCCGGGGCACCGGCTCGAGGGATAGTGGTCCTGGATGGTCCCGATCCGATCAAGGAACCGGCGCACGGCACCGGAGTCACCCCGTAGGAGCGCCATGATGGCGAGCCGGTTCCCGATCGGCCCGTCCGGCGGTATCGCGTCGAGCGCCGCCAACCCGGTAGGCGGGCGCGTCGAAGGACCTGAGCGGGGCGTCGTCGACAACCACGTGACGGACGGGCTCCGATCACCTCCGGCCCTGGGTGCCAGGAGTCCCAGTCCCCTGACCAGGGAGTACGAAGAAATGTGAACGGAACGGTTGCGTTTCGTTCTGCTAGGCCTTATTCTGTCTGAGACGGAACCGTTCCGTTCCATTACCAGGAGGACCCGGCGTGGCCATCGTCGAGACGGACAGCATCGAGCGGGAGGGTCGACCCTCCGGGGCGCGCGCCGCCGCCCGGCGCCAGGCCATCCTCGATGCCGCGCTCGGCCTGCTCATGGAGGTCGGCTACGACCGACTGAGCATGGACGCCCTGGCCGAGCGGGCCCGGGCCGGCAAGGCCACCATCTACCGCCACTGGTCCGGCAAGGCCGAAGTCGTGGCCGAGGCCATCCGGTGCCGCAAGTGCGACGACTTCAAGGCGCCGGCCGACACCGGTTCGCTGCGCGGCGACCTGTTGGCCTCCCTCAACCACAGTCTCGAGTCCTTCACCGAGGAGGACTCCGCACTGCTCGTCGGCGTGGTCTCGGCCATGGCCCACGACCAGGAACTGGCCGACCTCATGCGGGCGCAGATGTACGAGACGAAGCAGGCCCTCTACGACGAGATCGTGGCCCGCGCCGTCCGGCGGGGTGAGCCCGTGTCACTGCAGGCGTCCGCCGTCGCCAACGAGGTCAGTTCCGCTCTGTTCTTCAACCGGGTGGCCATGGGCGGTGGCCCGGTCGACGAGACCTTCGTGCTCCACGTGGTGGACGACGTGATCATCCCGCTCCTGCGCTGCTGAACCACCGCTCCGCCCCCACCGACGGATAAGCGCCCGAGCGCGGCGCCTCTGCCGTCACGCGCCGTACCCCGAAGTACCCGCAGTACCCGCAGTACCGGCGATCTCCCCCGGTCGCCACCCGACAACCCGCCAGACTCCGACCCCCCTAGGAGACCCATGACCACCACCGAAACCACCGGACCACCGATTCCGGTCAATCCCCGTGAGCAGGACCCCAAGCGCTGGCTGGCGCTGGCCGTCATCGCCGTCGCCCAGTTGATGGTGGTGCTCGACGCGTCGATCGTAACCATCGCCCTGCCGTCGGCCCAGAAGGCGCTGCACATCTCCACCGACAACCGGCAGTGGATGGTGACCGCCTACACGCTGGCGTTCGGTGGCCTGCTGCTGCTCGGCGGCCGCATCGCCGACTACGTCGGCCGCAAGCGCATGTTCGTGATCGGCCTGATCGGCTTCGCCGCCGCGTCCGCCCTGGGCGGGGCGGCCGTCAACGCCCCGATGCTCTTCGGGGCCCGCGCCCTCCAGGGGGCCATGGCGGCCATGCTGGCCCCGGCGGCCCTGTCGCTCATCACCGTGACCTTCACCGAGGTGAAGGAGCGGGCCACCGCCTTCGGCGTCTACGGCGCCATCGCGGGGGGTGGCGCGGCCATCGGCCTCATCATGGGCGGCGTGCTCACCCAGTACGCCTCGTGGCGCTGGTGCCTCTTCGTCAATGTCCCGATCGCCATCGTGACCGCCATCGTGGCCGTCCCGATCGTCCGGGAGAGCAAGGCCCACGGCAACACGAGCTACGACATCCCCGGTGCGGTGACCGTGACCGCCGGTCTCGTGTCGCTGGTCTACGGCTTCACGCAGGCCGCCCAGCACGGATGGGCGTCGGCCAGCACCCTGTCGTTCCTCGGCCTGGCCGTCGTACTGCTGGCCGCCTTCGTCACCATCGAGCTCCGGGCGAAGAACCCGCTCCTGCCGATGCGGGTCATTCTCGACCGCACCCGTGGCGGATCGTTCCTGAGCTCGCTCATGGTGGGATCGGGCCTGATGGGGATGTTCCTCTTCCTCACCTACTACTTCCAGGAGAACCTGGGGTACTCGGCCCTCAAGACCGGCTTCGCCTTCCTGCCCTTCTCGGCCGGCATCATCCTGGCCGCCGGCGCCTCGTCGAAGATCATCCCCCGTACCGGCCCCAAGCCGGTGATGGTGGTCGGCTTCTCCGCGGCGACCCTCGGCATGCTGTGGCTGACCCGGATCGGTGCCCACACGAGCTTCAGCGCCCACGTGCTGCCCGCCGAGATCCTCATCAGCATCGGCATGGGCCTGGCCTTCGTCCCCATGAGCAGCACCGCCCTGTTCGGCGTGCCGGCCCATGACGCCGGCGTGGCCAGCGCCACCCTCAACACCACCCAGCAGATCGGTGGATCGCTGGGAACCGCCCTGCTCAACACCGTCTTCGCCTCGACCACGGCGGCGTACCTCGCCACCCGGGTCGGGACGCCGGCGGTGCGGGAGGCCGCCCAGATCCACGGCTACACCGTGGGCTTCGCCATCGGCGCCGTGTTCCTCGCCATCGCCGCCCTGTCCGCCGGATTTCTCATCAAGGCGTCACGGGACGACATGGCCGAGGTAGGCGAGATGGCACTCGTGCCCGCCTGAGCCGGAGTGGCCGGACGTCGGTCCGGCCGCTCGCCCTTCGCCCGACGTGGCCGCTCCCGGATCTCCCACCGGGGGCGGCCACGGGCGCGTCCGGGTGGCCGATCCGACGGGCCCGTGCCGGCCGGTCATCCGGCCGCGGCGAGCACGGCCTCGACCCGCTCGGCCACCCCGTCACCGGGACCGCCCGGATCGTCCGCACCGTCCGTCAGCCCGCCGGCGGGCACGGTGGCGAGGAGGTGGGCGGCGCAGGCGTCCTCGCCCGCCGCGATGAGGTAGACGACCTCGGCCAGGATGCCCAGCCGGTCGATCACCCGGCGGAAGTGCCAGTCGCCGAAGGCCGGGTCGGCGATGCTGCGACGCACGGCCTCGAGTGTCGCCTCGAGGGGTACCCGCACGGCGGCCACCACCGTCGAGCCCGTGGCCCGGTCGAGACACCCACCGAGTCGACCGGCCACCTCCTCGACGATCGGGAGCCGCCGGAGGTCGTTCAGCACCTGGTTCACCAGGACGTTGTGGGTGCCCTCCCAGGACTCGTAGACGATGGCGTCGCGGTAGAGGCGGGGCAGCACGCTGAACTCCTCGATGGTGCCGTTGCCCCCCAGGATCTCGATGGCCGAGTGCACCACGTCGGTGGCCTGCACCGAGAGCACGTACTTGGTCACGTTGACGAGGAACCGGTGGTAGAAGACATCCGCGTCGTCGGCGCCACCGGCGTCGATGACGTCTTCCAGGCCGGTCAGGGCGAAGGCGAGGTGCAGCGCCCCGGCGGCGGTCGCCGTCATGTCGGCCAGGGTCCGGCGCACGGCGGGAAACGCCTCCACGGGTCGGCCGAAGGCCTCCCGGTGGTGGGCGTAGGAGGTCGCCTCGAGCACGGCCCGGCGCATCATGCCGGCGTCGCCCAGCGCCGTCATCCAGCGGCTGGTGTTCAGCACGATCCCCACGGCCGTCCGGAACCCGTGCTCCAGCGGACCGATCGGCCAGGCCACGGCGCCGTCGAAGTCGATCTCCCCCGACGCGAGTCCCCGGGTGCCGAGCTTGTCCTTCAGCCGACGGAGGCGGAAGCCGTTCGGCGCACCGTCGATCTCGCGGGGCACGACGAAGCTGCCCAGCCCCCGGGTCCCGTCCGGGCCGCCGGCCACGCGGGCGGTCAGGAAGAACTGGTCGGCATCGGCCACCGAGCAGAACCACTTCTCGCCCGTGATGCGGTAGGTCGCGCCGTCGGGTGACGGCTCGGCCCGACAGACGTTGGCGCCCACGTCGCTCCCGCCCTGCACCTCGGTCAGGAACTGCGCGCCGCGATCGGCGCGGGCGTGGTCCGGGTCGATCAGCGGGGGCAGGAACCGCGCCGTCACGTCGGGGTCGGCCGCCCGGCGCAGCGCGCGGGCGAGCCCGATCGTGCACGTCGCCGGGCAGGCCTGTCCGGCCTCCCCCTCGAGGGACAGCAGGTAGAGCAGGGTGGCCTGCTCGTAGGCACGGCCGGGGATGCCCGACAGGGCCACCAGTCCGCTGGCCCACACCACCGTCGCCGCCTCGTGGTAGGCGGGGTCGAAGACGACCGACTCGGTCCTCGTGCCGATGGCGTCGTAGCGGGCCAGCTCAGGCAGGTGCAGGCGCTGTTCGTAGCGGGCCGCGGCCGGGCCGACCACGGCGGTCAGCTGCCGGGCGAAGTCCGAGGCGCTCACCTCGAGGGCGGCCAGCCGGTCGGGCCCGAGCGACCGGGCGAGGATCGACCGCAGGTGCCGGTCGGAGGAGAACGGGTCGGCGGGGAAGGAGTCCTTCCAGGCGGCCAGGGCGCTGCGGGCCAGGGCGCTGCGGGCCGGGGTGTCGGCCGGGGTGGTGTCCATGCCCGAGTCTCGCGCCCGACCGGGGCGGGGCCCCTACCGCCCCCCGGGGATGACGGGACTCAGGTCTCGGGGGCGTCCGGGTCGCGGGACCAGCGGCGGCGACGGTCGGGGTTCACGACCGTCGGACGCTCGTAGGAGAACGACGACCCGCCGCCGGGGCGTCGTTGCGGTGGGCGGCGCGGCTCGACCACGCCGGTGGCCAGGTGGCGACGTCGACCGGACCACGGCGCCGGTGGTGCGGTCAGGCGGTCCGCCAGCCGGTAGGCGACGGACTCGTAGTTGACGCGCCAGCCCTTGAAGTCGGCCCACGCCTCGTCCGCCGACCGTTCGGTCGGGAAGCCGGAGCCCTCCAGCATGGCGACGGCCTGGGCGAACTCCTCGAACGTCAGCTGGATGTCGCCGTCCGGGTCCGGGTCGGGGTCCACCGGCCACCCCAACGACGTGGCGATCCGGTGGAGCAGGGTGAAGCCCATCCGGAGGCACAGCCGGGCCTGCGACGGGGCCGTCGACGGAGCGAGGGCGAGGTGCATCGCTCCGGCGTCCAGCACCGCGAGCAGGCCGACGAGCCACGAGAGCCATGGCTCGGGCGAGCGGAACAGGAGGAGGATCGGATAGGTGGTGTGGCTTTCCGCCACATCGGCGGACCACTCCTCCCAGTCGGCGTAGAGCCCGGGGATGGTGTCGATGATCCCGACGAGCTGGTGACGGACGAGGAGCTCGGGGCCCCAGGCCGGCTCGCCGGCCCGGCTCTCGAGCAGCGCGACCAGACCCTCCCGTCGGCTGAAGGCTCCGTAGATGGCGGGCAGATAGGCGATCTGCAGGGCGACGATCACCACCCACATGGCCCCGACGGCGATGTCGATGCCGGAGTCGGGCCTCCCTCCGATGTGGACGGCCCCCACGGTGAACAGGGCGGTCAGCGACTGGAGCAGGCCTCCACCGTACGACGAGGGCCCGGCGGCCAGCATGAGCCCGAAGCCGAGGGTGAGCGTGACGGCCCAGACGAGCAGCTGGGCGATCAGGGCCACCGGTGCCGTGGCCGCCAGGATGGAGTCCTTGCGCTCGTAGGACGTCGCCAGGCGGGAGAGGCCGATGAACGCCAGCCGTACGGTGCGGTTGACGGCCAGCGTCATCCCGCCGACGCCGACCACCTTGCGGGGGAGGACGAGGGTGAACAGCACGTTGACCATCGTGAGGAGGACGATCACGAGTCCGATGACGAACAGGAGTGGGTTCATTGCCTCCGTCTCGGGTGGTCGGCACCGGTACCCGGCGAGGTGGGCAGTATCCCAGACCGCCGACGACGCGCGCCGCCCCGGACGGCGGGCGGACCGGCGGCCCGCCCCGTCCGGGTGGCGACGCCCGAACGGCCGGGACGATCGGGACCCTAGATTCCCGGTGACCGGCGACGGGTCCCGACGACAGGAGGACGACATGACCGACACGGCACGGGCGGTGCGCTTCGACCACTACGGCGGCCGCGAGGTACTCCACGTGACCGAGGTCCCCATGCCGACCGCCGGACCTGGAAGGGTGGTGGTGGCGGTCCGGGCGGCCGGGGTGAACCCCGGCGAGACGGGCATCCGCGAGGGCCGGCTCCACGACCGCTTCCCCGCCACCTTCCCGTCGGGCGAGGGCAGCGACCTCGCCGGCGTGGTGACCGAGGTGGGTGACGGGGTCGGCCGGTGGAGCCCGGGCGACGAGGTCCTCGGGTTCTCGTTGGAGCGGTCCAGCCACGCCAGCCACGTGTCGGTCCCGGCCGACCAGCTGATCCCCAAGGCACCCGAGCTCACCTGGGAGGTGGCCGGGGCACTGTACGTCGTCGGTTGCACGGCCTACGCCGCCGTGCGGGCCGTCGATCCGGGGCCGGACGACACCGTGGCGGTGTCGGCGGCGGCCGGCGGGGTCGGGAGCCTCGTGGTGCAGCTGCTCCGGGTCCGGGGGTCGCGGGTGCTCGGCATCGCCTCGGCGACCAACGCCGAGTGGCTGTCGGCCCACGGTGTGGTCCCCGTGACGTACGGCGACGGTCTGGCCGACCGCCTCCGGGAGGCGGCGGGACCGGGCGGCGTCGACGCCTTCATCGACCTGTTCGGGCCGGACTACGTCCAGCTCGCCGTGGATCTGGGCGTCAGCCCCGATCGGATCGAGACCATCATCTCCTTCGAGAAGGCCGCGGAGGTCGGGGGCAAGGCGGAGGGCAGCAGCACGGCGTCCACCCCCGAGGTCCTGGCCGAGATGGCCGGACTCGTGACGTCGGGGGCCGTCGAGGTGCCCATCGCCGCCACCTTCCCCCTCGAGCGGGTGGGCGAGGCCTACGAGCTGCTCGAGCAGCGCCACACGCGGGGGAAGATCGTCCTCGTTCCGTGACCCCCCGGTCGGGGGCTCGCGGCGTCAGGACGTCGGCCCGCCGATCCAGCCTCGGCGGCGGAAGAAGTAGAGGAGCACGAGCACCGTGGCCAGCTCGATGCCGAGGCCGAAGACCAGGAACGGGGCCCGGCCGGTGATGTGGCCGACCAGGAACGAGAAGTTCTGGCCGAAGAACCCGGTCAGGTAGCTGAGCGGCAGGAAGACCGTGGCGATGATCGTCAGCTGCTTCATGACGACGTTGAGGCGGTTGGACACCGTCGACACGTGGGTGTCCATCACCCCCGAGAGCAGGTCTCGGTAGCCGTCGACCACGTCGGCGATCCGGATGAGGTGGTCGTAGATGTCCCGGAAGTAGCGCAGACCCTCCTGGGTCATCCCCGGCAGCTCCACCACGCCCGAGGCGAGCGCGGCGAACATGTCGCGCTGGGGGGTGACCACCTTGCGCATGCCGATGAGTGACCGCTTGAGGTCGAACAGGACGCCGAGCTGCTCCTCGGTGGGCTGGCGCAGAATGGCGTCCTCGAGCTCGTCGATCCGGTCGTCGAAGAGGCTCAGCACCGGGAAGAACGTGTCGATGAGGCTGTCGACGATCACGTAGAGCAGGAGGATCTGCGGCGGCACGCCCTCGATGGTGCGGCGTCGGGCCATGCGGGCGTGCACGTCGTCGATGGCCGGGCAGGCGCCGTGGTGCAGGGTGACCACGGCGTGCGGGACGAGGAAGATGTGGAGCTCCGAGGTGGCGAAGGTGTCGGGGAGCACGCCGTGGACCACGAAGTACGTGAAGTCGTCGAACTCGTCGATCTTCGGCCGCTGCGAGAAGTGCTCGGCGTCCTCCACGGCCAGGTGGTGGAGGTGGAGGGTCTCGGCGAGGAAGTTGGTGGACTCGTCGTCCAACCCGTCGAGGTCGAGCCAGAACGGGGTGCCCTCGGTCACGCACCGGACGGCGACGTCCAGCGTCGCCTCCGACGTCTTCCCGTCGGCGAACAGGGTTCCCTTCATGGTCCGATTCTGGTCCGGAACCAAGGCGGCGACGAGGATGCGCCCGTGGCCCGGGCGGGTGTCGACCGCGCCCGCATCACTCCGGCCGTTCCCCTATCCGACGGTGCCACCGCCGGCGCCGACCGTCCGGAGGTGGAGGACGACGTCGCGGTAGGCGTGCACGAGGCTCTGCTCGGCGTAGGGGATGTCGTGCTCGGCGCAGAACCCCCGCACCACCACGCGGGCCCGACGCAGGTTGCCGCGCGGCATCGTCGGGAAGAGGTGGTGCTCGATCTGACTGTCGAGGCCGCCGAACAGGAAGCCGACGAGGGCCGGGCCCGAGAGGTTGCGCGAGGACTGGACCTGCCGGCGGAGGAACCCCCGGTCGTCGCCCTCGGCCACCGTGGGCATGCCGACATGGTTGGGCAGGAAGCTGACGCCGAGGTAGAAGCCGTACAGCGCCTGGGACACGATGATGAACACCACGGCCCGCAGCGGCGACAGCACGAGGAAGGGCGCCACGAAGAAGAGACCGGTGTGGATCACGAGCAGGCCGGCCTCGACGAGGGCTGCCCGGTCCCTCCGCCCCAACAGCGCCCGCACGCTCGCCACGTGGAGGTTGAGGGCCTCCAGGAACAGCAGGGGCACCAGCATGAACGGCTGGATGCCGGCGAACCACCGGCCGAACCGACCGCAGGCGACGACCTGGTCGGGTGTGAAGACCAGGGCCCCGGCTTCGATGTCCGGGTCCCGGCCCTCGGCGTTGGTGTGGGCGTGGTGCCGGCTGTGCTTGGCCTGCCACCAGCCGAAGCTGAACCCACTCAACAGGTTGGCCAGCATCAGGCCGGTCGTGTCGTTGGCGCCGCGGTGGGCCCAGACCTGGCGATGACCGGCGTCGTGGCCGAGGAAGCCGATCTGGGCCAGCACGAACGCCAGCCCGACCGCCGGTACGAGGCTCCACCACGTGTTGCCGAGCAGGACCACGGAGGCGATCAGGGCGGCGAGGGCGGTCACCACGATCGTGATCTTGACGGCATAGTAGCCGCCGCGTCGCAGGAGCAGGTCGCGGTCGCGGACCCGACGGGACAGCTCGGCGAAGTCGGCCCGTCGGGCGGCTCGTTGGTCGGCCGATCCGTCGGCCGGCCCGGGGTCGGCGAGGTGCACGGCGGTCAGCGGAGCGGTCAGGCACGTCACGCCGGACGAAGCGGCACCGGGTCCCCCACCGGATTCGGCCCCCAATTCGACCGCCCTCGGTGCCCAGGGCTGTTCGAATCTACCGATGGTCGACTGTACCGGTCCCGGCCGTCCCTGTCCGATCGCCGCCCGCCCCGACCCCGGCACAGGGGTCGGCGGCGGGCCCGAGCTCAGGCCGGCCTCGGCCCGGGGGTGCCGATCCGCAGCATGTAGTCGCGGAACATGGGGACGGTGAAGTCGATCCTGCCCCGCTCGGGCACGTAACACAGCGAGCGCTTGAGCAGGCCCTCGCGCAGGGGCGTGACCGCCGAGGGCTCACGGCCGAGCACCTCCGCCACCTCGGCGGTGCGAACGGGGCCCGGGCCGATCTGGGCCATGGCGAGCATGTAGCGACGCTCGGCCCGGGTGGCGGCCCCGGCCCGCACCTTGAAGAACCCGTCGTCGAGCTCGGCCAGGGCGACGGGGATGCTCCGACGGACGTCGTCCCCCGTGATCCGGTCCGGGCCGTCCGCCACGTCCCACGCCTGGAGGCCGAACTGCTGGATGAAGTAGGGATAGCAGCGGGTGACCGCCAGGATCTCGGTGAGCGCCTCGTCCGTCCAGGTGACCCCCTCGTCGACGGCCGGCTGCTGCAGCGCCTCGACGGCCTGCTCCTCGCTGAACGACCCGATGGTCGGGAACATGAACAGACGCTCCGCGTACGCCTTGGCCTGCCCGGTCGTGGCCGCCAGGGTGGGGAGCCCGGCGCCCGCCACCGCCACGGGCAGCGCCAGCTGCGAGGAGCGGTGCAGCCCGATGATCAGCGACTCGAGGGTCGCCCGGTCCACGTAGTGCAGCTCGTCGACGGTCAGCAGGATGCCGGTCCCGTGGTCCCGGGCCGCCGTGCCGAGTTCGACGAAGAGCCCGGCGAGGTCGGCCCCGAGATTGCCCGAGTCGGCCGGCCCCGAGATGGCGTCGACGTCGATGCTCAGCTCGGTGCCGTCGGGGATCCGGAGGCTGAAGGCCTTCAGGACGCCGAACGCGCGGCGCAGGGTTTCTCCCGCCCGGCGCTTGGCGTCCATGGCGAGCAGGACGCGGCGGAGGGCGGCGGCGAGGTCCGGCGCCAGGTTGCCGTCCTCGGTCACCTCGATGTGGGCGTGGAAGTAGCCGTGGGCCTCGGCGAGCTCCTGGAACTCCACGAGCATCACCGTCTTGCCCACCCCGCGGAGCCCGGTGAGGATCTGGCTCCGGGCGTTGGAGCCGAGGAGCAGGCGGCGCAGCGCCACGCTCATGTTGTCGATCTGCTCGTCCCGTCCGACGAGGGCCGGCGGGCGGCTACCGGCTCCCGGTGCGTACGGGTTGACCACTGGGTCCACCGTCGACTCCCCCTATGCCACAATATGTGACATCAGCTATAGAACCGGGGAGGGATCTCACCTCGCCCCCACCATCTATAGCTCAGGGCTCATACAACGGACGGGTGCCTGAGGGGGACCGCAGGTATGCGGATTTATGCCCACCTTGCTATAGAGATCCGGCAGAACCCTCCTACGTCCCACCGGGCGGGTGGGACCCGGACGGCCTCAGCCGGCGCCGAAGAACGGGGCGTCGAAGCTGAAGATGCCCCCGTCGCCCCCCGCCAGCCAGTAGCCGCCGGTGGAGGGGTCGGCGGCCATACCGACCACCGGGGCGTCGAGGGGCGATCCACCCATCGACCCGAGGAAGCGGGCGGCCCCCTCGTTGAAGACCCCGCCGTCGGAGGCGACGAACCAGTAGCCCTGCCCGTCGGCCAGGGCGGTCATCCCGATCACCGGGCGGGTCAGGTGCAGGGCACCCGTGCTGCCGAGGAACGGTGCGCCGAACGCGAAGATCCCGCCGTCGCTCGCCACCAGCCAGTAGCCGCCCGTGACGTCGTCGGCACTCATGCCCACCACCGGCCGGTTGAGGTGCTGCCCACCCATCGAGCCGTGGAACACGGCGTCGCCGAAGGAGAAGATCCCGCCGTCGGAGGCCACGAGCCAGTAGCCGCCGCCGTCGGGCGTCGGCGCCATGGCCACCACCGGGGCGTTGAGGTGGCTGGCCCCCATCGACCCGAAGAACCGGGCGTCCCCGAAGGTGAAGATCCCCCCGTCGCCGCTGACCAGCCAGTAGCCGCGACCGTCCGGTGTGGCGACGATGTGGATGATCGGTGCATTGAGGAGACGGCCGGTCAGCGACCCGTACTCGACCGCCGAGCCGAGGGCGTCCACGTCCCCGGCGGCGTCGGTCAGCCAGTACCCGTCGCCGTGCGGCGTCGACGCCACCCCGACGACCGGGGTCGCCAGCGGGCCCGAGGCGTCGATCGTCGGGTCCCAGTACCGGACGGCGCCGTCGTAGGAGTAGATCGTGGCCAGGTAGGCCATCGTGTGCCTCTGCACCGGCTGGTCCACGCCGATGGCGTCCCACACGTAGCCGTCGCCGGCGTAGACCCCCGAGTGGGCGAAGCCGACGAGACCGCTGCCGCCCCAGTAGACGGCGTCACCCGGCAGCAGCTGGGCCGTGTCCTGGGCGATCGTCGCCGACGGTTCGATGACCGTCCCGACCCCCTTCGGCTGGCTCCCGTCGCCCGGCAGGGCGATCCCGGTCGCCTGGTAGACGGCGTACTGCACCAGGCTCATGCAGTCGAAGCCCTTGACCCCCGCACCGCAGCCCGACTCGACCACGCCGCCGTTGGAGGGACCGTCGATCCCTCCCCCGCCGTCGCAGTAGGGAGTGCCGGACTCCGAGGCGGCCGAGGCCACGATCCGACCTCCCACGGTGTCGGCCGAGGCCGGTGCCGAAGTCGACGCGGTGAGGATCCCGACGGAGGCCACCACGAGGAGGAGGAGGACGGCGATCCTCCCCGGGACGGTCACGGGCTTCGAACGCGATGCAGTCATCGATGGCCTCCAACGGCGCGGTCGCACCTTCGGGGACCGGTATCGGCAGATCCGGGCGAAAACCGGAGTGATCCAGGTGCCGGTCGTCAGCCCTCGGCCGGCCCGACCTCCGACGTGGCGTAGCGCAGGTAGACGACACCGCTGTCGAAGCGGCGCTCGTCGAGCAGATCGACCCGGAGGCGGAGGTCACGGGGCAGGGCGGCCCGACCCCCGCCGACGACGACCGGCGTCAGGAACAGCCGGACCTCGTCGACCAGCCCGGCCCGGAGCGCCTGGGCGGCCAGGTCGGGCCCGCCCACGCTGATCTCGTGGTCGAGCGTGGCCTTCATCTCCCGGACAGTCTGCGGATCGAATCGGCGCTCGATGCGGGTCCGGGCACTCACGACCGCACCGAGGGAGCGGGAGTACACGACCTTGTCCGCCGCCCGCCACTGCGTCCCGAACTCCTGCTCGAACAGTGCCTGGCCGTCCGGCGGCGCCTCCCAGTAGGCCATCGTCTCGTACATACGCCGGCCGAACAGATGGGTGCCGACCGGCCGTTCGAGGTCGTTGACGAACCGGAACACCTCCTCGTCGGGTGCGGCCCAGCCGAAGCCGCCGTGCCGGTCCTCGATGTAGCCGTCGAGCGACGTGATGGCGGTGAAGGTCAGGTCGGCCACGGCGACCCCCACCGAAACGGACCGGGCCGGACGTTGCCGACCACGGCCCTCCCGAGCCCAACTCTCAAGGTCACGGTCGGTCCCGACGAAAACAAGATGCATGGAAGTGTATTCACTGACACCGGCCGACGACGCCCCGGCGACCGTGGTGGTGCCCGGGCAGACCGGGCTACCGGCGATCACCCGGACGCCGGCCCAGGTGCAGGACGAGCGCAACGAGCTGGCCGTGGCGCTGATGTCCCGGTGCGACGACATCCTCCACACGTGCCAGGCCCGCGCCGTCGCCCAGGCGGACCCCGGGATGACCTGGGAGCTCGCCGCCCGACACCCGTTGTGGGACATCGTGACCGTGGCGGTGTCGGCCATCGCCCACTGGCTGGAGACGGGCACGGGGGCCAGTGCTCCCGCCCGGCGTCGCATCGACTCGCTCGGCAATGCGGCCGCCGTGGACCAGGAGACGGCGATCGCCGCCCGGGCGTCCGAGAGTCCGGCTCCGGGCCCGGTGCTGCCCGTCGACGGCGGTCAGCCCTCGGGGGTCCTGTCGGTCGCCCTGGTGACCAAGCTCAACCTCTGGTGGAAGGACGCCACCTGTCGGGTGCTGGAGGAGGAGTCCGCCCGGCTCGGCACCGACCCGGCGACGCTGCGGGCAGCGGAGGACATGGTCGAGCGGAGCTGCAACTCGAGCATGGTCCGCATGGCCAAGCAGTACGACCTGGAGTTGCAGGAGCTCCACGCCCAGCTGCTGGAGCTGGCCACCCACGACCAGTTGACCGGTCTGGCCAACCGGACGGTGTTCCTGTCCCGGCTGGAGACCGCCATCGCCCGCCTCGAGCGGCACCCCGGCGGTCTGGCCGTGATGTTCATCGACCTCGACGACTTCAAGGCGGTGAACGACGCCTTCGGGCATACCAGCGGCGACGAGCTCCTGACGGCGCTGGCCGGACGGTTCAGCACCGAGATGCGGCCCGAGGACACGGTGGCCCGGTTCGGCGGCGACGAGTTCGTGGCGCTCTTCCAGGACCTCACCAACCCGACGGTCGAGGCCCTGGCCCTGGCCGAGCGGCTGCACCGGGTCATCGCCGAGCCGATCGTCGTCGGCGGAGAGCCGCTGTACATCACGGCCAGCATCGGCGTCGCGGTGGTCACCGACGTGAGCTACCGCTCCGAGGAGGTGCTCGCCCAGGCGGACATCACCATGTACGGCGTGAAGCGCTCCGGCCGGAACCGGGTGGCCGTGGTGGAACTGGGCAGCGGCATGCACCCGACGGCCTTCGCCATGGCCAGCGAGCTCCACCGGGCCCTCGAGGACGACGGGCTCACGCTGGCGTACCAACCGGCGTTCGACGCGCGGTCGGGCGACCTGGTCGGCTTCGAGGCGCTGTGCCGGTGGGACCACCCCGAACGCGGCGTCATCTCGCCGGGCGACTTCATCCCCATCGCCGAGGAGGCGGGGCTGATGACGGAGCTGGGCTCGTGGGTGCTCACCGAGGCGACCCGTCAGCTGGCCGTGTGGACCGCCGTCGGTGACCGGCCGCTCACCATGGCGATCAACGTCTCCGGTCGCCAGTTGGCGGACCCCGCGTTCCCCGCACTCGTCCAGCGGACCCTCACGCGGTTCGGGATCCGGCCGGACCAGGTCGTGCTGGAGATCACCGAGAGCGTCCTGCTCGGCGAGCACGCCAGCTACGAGTCCGTGCTGACCCGGCTGAACGAGGTCGGCGTGCGCCTCGCCATCGACGACTTCGGCACCGGCTATTCGTCGCTGGCCTACCTCCGCCGGTTCCGGGTGAACCAGTTGAAGGTGGACCGGGGGTTCGTGCAGGACGTGGCCGCGCACGGCGACACGAGGATCATGAGCGCCGTGGTGCGCCTCGCCCACGACCTCGACCTCGAGGTGGTGGCCGAGGGAGTGGAGACCGAGACCGAGCGCCGGGTCGTCCAGAAGCTCGGCTGTGACGTCATGCAGGGCTTCCTCCTCGGTTACCCGCTCGCGGCCCATGTCGCCGGGGAGCGGTTCTTCGGTGAAGGCTCGAGGGGCTCGGCCCCGGCGTGACCGGGCGACACCGGCCGGGGGGCGACAGCCGACTCCGACGGCCCTGACCCGGTCATGCCGACAACACCCGCTCGGGACTTTCGGCCCTGCAGATCGGCAACGGGTTGGACCAGAGTGCCTACGGTGACGCCGTTTTTCGAGACCCTGAGCACCGACGAGTGCGCCGAACTCCTCCGGCGGGCGCCGGTCGGCCGGATCGCCATCAGCATCGGTGCGCTGCCGGTCGTGCTGCCTGTCCACTTCGTGGTCCAGGACCGGGCGATCGTCATCGGGACGGTGGCCGGCACGCAGCTGGCGGCCGCCACGTCGGAGGCGGTGGTGGCCTTCGAGGCGGGCGACTTCGAGCCGGACGGACGCTCGGGATGGAGCGTCATGGTCCAGGGCCTGTCCTCCGAGGTGAAGGACCCGGTCGAACTCGACCAGGTGCGTCGGGCCGGCCTCGAATCGTGGGTACTCGAGGGTCGGGCCGACAGGGTGGTCCGCATCGACATGCAGGTCGTCACCGGGCGCCGGTTCTCGAAGTAGCCGGGGCGGGGCTCGGGGCCGGCGGTCCGGTCGACCCGGGTTCGTCGGCACCGGTGGCGCGTGCGAGGATCGGCACCGTCAGGAGTGGCCGCGTCGACGACGGGTCCGACCAGAGAGGCAGTCAGCGATGGAGCGGAGCAGCAACCCGGAGTCCCCCTCGGTCGAGCAGCTGCGCGAGCGGTACCACCAGGAGCAGCAGAAGCGGCTGCGTCCCGAGGGCATGGCCCAGTGGCGCGAGCTCGACGAGGAGCTGGACCGGGATCCTTTCGTCGAGCCCGGGTTCACCCGTGACCCGGTGATCGAGGAGACGACCGTCGTGGTCGTGGGGGGCGGCTTCGCCGGGATGCTCACGGCCATCGACCTCGGCAAGCACGGGATCACCGATGTCCGGATCGTCGAGAAGGCGGGCGACTTCGGCGGCACCTGGTACTGGAACCGGTATCCGGGCTGCATGTGCGACGTCGAGTCCTACGTCTACCTCCCCCTGCTCGAGGAGATCGGCTTCATGCCGTCCGAGCACTACGCCAGCGCAACCGAGATCTTCGAGTACTCGAAGCTGCTGGCCCGCACGTTCGACCTCTACCCCAAGGCGCTGTTCCAGACCGACGTGACGGGGGCCGAGTGGGACGAGGGTGCGCAACGATGGCTGGTCACAACCAGTCGGGGCGACCGGCTGTCGACCCGGTTCCTGGTCCTGGCGGGCGGCATCCTGCACAAGGCCAAGCTCCCGGGCATCGAAGGGATCGAGGAGTTCGAGGGCAAGGCGTTCCACACCAGCCGGTGGGACTACGACTACACCGGAGGCAGCCCCACGGAGCCGATGGACGAGCTGGCGGACAAGGTGGTCGGCGTCATCGGCACCGGGGCCACCGCCGTGCAGGTCGTGCCGCAGGTCGCCCGCGCGGCCAAGGAGCTCTTCGTGTTCCAGCGGACGCCCGGAGCCGTCGGGGTGCGCAACCAGCAACCCACCGACGTCGAGTGGTTCGAGAGCCTCGAGCCCGGCTGGCAGCGCGAGCGCATCGTCAACTTCACCCAGGCGGTGACCGGCGCCCAGCCCGAGGTGGACCTCGTGCACGACGGCTGGACCGAGCTGATGTGGGTCGACACCCAGAAGCCGGCCACGCCGGAGGAGGCCGAGGAGCTCGAGCGGATCGACTTCGAGGTCATGGAGACGATCCGGCGGCGGATCGACGAGACCGTGGAGGACCCGGAGACGGCCGAGAAGCTCAAGCCGTACTGGGGCAAGCACTGCAAGCGGGTCTGCTTCCACGACGACTACCTGCCCGCGTTCAACCGCCCGAACGTGCACCTGGTGGACACCGACGGGCGAGGGGTCGACCGGTGCTCGGCGCGGGGACCCGTGGTGGACGGGGTCGAGTACCCCGTCGACCTCCTGATCTACGCGTCGGGATTCGAGGTGACCACCGACCTGCATCACCGGCTGGGCTTCGACCCCGTGGGGCGCGACGGCGTCCGCCTCTCGCAGCGGTGGGCCCAAGGGGCCCACACCCTCCACGGGGTGTTGGCCAGCGGCTTCCCGAACCTGCTGCTCATCAGCCTCGTCCAGGGTGGGTTCGGCACGAACTTCTCCCACCTCCTGTCGGAGTGCGCGAAGCACGTGGCCCGCATCATCGAGGCCTGCGCCGACCAGGGGATCATCGAGATCGAGCCGGAGGAAGAGGCCGAGGAGGAGTGGCTGTCGGTCCTCCTGGCCGTCGGGATCGGCGGGGCCCGCTACTTCCAGGCCTGCACGCCCAGCTTCTACAACAGCGAGCAGCAGGCGATCGACCGCCGGGCGGCGCGCAACCTCACCTACACCGGCAGCCTGCTCGAGTACGTCGGCTACCTGGAGCGCTGGCGGGAGAACCCCGACTTCGAGGGCGTGCGGGTCGTGCACGAGGCGGCGACCCCGGCCGGCTGAGCCGCCGTCAGGGGGCCGGGTCGACGTCCAGGGTCAGGCTCGGGAGCGGAACGCCACCCTGTTCCAGGTCGACGGTGACCGGTGCCTCCCCCGGTCCGGTCGAGGTGATCCGGAGCGGGGTGGTCGAGCGGCCACCGACCACGGTCAGCCTGCCGGCGTCGGGCGAGACGGTCACCCCGGACCCACCCGGCGCCGGCGCCACGTGCCACTCGACCGTGCTGACCGACGTCGTCGACCCCTCCTCCTGCACGCCGAGCTCCACGGTGGCCGCGCCCTCGGCGCTCACCGTCACCGCCCCGCCCGGGGTGGTGAAGGGGACGGCCGGAGCCGCACCCTGGGGGAACGAGGGCGGTGCCGCGGCGGGGTCCGATCCCCAGGTGCGGTCGGGCGACCGGCCCAGATCGACCGTGAGTGTGGCGCCCTGCGCCAGCGCGGTCGCCGGGATCCACGGCTTGTCCCAGGTGGAGGCGGACGTCGACCCGACGGCGAGTCGGGCCCCGTGTACGTACCCGTCGGGTGCGTGGGTGCCGACGACGGTCAGGGTGCGGCCACTCCCCTCCCTGACGGTGACCCGGGGGAACAGGGGCGCGCTCATGGCCAGGTCCGCCACGCCCGGGGTCTCGGGATAGAGGCCGAGGGCGGCCCACACATACCAGGACGAGAGCGCCCCGAGGTCGTCCTCGCCCGGCTCGTCGACCGGGGCGAGCGGGTACAGCCGGGTCATGATGCGGCGCACGACCGACTGGGTGGCCGATGGCGTCCCCGCGTAGTCGTACTCGAAAGGGGCCCACTCGTCCGGCTCGTTGCCGGCCCAGTCATAGGGCGCGTACCGGGTGGCGTCGAGCTGGGTGAAGAACGCGTCCAGCTCGGCCACGGCCGACCGGTCGCCGCCCATCAGCCCGACGAGGCCGGCCAGGTCCTGGGGCACGTCCCACGTGTACTGGACGGCATTGCCCTCCTCGAAGCCCTGCTGGGCCACCCCCTGGGCCTGGAGGGCCGGGGCCGCCGGCTGGAACGCCGGACCCGGCGGAAAGCTCCCGTCGTCCTGCCGGGCCGAGAGGTAGCCCGTGGACGGATCGAAGAGGTGCTGCCAGTTCTGGGCCCGCCGGTCGAAGTCCGTCGCCTCGGACCGTCGTCCGGCGGCGAGGGCGAGGCGGGCGATGGCGAAGTCGTCGATCGAGTACTCGAGGGTCTCCGAGCCCCCATCGGTGTAGGGATACGACGTGAGGTCGTAGGTGAGCTCGGGCACCCACCCTTTCGCCTCGTACCCGGCCAGGTTCTGGCGCTCGGCCACCAGGCCCGACTCGGGGACGGTGGCACCGTGGACCATGGCCGTCAGGGCGCCGTCCAGGTCGAACCGTCGGGCCCCGAACGCCCAGGCGTCGGCGATCACCGGGTCGGCCGAGTCGCCGTCCCACTGGCCGGCATCGTTGTCGGCGATCACCCACTTGGGTAGGAAGCCACCCGGGGTCTGCGCGGCATCGGCCAGGAGGGACCGGACCACTTGGGAGGTGGGCCCCGGCAGCAGGGTGGCCAGCAGCGGCACCTCGGAGCGGTAGATGTCGTCCTCCGAGATGTTGCTGTACTGCACCTGGCCGGCCGACAGGGTGTGGACCCGGTGGTCGAATCCGCGGTACCGGCCGTCGTCGTCGCTGAAGACGGAGGGGAACAGGAGTGAGTGGTAGAGCGCCGTATAGAACGTGCGCCGGGCCAGCACCGTTCCTCCGCTGACCGCCATCCGGTCGAGCAGGCCGTTCCACTCGGCCGTCGCCGCGTCGGAGACCTTCGAGACGTCCCAACCCGGGTCCTCCTCGGCCAGGTTGGCGGCCGCCCCCGCCGACGACACGTAGGAGACGCCGACCTTGGCCAGGATCTGCCGACCGGTCGAGGCCGCCGACCCGCCGAAACTCACCCAGGCCCCACAGGAGACTGCGGCGGTTCCGGCACACGACCTCGTCGAGCTGACGGTGCCGTCGGTCCAGGTGCCGCCGGCGACGAACGGCGTGGAGAAGCGGGCGTCGAAGTACAGGGTGTAGTCGCCCGGGATGCCACAGAAGTCGCCGCTCGTCACCGACCCGGTCAGTTCGTCGTTCCCGACGAGGGCGACCCGGGACGCGCTCGAGCCGTTGGCGGAGTCACTGACCTTGAAGAGGAGGTCGTCGGCCTCGTCGGGCGCCGCCGCGTCGTGAGTACCCACGCCGGGGTAGGTGAAGGCGCCGAGGGCGGTCCGGGTGGTGGCGGTGAGTCGGACCCCGACCGCGCCGGACCCCGACCCGAGGCGGACCGAATAGTTGCCGGCCGACGCGTGCTCGTCCGCATGGGAGAACGACTGCGTGACGCCGTCGGGATCGGTCGGCACCGGTCCGGTGATCGGCAGGACGGGGACGTCGCCGTAGATGGCACAGCCCGATCCGGACAGGTGGGTGAGACTGAAGCCGGAGATCGCCGAGTCGGCGTAGTCGTAGCCCGAGCCGGTGGTCACCTGGCGGTCGGGTGCCGTGTCGGGGCTGAACTGCACCATGCCCAGGGGCACCGTGGCTCCCGGAAATTCGCCGACGTTGCCCGGCGAAGCGGCCCCGACCCCGGTGCCCGCCTCCGGGTCCACCAGGGCGGCGGGGCCACCCGTTGCGGCACCGACCGGGACGGCGAGGGGCGAGCCCGCCGGCTGCCCCGAGGTCGTGGCGGCCGCGGCCGTTGCGACCGGTGACGCCGGGACGGCGACGGCCATCGTGGCCACCGCCACGGCAGCCACGGCGGCCAGCCCGGGAGTCGTCCGGCGCCGGACGGTCGACGGCATGGCGCCACCCTACGGCCCGGCGGCCACCAACTCACGTGGCGATCGGAGCGCACCCGGTACGTCTCCGCCGACCGGCGGCCCTGAGCGCCTCCGACCACGGACCGGGTGACCCCGGACGCACGCGGTGGTATTCGGCCCCCGAAAGGCCCAAGTCCTTTGACAAGCCCGATCCGAACCGGGAGGCTCCAGCCAGGTGAGACCTGATCCGTCGCCCACCGGCGGGCGGGATCGGCCTCTCGGGCAGGGAGAAACGATGAGGTTCCGCACGACGGCTGTCGCCGCAGTCCTCTGCACAGGGATCGTCGCGGCCATCGTCGCGGGTGGGGCCGCCAACGCCGCACCGACGGTCCTGGTGGTCGGCCACGCCCGGGCGTGCGCCGGAACCTACGCCACGATCTCGTCCGCCGTGACAGCCGCCGTGGCCGGCGACACCATCGAGGTGTGCGCCGGAACGTACGACGAGACGGTGAACGTCGACACCCCCGACCTCACCTTCGTCGGTGCCCAGGCGGGAAGGAAGGGCACGGCGGCCCGCGCCGCCGATCTCGCCCGGGAGTCCGTCGTCAGCGACGTCAACGGTGACTTCGTCCTCGGTGCCGGCGCCGACCACACGACGATCAGCGGGTTCGCCCTGGAGGGAGCCGGGTCCCCGACGGTCGACCACGACGGGATCGAGGCGTTCGCCGGGAGCAGCGGTCTGGACGTGAGCGACGACGTCATCGTCGGGAACGGCAACGGCATCAACCTCCAGAACCCCGAGACGGACAACCCGGCGACCATCTCGCACAACTACATCTGGGACAACAACGCCGAAGGCGACCTCGGGGCGAACGACTCCACCGGCACCGGCGTCTTCATCTCCAACGGACCGGCCGACGACACGTCCATCAACCACAACGTCTTCGGCGACGACAGCCAGACGGCCATCAACTTCGCCGGAGGGGCCAGCCCCTCGCAGGGGCTCGTCGTCGCGGGCAACACGAGCCTCGACGACTCGACGTTCGTCGTGGCCGTGAACAGCGTCAACGCCACGATCCAGGACAACCGGATCACCGTGGACGGCACCGTGCCCGGCGGCAACGGCACCGGCATCCTGGACTTCGGGGGCAACACCGGCCTGCGGATCCTGAAGAACACCATGTCGAGCGACTCGGACATCTCGGCGGCGATCGCCCTGTCGGCCTACGACGGCTCGGCCAGCGTCGGCACGACCGTGACTGCCAATACCGTGTCCGGGTGGGACGACGGCGTGTCCGCCGCCGCCGGCTACACGACGGCGCTCATCTCCTCCAACAGGATCTCGCACAACGGTGCGTTCGGCATCTCGATCGACGCCGACACCGGTGGCAACGTGCTCAGCCAGAACAGGGTCTCGTCGGACTCCGGGGTCGCGGTCGACTGCAGCGACCTGAGCACCGGCTCCCTGACGGCCGGCACCGCGAACACGTGGCTGAGGAACGTCGGCGCGGACCACGACTCCACCCCTCGGGGGATCTGCTGATCCCTCCGGGGATCTGCCGATCCCTCCCGGGTCGTCCACGACCCCTTTGCCGCGCTCCCGACGCCCGTCCGTCGATTTGCCATACTCCAGGACATGCAGTGGCCCGAAGGATTCCTCTGGGGTACGGGTGCGTCGTCGACGCAGTGCGAAGGCGCCTCCCCCGACTCGGACTGGTGGGGGTGGGAGCGCTCGGGCCATGCGCCGCTCTCGGGTGACGGCAACGGCTTCGGCACCCGCTACGCCGAGGACTTCGCCATCCTCGCCCGGCTCGGTCTCGTCCACCACCGGATGTCGGTGGAGTGGGCCCGCCTGGAGCCCGACGCGGGCGTCCACGACCCGGCGGCGATCGACCACTACCGGGCCATCCTCACGGCCGCCCTCGACGCCGGTGTCTCGCCCTGGGTGAGCCTCCACCACTTCACCCTTCCGCAGTGGTTCCTCTCGTCCGGCGGGTTCCTCGTCGAGTCCAACCGCACCGGTGCGTGGCGCCGCCACGTCGACTTCGTCGCCGAGACGTTCGGCGACCTGGTGGCGGGCTGGCAGCCGGTGAACGAGACGAACTACTACGCCCGGGCCGCGTACGGAGGACGGGGGTGGCCCCCCGGCCACGACGACCGCGCCGAGGTGTCCGTGGTGAACGAGGCGATCCACCTGGCCAACGCCGAGGCCTCCGTCCGGTTGGCGGCGACGGGCCGGCCGGTGTCGACGATCTTCGGGCTGTCGCCGATCGTCCCCCAGGACGACGAACGCTCGACGCTCTCGATGGCCGGGTCACTGTCCGCCTACTACTGGGACCCCTGGATCGGTCTGTTCCGCGACGGCGTCCTCCGCGTACCCGGACGGGATCCCGTCGAGCGGCCCGACCTCGCCGGCTTCGCCGACATGATCGGCTTCTCGTACTACGGCACGATGGGTGTCCGCGCCGGAAAGCTGAACGTCCACCCGCCCGACGCGCCGTTCTCGCCCCTGGGCTACGGGATCTGGGCCGACGGGCTAGGACTGGTGCTCGACCGGCTCCACGCCGAGCTGCCGGGGACACCCCTCCTCGTGGCGGAGTACGGCATCGGGACCGACGACGACACCGAGCGGCAGGCCTACCTGGCGCGCGGCCTCGAGATCGTGCAGGACGCCCTGGCCCGCGGCATCGACGTGCGGGGGCTGTTCCACTGGACGGCGGTGGACAACTACGAGTGGCTGCACGGGTATGACGTCAGCTTCGGGATCATGGACCGCGATCGACGCGTGCGGGCCAGCGCCGACATCCTCGCCCGCGAGGCGTCAGCCCGGTGAGCCCTCGATCGTCGCCCTGATCGCCGCCGTCACCGAATCCGGGTCCTCCAGCATGGGCCAGTGTCCGACACCCTCGAGCTCGAAGACCGGCGCCCCGGGCATCCGGCTCCGGACTTCGTCGAGCACGTGGGCTCCACTCACCGGATCCTCGGGGCCCCAGATGAACGCACTCGGGACCCCGGTGTGCTCCATCGCCGCGATCCACCGGTCGCCGTGGACGGCCCGGTCGTCGATGTAGTGGAGCAGGCCGGCCGCCAGCCGCTGGCCACCGTCATGGGACACGGTGGACCACATGTCGTCGACGACCTCGTCCGGCACGGGGTGGCCGCTCCCGAACGTGGCACGGACGCTGGAGGCGAAGAGGCCGGCGTCGATCGCCCGGGCGAACTCGTCCCCGTCCGGCCCGCGCAGGAGCTGCTGGGCCTCCGTCGGTCGGTGCAGGTAGGGGTAGATGCCGCCGTTCAGGTAGGTGATCGAGTCCAGTCGGGCGGCGGTGCCCCGGCTGACGAGCTCCTGGCCGATCGACGAGCTGTAGTCGTGCACCACCAGGTGGGTCGACGCGACCCCGAGGCCGGCCCAGACCGCCTCGACCAGGTCGGCCTGTTCGAGGATGCCGTAGACATGGGGCCACGGTTTCTCCGACCGGCCGAAGCCGAGCAGGTCCATGACGATGACACGCCATCCCCCTTCGAGCCGCTCGCCGACGGTCCGCCAGTCGAACGACGAGCTCGGGTACCCGTGCAGGAGCGTCACCGTGGGACCGTCGCCCCTGACCCGCACGAAGAGGTCGAACGACTCGCCGGACGGCGTCGACACCCGGACCGACGCGCCCGACGCCCACCACCGTCCGACGCGTTCACTCACGGGGGCTACCCGGCCCCGACGCAGGGGGTGGGCAGGTGCCGGTCCGCCCAGCCCGCCAGCTCGCGGAGGATCGGCAGCAGTGCCGACCCGGCGGCCGTGAGGCCGTAGGTGACCCCCGGGGGCCGGGTGTCGGTGACCGTCCGCTCGACGAGTCCGGCGGTCGACAGTTCGGTCAGTCGGTCCGACAGCACCGAGTCGGTGATGGTCCCGATGCTGCGGCGCAGCTCGGCGTAGCCGACCGGGCCCGTGCTGAGGGATCCGAGGATGATCCCGTTCCACCGCTTGCCGAGGAACTCGAAGGCCCGGACCAGTCCGGCATCGCAGGTGTGCTCGTTGGCGGTCGGCGTGGGATGCCCGTCCTGGGTTTCGCTGACCACCATGGCCGCCATGCTACCGGCGTTCCTGGCGACTCCCACTACGGATCGCCCTGTTACTCTGTAAAAACTAGTTAGTAGTTTTCTACTCACCCGGAGGACGCATGACGCTCTACCGCCTGGACGCCAGTATCCGCACCGAGGGCTCGCACAGTCGGGCGCTGGCCGACATCGTCGAGGCCGAATGGAGTGCCGCCCATCCCGACGACGCCGTGATCCGTCGCCACGTGGGCACCGATCCCGTTCCGGCCACCACATGGCCCCTGGCCGTCGAGGTCCAGATGTCGCCGCCGGACCAGGTACGCACACCCGAACAGGCCGAGGCCGTCGCCCGTGCCGCCACGGAAGTGGACCGGCTCCTGTCGGCCGACGCCGCGCTGTTCGCCGTGCCGCTCTACAACTTCGGGGTGTCCCAGCACTTCAAGGCCTGGGTGGATCTCGTGATCACCGACCCTCGCATGGCCGGTGCCGCGCCGGCGACGGCGGGCACCCCGGCGGTGCTGGCCGCGGTGCGCGGTGGCTTCTACGGGGCCGGCTCCCCCCGGGAGGGCTGGGACTACGCCACCGGGTGGATGAAGCGGATCCTCTCCGACGTGTGGCAGTTCGACCTCGAGGTCGTCGAGGAGGAGTTCACCCTGGTGGGCGTCAACCCGGCCCTCGACGAGTTCAAGGAGATGGCGGTCGAACTGCGGGCCAAGGCCGAGGAGACCGCCCGACAGCGGGGGCGGGACCTGGTGGCCCGGCGGTCGGGTTCCGCGCGGTCCTGAGGGGCGCACCGTCCGGCAACCGGATTCCTATCGTCCCCTTGGCTCGCTCTTATCCCGTTCTTGGACTCGATCCGTACGGTGGGTGATGGAGGCGAGCAGTCCGACCGACCACTGCTCGGAGGACCATGGATTGGATCATCACCGTTCCCCTGCTGGCCGTGACGTTCGTCTGTGCATCGGTCCCGATGCTGATGGACTCCGGCCGGCGGCGCTGACGGGCCGGCCACACGCGCGCACACGTACCCGCCACGTGTGAACGACATCCTTGTAGTTCGACCATCCACGTGTGCCACAGCCCGATTGACCCTTGTATCCTGACCCGTCTCCGGTCTAACCTTGACAATTGGTGGATACACACGAGTACGCACCGGAGCCCCACGGGCTCGCCGACAGCATCCGCGCCTACCGACATCGGCACGGGATGACCCAGCGCGAGCTGGCCGACCAACTCGGGGTCACCCAGCAGTCCGTCGCCCGGTGGGAGCAGGGCTCGCCCCCGAGTCGCCACATGTCCCGCACCCTCGAGGTCCTCGTCGACGAGCCGGCCCGGGTCGAACGCTCCGACGACATGGCCGAGATCATCGGCATCCGACCGCCCACCCCGACCCTGGTGCGCTCGCGGGGCCTCGACGAGGCCCGCAAGGCCTACGTGCAGGGCTGCCTCAAGCTCCTGGAGCGCGGGGAGCGCCTGCCCAACAAGGTGCTCCTCCTACTGGCCGACGAGCTGGGCTGGTCCGAGGACGACTGATCCGGGACCCCCGGATCGGGCACCCGAGCGAAGGTGACGGCTCATGCGGAGCAGGCGGGCGGCGACGACGGTCCTGCTGGTGGGAGTGATCGGTCTGGCCGGATGTGGACGCGCGGCGTCGGGTGGCGGATCCACGACCTCCACGCCCGCCGGGGGGCACGGTCTGACCGGTACCGCCTGGATCCTCGAGTCCTTCCGGGGGGCCGGCGGTGCCACGACCCCGGCGGCACCGGGGGCGACCGCCGACCTGGCATTCGAGGCGGGGGGTGCGCTGGTCGGCTCCTCGGGGTGCAACCGCTTCACCGGGACCTACGTGGCCACCGCGACGTCGCTGACCGTCACACCCGGGCCGACCACCTTGATCGCCTGTACGAGTGCCGCGCTCACCGCCCAGGAGGCCACCCTGTTCCAGCTGCTCCCGCAGGTGAAGGGCTACACCCGGTCGTCCGACCGCCTGACCCTGACGGGAGCCGGCGGGACCACGCTCGTCACGTACACGGCCGGCCTGTCCGGGCTGCCCGGTACCTCGTGGAGCGCCTCCGGCGTCAACAACGGCAACGGTGGCGTCGAGTCCACGGCCGCGACCGAGCTGCTGACGGCGTCGTTCGGCTCCGACGGGGCCTTCAGCGGATTCGGCGGTTGCAATACGTTCAGCGGGACGTACCGCACCACCGGTAGGGCTGGTCTCACCATCACGGGCCTCGCCTCCACCCTCAAGTCATGCTCCCCGGAAGTGGACGCGCTCGAGTCCCAGTACTCCGCCGCCCTCGGGAAGGTGGCCAGCTACGCCATCTCCGGCGACGACCTGACCCTGCGCAACGCGGCGGGCGAGACCCAGGTCACCTACCGGTTGGCGGGCTGACCACCGGGCCACCCGGCCCGGTCACGAGGGCGTCCGACGTGGCATGCTGGTGACACCGATCTTCAGCGGCACGGATCTTCAGCGGAGTGATCTCCCAGGAGGGCGGATGATGGCCACGAGTCCGACGGACGCTGCGCTAGCCCGGGTCCCCCTGTTCGCCGATCTCTCGAAGAAGGAGCTCCGGCACGTGGCCAGCCTGGCCACGGCCCTCCGGCTGGCCGAGGGAACCGAGCTGATCCACCAGGGTGGCCAGGGGCGTGAGTTCGTCCTCGTGCTGGAGGGGTCGGTCGACGTACTCATCGACGGAGCGACGATCGCCAGGTGTGGGGCCGGTGACTTCTTCGGCGAGATCGCCCTCCTGGAGGGCGGGCAACGGGTCGCCACGGTGATGGCCACGTCACCGGTGCTCGTCGAGGTGATCAGCCGAGCCGACTTCCGGGTCCTGCTCGCCGACCATCCGCAGATCGAGGCCAAACTCCGCGCCGCCGAGGCGCGTCGGCTCGCCGAGAACGCCGCCCACCGGGGTGAGTCGACCTGACGCTCCGCAGGTCAGGTCCGGAGCCCGGTGCCGGCGACCTGTCGGACCGGTCGACCCAGGATGAATCCTTGGCCGTTGTGGAAGCCCAGGTCCCGGAGTACGCCGAGCTCGCCCCGGGTCTCGATCCCCTCGGCCACGAAGGTCGTGCCGAACGCCTCCGAGCCGAACCCGAGGAGCGCCCGGGCCAACGCCCGCCGGGCCGGATCGTGGTCGATCCCGCGGATCAGTGAGATGTCGAGTTTGATGACCTCTGGCCGGAGCTCGAGGATGTGGTTGAAGCTCGCGAATCCCGAGCCCGCGTCGTCGACGGCCAGGCGCATGCCTGCCGACCGCAGGGGCGCCACCGCATCGGCGAAGGCCGCGTAGTCGGTGACCCGGGTGTGCTCGGTCAGTTCCAGCACGATCCGCTCGGCGGGGACCGCTTCCATGGCCGTCCGGAACTCCGGGGTCAGCATCGTCCCGACTGACGCGTTCACCGACAGGTAGACCTCGGGAGGGAGACGGTCGAGGACTTCGAGGGCCACCGCCAGAGCCGCGAGCTCCAGCTCGACCCCGACCCCGAGGGAGGCGGCCTCGGCGAACCAGGCGTCGGGGGGACGGACGGGCAGCTGGGCGAAGCGGGCCAGGGCTTCGGCTCCCACCACCTCGCCGGTCCCCAGATCGATGATCGGTTGGAAGTGGATCTCGAAGGACCGGTCGGCGATCATCCGCCGGATGAGGTCGAGGCGCGGGCCCTCGGTCCGGCGGGGGCCCCGCCGGGGGTGCTGGTGGCGACGGGTCGTCGGGCCAGCGGAGGAGGGCGGATCGACCACGGACAGCCGGGGAGGCGCGACCGAGCCCCGTCCGACGAGGGGTGAACTCCCTCCCGATCCCGCGTCTAGCGACAACTCCCACCCTCCTGTGAGGCATCCCGGCCCTTCGAGCCACGGACTCCGACATTAATCAGGTTTTCCTACAGGGATGACCAGAAAACTCGGACCGACCGCTCGGTCAGATGCTGGATGTTCAGACGAAACCTTCCCCCGCGGCGGTGCGCCAAACAGCCAGGTGGTGGGGACGCCGAACGACCCGGACGAAGCCCGGGGTCGGTTCCGGACGTCTGGCCTGGCCCGTCAGGCCGGTGCCGAAAAGGCCAGGTACTGGTGGACGGAGCGCACCGAGGCCGAGCCCTCCCCCACCGCCGAGGCCACCCGCTTCATGGACCCCGAGCGCACGTCGCCGACGGCGAAGAGTCCGGGACGACTCGTCTCGAACGGCAGTGGCGACCGGTCCAGCGCCTCCCACTCCTGGCCCAGGCGCTCGGCTCCCAACGAGAGATCGGTCAGCACGAAGGCCCGGTCGTCGAGGGCGGCACACCCGTCGAGCCAGCTCGAGGACGGTTCCGCCCCGATGAAGGAGAACAGTCCGGCGCAGGGTTGGGATGCCTGGCCCCCGGGGTCCTCGAGGACCACGGAGCGCAACGTCTCGTCCCCGTCCAGGGCGATGACCGTGGTGCGCGTCCGGAGGGTGATGTGCGGGTCGGCCTCGATCCGGTCGGTCAGGTAGCGCGACATGTCCTTGGCGAGATCCGCTCCGCGGATCACGAGGGTTACCGCGCAGCCGACCTGGCTCAGGAACAGGGCGGCCTGTCCCGCCGAGTTGCCGCCTCCGACCACGACGACGGGCGAGGGCCCGCACAGGCGCGCCTCCATCTCGGTGGCCGCGTAGTACACGCCGTTGCCCTCGAAGTCGCCCAGACGGGCCGCCCCGAGTCGTCGGTAGGAGGCGCCGGTGGCGGCAATGACGGCCCGGCCGGCCACCTCGGTGCCATCACTGAGGCGGACCACCAGGTGCCCGGCCCGCTCGCCGAGGGAGACGGCGGTGCAGGGGGCGGTCAGGCTGGCCCCGAACTTCTCGGCCTGGACGATGGCGCGCTGCGTGAGCTCCTCGCCCGAGAGGCCCATCGGGAACCCGAGGTAGTTCTCGATCCGGGAGCTCATGCCGGCCTGGCCACCCGGCGCCGTCATGTCCACGCCGAGCGTGCGCAGCCCTTCGGACGCCCCGTAGACGACGGCGGCCAGTCCGGCCGGGCCGCCCCCCACCACGACGAGATCGAAGCACCGGGCCGGCAGGCTCTCGACCGTGAGTCCGAGGAAGGCGGCGACGTCGCCCGGCGTGGCCCGGCGCAGCACCGTGCCGGTGGCGATCACGAACGGCAGCTCCGCGGGCGTCAGGCCGAACTGCTCCACCAGGGCGCCCACGTGCGGGTCGTGATCGGCATCCAACCACTCGTGGGGGACGCGGGTCCGGGTCAGGAACTCGCGGATGTGGAGGGACTCCGGCGAGTACTGCGAGCCGATGACCCGGATGGCCGGGGCCGCCCCCGACAGGAGCAGCCCGCGTCGGGCGACGAAGGCCGCGAGGATCGTGTCGCCGAGCCGGGGTGTCGTCGCCATCAGCTGCCGCAGCCGGTCCCGGGGGACGACGATCACCTCGCCGGCCGTCGCCACCCGGGCCGACACGAAGACCCGGAGCCCGCTCAGCATGTTCAGCTCGCCGAGGAAGCGCCCCGGTCCGTGGTGGGCGATGAACCGCTCGTCGCCGTCGACGTCCACCACGATGTCGACCCCGGCACCCACCAGGACGAAGAAGTCGTAGGTGACGTCGCCCTCCCTGAAGAGGTACTCCCCTTCCCCGACCTGCCGTCGGACCCCGAGGTCGGCGACCCGGGCGATGTCCGCGGCGTCCAGTGTCGGCGTGGCCAGTTCGTCATCGGCCATGACTCGGACCTCCGTCTCTCCAGGGGCCCGTCCCGACAACGGCTGCGGACCGTGCCCAGCACCGTATTCGGCCCCGGCCGGGCCTGCTTCGCCGACGGTCCGGTGGGTAGCATTCCGGTATGGCTGATGTGTTGATCGATCCGAGCGTGCCCCCGAGCGGTGACGGGTGCGTGGAGTGCCTGGAGGCCGGGGGGTGGTGGTTCCATCTGCGACGGTGCACCGCCTGCGGCCACATCGGATGCTGTGACTCGTCGCCGAGCCAGCACGCCAGCGCCCACGCCAAGCAGTCGGGCCACTGGGTCATCACGAGCTTCGAGCCCGGTGAGGACTGGTTCTACGACTACCGGTCCGACCAGGCCGTCGAAGGGGTCGGCCTCCCGGCCCCACTGCACCACCCGGTCTCCCAACCGACGCCGGGGCCGGCCGGGAGAGTCCCCCCCGACTGGGACCAGCGCCTGCACTGACGGTCGGCCCGACCGGGACCCCGGCGGTCGTGCCCCGTGACCGACGGACGCCGGGGGGCTAGTCTCCACGCCGGGCATTCCGCAGTCTGATCGGGGGAGGTCGACATGCCGGCACTCGCATGGGTCAATCACCATCGTCTCCTGGCGGTCAGCGTCGGACTGGCGGTCGTGATCCTCGCGGTGGCCGCCGGGGTCTGGTTCTTCCTGTTCCGCGACGCCGAGACCCCGATCGGGCTCGGCCAGGCGCTCCGCATCTACCGCCAGGGGGAGTCGGCCGACGCGGACGGTCGTGACCCCCAGCTGCCCCCGGCCGG
>Ga0181528_10000218_pt1 | contig 51324 bp, 53 predicted proteins | sample PEATcosm2014_Bin_47_FD_119742 | JGI IMG/M metagenome (GOLD analysis project Ga0181528, IMG submission 119742) | Peatland microbial communities from MTU Mesocosm Facility, Houghton, MI, USA - PEATcosm2014_Bin10_10_metaG | ecosystem: Environmental > Terrestrial > Soil > Wetlands > Peat | place...
AGAGTAGGAAATCCCGGGGTTTCGATTCGGTCCCGCGCAGCCGCGAAACAGGCAGATGAGCGTTCGCAGCGCGACCGGTTCCTTTCTTGTGGCGTGTCGCGGGGCGGACGATTTCGGAAACTGACCCACTACCCGAAAATGCGAAGCGATCGGCTCCACGAGAGTTGGTCCGTGGCAGGCGAGTGGCCATTGCGTGGATGTGCTGGCGCTTCTGTGGAAGCGGGCATTCCCCTGCGACTATTTCCGCAGCTTGTTTCCCATCTTCCGCTCGAGTTTTGGAAACTCCGGACGATATGCCTGAGTACAGCTTTACTATCCGTGCGTTAACGCCCCGGGAAGGGCGAGACGGGAGGTGTGTTTGATGAAGATCGTGATGCTGGTGCTTGGGGTGATGGTGGCTCAAGTCGCGGTAGCTTTGTTCATTGCCCAGTGGATTCGTGCCGGAAAAGGGCCGCGTATCGTGCAGCCCGTCGCAGGCTCCAGTGAACCGCCGCATACCGTCCCCGGAACTGGTTCCGCGCACGCGGCTATCGACAACTATGCCGATTTAGCGGCGCTATTGATCGCACTGGACCCTCAGCCCGAAAGGGCCGCCGCCAGAGATGAGAGAGAATCGGCCGCGCCGTCCCTCACGCGCCCATCCAACCAGCTCGGACCATGGCCGGGGGCGATTACACGTTAACTTTCCGTGGGACCGGGGTCCGCTTCAGAGCGATCGGTTCACCAGATCCTGAGCTTCCGCCACCAGCCGGTTGAGATGATCCTGGCCGAGGAAGCTCTCGGCATACAGCTTGTAGATGTTCTCGGTCCCGGAAGGCCGGGCGGCGAACCATCCGTTTTGCGTGGTGACCTTCAAGCCGCCGATCGACGCGCCGTTCCCGGGCGCCTCGGTCATCTTGGCGGTAATCGGCTCGCCCGCGAGTTCGGAAGCCGTGACGTCGTGCGGCGAGAGCTTCTTCAGCTTGCTCTTCTGCTCGGGCGTTGCCGGTGCATCAATGCGGGTGTAATACGACTCGCCAAATTGTCCGGTGATCTCGCGATAGTGCTCGCCGGGGTCCTTGCCCGTGACCGCGGTGATTTCCGCCGCCAGGAGACCCATGATCGGCCCGTCCTTGTCGGTCGTCCAGACCGTTCCGTCGCGGCGCAGGAAACTGGCGCCCGCGCTCTCTTCCCCGCCGAAGGCGACCGTGCCGTCAAACAGTCCTGGCGCAAACCACTTGAATCCGACCGGCACTTCATAGACTTCGCGTTTGAGCGAGGCGCCAACGCGGTCGATCAACGCGCTCGAAACCAGCGTTTTACCGATCTTCAGCGAGTCCTTCCACCGCTTGCGATGCGTTACAAGGTAGCGGATGGCGACGCAGAGATAATGATTCGGGTTCAGCAGCCCCGAACTCGGCGTCACGATGCCGTGGCGATCCGCGTCGGGATCGTTGCCGAAGGCAATATCGAACTTGTCCTTCAGGCGCACCAGGCTGGCCATGGCGTAGGGGCTGGAGCAGTCCATGCGGATCTTGCCGTCGTGATCGACGGTCATAAACGCGAAACGCGGGTCCACGGCAGGGTTGACCACGGTCAGATTCAAACCATAGATCTCCGCGACCGGCGCCCAGTAATGGACCGCCGCTCCGCCGAGCGGATCGACGCCGATGCGGAGCCCGGCGGCTTTGATCGCCTCAATGTCGATGACGTGCGCGAGATCTCGGACGTAGTCGCGCACATAGTCCCGCTGATGTGTAGTGGAGGCTTGAAGCGCACGCTCGTACGGGATCCGCTTCACGCCCGCGTTGTCCTCCCGCAGCAGTTCGTTCGCCCGCTGCTGGACGGCATCGGTGATGTCGGTATCGGCCGGTCCGCCGTTGGGCGGGTTGTACTTGAAACCTCCGTCGGAAGGAGGATTGTGCGACGGCGTGATGACGATGCCGTCGGCCAACCCGCTTTCCCGGCCCCGGTTGTAGACCAGAATCGCACGCGAGATCACGGGCGTGGGCGTAAAGCCGCCGCCCGGCTGGATGATCGTCTCCACGCCGTTGGCGGCGAGAACTTCCAGCGCCACGCGCTGGGCCGCGGCCGACAGAGCGTGCGTATCCATGCCCATGAAAAGCGGGCCGTCTATGCTCTTGGAGGCGCGGAATTCGCAGATCGCCTGCGTGATCGCCAGAATGTGCGCTTCCGTGAAACTGCCGTTCGTGGAAGTCCCGCGGTGGCCGCTGGTGCCAAAGCTGACAAGCTGGTTCGGATCGTCCAGGTTGGGCGACTTTTCGTAGAAGTCACGTTCCAGAGCCGCGACGTCGATGAGCAGTTCCGCGGGAGCCGGCTTGCCGGCCAGGGGGCTTAGCATGTAAACCTCAGAAATCTCATATCATTTCGCGCAGCAATTCCGGCCGGGGGTTCGGGATGAGCACTTTATTGACCAGCAGCCCTTTGCGGGCCACGGCCTGCGCTCCCGCCTCCAGAGCACTGCGCACCGAGGATACGCTTCCGGTAATGGTGGCAAAGGCCTTGCCGCCCAGGGCCATCGCCAACCGCACCTCGATCAACTGCACGCTCGCGGCCTTGGCCATCGCGTCGGCGCCTTCGATCAGGCTCGCGACGGAGAAGGCTTCGAGGATACCCAGGGACTCGAGTTGCGTCACGTGCGAGATGCCGCTCAAGGCGGGGAAGAGATCCTCATGCACGTTGGGAATGATGAACGTGTCCACAAGAGAAAAGTCGCCCGTGGACTTGCCGGCTTCGACCGCCGCCTCGACGTCGGCGACGTTGCCGCGCACCAGGACCATGTACTTGCCGCTGCAAATTGTGCGCGCGAGCACAAGTTCCACATCGGCCGCTTTCAGCATGGCGTCGGTCACGGCGAAGCCCGCCGCAATGCTCGACAACTCGATCAGCCCGATTGAATTCCTCGCCAAGGCGCCCGCTCCTCTTACGCTTCGATCTCGATCTCGCCGGCCGTCACGCTCGTCACGCGTCCGTCAATACTCGCGTGGACCCAGGCGCCGAGCGCGCCCGCTTCCATTTTCGCGATCGCGTCGCCGGTGTGTACTTTGTCGCCCTCGGCGACCACCGGTTTAGCGGCTACACCCGCATGCTGTTTGGTCAGCAGCCTCACGCGCCCCGGTTGCGGGCCACGCTCCGTGAATGGCGTGTGCGTGTCGTATTGCTCGACGCCCAGGCGCTGCCGCAGCATGTGTTGCGGGACGCGGCGATATTCCTTCATGGGGTGGACGCGCACTGGCCGTTCCTGCTCGAAGCGGATGCCGGCCGCGCGCAGGTCGAGCTTGGCGGCGTCGCAGGCCTCTTTGGGATACAGCTCCTCCGGGCAGGCGTAGAGCGTGCAAAGCCCGCAGGCGCAGCACAGCGATCCCCACTGGTTCCAGTTGTCCTTGCCGGCGAGCGTAAAGCCGAGGCTGCGCATCACCTTGTGGGGCTGCACGTCGTAGCCCAGCAGGTAACGCGGGCAGAACTCCGTGCAATAGCTGCACTGGTCGCAGGCCGAGCGGCCGATGCGTTCCATCGCAGCCACGGGACGGCTCTTGCGCTCCACCAGAGGATGTTCTTTCGGCAGCACGATCAGCCCGCAGGTGGTCTTGGTCGTCGCGCCGGAGAGGTCGAACGTGAGGGTGCCCATCATCATCCCGCTGATGAAGACACCGTACTCCGCAACGCTCGCTCCGCCCGCGACCGCCAGTAGGTCGGCGAAGCTCGTTCCGATCGGAGCCCAAAAACTGACGGGCTCTTTCACCGCGCCGGAGATGCTGACGAACTTCCGCGTTACTGGCTCCCCTTGCGCGGCCTGCTCCACGTTGTAAAGGGTCTCGACGTTGTTCACGACGCAGCCGACGTGCAATGGGATGCCGCCGGCCGGGATCAGCCGCCCGGTAGCGGCATAGACGATCTCATATTCGTCGCCTGAAGGATAGAAGTCGCCGAGCAGGCAGAAGCCGCAGCCTTCGCGCTCGGCGTGCGGGCGCAGGGCCTCGATCGCTTCCTGGTTCTTTTCCTTGATGCCAATCACCGCGTGCTTCGCGCCCGTCGCCGCGGCCATCCGCTTCAGGCCGGCGACAACCTGCGCCGGGTGATGGCGCATCAGCTCGAAGTCCTTGTGCAGCAGAGGCTCGCACTCCGCGCCATTGGCGAGCAGGAATTCGGCCTGCGATGCGGCCTTCACGGAGGTGGGAAAGCCAGCGCCTCCCGCGCCGACTACGCCCATCTCGCGCAACGTTTCAACGAGTTTCTGGTCGCCTGGCATCCTCAACGGCCCAGCATAGCGCACGCGCGTGTCCATAATCATGCTTGGGGTATCGTGGACGGCTCCTCCGGCAAGGTTCTAGAGCAGTTTCATAGCTTCTGTAGTTCGCTGAGACTGCGCCCGGAGCGCCGCCACTAGCAAAGAGCCGCGAACGTAAGAGAGCGGCCAACCGTCGCATTGCGCAAAGGGCCGCTCTGTGACCTTCGCGGCTCTGTGCTGGCTGTGGGTGAGCACGAGCCGGCCCCGGTTCACAGAAACTGTGAAGCAGCTTTAGCCCTCGCGGCGCAGCAAGCGAGGCGAACGCGGAAGCCACTTGGCGAGTGCCTGGCGCAGCAATTCGACGTTCAGGGGCTTGCTCAGGTAATCGTCCATGCCACCGTTGAGGCACGTCTCGCGGTCTCCCGGTATGGCATGGGCCGTCACGGCGATAATGGGGATCCGGCAGAGCGGCTCCTGGAGTCCCCGGATTGCCGCCGTCGCTTCGAGTCCGTCCATGATGGGCATCTCCCAGTCCATCAAAACCGCATCGTGCGGGCGTTTCCGCAAGGCCACCAGGGCCTCCAGCCCATTTGAGGCCAGATCCACCTCATAACCGAGCCGGATGAGTATTCTCTGGATGATCCGCTGGTTCACCGGGTTGTCTTCCACCGAGAGAATTCTCACCGCGTTCGAGGCATTGCATGCCTGGGGCTCCCACTCCGCCGGATCGCGGCTTGGGTTCAGCGAAGCGATCGCATCCAACAGGTCCTCTTCCGAGGCTGGATTCTCTATGAACGTCCGGCACCATTCCCGGATCGGAGCGAGGGCGCTGCGAAGGCCCAATACCGGCACGCCGCCCAGGAAATCGGGCAATTCAGCGCAAACCGAAAGATCCAGGATGGCGACATCGGGCTGCACGCCGCTGCATGCTCCCCGTGCTTCCGACAGCGCCGAGGCGTGAAGGAATCTCGCCTGCTGGCGTTCTATCCATTTGGAAAAGACTGCCTTCTGACTTAAGCTTGGCCCGACAAACAGGACCCGAAGCCCCTGCAGATCCCGATCAGAGGCTTTGGCGGCATTGGGTTCAGAGGCGGCCGGCACTCTCATTCGAAGCACATACTTCAGGCAGTCTGGTGACTCAAGCGCCACCGAGACGATGCCCTCCGCCGTTGCTGCGAGCGTTTTGGACAGTTCAATCTGGCGGCTGCACTGTTCGTCCAAAGCGGGTCGCGCGTCCACCGGCCAGGCGAGGATCTCTATGTCGAGGAAGCACGCGTCCTCAAAGGCCAGTCGAGCGATGATCTCTCTCGGTTTCCCGGCGATGGCCACCGCGCCCAGCAGTAGATTCAGGCAAGTCCGCAAGCGGTTCTGGTCGGTGGTCACCGAACGGGGGAACGACGGGTTTGCATCGAAAATGAGATTCACTCCGGCGCCATCCAGAATCCGTCCGGAGGTTCGGCAGAGTTCCGCGATGGAGGCCCATGCGTCGAAAGCCCGCGGGGTAAACGGGGCGTTCAGAGCGAGTATCGCTTCAAGTCTCGGCAGCCCCACCATGTACATTCGGACCAGGGAACTCAGACTGGCCGCGGCGTCGCCCCCCTCGCCAAATGGGAATTGGAGCAAGAGCATCTCCAATTGAGACTGCATTTGGGCGCGTATGCCGTCCAGAAGCTCCGAATCGATGCCGGTGGACGGGGGAGAAGGCCGCTCCTCCGCGAAGGGAAGTGTGAGACAACCAGTCCACCCTCCGGGAACCAGTTCGTTTCCGCTGTCCGCGCGCGCCGAGAGAAGCGCCGCCGTCCAGGTTCCGTCCGCTGGAGCCAGCAGCCGGACCGGAACGTCTCGAATCTCGCCCTTCTCGCGGAGTTCCTGGCAGATAGACGAGCCGGGGGCCACAGCGGGAATGTAAGCGCCTATGGCATGTCCCCGCAAATCCATGGGGTGACCAGCGCCGAGCGTTTCAGCCAGGGCTCGGCTGACCTTGAGAATTGCTCCATCCGGCGCAACTTGAAAGAGCAGCCCTGGCAGATCTTCAACACACAGGGCGTCAGGCCCGACAGACGGGTGAATAGAGGACTCAATCGGTCCGAGAACCTGTCTCAGCCGGCCGATGAGTCCTGTCGCTTCCTGTGGTTGCCCGGTGGTCAGCAATGCTCCGCAGTCTCCTTCAATGAGATTCCTAGATGCGATACTCTCCTCGCAAGTCAGACTATCAGCAATCCGTAGGGTTCGCTGCGCTTTGAGGACGGAATTCCCGATACCGGCGACGGGTTGCGGCGGCGTCTCAGGCGGGAATTGGCCTTGTCCTGAGCGCATATCGAGGGATGGTATCCTCAGAATTAGTTTATCCCTCACTGTCTTAATGAGTTCCGCTCCAGATACAATTCTCCTGCCGCAATCCCGCCAGACGACCGTGCAGAGCGGCGCACTGACGCTGCTGCTATTCTCCATCGGGCATTTTCTGGTCGACCTCTATAGTGGCTCGATGGGCATTTTCCAGCCGCTGCTCATCAACCGGCTGGGGATCACCCTGACGCAGGCGGGCGTGCTGGGCGGGCTGCTTGCATTCTCCTCGTCCATCGCTCAGCCGCTGTACGGTTATCTCTCGGACCGCTTTCACTCGCGACTGTTCTCCGCACTGGCTCCGGCCGTGGCGGGCGTCTTCATCGCATCGCTCGGCGGAGCGGCCAACTTCCGGTGGGCTCTGATCTTCGCTGTGCTGGGCGGAGCCGGCATCGCCAGCTTTCATCCCCAAGCCTCCGTCTGGGCCGCCGCAGGAATGCAGGTCAACCGTGCGCGCTGGATGAGCGTTTTCATCACTGCCGGCACGCTCGGCATCGCTTTATCGCCCGCGTTCTATTCGAGCTTCGTGGGGCTATTCGGATACGAGCGGATGCTTTGGACCGCCGTTCCGGGTGTTCTCCTCTCGCTCGCCCTGCTGTTGCTGGTCCGGCCGCCCCAGGGCGCCGCCCACAGGCGGCAAAGCTTCGACGGCAACGCGCTGAGGGCGGTATGGCGGCCGCTGACCATTCTCTATTGCGGCGTGTTCTTCCGCTCCGCCGTGCAGGTGACCTATGCGCAGTTCCTGGCGCTTTACCTGAACCGCGAGCGGGGCTATCCGCTCTCCACCGCCGCCTGGGCGCTCACGCTCTATCTGACGGCCGGGGCGGTAGGAGGATTTGCGGGTGGCTACCTCGCGGACCGCTACGGGGCGCGCCGCGTGATCCTGCTGTCGTTCGCCCTCTCGATCCCGTTCATGCTCTTCTTTTTCCTGAGCACCGGCTGGTTGGCGATCGTTTCTCTCGCGCTGGGCGGATTGATCCTGCTGTTCACCATCCCGGTCAACGTCGTGGTGGCGCAGCAACTCGCGCCGTCGCAGGCCGGTACCGTCTCGGCGCTGCTGATGGGCTTTGCCTGGGGCGCCGCGGGCCTGATATTCATCCCACTGACCGGATTCGTGGCGCAGCGGACCTCGCTCCACGCGGCGCTTTGTTCCTTACTCGTGTTCCCGGTGCTCGGGTGGATTCTAGCGCACTGGCTGCCGCACGACCTGGGTCGTAGAAAGGTGGAACATTACTCATGAAGCGAGCTGTCTGTTTGCTCTCCGGCGGACTCGATTCCGCCACCGCTCTGGCGTTCGCCCGGCGCGAAGGCTTTGCCTGTCACGCGCTCAGCTTCGACTACGGCCAGCGCCATCGCATCGAGTTGGCGGCGGCGGCGCGAGTGGCTCGCTCGCTCGGCGCCGTGGAACAGAAAACGGCGGTCATCGATCTGCGCCTGTTCGGGGGCTCTGCCCTTACCTCCGCGATCGACGTGCCCAAGGACCGGCTGCCTGCCGAGATGGCACACGGCATTCCCGTCACCTATGTCCCCGCGCGCAACACGATCTTTCTCTCTTTCGCCCTGGCGTGGGCCGAAGTGCTCGGTTCCTCGGACATCTTTATCGGCGTGAACGCGGTGGATTACTCGGGTTATCCAGATTGCCGGCCGGAGTATATTGAAGCTTTCGAGCGCATGGCGAACCTGGCGACCAAAGCCGGCGTTGAGGGCTCGCAGAGATTGAGAATTCACACGCCGCTCATCGACCTTTCCAAAGCGGAAATCATCCGTGCCGGGCTCGAACTAGGCGTGGATTACTCGCTGACGCACAGTTGCTACGACCCCGATGCGAAGGGGCGCGCCTGCGGCCATTGCGACTCCTGCCAGCTCCGCCTGGCGGGGTTTGCGGCGGCCGGAACAGCGGACCCCGTAGCCTATCGGTCTTAACGGTCGCTAGGCGGAAATGACAAAATCGCTAGCTTTAGCGGTTTGGTTTTGCAAGTTATTGAATTATAATGGGTTATTTTTGGAAACCGCTAATCTTAGCGGTTTTGACTTCTGCCGCGGGCTGTCAATACATGAGGATTGCCGAAGTCTTTCCGACTATTCAGGGAGAAGGTTTGCTGACGGGCGTGCCGAGCCTGTTCATCCGGGTCTCCGGCTGCAATCTGCGCTGCCGCTGGTGTGACACCCCCTATACGTCCTGGTCGCCGGAAGGCGAGGAATGGTCGGTCACGCGCCTGATGGAATGGGTCAGAGGCTACCCGTCGTACCGCCACGTCGTACTCACGGGTGGCGAGCCGCTGCTGTTTCCGGAGACCGTTTCGCTGTCGAAAGAACTGAGGCAGGCCGGCCTGCACATCACGGTTGAGACGGCGGGCACAGTCTACCAGGGGGTCGAGTGCGACCTGATGAGCATTTCGCCAAAGCTCGCCAATTCGACACCGGACGACCCGGTGTGGAGCATCCGGCATGAGGAGCGCCGCCTGCAGCCCGTCGTCCTGCGCCGTCTCACTCGCGAATTTGCCCACCAGTTGAAATTCGTCGTCCAATCGCCGGAGGACCTTCCGGAGATCCAGAAGATCCAGGCGACATGCGGCACGCCGAACGACCGTGTGCTGCTGATGCCGGAAGGCGTGGATGTGGAGACGCTGCAGGAACGGTCCACCTGGCTGGTGGAACTCTGCAAGGATTTCGGTTATCGCTTCACCCCCCGGTTGCACGTCCTGCTGTATGGCCACCGGCGCGGAGTCTGATCGGTGTGGGGCGGCTCTCCCGAGCCGCGCGGGGCCTCCAGGCCCCGCAACTAGCCGGGCGGGCTCTCCAGAGCCGCCCCACCATTCACTGGCGCAGGACACCGGCGTACACTTGAGAAGAATCGGTATGCCTGCCAAACCTGAGATCAAAGATAGGGAACTGGAACGCATCGGCGTCGCCATTGATCGGAGTCTGCTCGAAAAGTTCGATGAGCTGATTGCGCGCCGGGGCTATGCGAATCGGTCTGAGGCGTTTCGCGATCTGATCCGGGCGGAACTCGTCGGCGACACCGCGGGGCAGCCCCATGGCCTGGTGACCGGCACCATTACACTGCTCTACGATCACCACGTCCGGCTGGTCAGCGAGAAGCTGACCGCCCTGCAGCACGAGTTCCACCATCAGATACTATCCACCTTGCACGTTCACCTGGACCACGACAACTGCCTGGAAGTCATCGTCGTGAAGGGCGAGGCGGCGGATGTCCGCCAGTTGGCCGACCGGCTGATTGCAGCGCGGGGTGTCAAGCACGGGCGGCTGGTTCTCTCGGGCACCGGTCCGGAGTTCTGAGGCTCAGCAAGCACCGGCCGTTCTTTTTCGGTGTCTTCCCGACAATCTTTGCAATGAGTGTGTGGAAAGCTGGCACCGCGGGTCCGGCCCGGAGTAGAATCTGCGTATTCGTTTTCCAGGAGCCGACAATTGTTCTGTGCGAAATGTGGTAATTCCATTCGTGAAGGGGCGGCGTTCTGCGCCGCCTGCGGAGCCCCGGTCGCAGGAGCGGGACCGGCAGCGGCCGCGCCTCCTCCATCTGCCCCCATTTACACTCAGCCTCCCCCTTACGTGCCGCCCGCGCCGCAGGTTGCCTTCGGCGGCTACGCGAGCTGGGGAGACCGTGTGCTCGGGTACATCATCGATAGTCTGTTCGTCGGCGCTGCGATGCTTGTGCTTTTCCTGGTTCTCGGCGGCGTCTTCGGCTCGCTGGCCGCGTTGGGCGGGGAAAACTCCGGGGCTGCCGGAGGCCTGTGCTGCATGATGATTATCATTTTCCCCTTCGCCACGCTTCTGGTCGGGCTGTACAACCGCGTCTATCTGGTCAGCCTGCGCGGCTACTCCATCGGCCAGGGCGTGATGAAGCTGAAGACGATCGATGCCAACGGCCAGCTACTGACGCAAGGCAACGCGCTGATCCGGCTGCTTGCGCAGGCTGCGCTGGGTTTCATCCCCTTCGTCGGCATGCTTGACCTGTTGTGGCCTTTATGGGACGAGCAACGCCAGACCTTGCACGACAAGGCTGTCGGCTCGTTCGTGATCCACAATCCGGATGCCCGCTAGCGCTTGGAGCGGTCAATTCAGGACTGTGAGGGAAACTCTTCGCCGAAAGTCACCGGCCTATGGGACGTGTACGGTCATCGCGACTCCTTCACGCTCGCGGCACCTGGGAACGCCGATCTCCAGATCGGCTCTTATCGCCCACGTGAGCGGCAACTCCAATGCGCATTCGCGCGCCCGGAAGCCTGAGAGCAGTTGCCGGCGGTGGAAGTGTGTGCCGGACGGAGCCGATCTGGAGATCGGCGTTCCCAGGCGCGCGCTCAGGCGGGTGTCATCCGGCTTTCATCCCCATCGGTGGCCCACAGGGCCATCCCGGCTGAGTCGAAAGTCAGGTCAAGAGCGAACATCGTCAATATCCACCGCTCCCTCACGGTCGCGGCTCCGACCCGGAACGGAGCCGCGACCGTGAGGGAGCGGTGGAGCGGTCTCGCTCCCCTCGCGGCAGCATGTCTGCTCCTCGCGGGAATCGGCGCGCTCCGCTTCCTCTTCCAAGCGGACGAAGCGCACTCCTGGTTTCTGGGCCACGCCTTTGGGGCGGCCTGTTGGTTCCGTGCTCGTTTTGGAATACCGTGTCCGAATTGCGGCATGACGCGGAGCCTCATCCTGGCCGCGCATGGCGAGATTGTGCGCTCCCTGCGGCTCGCGCCGGGCGGCGCCGCCATGGTTCTGGCCGCCGTGGCGACGAGTCTCGTGTTGGGGGCCCTGGGCGTGGGGATGTTGTGGGGGCGGCCCTCAACCGTCTGTAGATTGCACGCGGCATTGCGCGCCACAGTCCTTGCGTGTGCGGGACTGTCGGCAACTATTTGGTTGGGAGGCTGGGCGGTCCAAGTGGCGCGCATTCTCAGGCCGTGATGAAGATGGAGGAACCCACGCGTCTTCCGCCGGAGAGACGGGAGCGTCGACAGCCTTGGCCGGCAAGGCCAAGGGCACAACCAGACCAGGAAAAAACCTCAGGAATGGGCGCGCGGACGGGGAGACTTACTGAAGGGGGTTCAGGCGGTCTTTTCGGCTACGGGCTTCTCTTCGGTCTTCGCTTCCGCTTTGACCTGAACAGTCGCCGCGAGTTCCCGGGTTCTCATCCTGCGCTGAGTCCGGCGCTTTTTCAGGCGGTCGGTACGAGCTTTATCTCCGTTGCGTGATGACATAGCCCTTTGATTCTAGCAAGATCATCTGACCCGCCGCGTATGAATCTCCGGTACGGCGGCCAGCTTACATGTACATTCCGCCGTTGACGCGCAGCACCTGCCCGGTGATGTAGCTGGCATCGTCGCTGGCCAGGAACTTCACGGCATTCGCGATGTCCTGGGGTTGGCCGAGGCGATTCAATGGCACCTTGACCATCATCTTCTGCTTCTGCTCGTCGGTCAGGACGGCCGTCATGTCGGTATCGATGAAGCCCGGCGCCACGGCGTTGACCGTGATGTTGCGCGAGGCCAGTTCCTGGGCCAGGCACTTCGTCAAACCGATGATGCCCGCCTTCGACGCCACGTAATTGGCCTGCCCCGGGTTGCCCGCTTCGCCGACCACCGAGGCGATGTTGATGATGCGGCCCCAGCGTTCTTTCATCATGTGCGGGATGACAGCCTGGCTCGTGAAGAACGTGCCCGTCAGGTTCACCGCGATCACTTTGTTCCAATCGTCGGCCTTCATGCGCATGGAAAGAGCGTCGCGCGTGATGCCGGCATTGTTGACGAGGACGTCGATCCGCCGGAGTTTCTGCATGGCCGCGTCTACGCCGGCCTTCACCGATTCCTGCGAAGCAACATTGAAATCCACCGTCATGCATTCGCCGCCACACGCGCAGATCTCGCCCGCAACCTCTTCATTTTTTTCAATCTCGGGGCTGGCGATGACAATCGCATAATTGGCTTTGCAGAGCGTATGCGCAATGGCGCGGCCGATGCCGCGGCTCGCTCCGGTGACCAGTGCAACTCGTTGAAACATGCTGACTCCTATCCATTCGAAGCGCGGAACCTTCATCATAGTAAATTGCGGAGGCGAACCACCGAAATGGCCTATTCCGACCTGCGTGCCTTCATCCAGCGGCTTGAGAAAGAAAAAGAGCTCAAGCGTATCCCCTTTGAGGTGGATCCCTACCTCGAAATCACCGAATTTGCCGATCGCTCCGTCAAGTCGGGCGGCCCGGCCCTGCTGTTCGAGCGGCCCAAGGGCTCACAGATTCCAGTTCTCATCAACGCCTTCGCCTCCGAGCGGCGCATGGAACTGGCGCTCGAAGTCGATTCGCTCCAGGAGCACGCCGACCGCATCGTCGAGATGCTCGAGATGCGGATGCCCGCGGGCCTGATCAACAAGCTGAGGATGCTGCCGAGGCTCGCGGATATGGCAAGCTTTTTCCCGAAAACAGTCTCCAGCGGGCCGTGCAAAGAGGTGATTCGCCGGGACAACTTCTCGCTGAAAGAGTTCCCGGTCCTGCACTGCTGGCCGGGCGATGGCGGAGCGTTCATCACGCTGCCGATGGTCTTCACGAAGAACCCGGAGAATGGCAAACGCAACTGCGGAATGTACCGGATGCAGGTTTACGACGACCGAACCACGGGTATGCACTGGCAGACGCAGAAGCAGGGCGCGGAGCACTACCGGCGGCTGCTCGCAGAGGGTAAAGCAGAGGGTAAAGACGCCAAGATGCCCGTCGCCGTGGCCATCGGCGCCGACCCGGCGACGATGTACTCGGCGATTCTGCCGCTGCCTCCCGATCTGGACGAGATGATGATCGCCGGTTTTCTGCGGCGCGAGTCCGTCGAGATGGTGCGGTGCGAGACTTGCGACCTCGAGGTGCCCGCGAATGCCGAAATCGTGCTGGAAGGCTATGTGATTCCCGGCGAGACGCGCCGCGAAGGGCCATTCGGCGACCATACGGGCTATTACTCGCTGGACGACGACTATCCCGTCTTCCACGTCGAGTGCATCACGCACCGGAAAGACCCGATCTACGCCGCCACCATCGTCGGACCGCCTCCGATGGAAGACTACTTCATGGGTCGCGCCGTCGAGCGCATCTTCCTGCCGCTGATGAAGATGCAGATCCCCGAGATTCGCGACGTGGCGCTGCCGCCCGAGGGCGTGGTTCACAACCTGATGCTGATCTCGATTCGCAAATCGTACCCCGGACAGGCACGCAAAGTGATGCACGCCATCTGGGGGCTGGGGCAGGCGATGTCTACGAAAGTAATCGTCGTAGTGGACGAAGACGTGGATGTCCAGAACTCTTCCGAAGTCGCCTGGCGCGCTTTGAACAATATCGATCCCGAACGCGACATCGAGTTCGTGCATGGTCCCGTCGATACGCTCGATCACGCGTCGAGATTGCAGGATTACGGGTCGAAAATGGGGGTGGATGCGACGAAGAAACTGCCGTCCGAGGGCTTCACGCGGCGCTGGCCGGATGTGCTGAAGATGTCGCCCGAGGTGAAGACGCGGGTCGATGCTCTGTGGAAGAAGGCCGGGCTGTGAGCGCTGCTTGAGACTAGTGTTGCTCTGCCGCCGGCTCCACTTCTTTCGCGTCGGCGGGATTGTCCATCGGTACCTCGGCGAAGAACAGATCTTTCAGCGTGCGGGCTTCGCGGATGCCGCTGATGTAGATATAGGAGTTGCGACGCCACTCGGTCTGAAAGTAGAAGAAGCCATGGGTGGACTCTCCCGGCAGCAGATTCTTGGCGCCCCAGGCGCGCGAGTCGATGGCGACCTCGGCCAGCGGGTTCAACTTCTTCTTGGGGAACGGAAACGGAAGCGGAGTAGGCGGCCCCGAACTGGGGCGCTTCGGGCCGATCAGGTAGGGCAGGTCTTTCGGCGCTGTCGGTTCCAGCCGGATCCCGCCGGGGGCCATGAATTGAACCTTCATCAGGTCGAGCAACAGGTTCTGATTGCTCTTGTTCTCGATCACCAGCAGCACGGGCAGCACCCCGTACTCGTTCAGGTTGACCTTGCCGAACACCGGCCGCGTGTCGGCGTCGCTTTCGTATCGGACGGCGGCGAAGGTGACAGCCCCGATGCTCTGGTGCGAAGGCCAGGCGGGAGCGGGGGCGGGGCGGAACGGCTGGACGGTGTCGCTTGTATTTGGGGCGCCGCCGCACCATGCGGCTAGCGCGAAGAGCGAAAGTAAAAGAGCGGAGATGGTGAAGAGGACTCTCATAGAAGTTGGCTACCGTGCGCTGACGAGTCTGGCGTTCCCTCTGCTCCTACTCTATCTGGCGTTGCGGGTGGTCCGGGACCGGCGTTATGCGCACGGCCTGCGAGAGCGGCTGGGAAGCCTTCCGCGCTCCTTTCACAGGACGGTCCCCGGCGCGGTCTGGTTGCATGCCGTCTCGGTCGGGGAGATTCTCACCGCCATTCCGTTGCTCAAGCAATTGAAGGCGGCGATGCCCTGGGCGCCGGTCTACGTTTCGGTCACGACGCTGGCCGGGCGGGCCATGGCGGACCAGAAGCTGGCCGGTCTGGCCGAGGGCGTCTTCTTCACGCCTGCCGATATGGTTTTCGCCATCCGGGCGGTTCTGCGTGCGCTGAAGCCGGCGCTCGTCGTAGTCATGGAGACTGAAATCTGGCCCAACCTGTACCGCGAGGCGAAGCGCTCCGGTGCGTCGCTGGTGATTGTGAACGGCCGCATCTCCGACAAGGCCATGCCCGCCTACCGGCGCTGGCGCTGGTTCTTCCGGGCGCCGCTCTCCCGGCCCGATGCCATCCTGGCGCAGGACGAGCGGGCTGCCGCTCGATATCGTGAACTCGGGGCCGAGCGGGTGGGAGCCGCCGGCAATCTCAAATACGATTTCGACACGGATGCCGCGCGGATCGCACCCGTGGTGCGGGAACTCGTCGAGCGCCTTCGGCCGGCGACGGTTCTCATCGCCGCCAGCACCATGCCGCCCGAGCGCGAGGGCGACCGGGATGAGGACGATCTGGTCATCTATACGTTTCTGAAACTGCGCGGGCGCTTCCCACGGATGCTGCTGCTATGGGCTCCGCGCAAGCCCGAGCGGTTTGATGCGGCGGCGGCGCGCCTGGAAGCGTCCGGCATCGCGTTTCTCCGGCGCTCGCTGCTTTCGAGTGAGTCATCGATGGAGCTTCCGGGCGTGCTGCTGGTGGACACCGTGGGCGAACTCGCAGGGCTGTTCCGCCTGGGCAACGCCGTGTTCATGGGCGGGACCTTTCCGCATCGCGGCGGACACAACCCCTTGGAGCCGGCGGCGTTTGGCGTCCCCATTGTGGCCGGTCCGCACATGGAGAATTTCGCTGAGATCGCTGACGATTTCGACGCGCAGCAGGCCTGGGTGCGAGTGCAGGATCCACGCGAACTCGGCGGCGTGCTGCTGCGCCTGCTGGATGATCGGCCACGCCAGCGGGAAATAGGCGACCGGGCTCGCGTGCTTGCCGAGGCCCGCCGTGGCGCCACTGCGCGCGCGGTTGCGGTGCTGCGGGAGGCCTATGAAGACGCGCTGCCGGCGCCGCTGGCTCCGCTCTGGCAGCGTCTGACGCTCGGTCCGCTGACTTGGGCCTGGCGCGCTGGCGTTTGGGCAGATCGGGGCTTGAAAGCGCGCAGCCTGAGCCGCGTCTGCTGCGTGGTGAGCGTCGGCAACCTCAGCGTGGGTGGAACGGGCAAGACGCCCTTCGTCGTGTGGCTCTGCTCGCGTTTGAAGGAACAGGGCCGGACGCCGGGCGTTCTGTTGCGCGGCTACCGGCGGCGCTCCGGTCCGGCTGTTTTGACGCTTGCCGCGGGCCAGACGGTCCCGGTTGAGTCGGCCGGCGAAGAGGCTCTGATCCATCTCCGGGCGGGGTACGGGCCGGTTGGCGTGGGCGCCGATCGCGCGCGGGTTCTGATCGAGTTGCAGGCGCGACAGGGCATCGACTGCGCCGTCGCCGACGATGGCTTTCAACACTGGCGGCTGCGGCGCGATTGCGACATCGTCCTGATTGACGCGCTCGATCCGCTCTGTGGCGGCGTGCTGCCTCTCGGCCGGCTGCGCGAAGACTTCTCCGCATTGCGCAGGGCCGACGCCGTGGTCGTCACGCGCACCGTGGCTGGCCGCAGCTACGCAGGCTTGCTGCGTGAGATCCGGTGCTGGAATCCGGCCGTGCCCATCTTCTTTTCGAGAACCGTCGCGGGCTTGGAGAGCTTGCCCGAGGGCGCGGGCGCTTTCTGCGGCTTAGGCAATCCCGAAGCATTTCGAACGACGCTCGGCCAGATCCGGGTCGCGAGAGGCGCAAGTCCTGAAACCGCTCCGTTCTTCCAACCTGCGTTCTTCGAAGTCTTCGAGGATCATCACCGCTATACCGAGGCCGAGATCGAAGCCATGTTGCAGCGCGCGGCCGTGTTGGTGACCACGGAGAAGGACTGGCTCAACCTGCCCAAGCAGTTTCAGGGCGACGCCCGCATCATGGTGCTTCCGGTTCGAACGGTCGTGGAGCGCGGCGCCGAACTTCTCAGCCTGGTAAGAGCACGCCTTCCAGCCGCAGCAGCGCGAGCTTGACGTCCAGCCCGCCTCCGAATCCTGTCAGGCTTCCGTTCGATCCGATCACGCGATGGCAAGGCACGAAGATCGGCAGAGGGTTCTGTCCGTTCGCCGCGCCCACCGCACGCGTCGCCGTGGGCCGGCCGAGCATACAGGCGATGTCGCGATAGGTGCGCGTGTGGCCGTAAGGAATCTCTTCGAGCGCCCGCCATACGCTCAGTTGAAACGGCGTGCCCGCGGGGCGGAGTGGCACGGAGAATGTCTCGCGCGAGCCTGCGAAATACTCGCGGAGTTGCCCGATTGCGTCAGCCAATATCGGGTTTTCAGGCGAGCGCACCCCATCCTCCAGCCAATCCGCAGGGGTATCGTCCGCTGAAGCCGCGAAGGAAACCTGGGTCAACGCAGAGCCGTCCGTGGCCAGAAAGAGCGAGATGCCGAAGGGAAATGAAGCTGAGGTCCAGAGCATCATGCGGAATTCTCTCATAGTGCCGCCATTGGCTGGGCGGCGCTACTCACCGCTTGACCTGCGTCCCACCGATCTGGAGTAGTAGAGAGACGATGACCTGGGTTACCTACGCGATCCTCTCTGCTTTCTTCGGCGCGTTGGTCGCCATTTTCGGGAAGATCGGCGTTCGCGACGTTGACAGCAACCTGGCGGTCGCCTTGCGGACGGTGGTCATCGTCTTTTTCGCCTGGGGCATCGTGGCTATGCAGGGCAACGCGCGAGATCTGACGCGCATCTCGCGTCACTCTTACCTGTTCCTGTTTCTGTCGGCCATCGCGACGGGCTGTTCCTGGCTCTTCTACTACAAGGCACTGAAGCTGGGCGAAGCCTCGCGGGTTGCGCCCATCGATAAACTCAGCGTGGCGCTGGCGGTCGCAATGGCCTTCGTCTTTCTGGGAGAGAAACCGACGCTCGGCAACGTGCTCGGCGCAGTCCTGATCACCACCGGCGTGTTGGTCGCGGCGCTGGTTCGCTAGCGCTATGAGTTAACGGTGAACGACGACCGCCGCCAGAATGCGTCGATCGCCGCCAGGAGACGTCCTGTGTTGGTTTACTCCAACGACCGGTTCTATGGCCTCTTTGGAGTAGTCGGCTTGCCGAAAACACGCCCCTCAAACGATGTCAGTGCGCGCTCGCTGAACCCGAATAGCATGGGAACAGCCAGAAGAATCACAATTCTTAGAGCGGTACAGGACGTGGGGAGGGCTATTGAGCAATGGTTAGAGCAGGCATCTAACAGGTCAGCGAAAGTTTGGCCATGAATCGTGATAGATACGATACCCGCCGCAAGCAGTCCACAACCTATCAGGCTCGCAGCCGTGCCGACACTAATGCGGCTCCAAATCCGTCGGTCGTACGAGTCTAGCTTTTCAGACAGGCTTACCTCCAATGCTGGCAGTTTTCTTGCAACGCTAACGCAGCTACCCGCTACTCCTGCCAATAAAAGTCCACCAATAAGCAGCGGTGGAAAATGATAAGCAAAGTAGAAGGCAATGACGGCGATCGGTGGCAGAACCATAGTCGCCCAAAAGAGACACCTCGCGTTGCCGCGCATCTCATCTTCGTAGTCGTTTCTGTATTCGTCCCAGTCATCTCTTTCTCTAAAGAGAGCGTGCAACGCGCTTCGGGCACCATCGGGGTTGCCATTCGCTTTGTCTAATTGCTCCATGAGCAATTCACGCAGTTTATTAGTCTCCGATTTGGGAACGCCCCACCACTCCATTAGTTCGATGGCTAGATGACCTTCAATCCGAATTTCCTCCTGTGGACAGAGGTACGCCATGAGAGTTTCTTGTTGATCGGCAGCATCATCTAGCTCGTTGATGGCCTCGGTCGTGGCCGCCTGCCTGACGCTCGCCTCAATAGCCGCTAGACCTCGCAACACTCGTCTCAGCAGCCGAGCGTTTAAGGTGTCACCGGCGTGCCGGGGACGTTGGGCCATTTGCAGTACAGCATGTCGTCGCTCAGCGAATTGTGAAAGTACTTCTGTGCGGCGCTCCGCCAGTTTCCAATTCTGCTTCTCTAGCTTCCACCTCTTATGCCAGCCAGGTAGCCACCACCACCACCATTTGTGCATTGGATGAACCTCCAGCCGGTGCGCGCAATCCCGGCAAGAACATCAAGGTTATCGAATCAGACAAGCACGAGACGCAAGCGATGACCAAGAGCCGCGGCAGAGCCCTGCACGGTGTCAAGGTACACCTTGTCGTTGTTGGGGTCCAGCAGCGTCTCCAGAGGTGTGCAGCTCGTTATCATCCGCGTTGCCATCTTTGCTTTGGCTATATCCTGCTCGTGCATGGCCTTTTCCACCTGCCACGCCAAAACCCGCTTGACGGCGTAACTGGTCGCATCTTCGTGAAGTCGCTCTTCCTTAAGAAAGCAATCAAGGGACTGGCCACTGTGCGGATTGCTACTCATAGCTTATGGCTATGCCGTGGAGACTCCCGCCCGTCGGAGTGTATGCCCCGTGGCGTCCTCGATCGCGGCGCCGATCCGGAGCAATTCCTTTTCGCCAAAGGGCCGGCCGACCAACTGCATCCCGATGGGCATGCCGCCGCGCGTGAATCCGGCCGGCATCGCGAGCGAAGGCAGACCGAGCGCGTTGAAGCCGCGCACCAGCCGGGTAGTGGCCATGCGCACGTCTTCGGTCTCGCCGCCGATGGCGACTTCCGACTGCCCGATGTTGGGCGCGGTGATCGGCGTGGTTGGCAGCAGCAGGCAATCGACCTGCTTCAGGATCATGCGGAAGACATCTTGCGCGCGCCGCCTGAGCCGCTGCGCCTGCACGTAGTCGACGCCGGGAATCACGCGTCCCATGTCGATCAGCGTTCTCACGTCCTCGCCGTAGAGCTTGCGCTGCTTGCGGATGTAGGGCTCGTGCACCGCGGCGGCTTCCACCAGCAGCGTGATCTGAGCAATTGTGTTCAACTGCCGCCCATCCGGCACTCGCAAGGAAACTAGCTCCGCGCCCAGATCCTGCGCGCGGTACGCCATGAAGTGCACGGCGTTGTCGACTTGCATGTCGATCCGCTCGAAAAAGAAGTTCTCCGGGATGCCGATCTTCACGCCAGCGAGAGAAGCGATCTCTTTCGGCGGCAGCAGGTCGTCGGCATGGCGGCGCGCACTGTTGGGATCGCGCTTGTCCGGGCCTGCCATGGCGGCCAGCGACACGGCTACGTCGCGCACCGTGCGTGCGATCGGCCCCACGTGGTCGAGGCTGAAACCGAGCGGCAGCGCCCCATACTTGCTCACCAGCCCGAAGGTCGGCTTGATGCCCGTCACGCCGCAGTACGACGCCGGAACGCGAATGGACCCGCCCGTGTCGCTCCCCGTGCCCATCAGGCACAGCCCCGCGGCAACGGCCGCCGCGGCGCCTCCGCTCGATCCGCCGGGAATTCGCGCCAGATCCCACGGGTTGTGCACCGCGCCGAAGTGCGGGTTGTCGCACGTGATCCCGTAGGCGTGCTCATGCATGCTCGTCTTGCCGAGCATCACCGCGCCGGCCTCGCGCATTCGTTCCACGACCGCCGCATCGAACTTCGGCACCAGGTTTTCAAACAATTTCGAGCCCGACGTCGTTCGAACGCCGGCAGTGCAGAAAAGGTCCTTGTGCGCAATGGGAATGCCGTGCAGCGGCCCGCGATCCATGCCGGAGCGGCGTTCCCTGTCCGCCTGCAGCGCCTGTTCACGGGCGATTTCAGCAGTGATCGTGAGGAACGCATTCAACCGCGGGTTCAAGCTCTCGATCCGCTTCAGGCATTCCTCGGTCAGCTCGGTGGAAGAGACTTGTCCCGCTCGCAGTGCCTCCGCCGCTTCGATCAACGTCATGGAAGTCATTCCGCGTCGTCCTCGGGTTGAGGCACGGAGCAATGCAAAATGGGCTCTTCCTGCCAATCGATCAGCCCGCGCAGGCCCAACATATTCTTGTCCAGCCCTTCGAGCGTCTTCTGCATTTTCTCGGTGATCTCGATCTTCAGCCCCGCCGCCGTTGTAATCCAGTCGCGCATGGTCTAATGATGGCATGTCCAAGGGACTTGCCAGACCGGAGGGGCAGGTGCTCCCTCTCACCACATTCAGCGAAGACGACGAGCTCTTTCGGACTACGGTACGTCGCTTTGCGCGCGATCGGATTGCACCCCTGGTGCGCGAGATGGACGAGAAAGCCGTATTCGACAAGGGACTGCTGAAGGAGTTTTTCGAGCTGGGACTGATGGGTGTCGAGATCCCGGAGGAATATGGCGGGCCGGGCGGGACGTTCCTCCAGGCGCTGCTGGCCATTGAGGAACTGGCCGCCGTCGATCCCGCCGCGGCCGTGATCGTCGACGTTCAGAACACTCTGGTAGACAACGCGATCCTCCGCTGGGCAAGCGAGGAACAGAAGCGGCGCTGGCTGGCGCGACTCTCCACGGACACCGTTGGCGCTTACGCACTCTCCGAGGCGGGCGCCGGTTCGGACGCATTCGCGCTGTCGACGCGCGCTGTCGAAGACGGCGACGCCTATCTGTTGAATGGGCGCAAACTCTGGATCACCAATGCCGCCGAGGCCGGCTTGTTCCTGGTTTTCGCAACAGTGAATCCCGCCGCGGGATACAAGGGCATCACTTGTTTTGTCGTCGAGCGGGGCGCGCGCGGGTTCAAAGTCGGACGGAAGGAAGACAAGCTCGGGATCCGCGCCTCGTCCACTTGTGAACTGCTCCTGGACGACGTGCGGGTGGCGAAAAGCGACATTCTGGGCGAGGCCGGCAAGGGCTACAAAATCGCCATTGAAACGCTGAACGAAGGCCGCATCGGGATCGGCGCGCAGATGACGGGATTGGCATCCGGAGCATTGCAGCACGCCATCGCCTACGCGAAGCAGCGCAAGCAGTTCGGCAAGGCCATCGCCGAGTTTCAGGGCGTGCAGTTTGAACTCGCGCGGATGGCTACCGACGTGGAGACTTCGCGCCTGCTGGTGTACAACGCGGCGCGTTTGCGCGAAGCGGGCGAGCCATTTCTAATGCAGGCCGCCATGGCGAAATACCACTCGTCCCAAATCGCCGAGACCGTCGCCTCACGCGCCGTGGAGGTGTTCGGCGGCGCCGGCTTCACCAGGGATTACCCCGTCGAGAAGCTCTACCGGGACGCAAAGATCGGACGTATTTACGAAGGCACCAGCCACATGCAGCTGATGACTATCGCGAAACAGATTCTGGGCTGATGCGTTGCCTGGGAGCGCCGATCTCCAGATCGGCACCGGTTGTCGCGACAGCGACAAAAAGCCAGGTTGCGGGCCCGCTCGATTCTCGAACCGGCCGCGCAATCGGGCGGCGCGGAGTAACCTGCGGTCCGGCTCCCGCATCGGTAAGCTGGAGAGAGAGGGCAATCTCATGATGCAACGTTCCGTGTTGGCCGCGGTGCTATGTGCGGCACCGTTTTTGACTGCTCCGCTTCCGGCCCTGCCTGCGGACGATCTCTCGCCCGCGCAGCAGCAGGAAATCATCACCAAATTCGCGGCCAAAGAGGCCGAGTTCGCCCGTGCCCGTGAGAACTACACCTACCGCCAAAGCTATAAGGTGGAAGACCTTGGAACGAACGGCCGGGCCATCGGCAAGCAGGAGATGGTCACCGACATCGTCTTCACACCGGATGGCAAGCGCACTGAGCACGTCGTCTATGCGCCCATCAGCACACTGCAGCGTTTCATGATGGACAAGGAAGACGAGCAGGATCTGCGCAGCGTTCAGCCCTTCGTTCTTACTACCCAGGAGATTCCGAATTACGAAGTGAATTACATCGGACGCGACAAGGTGGACGAGATCAGTTGCTACGTCTTCGCCGTCAGGCCGAAGCACTTCGCCGAAGGGCAGCGCTATTTTGCCGGCCAGATCTGGGTGGATGACCGCGACCTGCAGATCGTGAAGACCTACGGCCGCGGCGTCGGCGTCCATAAGAAGGATTCCGATCACAAGTACCCGAAATTCGAGACCTACCGCGAGCAGATCGACGGGAAATACTGGTTCCCGACCTACACCATTGCCAATGACATGCTGAACTTCAAGGAAGGCGCCATCCCGATCAAGATGGTGGTCACTTACAAGGACTACAAGCAGTTCAAGTCGCAATCCAACATCACCTTCGAAGGTGTCGCCGAGGATCCGAACAAGCCGGCTCCGCCGAAGTAATAGGCCCCCTGGGAGCGCCGATCTCCAGATCGGCTTCGGTTGGCTAGGTAGACGGCGACTCAGACGCCCTGGTGGGTCTGGAAGCCTGCCTGCGGTTGCTGGCAGTTGAAATGTGAGCCGGAGGTAGCCGATCTGGAGATCGGCGATCCCAGGAACGCAGGCGCCATCCGGCGCTCATCCCCGTCGGCGGCCAGCAGGGCCGCCGAGACTCTCTGGCGGTCGCTTGTCAGCCTCGCGGGCGATTTTGTCACACGGCGTGGCGCTTTCCCTCTTGACTTGATTCCATAATTCAATGATTATGGAAAGATAGAAGCAAGGGGACCACAGCCCGATGAAGAATGTGCCTGAAGAACAGATCGTCCGGTATGCGGACATGCTCACCGCGATGGGCACCGAGTCGCGCTTGCGCATCATGCGCCTGCTGCTCTCCGCTCATCCCGGCGGGTTGGTCGTTGGAGAGATACAGGCCGAGTTGGGCCTGTCGGCTTCGAACCTCTCGCATCACCTCGACAAGCTCAAGAACGAAGAGCTGGTGCAGGTGAAGCGCGAAGGCACGTTCCTGCGCTATACGGCGAATGCCGACGCGCTTCGCGAACTGCTGCTGTTCCTCTATGCCGAATGCTGCACTCGGAGTTCGGCGGTGCAGCCCGATTGGATCGTTCAGTGCTGTAAACAGGAGAAGTCATGAGCGCACAAGACGTCAAAGATTTAGTGAAAGAAAAGTACGGGCAGGCGGCTCTGCGAGTCACCACCGGAGGAAGCTGTTGCTGCGGCGCGGCGCCGGCGGATCAGCATTGCGCCGACCCGATTACCAGCGACCTGTACGACGCTACACAGGTGGGTCAACTGCCGGACACGGCCGTGCTGGCCTCGCTCGGCTGCGGCAATCCGACGGCGCTGGCGGAGTTGAAGCCCGGCGAAGTGGTACTCGATCTCGGTTCCGGCGGAGGAATCGATGTTCTGCTGTCGGCCCGGCGGGTCGGACCCACCGGCAAGGCGTATGGACTCGACATGACCGACGAGATGCTCGCGCTCGCCCGCGAGAACAAGCGCAAATCGGGCATCGAAAACGTCGAGTTTTTGAAGGGCGAAATCGAAAGCATCCCACTGCCCGATAACACGGTGGACGTCATCATCTCAAACTGTGTCATCAACCTTTCGGCCAACAAGGATAAGGTGCTCGCCGAGGCGTTCCGGGTGTTGAAGCCGGGCGGCCGGTTCGCGGTTTCCGACATCGTCACGCGCGGCGAAATGCCGGCGGAGATACGCCAGAACGTGCTGCTGTGGGCCGGTTGTGTTTCCGGCGCGCTGGAAGAGAACGACTACAAAGCCAAACTCGCGGCGGCGGGCTTCGAAAGGATCGACGTCGAGCCTACCCGCATTTACAACGTCGAAGACGCCCGCGGCTTTCTCAAGCAGGAAGGCGTGAACGTGGACGCCATCGCGGCGGAAGTGGACGGCAAATTCATGAGCGCGTTTGTTCGTGCTTCCAAACCTGCCGCGAAGTCGTGCTGCGGCACGAGTTGCTGCGCGTAAACTGCCAGGCGGCGGCAGCGCTCACGGCGAAAGTCTGGGGGACCAGCGCTCTGCTCGTTGGGAGCCCGTTTAGCGGGTTCCCGCCGGGCAGAGCGCGGTCGTAGCGCGGCCTCAATTGAAATCAGGAAAGTCCGCTGAGTCCGAAAGGCTGACCACGAAGATGCAATCGAACACTAATCCCCGGCTATCTTTCCTCGACCGCTTTCTCACTTTATGGATCTTCGCGGCCATGGCTGCGGGCGTTTCGCTCGGATATCTCGTGCCCGGCATCGTACCGTTCCTGGATCGCTTCAATGTCGGCACCACCTCCGTACCCATCGCCATCGGCTTGATCCTGATGATGTATCCGCCGCTCGCGAAAGTGAAGTACGAGGAGATGGGCCGCGTCTTCCAGCACCGCCGGGTGCTGCTGCTTTCTCTGATTCAGAATTGGGTCGTCGGGCCGATCCTCATGTTTACGCTCGCCGTGCTGTTCCTCCGCGACAAGCCCGAGTACATGACGGGCCTCATCCTGATCGGACTTGCACGTTGTATCGCGATGGTCATTGTGTGGAACGACCTGGCGCACGGGGACCGGGAGTATGCCGCCGGATTAGTGGCTTTCAACTCGATCTTCCAGGTCTTGTTCTTCTCGGTCTACGCTTACTTCTTCCTGGCCGTATTACCGCGCTGGTTGGGCCTCAAGGCGGTTGAAGTGGATATCTCGATGGCCGCAATCGCCAAGAGCGTTTTCATCTATCTCGGGATCCCGTTCATCGCCGGCATGCTCACGCGTTTCGTGATGTTGAAAACCAAAGGCCGCGAGTGGTACGAGAAGCGCTTCATTCCGCGCATCAGCCCGATGACGTTGATCGCCCTGTTGTTCACCATCGTCGTGATGTTCTCGCTGAAGGGCGAGATGATCGTTCAACTGCCGTTCGATGTGATACGCGTCGCCATCCCGCTCACCATCTACTTCGTAGTGATGTTCTTCTCGTCGTTCTGGATGAGCAAGAAAGTCGGCGCCAGCTATGCCGAGGCAACCACGCTCTCGTTCACATCCGCATCCAACAATTTCGAATTGGCCATCGCCGTCGCGATCGCTACATTCGGCATCCACCACGGTGCCGCCTTCGCAGCCGTGATCGGGCCACTGGTAGAGGTGCCGGTGCTGATAGGTTTAGTCAACGTCGCACTCTGGATTAACCGGAAGTGGTTCGGAGGAGTGTTCACTGATGTTGAAACGTGCCGTACGTAGAGAGCCGAATTGCGCACCGGGCTGGCGATACTACAACTGGATTTCCTGAGCAGGGAGGACTGATCCATGAAGAGGCGAGTTTTGATTCTTTGCACCGGCAATTCGGCCCGCAGCCAGATGGCCGAGGGCCTGTTCCGGTACGAAGGCGGCGACCGGTACGAGGTCTTCTCGGCGGGCACCCGGCCGAGTTCAGTCAGGCCGGAGGCAATCGCAGTACTCGCGGAGATCGGCATCGACATCTCGGGTCACCGCTCGAAGTCCGTCGACGAGTTTGTCGCTCAGCCGCTCGATCTCGTGATTACGGTTTGCGATAACGCGAAGGAATCATGTCCCGTGTTTCCAGGGCGGACCTTGCGCTTGCACTGGCCGTTTGAAGACCCGGCGCATGTAGAAGGCACCGAAGAGGCGCGCCTGGCGGCCTTTCGCAAAGTGCGCGATCAGATCCGACAGAAAATTCGCGCATTCCTCGCCGAATAGAAGACGCGCGGAAATTGAACTCCCCTCACCCGCGCAACTCGCCGAGGCGCTGTGGCGCACGCTTCAGCGTGCCGTGGTGGCATTCATGCCACCAGTCCGGATGTCGAGATGAATCTCGCCACGGCACGCTAAAGCGTGCGCCATGCCCTTACGTTCGTGGCTCCGTTTTGCACTTGCGGAACGCGGTCTCGAATCCCGGGATCGATTTCACAATCATCTCCCTCGGCACTGTGAGCGACAGGCGTATGTAGCCCGAGCGGCCGAAGCCTATGCCGGGTACTCCCAGGACGCCCTCGGCCGTGAGCATGCGCACGAAAGCGATGTCATCGGCGATGGGAGTTTTCAAAAAAACATAAAACGTCCCTTCTGGTTTGGCCACGTCGTAGCCGATGCGGGCGAGCGCGTCGCAGAGCAGGTCGCGCTTGTCCTGATAACCTCCGACGTCGATCTTCGCGTCGAGCGCTTCGAGTTCCGTGAGCTGCCAGATAGCGGGCGCGTTGATGAAGCCAAGAATGCGGTTGGCGAACGTACAGGCGGCGCGCAACGCGGGGCGATCGGCCAGGCGCGGGCTCAGAGCGAGATAGCCGATCCGCTCGCCCGGCAGCGCTTGCGACTTCGACCAGGAGTTGCAGATGACCGTGTTATCGATCAGCGCGGCGACCTCGCTTTGCCGGCCGCCGTCGAAGACCAGATGCTTGTAAGGCTCATCGCTGATCACCAGGACCGGATGGTCGAGGCCCGCCAGCAACTCGTTCAACGCGCGCAGAATGCGTTCCGGGTAGACACGCCCGGTGGGATTGTTGGGCGTGTTCAGAAGGATGGCGCGCGTGCGCGGCGTGATGGCCGCCGCGATGCGCTCGACATTGGGCAGGAAATCCTCATCTGTTTCAACCTGCACCAGCGTGCCGCCGTGATTGGAGACATAGAACTGGTACTCGGAGAAGCAAGGCATCAGCACGATGACCTCGTCGCCCGGATCGAGAATGGACTTGAGGATTACGTTGCAGGCGCCCGCGGAGCCGACGGTCATGAAGACGTCCTCGGCGAGAAAATCCAGGCCGGTCTCGCGTTGGAGCAGGCCTGCGACGGCCGAGCGAACAGCAGGAAAACCGGCGTTGGGCATATAGCCGTGCATGTTGGCGCGGCCTTCGTCGACCACCCGCTTCAGGGCGCTGAGGACCTGCGCTGGAGGCTCAACGTCGGGGTTGCCAAGCGTATAGTCGTATACGTTCTCCGCGCCGCGCTCGCGCTTCAAACGCGCTCCCTCTTCGAACATGCGTCGAATCCAGGAGGAGTGTTCCAGTTGTTCAGCGATCGTCTTCGCAATGGGCATGAGCGTGATCCTAACGATTATCGAGCGCGCCGCTGTCGAGCACGTTGACGCCCGCAACCTGCAAGCGTTCGATGGCCGCGTCCGGCTGGTCGAAGCGGAAGATCAGCACCGCCTTCTCGCCGCGCAGGAACGGAAACGCGTACATGTATTCGATGTTGATGGAGGATCCTTCAAACAGACTCAGCACGTCGGCGAGACCGCCTGGTCGATCTGGGACCTCCACGGCGACGACCTCCGTGACCTTCACGGCCGAGCCCGCCGCTTCGAGCAGGCGCTTGGCTTCCTGCCAGTCCGAAACGATCATGCGGAGAATGCCGAAGCGCTGCGTATCGGCCAGCGAGAGGGCGCGGATATCGATGCCTTCCCGCGCGAGCAGGCGGCAGGGGGCAATGACGTGGCCCGGCTTGTTCTCGGAAAACAGAGAGAGTTGTTGGAGCTTCATGGCTGCAACCTGCGGTCGATCACCCGCTTGGCTTTTCCTTCGCTGCGTTGGATGGTGTTCGGCTCCACCAGTGTGACCTGAACGCGGATGTTGAGCACGTGCTCGATCGCATCCGCGATCTTGTCGTTGAGTTGTTCCAGCGCGCCGATCTTGTCGCTGAAACTCTCCGAGGTGACTTCCACCTGGACTTCCATTTGATCGAGGCCGCGATGGCGCGTCAGAATGATCTGGTAGTGAGGCAGCGTGCCTTCGACTTCCAGCAGCGCGCTTTCGATCTGCGAGGGGAAGACGTTGACGCCGCGGATAATCATCATGTCGTCGGTGCGCCGTCCGACGCGCCGCATGCGGCGCAGCGAGCGCCCGCATGGGCATGGCCCCGGGAGGAGAGCCGTGATGTCGCGCGTGCGATAGCGGATCATCGGCATGGCCTGTTTGCTGAGCGTCGTCAGAACGAGTTCGCCGTCCTCGCCGTCGGGCAGGACTGCGCCTGTGTCGGGATCGACGATCTCCGGATAAAAGTGATCCTCGAAGATATGCAAACCGTCCTGGCAGGGGCACTCGACAGCCACGCCCGGGCCAATGATTTCCGAAAGACCGTAGATGTCGAACGCCTGAATGCCGGTGAGGTTCTGGATGCGATCGCGCATCGCGCCGGTCCACGGCTCCGCGCCGAAGACGCCCACGCGCAGAGGCAATTCGCGGATGTCGATGCCAAGTTGAGCGGCGCGGTCGATCATATGCAGGAAGTAGCTCGGCGTGCAGCACACGGCGGTGACGCCGAAGTCCTTCATCAACATAATCTGCCGGTCGGTGTTGCCTCCGGACATCGGGATTACGGTCGCGCCCAGGCCTTCCGCGCCATAGTGCGCGCCCAGTCCTCCGGTGAAGAGGCCATAGCCGTATGAGTTCTGAATGGTGTCGCCGCAATGCAGGCCACACATCGCGAAGGCGCGCTTCATCACGTTGGTCCAAACGTCCAGATCCTGCTGTGTATAGGCGACCACGATGGGTTTGCCGGTCGTGCCGCTGGAGGCGTGAAGGCGCACGATCTCTTCCATCGGGCTCGCGAACAGCCCGAACGGATACGTGTCGCGCAAATCGGCTTTGACCGTGAACGGCAGCAGGGCGATGTCGGAGAGCGAACGCATTCTGTCTGGCGTCAGGCCGCGCTCATCCAGGCGCGCGCGAAAGAGCGGCACGCGCTCCCAGGCTCGCGCCACAATGCTTCTCAGGCGGCTCAACTGAAGCTCGCGCAGCAGTGCGGGGGGGACGTAATCCGGAGCGCTGGCCGGGTGGAAGCACGCGGCGACGGTTGACTTGGATCGGACCTCCGTCAGTGAGACCATTCGTCCCTCCCGATCTGAAATGACTCGCGGTTGAGTGCGTGCAGCTTGGGCGCGAGATGAGCGAGAATCGCCTGGATCCAGGCCTCCTCCGGAAACTCCAGGCAGCGGCTCAAGGCGCCGAGCAGGGCCACGTTGATGCTCTTCTCGCTGCGCAGCTTGTGGCCATGCAGCGAGGACGGATCGATGAGCACGCCGCCGGGCTTCAACATCGCGCGGTTCACTTCGACCTGCGTCTCTTCGAGTACCAGCAGATAATCCGCCTCGCCCTCGGGCACCATGGGACTGAACACGAGCTTCCCAAAACGCACGTCGCTCGCGACCGAGCCGCCGCGCTGGCTCATCCCGTGGACCTCGCTCTTCTTCACATCGAGACCGGCGGCGAAGGCTACGTCGGCGATGATGTCGGACGCTTTCAAAACGCCCTGCCCGCCGAGACCGGCGACGACGACGTTAGTTACGTGGTTGTTCATTGCACTTCTCGTATTGCCGGATGGACGCCGTTGCCAGGAGACAGTCGCGCCGTGCGATCACCAGGCAGAGTTCGCCGCTGTCGAGGCACGATTTCACGAGCGCCTCAAAAGCATCCGGGTCCAGCGTAGGGTCCATGACATGGACATTGCGAATGCCCATGGCCCGCGCAACGTCTTCAAAGATCAGCTTGCCGGTCTTGTGATGGTCCAACGTGCGGCCCGTGCCGGGATGCTCCTGCATGCCCGTCATCGCGGTGGTCCCATTGTCGAGGATCAGCAAAACGTGTCCCGTCGGCGGCGGGTTGTAGACCATCTCCGCCAGGCCCGTCAGGCCGCTGTGAACGAAGGTGCTGTCGCCAATCACGCTCACCACGCGCCGCGCCTGTTCGGGGGGCAGCACGTGCCGAAGCCCGAGGCCCACGCCGATGGAGGCGCCCATGCAGACCAGCGTGTCCATCGCCTCAAACGGCGGCAGCACGCCGAGCGAGTAGCAGCCGATGTCGCCGGAGACGATGCAGTCGAGGTGGCGCAGTACGTTGAACACCGTGCGGTGAGGGCAACCGGGACAGAGCGCGGGCGGCTTGCCCGGCAGCGGCTTGGGCTCGGGCGAGAGGTCGCCATTCACGATCCGCCGAACGCGAGCGACGCTCAACTCTCCGAATCGATACGCTTCGGGCTTGTCCTCGATGGCGATACCCGCATTGCGAGCCGACTCGACCAGGTACGGGTCGCCCTCCTCAATCGCCAGGCAAAGGTCTACGCGCTCGGCGAAGGCTCGCATCTTTTCAAGCGGCAGCGGGTAGGTCATGCCCGGCTTGAACACGCTCGCGCCGGGGCAGGCCTCGCGCACATGCTGATAACAAATGCCGGAGGTGACGATGCCGATGTCGCTTCCGCCCTCGACGACGATGGTCGGGCCTTCGGCATCGTTCCACTTCGCCATCTCCGCGAGCTTCGCGCGCAGGCGGCGGTGCGCGGGCCGCGCGTAGGCGGGGATCATGACGTGCGAAGGAATGTCGCGCACAAACTCGACCGGCCCGGCGGGCGGCGCCGGGTAGCCCGGCGTTGTGACGATCGTCTTCGAGTGGCACACGCGCGTGGTCATGCGGAGCAACACGGGCGTATGCCAACGCTCGGAGACTTCAATAGCACGGAGCGTGAAGTCGTAAGACTCCTGCGAGTCGGCGGGCTCGAACATCGGGATGCCGGCGGCGACGGCGAAGCGCCGGTTGTCCTGTTCATTCTGGCTCGAAGCCATGCCCGGATCGTCGGCGGAGACGATCACGAGCGCGCCGCGCACGCCGGTGTAAGCCACGGTGAACAGCGGGTCGGCGGCGACGTTCAGGCCGACATGCTTCATCGTCACCAATGCCCGCGCTCCGGCGAACGCTGCGCCGATCCCGGTCTCCAGCGCGACCTTCTCGTTCGGCGCCCATTGCGCATGTCCGCCCAGGGTCTCGAAGGACTCCAGGATTTCGGTGGAAGGCGTTCCGGGATAGCCGGTCCCGAAATGAACTCCCGCGTCGCGCGCTGCCAGCGCTACGGCCTCGTCTCCACTCAAAATCTGTCGCCGGGAAGCAACGGTGGGTACCAAAAATGCCATCCTCGCGGAAAAATCCGACTAAAAGAGTAGTTTATTTGATAAGGACTGGGAGGGGCAAACTTCTCACAGCGCCAGACGTTCGCGGAGGTGCGCATGCGCCACCCTTCAGCGCTTGTCGCAGCCCTGCTCGAAGCTTTCACAGCCGGGAGGATTGCTACTATTAAAGGTTTCATTCTCGTTTTTTCCGTTTCAATTCAGGAGTGGCCATGACCGACAAAGTTTTCGTATTCGACACGACGCTACGAGATGGGGAGCAAGCCGCCGGAACGCGACTCGGCAGCCGGGACAAGTTGATGGTGGCCCGGCAGTTGGCACGCTTGAACGTCGACATCATCGAAGCAGGTTATCCCGCGTCGTCTCCCGAGGACCTGCACGCGGTGCAACAGATCGCGCGTGAGATCACTGGCCCCGTCATTTGCGCTCTGTCACGAGCCGTGGCCGAAGATATTCAGGCTTGCGGCAAAGCTTTGGCGAAAGCTAAGCGTCCGCGAATCCACACCGGGATTGGCGCTTCCGACGTCCATATTCTGGGCAAATTCCGTGATGAGAAATATGGCCGCGATCTCACCGAAAAACGCGCACGGATTTTGGAGATGGGCGTCGAGGCCGTGAAGCTGGCACGCCAGTTTGCCGACGATGTGCAGTTCTACGCCGAGGACGCGGGCCGGTCGGATCCAGCATTCCTGTTCGTCATGCTCCAGGCCATGATTGAAGCTGGCGCTACGGTGGTCAACATTCCCGACACGACCGGCTACTCGGTGCCCGAACAGTTCGGCGCGCTGATTCGCGGCATTCGCGAAAACGTTCCGAACATCGATCAGGCGACCATCAGCGTGCATTGCCACGACGACCTGGGCATGGCTGTGTCGAACGCACTGGCCGGCATTGCCAACGGCGCGCGGCAGGTCGAAGGCACCATCAACGGGATCGGCGAGCGGGCCGGTAACGCGGCAATCGAGGAAGTCGTGATGGCGCTGCGCACGCGCGCCGACTACTACGGCGTGCATACGGGCATCGAAGCGCGCGAGTTCTGCCGCACCAGCCGCATGGTCGCCGACATGCTGGGCATGGGGGTTCCCGCAAACAAGGCCGTCGTCGGCGCGAATGCGTTCGCGCACAGCTCCGGCATTCACGTCGACGGCTTCCTGAAGAACCGTGAGACCTACGAGATCATGCGTCCCGAAGACGTTGGTCTCGACGATAGCCGCGTCGTTCTGACGGCGCGCACCGGGCGGCACGGTCTGCGCGACCGGCTGGAGAAACTCGGTTACGCGCTCTCCAAGGAAGAACTCGATCAAGCCTACGAACGCTTTCTGCTCGTGGCCGACAAGAAGCAGGAGGTCTTCGACGAAGATCTCGCGGCCATTCTGCACGAGGACCTGCGTCCTGTTCCCGACGCCTATTTGCTCGACTATCTGCAAATCTACAGCGGCACATCGGCCATCCCGACTGCGACCGTGCGGCTGCGCGCCAAAGGCGAAACCCGGCAGGGAGCGTCCATCGGCAACGGTCCGGTGGACGCCGTCTATCGCGCCATCGATTCAGTAACGAAGACCTCCGCGCGGCTGGTCCGCTACGAGATCCGCGCTGTCACCAGCGGTACTGAGGCAATGGGCGAGGTCACTGTGCGCCTGGAGAGCGGGGACAAGAAAGCAACGGGCCGGGGTGCATCCACCGATGTGATTGAGGCCAGCGCCAAGGCCTACGTGAATGCGCTGAACAAGCTGGCTAGCCTCAGCGAAGCCGTGCGGCCCAATGACGAGTCGGAGCCGTCTCTGTAATTCTGGCAGAGCCGCAAAAGCCCATCGCAAAAACGCAAAACCGAAAAGTTTTACGGTTTGCGTCTGTAACTCGCTGATTCTATGGGGGCGTTTTGCCAAAACCGTAAATGTTTACGGTTTTGGCTTTTCCACTGCGGCCCGTTAAGCGATGCCGGCCTGGCGCAACATGTCCTTCAGCGCCTCCATGTCGAGGCGCATCGCGGCGATCAGCTCGTCCTTGGAAATTGTCAGTTCGCGCTTTCCGTCGTTGGCGCCGCCTAACTCGGGATGCTCCATATGCAGTTGCAGCGGACCGTGGAAGCCGCTCGCTTTGAGCATCGGCAGAAAGCGCTTGTAGTCCACCATGCCTTTGCCCAGCGGGCACCAGCCGACCTGCCAACTTCCGTTGGGTGTTTTCTCCCACGCGAAGTCCTTCACGGCGACGCCTCGGATGCGCGGCAGCAACAGCCGCCAGCTATGCACCCAGCCTCCGAGCCCGCCTTCTATCGTGGCGTGCGCGATGTCGTAGTTGACTGCGACCGAGTTTGAGTCGAAGCCATCGAGCAACATGTACAGATCCCAGAACGACGCGCCCAATTGCCCTTCGCCCGAGTGCGTGTGATAGATGGCGCAGACGCCGTACTGCTTGTTCAACGCCGCCAGGTCTTTCACCCGCGCGCGGAACTCTGCAATCTGCGCCGGCAGGTCGCGCTGCAAGTCGTAAACGAAACCGCCCCAGCGATAAATGCGAATGCCCAGCGAGGCCAGCGTTTTCACCACGCGCTCGGCGTCCGGCGAACGAGCATCGACGATGCCGCTGGTCACCATCGGTGTCGTCAAGCCGCCCTTGTGGATGATCTCGACCGCCTTGGGCAGGTCTTCCTCCACGCGCGCGGGCAGCACGTGACCGCCATCGCGCACCGTCAGGTCGATCCCGTCGTAGCCCAGCCTGGCGCATAGCTCCGTCATCTCGGGAATGCCGGCCCACTGAAAGTGCTTTGAGAAGGCGCAAATCGCCAAATGGTCCGCAGAGGCGGCCGCGGTTGCCGTGGAAGCTGTCGCGGCGGCCATCGCGGCCAGCCACTCTCTGCGGGAAAGATTCTCGAGCATGACAGGACTCCTCAGATTTCTACTTTCTTCAAAGCGTCGTTCCAGCGCATCCGGCGTCCGGAGCGAAGCGACAGGTTCGCCAACTGCGTGACCAGTGCCGCCTGGAAGCCAAGGCGCATCGGTGCCGTCGGCGTTTTGCGGCTGCGCACACACTCCAGAAAGTTGCGCACGTGCAGGTCGGTCGCGTAGCCGAAGCCCTTCTCCGACCGCATTTCGGTCACCGGCTGGTCCTCTGCGCCTTGTTTGAAAACGCGCAGGTCTTCGCGCCCGATGTCCATGCGGGCCTGGTCGCCGTCGAGTTGATTGAGCTGATCGTTGCGAAACTTGTAGCGCATCGCGGCGTAATTAATTGAGAAGACGCCCAGGAAGTCTTCCGGATATTCGGCGGTCACGACAACGGAATCCGGCGTGTCGGAACCCGGCCTGTGCGGCCGGCCCGCCGCAGCGGTGACTGCGAGCGGGTAGCTCGCGTTCATCAGCAAATGAATGCCGTCGTAGACGTGCGCGCCCTGGTCTCCGACGATCCCTCCTGCATAGTCTGCGACGTAACGCCAATTGAAGAAAATGTTTGGATCGAGCGGACGGCGGCGGGCAATCGGACCCTGCCATTGCTCCCAGTCGAGAGGACCCTTCAACGCGGGAGCCGGACCGCCGGTGATGTGATTATTCAGCCACCACGAGCGGACCATGCGCACCGTACCGAGCGTGCCCGCGGAGACGATCCGGCGTCCTTCGAGATACAGATCGTAACTGCGGCGCTGCATGCCGACCTGGATGATGTTCTTCGACTGCGCCTCGGCCGCTACCAGTTCCACGCCCTGCTCCGGCGTCTGGCAGAGCGGTTTCTCGACATAGACATCCTTGCCGGCCGCCAGTGCGTCCAGAACCATGCGGTGGTGCCAGTGTTCGGGCGTGGCGATCAGCACGGCGTCGATACTCTTGTCCTCGAGCAGCTTGCGGTAATCGCGATAAGCGCGAGGCGCACTGCCGGGTACTTTAGACGCCGTCGAAAGGGCCTGTTCGAGGTTTGGCTCGTAGACGTCGCAGATCGCGCCGACACGAACGGACGGGTCCTTCTGGAAGACTCCCATGACGAAGGTTCCGCGTCCGCCTGCGCCGATCACACCGACCGAAATGCGGTCGGATGCCGCCGCGAAGGCAGCCGTTGCCACGCCGCTGGAAAGGAGAAAAACTCGCCGGTTCATCGCGCCCTCCCGACTATCGGTGTGCCCACTGCGGCAGTTCAAGCAACCCCGGAAACTACTCGACCGGGTGCGGCAGCGCTCGCGAAGACGCGCCACCTGCGGCCGGAGTTGGACATAGCCCACCTAGTTTACCTCTTGTGGCAATGCCAATCCGGGCGTGATTCGGGACGTTGAGATCGCTATTCGCGTTCCCGTTGAGGTCCGAGTTCGAAGGAACGGGAATCGGCTTGGCCGGACTCATCGGAGTCGGGATGCGCGGCGTGCATGGAAAGTGGCATCTTGAGGGTTGGAGGAACTCGAGCGATGGCAGTGAAAAAGATTCTGGTCCTGGCCGGCGATTACGTCGAGGACTATGAGTTGATGGTTCCGTTTCAGATGCTGGAAATGGTCGGCCACCACGTGGATGTGGTCTGCCCGGGCAAGAAATCCGGCGACGTGGTGCGCACCGCGATTCACGATTTCGAGGGCGACCAGACGTACTCGGAAAAGCGCGGGCACAACTTTGCGCTGAACGCGGACTTCGACAAGGTGAAGGGCGAAGACTACGACGCCCTCGTGATCCCCGGCGGGCGCGCGCCCGAGTACATCCGGCTGACGCCGAAAGTGCTCGACCTAGTGCGCCACTTTGCCTCAACGGGCAAGCCGATCGCCAGCGTCTGCCATGGCGCGCAGGTTCTGACAGCGGCGGGCGTGGTCAAGGGCAAGCGCATCAACTGCTATCCGGCCGTAGCGCCCGAAGTGGCGCTGGCCGGCGGAACCTACGTCGAGCTGAAGATGAACGAAGCGATCACCGACGGCAACATCGTCACGGCGCCGGCGTGGCCCGCGCATGCGGCCTGGATCCGGCAGTTCCTCGTGGTGCTCGGGACGAAGATCGAAGCGTAACGAGAGCCCTACTGGTAGAGAAACGCATGCACGGCCGCGGCCACCTTGGGTCCCTCGCAATTCGGTGCGAGGTGGCCGCAGTCTCCTTCGAGCCGGATGATTCCGGCGTGGAGTAACCGGCCGAATTCGAAGGCAGGCCCGGGCGTCACTACGTGATCCTGCACGGAGGAAATCACCAGCACTTTGGCCTTCACCGCCGCCGCGGCGGACGCAAGCGAGCCGCCGAAATTTTCCGACACATCGATCGACATCATCGCCTGTACTTGGCGGATTTTGTTGTTTGCATCCGACCCGCTCTTATCCCGCTTCGCCTTGTCCAGCATTTCCGAAACCTGCTGCCGCGTCGTGTGCGCGTTGAAGTGTTCTGATGAAGTCAGCAATAGCGCGCCAAACTCCGCCTCGGCCACGCGCGCCGGGTTCTCCGTGTAGTCGCCATTGCGCCAGGCGGCATCGTTCTCAATGGCGTCGATCTGCGTCTGCCAGTGCAGCAGGTCGTACGGCGCAAGCTGGGGCGAACCGACGATCGGGATCGCCTTGTCCATGAATTCGGGGTAAGAGACGATCCACTGGAACGTCTGCATGCCGCCCATCGAGATGCCCATCACGGCTTTCAGGTGATTGATGTGCAGCATGCGCGTCAGCAAGGCATGCTGCGTCTCCACGACGTCGCGCATGGTGTACTTCGGGAAATGCATCCGCGGCTGCAAGCGGCTATTCGAAGGCGACGAGGAGACGCCGTTGCTCAGCGGATCCACTGCAATGACGAAGTCTTGCGAGAGGTCCAGCCCATTGCCGGGGCCGGCAGATGATAGCTGCCCCGTGTTGCCTCCGGCCCACATGGGGAAGAGCACGACGTTCGACTTCGCGGCATTGAGCTTACCGAACGTGCGATAGCCGATGCGGCAATCGCGCAGCACTTCGCCGCTCGCCAGTTTGAAGTCTCCGAGCGAGGCGAACTGCTGCTCCTGCGCCGCGGCGCAGCCGGCCAGCAAGAGCACAAGGGAAGGGAACAGGGCCAATCGCGAGGGTGTCATACGAGGGCATTCTTTCACGGATTGAATGGCGTCGCGGCTCCCTCAGGGGCGGCCATGCACGGAGCTGCGCACGCTCCGGCCCGCGTCGCTGAGCCGGGTGACATCCAACGGGATCACCTGCCCTTCGACACCGCCGATCACCTCCGCGGTGTGCATGTAGGCGGGCACTCCGCCGGTCACGTAATGGGTCACGCGGCCGCTCCCGTCCGCGCCATTTCCGCCTAGCGCCGTCGCGACGACGTCGGCCGTTACCTCGGCGCTCGAAACCAGAGTCACCCCGCTGCCGCACACGCGCTGGATCACGGGTGCGAGCACCGGGTAGTGCGTGCATCCCAGAATCAAGGTGTCCACCTCCGGCATCTTCGTCAGATAGTGACGCGCCAGCACCTCGGCCTCTTCCGATCCGGCGAGCCCCTCTTCCACCAGGTGAACGAACATCGGACAGGCTTGCGCCCACACTTTCAGCCCGAGCGCTTCCAGTTTGCCTTGATACACGTTGCTGGCAATGGTGCCTTTAGTCCCGATCACCGCGACGTGGCCGGAGCGCGTCACGCGCCGGGCCGCTTCGACGCCAGGATCGATCACGCCCCACACGGGCACTTCCAGATCGTCGGCGAGTTGCGGCAGGGCCGAGGCGGAAGCCGTGTTGCACGCGATGACGATCCCAGAGACGTCTAATTGCTGCAGGAACCATGCGATCTCGTAGGCGAACTCGCGGACCATCTCCTTCGGCTTGCGTCCGTACGGCACGCGCGCCGTGTCGCTGAAGTAGATGAAATCGTGCTTAGGCAGCCTGCGCCGCAGCGCCTTGAGCACCGTCAGCCCTCCGACTCCGGAATCGAAAACACCGATCGGCTGGCTCATTCGTTCGCGTCGCTCCAAAACATGCACTTCCAGTATACGGTCGGGCCTCTGACGCCTCCGCCGCGAACCTCCGCGACCGTTGCATCCCGCGTCAGGAGTAGATCCCCGGCGCTTCGTGCCCGATGGCCTGAACGTATTCCGAGTACGACCCCGGATAGGTGCGCGGCTCGCGATCCGTGCCGCTCTCTCCGCCCAGTTCCAAAACCCGGGAGCCCAGACCGCGCAGAAACACGCGGTCGTGCGACACGAAAATCATCGTGCCCTGGAAGTCCTTGAGAGCCTCGACCAGCATCTCCTTCGTCGCGAGGTCCAGGTGATTGGTCGGCTCGTCGAGCACGAGGAAGTTCGGCGGATTGTAAAGCATCCGCGCCATCGCCAGCCGCGATTTTTCGCCGCCGGATAAGGCGCGAATCCGCTTTTCCACGTCGTCTCCCGAGAACTGGAAAGCTCCGGCGAGAGTGCGCAGCGAGCCGATCCCATCCTGCGGGAAGTCGCGCTGGAGCTGATCGAAGACGGTCAAATCCGGGTCGAGCACTTCCAGCGATTGCTGTGCAAAGTAGCCCATGCTCAGGCTGGCGCCCAGTTCTACGCTGCCCGAGTCCGGCTCCAGCACGCCCGCGATCATTTTGAGCAGCGTCGTCTTACCCGCGCCGTTGCGGCCCATCACGGCCCAGCGCTCTCCACGGCGTACGTTGAGATTGAAGCCGTCGTAGATCACACGCGGACCGTATCGCTTGCAGACATCTTTGAGCACCACAACCTGGTCGCCGGAGCGCGGCGGGACGCGGAATTCGAACCTCACCACCTGGCGCTTCTTCGGCAGTTCGATCTTCTCGATCTTGTCCAGCGCCTTGATGCGGCTCTGCACCTGGGCCGCCTTCGCCGCGTGCGTCTTGAAGCGCTCGATGAAGCGCTGCTCTTTGGCGAGCATCGCCTGCTGCCGCGTGAAGGCCGCCTGTTGGTTGGTCTCGCGGATCGCGCGCTCGCGCTCGTAAAAATCGTAATTGCCCGAGTAGGCGATGAGTTCCCCGGAGTCGATATCGACAATCTTGGTGACAATGCGGTTCATGAACTCGCGGTCGTGCGAAGTCATGAAAAGCGCACCTTGGAACGACTTGAGGAATTGCTCCAGCCAGATAATCGACTCCAGGTCGAGGTGGTTGGTCGGCTCGTCCATCAACAGCACATCCGGCCGGCCGAGCAGGACGCGCGCCAGGGCGACGCGCATCTTCCAGCCGCCCGACAACGCGCCGACGTCGCCGTCGATCTGGTCGTCCTGAAAGCCGAGGCCGTGCAGCACCTCGCGCGATTGCGCCTCCAGCGCATAGCCGCCGAAATGCTCGTACTCTTCCTGCACCTCGCCAAAGCGCGCGAGGATGCGGTCCATCTCGTCCGCTTGCGCGGGGTCGGACATGGCCTGGTGCAGCGCTTCGAGTTCGTGGTGCAGATCTCCCACCCGCCCGCTGCCCGCTATGGCCTCGTCCAGGACGGAGCGGCCCTTCATCTCTTCCACGTCCTGCCGGAAGTAGCCGATGGTCAATTTCTTCGGAACCGAAACTTCCCCCTCGTCCGGGGTTTCTTCGCCGGTGATCATTCGAAAAATGGTCGTCTTGCCCGCACCGTTCGGCCCGACCAGGCCGACCTTTTCTCCAGCGTTCAACTGAAACGACGCGTCGACAAAGATCAACTGCTTGCCGTATTGCTTATTGATATTCGAGAGGGAGATCATCCGGAACTCCAAGCTAGCAGAATCGGCCAAGTTGACGTCTCGCGCGCTGCAGGCAAACGTGCTGCGCCGCGAACGTGGACTGTCCTCGATGTGGGGGTGGGACGGCCCAGGCTCAGTGCGCTCCCGATTTGCGGCGCAGTTGCTCGGGTACGCGCTCGGTGTCGTGCCGCAGAACCTGGACCTCGAAGTGGACCGGCAGGGCCTCCGGGTTGTAGCAGGTGGTCGCGTCGCAGGCCTGGTAATGGAGGATACCTTCCAGCGCGATGCGCCCGTCTTGCGACGTGGCTGTGCGCAGCAACTCGTCGCTCGGGACAGTGAACTCGCGGACCAGGCGTATCCGCTTTTCATAGACAGGCACGGTCTCGCCGATCGCCTTCAAGTGCAGCGCCTTGGACGGCGGCCACGTCACAGAAGTGAACAGGCGCTCCGGCAGGCCGGCCGCGCCGGGCAACATCTCCCAGACCACCGGTTTGTAGCCCTGAACTCCGGGGGCGTAAACGTGGATGCCGGGCGGCATCTCGATGGTGAGGATCAGAGCGATCTTTTGCCCTCCGATCGTGTAGCGCGCACTCGTCGACTCCGTCACCCGCAGGTGCTTGCCTTCCACACGCTCCGGGGCAGATGCACCGCCCGCCGCGGACGCTGTGGACGGCGTCGCTCCAAACTGACGGACAAGAATGTCGGAGGCGGTGACCCTATCGTGATAGTCCTCTTCAAAGTACTTGGCGGCGACGACACCTTTGGCGTCGAGAACGTAGGTGCCCGGATTGGGCACGCCATAAACGAATGAGTCCTGCTGGACCGTCTCATTGAGGATGCCGAAAGCACGGATCGCACGGGAATCGGTGTCGGACAAGAGCGGGAACGTGATGTTCCTCCGCGTTGCGAAGTCCTTCAGGACTTCCGGGCTGTCGTAGCTGACGGCGGCGATGTTGAAGCCGCGCTTGCGAAACTCTTCCGCATGGAATTGCAGCTCCACGAGCTGTCCTTTGCAGAACGGTCACCAATCGGCGGAGCGGAAGAAGACGAGTACCAGCCCCTTCGGTCCCTTTAATGCGGCGAAGTTACGCGTCTGGCCGCTCTGATCGGGAAGCGAGAAATCGGGGATCTTCGCGCCCACTTCCGGGCCAGTCGAGACTGCGCCTGCGAGCAGGACCGCGCCGAGCAGAAGCATACTCCGATTCTAAGCCGCGCACCGGCCCACAACTTCAGGCGCGCGGGATCACGTAAAGAAAGACCGCGAAAAAGTGGCACAGGCTGCCGGCGATGACAAACAGGTGCCAGACCATGTGCGCGAATCTGGTTTTCGAGGCGAAGAAGAAGACACCCGCTGTGTAGCAGAGCCCGCCGGCGGCCAGCCACAGGATGCCGCCCCAAGGCAGGGCGTGGACTAGCGGCCGGAAGGCGATCACGATCACCCAGCCCATCAGCACATATACGGTTGTGGAAAGCGCGGGCAGCCGGCCAATGAGCAGGCTCTGGAAGACGACTCCGGCCACGGCGAGCGTCCAGACGACTCCGAAGATGCTCCAGCCCCACGGGCCGCGCAGGGTGACGAGAGTGAACGGCGTGTACGTTCCGGCAATCAGCAGATAGATCGAGGCGTGGTCGAGGATCCGAAAAACCTGCTTGGCTCTTCCTTGCGGCAGGGCATGGTAGAGCGTTGAAGCCAGGTAGAGGAGGATCAGCGTGACGCCGAAGATGGCGCAGGAGACGATGTGCCAGGCGTTGCCGCGCAAGGCAGCGAAGACGACGAGAATCACCAGCGCCGCCACACTGCAAGCGGCCGCGATGCCGTGGGTGATGCTGTTGGCGATCTCTTCTCCGATGGTTTGCCTGGTTAGTGTGGAAGTCATTACGGGCGAACTTCTATGATGACGCGATGCGGGGTGGGGCGGCGCTCCAGCGCCGCGCGGAGGCTCCAGCCTCCGCTCCGGAATACACAAGATGCGGGCACTGGAGGGCCCGCGCGGCGCTGGAGCGCCGCCCCACTTCCACGGAGCGCCGTCCCACTCAGGGCTTGCGCAGGGAAGCTGGCGTGCGGCCATCTTCAGCGGGCTTGTCCATGTTCGCGCCGCGCGCCAACAGGAGTTGGATGGAGGCTTCGTCCGCGTTCTGGCAGGCCGAATGGAGCGCGGTGAAGCCGCCGTGCTGGGTGGCATCCGCGAGAATTCCGGCGTCCAGGAGCCTTTCGAGAATTGCCGCCCGTTGGCCCGGGATGCGGCCCGCCGCCGCGGCGTGAGTTGCGAGATTCCGCAGCTCATTGGCCGAGCGGAGCCCGATGTCCGCGCCGCGGCCCAGTAGCAGTTCGACGCATTCGAGGTGGCCGAAATGGCTGGCCAGATGCAATGCGGGCCAGCCGCCCGGGCCGGGTTCGTTCAGAGTTGCAGGATCGGCGTCGAGCGCGGCGGTCAGCGCCGCGGCATCGCCGGCCATGGCGGCGTCCCAGAGAGTCATTCCCGGATTCTAAGCCCGAAATTGGCAAAAAAGGGGCAAAAAATGCCTCAAGACAGGCAAATCTGCCGGTTTTTTCGCAGTGCGCGGCTCAGACCGCAGCCGGCGCGAAAGTCCCCTCGGCGGCTCCGGTCTCCACGGCGAGGTGATTGATGTAGAAGATCACGACCGTAGGCGGATACTTGTCTTTCAGCGCCTCGTAAACGCGCTCCCGCCAGCCTTCCGTCAGGTAGCCCTTCACGTCGGAGTCCTTGGCGAAGAAGCCCTCCTGGTGCGGGATGCCAAGCAGGTTGAGAGCTTCGACGATCATGTCCAGGTGGGAGACGAGCATGGCTTGCGAAAGATCGACGGCCAGGTCTTCCTCCCCGCTTTGGATTCGCGCCCAGAGCTTCGGAGCGGCTTTCCGCAGATGCTCGTTGTTGAGCTTCACAAGGTGCGTGCGAGCCTTGATCTGGTCGAAAAGCTGATAGGTCCGCAAGCGGCCCAGGGAAATGCGGCGCACCAAGTCGCCAAACGAGTCCTCGCCAAGCGCAAGGAAAATGCCACTGATCTTCATCATCCAAGAGCGTATCACGCCCGGCAGGCGTTTCCCGCCGGAAGGGACACGGGAGGGGCAGGGCTGTACAATAAGAGTTTTGGTTTGATCCCATGAGTACTCTCATCGTTCTCGGCTCGCAGTGGGGTGACGAAGGCAAGGGCAAAATCGTCGATCTCTTCTCGCAGAAATTTGACTTCGTCGCGCGGTACCAGGGCGGCCACAACGCCGGACACACCGTTCAAGTCGGAGACCAGAAGTTCGTTCTCAAGCTGATTCCCAGCGGGGTCCTGCATCCGAATGTCCGTGTCGTCATCGGCAACGGCGTAGTGATCGATCCGAGGGCGCTTCTGGACGAGATCGAGATGCTAGAGCGCGCGGGCATCGACCCGCGGCGGCAGGTGTCGATCAGCAGCCGGGCGCATGTCATCTTCCCGTTCCACCGCCTGGTGGAGAAGGTGAGCGAGGACCGTGCCGACCGGGTGGCAATCGGGACCACCTCACGCGGGATCGGTCCGTGCTACGAAGACAAGGTCGCCCGGCGCGGGATCCGCGTCGCCGATCTATTGAATACCGGCCACTTCGAAGCGCTGTACGCTCTGCTGGCGGAAGATAAACAGACCCTGGCGCGCGCCTTCGGCATCACGGGCGAGATCCATTACAACGAGATTCTGGCCGACTACCGGCGCATGGCCGAGAAGATCCGGCCCATGGTTTGTGACACGGCCCAACTGCTGAACGACGCGATCCGTGGGGGCAAGCGCGTGCTGTTTGAAGGCGCGCAGGGAACCATGCTGGATATCGATCACGGCACGTACCCGTTCGTGACGAGTTCCAGCGCGGCGGCTGGCGGGGCCTGCACGGGGACTGGCGTCCCGCCCACTTCCATCGACGGCATCATCGGCGTTTCCAAGGCTTACATCACCCGGGTGGGCGGCGGTCCGTTCCCGTCCGAAGACAAGGGCGAGGGCGGCGACAGGATTCGCGAGGCGGGGCTTGAGTTTGGCTCGGTGACCGGGCGGCCCAGGCGCTGCGGCTGGTTCGACGTGCCGCTGATGCGTTACACGGCGATGATCAACGGCTTCGATTCGTTGATTGTGACGAAGCTTGACGTGCTCGACGGCTTCGAAGAGATCAAGGTCTGCACGGCTTACACAGCGCACGGCGAAGTGATTGACACGATGCCGGCCGAAAACCTGCTGCTCGAACAGATCGAGCCGGTTTACGAGACTCTCCCCGGCTGGCCGGGGACGACCTGCGGCGTGACGGCCTTCGACGATTTGCCGAAGAACGCCAAGGACTACATCGCGTTTCTGGAAAATCGAACGGGCGTCGAGGTCGGGTGCGTTTCGACAGGTCCGGAACGGATGGAGACGATCATCCGGTCAGGTTCAATACTCGAAAAGCTGCTGGCGTAATTTCTGGGCTGCAAGAGACGGGATCGTGGGGCACCATGCGGCACCACTGCCCGGCGCGAAATCCCAACCAGGCCGTGCAGTTCCCCTCACTGCCGGTCTTGGCTGCTGGCGTGAAAGCGTGGACGGTAGCGATGAGATTTCGCGGGGTTCCGGCGCCAAGCCTCAAAGCCGGAGCACTTGGGCAGATTCAGTGGGCGACAACGGAAAGCGCGAGGGGCGAGGCAAGCAGCAACATCATGAAGCCGCACATGAACCAGCCGTTTGGCACTTCCCCCTGCTTGCGGGCGATACGGATGAGCATTTCACTCGAGTAGGCGATCAACAGGCCCACAACTGGCTTGAACAGCAGCGGGATCTCCGCTCCGGCCGATAAGTCCATCCTCCCGTCGAGTACCCACGCCCACGTCCCCGAGGCTTCGCTCATGAACCCATAGACGACCAGCGCCAGAACGGGCAGAATCCATAACTGTGACCGGCTACTCCAACGATCCGGGTGGCCGGTGGGGCCGAAATGGGCGGGAATTTGGCTGGGAAGAGACCCCCATGCGAGCAGTAAGCTTAATACCGGCACCAAAGCCAAGCCAAACGCGACGATCTCCAGCGGCCAGCGCAAAACAACGATCAAACCCATAAGGTCCATAACTCCATGGTACGCCTACCATATGTCGTGCTGCGATAGCCGATCAGCGGCAATGACGCTGACTTCGGCGCATTTCCAGTATTTGGCGGATTAATGTTACTAGATCATGTCAAGTACTATAGGCCGACGGGACCAGTCCTAACCTGTTTAGGGTAGCGATCCTAGCTGGTTCAGGTTAAGAATTGATTGGGAATCTCAGTCGGCTCCGATCCATCGCATCCGTACCGCTGTAGACTGCTTGTTTGGTGGCGGCTGCCACTTGGCCGGGCAACGCCGCTCCCATCCCGGTTCTGCCCGGACGCAAAGACGGCACGGGGATTGCCTCCCGATCTGGCCGGACCGGTCCCAAACCGGCGCAGGACGTCCCGTGCAAGGATAGTCACGACATGATTTCACTCAGCCTGGAATGCCGCGAAACGGAATCGGAGCTTCTTTCGGCCGAGCTTTGGGATCAAGGGGCTACCGGAATTCAAGAGGAGGATCTGCCAGGTGGACGGGTGCGTCTGCGCGCCTGGTTCGACTCCAATGAGGGCCTCGCCTCCCGCTTTTCGACATTCATGCCCCTGGTGCGCGAAGAACATTTCGTTGATTGGGAGGAGGTAACCCGGCAGGCCTGGCAGCCGGTAGAGGTCGGCTTACGGTTCTACCTGGCCCCCGAATGGGACGAGTCGGACACGCCCGAGGGCCGGGTGCGGCTCACCGTTCACCCCGGCATGGCGCTGGGCACGGGCGACCATCCCGCCACGCGGCTGGCGCTGACAGCTCTGGAGCGCCATGTGCGAGCGGGCGAGCGCGTTCTCGATGTCGGCACGGGGACCGGGATTTTGCTGGCCGGCGCCTGCCTGCTCGGCGCGAGGGGCGCGGGTTGCGATATCGACTTCGAGAGCGCGCGCACGGCGCGTCACAACCTGATCCAGGATGCGCACCCGCCGCGAGTCTTCGCGGGCTCTTTGCGCGCCGTCGCGCCGGGCAGCGCCGACGTGGTGGTGGCCAATATCAATGCTGCCACCCACGAGACGCTGGCCGTCGAATACGCACGGGTGGCTCGCCGACTGATCATCCTCGCGGGCTTCCCGGAGCGTCATGAATCAGGAGTCGAACAGGCGCTGTGGGCGCAGGGCTGGCATCCAGTAGGCCGGCTGGCGGATCACGAATGGGTGTGTCTGGTGCTCTCGCAGGCGAACGATTCGGATAGTTATTAAAGCGGAGCGCCTGGGAACGCCGATCTCCAGATCGGCTCCAATCACCCGTCTGAGCGGCAACTCCAATGCACATTCGCGCGCCCGGAAGCCGGCCTGCAGTGCCGAGGGCCGAAGTGTGAGCCGGACCGAGCCGATCTGGAGATCGGCGATCCCAGGCCTTTCAGGCCACCAGCTCGGCGAGAGCCGGTAGCAGCAACTCCCGGCAGCGCACGACGTCTCCGCAGACGAAAACAGCGGGGGCGTGTACCTCGACGCGGCCTTGAGCGACCGAGTTGAGATCGCCTAGCACCACGCGTTCGCGCGGAGTGGAGCCGTTTTCTATGAACGCGATAGGCTCGGCGCCGTTACGCCCAGCCGCGATCAGCGCGGCGGCAATCGCGGCGCGGTTTCGTACGCCCATCAGAATGATCAACGTATCCACGCCCGCATACCGCCGCCAGAAACCGGCGTCGTCCGCAACCCGGTGCCCGGTGACCACGGCGAATCCCGACGCAAATCCGCGGCACGTCGGCGGGATGCCCTGGAGCGCTGCAATCGAGAGCGCGGCGCTGACGCCCGGCACGATTTCGACCGCGAACCCGCGCGCGGCGAGCCAGCCCCACTCCTCCGCGCCGCGTCCGAACACGAACGGGTCGCCCGACTTCAGGCGGACAACCAGCGCATAGCGGCGCGCGCAGTTCTCCAGCAACTCGTGGATGCGAGGTTGAACGCTGTCCTGCTGGCCCTCTTCCTTGCCGACATTGATGACTTCCGCATCGGGCCGGACCAGAGCGAGGATCTCGGGCGAAATGAGGCGGTCGTGCAGCACGGCATCTGCCTCGGCGAGAAGGCGCGCGGCGCGCACGGTCAGCAACTCAGGGTCGCCGGGACCCGCGCCCACCAGGCAAACTCGCCCGCTCACGGGCTGGCCTCCGTTGCATGGACGGATGGTGAAGCCGGAATCGCCGGAGCAGCTAGCTCCTCGTCCAGAATCCCGGCGATGGCTCGCTCGGCTTCGTCCCGCTGCCCGGCTCGCAGCAAATCCAGCGCCGGACTATCCACCACGCGATACCAGATGCGCCGCCGTTCGGTGAAGCCCAATCCGGACTTGCGAACCGAAGCGCGAATGGCTGCCGCCAGACTCAAAAACTGGCCGTACTCCGGCCCGATCCAGGCTGCCAGTTTCTCTTTCAGACGCACAGCCAGCGCAGGACACTGCCCCGATGTCGAAAGCGCGACCACGAGCGCGCCCTGGCGATGAATGGCCGGAAAGTAAAAGCGGCAATGCGGCGGATCATCCAACGCGTTGAACAGCACGCCCCGCTTGCCGGCTTCCTCGAACAGTGTGCGGTTGATAGCGGGATCCATCCAGGTGGAAACGGCCAAAAATGCGCCATCCAGATCGGCAGACTTAGGGGTCTCCACGACGCTTCTCACGAGCGCGCCGGCGGCCTGCATTGCAGCTACCTTCTCCTCGGCCGCGGCACCCGATCCGAACACCACGCACAGCCGTCCCGTCAGATTGAGGAAAACCGGGAAAGGGTGCTGCATCAGATCGGCCTTGTGTACCCAATAGAATATCGTAAACTTGTAATTCCCATCAACATACTCGGATTTGCCGGGTATGCAAGATGATAGTCGAGCGCCGCAGGGTAGAGTGCGGGCGTCGAGATTCGCTTCAGAATTGGAAACCAGTCGATACAACCGCTCCCTTCGGGTCGCGTCTCCGAAGTGTTTTCATTCGCGGCTGTGGGCGGGCTGTGGGTAGGCACGAACGTGCCTCGGTGCTCAGAAGATGTGAATCCGCTCTAAAGCAGCGTCTTTTGGCTACCGGCTTCCCGGAACGAGCCGTTTTCCCTGTACATCGGCAAGTTGACTTGGGGGATTTGCCGCAGCGAAACTTTACGTCTCTCTCAACTAATTGAAAATGCGACCAAACCCGCACGGCACTCAAATTGCACCATCTAGCTGGGCATGTTCGGCGCGGCCAATCCGGCCGCAGCCCGGGATGCCTGGAAGGGCCGGGAGCGTGCACGAGACCGGAATCGCCTGGGATATCCTCGAAACCGCCAAGCAGGAAGCAGCGCGGGCAGGCGCGCCATTGGCTACGGTTGGCGTGCGTCTCGGCGAGATGTCCGGCGTGGTTGCGGAGGCGTTGCGCTTTGCCTTCGAGGCGTTGCGGGCAGAAGCCGGCGTGCCGGAAGCGGGGCTGGTGATCGAGCCGATTCCCGTGGAGGCGCTATGCCCGAAGTGCGGCTCGACGCGGCGACCCGAAGGCGATCTGATTTTGTGGTGCACGGACTGCGGCTCGCCGATGCGGGTTGTCTCGGGCGAGCAGATGGAGATCGCGTGGATCGAAGTGGCCGGCGTGGAAGAAGACATGGGCCATGTGAGCGAGGCCGGTCCCACCTCGCACGACTGAGCAGGTACCGTTATGATGGTCCCGGGATTGGAAGGGACCATCTTGATGGTCCCGGGGATTGGAAGGGAGTCCGTCTAACTGCAACGCATTGATGTCGGCTCGCCGGTTCTGAAAAAAAACGACGAACTCGCGCTCGAAAACCATCGGATTTTCGAGGCTCGCGGCACTGTGGCCGTCAATCTGATGTCCGCGCCGGGAGCGGGCAAGACGACGCTGCTCGAAAAGACTCTGCCTGCACTTCAGGGCCGTTTCGGCTGCGGCGTGATTGAGGGCGACCTGCGTACCGATCTCGACGCGGAGCGCATCCGCAAGACCGGCGTCGCCGCTCACCAGATCAACACCAACAGTTGCCACCTCGACGCGAGCATGGTGCACGAAGCCTTCGCCGCGGCGTTCCCGCAGCCGCTCGATCTGCTGTTCATCGAAAACATCGGCAACCTCGTCTGCCCGGCCGCCTACGATCTCGGCGAAGACTGGCGCGTCACGCTGTTCAGCGTCACCGAGGGCGCCGACAAGCCCCGCAAGTACCCCAAGATGTTCCACCGTTCGCACGCCGTGGTCCTCAACAAGATCGACCTGCTGCCGTATACCGATGTGCGCCTGGATGACCTTGTGGAAAGCGTTCTCGCGGTGAGTCCCGAAGCCGTAATCTTCCCCGTCTCCTGCCGCACGGGCGAGGGGCTCGGAGCTTGGATTGCCTGGCTGGCGGAGCACGTCAGGCAGTCTTTGCGGATGAGCGCTACAGCGCGGAAGGGGATCTAGCCATGTGCCTCGCCGTGCCCGGAGTGGTGCTCGAAATCGTAGGCGACGAACCGGCTTTCCGGCGCGGCAGCGTCGATTTCTCCGGCGTCCGGCGCGAGGTGTCGCTGGCGTTCACGCCCGAGGCTCAACTCGGCGATTACGTCCTGGTGCATGCCGGCTTTGCCCTGACGGTAATTGACCCGCGGGAGGCCGAGATCACGCTCGCCGAATTGCGCCGCCTGGGCGAAGCCGCCGTTGCGGAGGATGCAGAGGGGCAGCCGTGATTCTTTGCATTGATTCACGCCAACCCCGCCGCCTGGGATCGCCGATCTCCAGATCGGCTCCGATCAACGTCACCGCCCCATGTGGCGCACGCTTTAGAGTGGTGTGGCGGCATTCATGCCGCCATCTTTCCGGACGTCGAGATGAATCTCGCGGCTGCACGCTAAAGCGTGCGCCACACGGCTTGCTCGAAAGTCGGATGACGTTCGCTGGAGCGCCCCGGCAATGAAGCTCGTCGACGAATACCGCGACTCCGGTGTCGTTCTAGGCCTCTCCGCCGAGATTCGCCGCTGCGTCACCCGTTCGTGGACGCTGATGGAAATCTGCGGCGGCCAGACGAACTCTATCGTCAAGAACGGACTGGAAGCGCTGTTGCCCGACGGCATCGAGTTGGTTCACGGGCCCGGATGCCCGGTCTGCGTGACGCCGATCGAGCTGATCGACGCCGCCATCCAGGTCGCCGCCCGTCCAGGGGTGGTCTTCACGAGCTTCGGAGATATGCTGCGCGTTCCAGGCTCGAAGGGCTCCCTGCTCGAAGCGCGCGCCGCGGGCGCGGACGTACGCATCGTTTACTCGGCGCTCGACGCGGTCAAGCTCGCCGCGGCCAAACCGGCGAGCCAGGTGGTCTTCTTCGCAGTCGGTTTCGAAACCACTGCCCCCGGCAACGCATTGGCTGTGCTGCAGGCCGACGCGCTGAAGTTGGACAACTTCTCCATCCTGGTGGCGCACGTGCTGGTGCCGCCGGCGATTGAAGCGCTTCTCGCCTCGCCGGAATGCCGCGTGCAGGCCTTCCTCGCTCCCGGCCACGTCTGCGCCATCGAGGGCTCGGAGCCCTACGAGCGGCTTTGTGCGCGTTGGCACGTCCCCATCGTCGTGACCGGTTTCGAACCGGTCGACCTGATGGAGGGGATTCTCCTGGCTGTCCGGCAGCTCGAAGCCGGCGCCGCCCGGCTCGAGAATCAATACCGCCGGGCCGTCAGCCAGGCAGGCAACGTATCCGCGCGCGCGGCCGTCGAACAGGTCTTCGAGGTGACGGACAGGGCCTGGCGCGGTCTGGGCGTGATCGGGAAGAGCGGCCTTGCGCTGCGGCCCGGGTTCGCGCAATATGATGCTCTGACGCGGTTCGGCGTCGCGCTGGAGCCGGTCAATGAGGCCGGCGGGTGCCTGAGCGGACTGGTCCTGCAGGGGCTCAAGAAACCACGGGAATGCCCGGCTTTCGCCACGCTCTGCACGCCCGAAAACCCGCTCGGCGCGCCCATGGTTTCGAGCGAAGGGGCCTGTGCGGCGTACTACCACTATGGCCGCAAGCTCTAGCCTGGCGGTTGTGGGGCGGACCCCCAGGTCCGCGGGCGACCCCCCGGTCG
>Ga0181528_10000219_pt1 | contig 51103 bp, 32 predicted proteins | sample PEATcosm2014_Bin_47_FD_119742 | JGI IMG/M metagenome (GOLD analysis project Ga0181528, IMG submission 119742) | Peatland microbial communities from MTU Mesocosm Facility, Houghton, MI, USA - PEATcosm2014_Bin10_10_metaG | ecosystem: Environmental > Terrestrial > Soil > Wetlands > Peat | place...
GAGCTAGCCGCACTCCAAAGCCAAGCGCAGGCCTGGAACGAGGAGATCAATCGCGCACAAACGAAAATCAATTGGCAATTCAGCTGCAAGGACGCGCGCCGGAAGTTCGGGTATAGGAAGAACTAATTCAAGCGGTCAGAGAACTAGAGCTGAATGCAGGGCCGATACCACGGTTCTCCGATTCTGCAATTCGAAATCAGTTCAGCCCAAAAAGCTAAGTTCCGGCCGCCGTTATTGTTGGCGCCATTGCCTGTTCGCGCCTTTGCCGTATCCCATACATTCCGGAATACTTGAGTCCAGGTCGGTTTCACCAGTTCGAAGTGGTGCAAACCGGGGTACGCCTTCAACGATGCTGGTTCGGAGCGAAGGCCACTCACGATCATTCGAATTCAGTATTTACTTCGTTGATGGCTGTGCTGAAGTTGACAGGTCTGCTGAGAAAGGTCTCCCAAGATTGGACGTTTTCGAACTCTCGTGAGTATCTATTGACAGGAATCGCCGTAGGCCGATTTCAATGCCACCGGACAGCGGACAGCCCGCCAAGCGGAGAGAATCGCCTCGGCAACCTGCTCACGAACATGGTCTATGTCGGAAACCCTAGAGCCCGCGGCCTCGATCAGGCGTCTGCTCTTGAGAGTTGCTCGGTCAGTGTCTGGAAGTGGTGGCCCATCACGGCCAGTGTCATGGCCGTTCCGAAGGAGCGGCGGTGGCGCGTGGCGGCTGTGAGCACAAACTTCCAGTAGCTGAGGCGGGCTTTACCCAGCAGCCCCTGGCGCAACACGGAGGAGAAGAACGCCCGCATGTTGGCATAGCTCAATCGTCGCTGGTGTCCCGGTTCGCAGCGGCTGAGGAACAGCTTGGCGCGCTCATAGTAGGCATCGCAGGCATAGATCCGCTGTAGCACGTCCCGGTAGCCCTCGACCAGACGGGCGGCGTTCATGCGCGGCAGAAAATTCAACTCGCAATCGGTGTTGTCACCGTCCCCGGCGTGCAGAATCCGGCCCTCGCTCCGCAGGCGGCGGAACAGTTGCGTTCCGGGCATCGCCTGCAACAGGCCCACCATGGCGATCGGAATCGCGCTCTTCTGAATGAAATCCACCAGCCGGTCGAAGACGTCTTCGCGGTCGGTATCGAAACCAAGGATGAAACCGCCCATCACTTCCATGCCGTGCTGCTGGATGATGGCGATGCTCTTCAGCATGTCGCGCCGCGTATTTTGCAGCTTTTGGTTGGCGGCCAGGCTGCACTCATCGGGCGTCTCAATACCGAGGAAGACGCTCGTGACACCCGCGGCCTTCATCAACCGCAGAAGTTCGGGATCGTCGGCCAGATTGAGCGAGGCTTCAGTGGTGAAGTTGAAAGGCCGGCCGTGGGCGTCGCCCCACCCGGCGATCGCAGCCAGCAGCACTTTGGCGCGAGGCTTATCGCCGATGAAGTTGTCGTCGACAATGAAGACCCCATCGCGCCAGCCTGCTAAACGTAGCTGCTCGAGCTCGGCCAGCACCTGCTCCACGGCCTTGGTGCGCGGGCGGCGGCCATAGATTTCGATGATGTCGCAGAACTCGCAGTTGAACGGGCAGCCGCGCGAATACTGCACGGCCATGGTGCTATAGCGCTTCATCCGGATCAGGCTCAGGTCGGGCAGCGGGCTGCGCGCCATGGCGGGACGCTCGGCCGCCTGGTAGGTCGGGCGCGCCGTGCATTGCTCGAGATCCTGAGCTAAACCGGCGATCAGATCCTCCGCCTCGCCGATCACAACATGGTCGGCGTGCAGTTCGGATGCGGGCAGGCTGCTCGTGACGGGTCCGCCCACTACGGTTCTAAGCCCGCGCGCATGACACCGGTCAACGATGGCCACCAAGCTTTCCCGCTGCAAGTGCATGCCGCTGATCAATGCTACGTCGGCCCAAGCGAGGTCGGAGTCCTTCAGCCGCTCGACGTTGGTGTCGATCAGGCGCTTGTTCCAGTGCCGGGGCAACAGAGCGGCTATGGTCATGAGACCCAGCGGGGGCTGGGTGGCGCGCTTGCCGATGAGCGACAGGGCATAGCGGAAGCTCCAATACGTGTCAGGAGTCCTGGGATAGATGAGTAAAGCCTTCATGGGATCCCTCTACGCCACAACCCTCAGACTGTTGGAGCATAGCAATCTCAAGCTGACCCGGCAGGCTATTTCAGGGGTGCCACCGGCTCGCTGATCAGCTCTTCGAAAAGGGTCCGGTAGTGAACCATCGCCTGTCGCAACTCTTCCGTGTCGGCTTGTCCTCGTGTTTGCTTTAGAGCGATTTCGTGAGCCGTCCGGTAGTTTGCCAGAACCAGCGGATGATTCACCGAGATATCCGCTGACCGCTGTTCAAAGTCGCTCACGGGATAGCCCCGCGTGGACATCACATCACCTAACAGTTGATCCGCCTCCGACACCGCGTCTGCCGGACCGTCAACAAAGTGCGCCTGTACTCCGCGCCAAGCCTCCACGAACCGCGCACGATCTTCCGCCGCGAGCGGACGGACGTGAAATCCCTCGACACGGTGTGCTCGTCCTTCGAGCGCCGCTTCCGCATGCCGCCGGTTGCCGTCCTTCTCCACCGCACGGGCATATTCCGCGTCACCGAACTTAGTGCGCAGCCGCTCCGTCCGGCGCTTCCGGAGCAAATGGACCGCGGCGTTGACTATGGCGACAACAACGACGAAGGCAACAATCAATACCAAGTCTGTTGTAGTTAATGTTGTGAAACTCATGATCTTCCTTCACTTCCTGTACGAGCGATGGTGCGTTGTCCTGAACCCGCCGGCAGAGCCTGACCAACCGGGTCGCCGTTCGCGCCGCTTCACGCCGGGCGGCCCGCCCGCCACGAGAGCCACGTCTCTATGCATAGTATTGCAACAGGGTAACAATAGTTAGCGCCCATGACCCAACAATACAATCCCAATCGTTTTCAGAAGGATTTCAACATCGCAGCGTAAAGATTTATGCTTCGCGTAATAGAGATCGTACTGTAGCTTTTCATAAGAATCTTCGACGGAGGCTCCGTATTGAAACATGACTTGAGCCCATCCAGTAATGCCGGGTTTCAAGTAATGGCGCAAATTGTAAAACGGGATCTCCTGCTCGAGCACACTTACAAAGCAAGGCCGTTCCGGGCGTGGGCCCACCATGCTCATATCGCCTTTCAGCACGTTGATCACTTGCGGCAATTCGTCGAGGCGGAAGGCGCGCAGCAGCCGGCCCAACCCCGTCACTCGCGGGTCGCTCTCGGTCGCCCACGCCGGCCCGGTTTCAAGTTCCACATCGTTACGCATGGAGCGAAACTTATAGATGACGAAAGGCCTCCCATGCAAGCCCACGCGGACCTGTCGAAAAAGCACTGGCCCCGCCGAACCCAGCTTGATAGCTATGGCGATCAGCGCCAGCAACGGGGCGGCCAACAGAGTCAGCAACAGCGCAAGCGTCACGTCGAAGCACCGCTTGAAACTGGCGCCGGGCTGTGAACAATCGAATCCATTCGAATAGACGAACCACTGCGGATTCAAGGCTTCCACCCAAATCTTTCCGCTCAGTTCTTCATAAAACTCGACAGCGTCGTTGACCTGCAAGCCCCGCAGCCGGGAGTCCAGCAGTGCTGAGGCCAATCTCTCCCGGCTAAGGGTGTCCAGATCCGCTACGACGACTCGCGCGATCTGGTCCCTCGTGACCAGTTCCTTGAGCTCGGTGAGGTAGATCGGCGCCCCAAGGTCCGTCAGACTCTCGGGCATGTTTAGCACTTGCGTATTGCTCTTCGGGTGGCTTGCACCGCGGACCAGGTCTCGATGCAGCTTTGCAGGCAGGTCCCCCGTGCCGACAATCAGGACTTCTTCCACGAACTTGCCATGAGCTATCAGATGCCGCAGAAACAACCGCAGGACCGCTGGCGTGAGCCCGATCAGCAGCCCGGCGGAGAGCGCGATACGGGCCGGAGGGACCAAGCCGGGAATCAGGTAGAACAGCCACGCGGATGCCAGGAATCCCAAGCCAATGGACGCGATAAGGTCGATATAAAACTGAAATGACCTCGACGTGACAATGGATCTGTCGAGATGGTTCACATGGAAGAAGAACAGACACGAGGCGACCAGGATCAGCCCTCCTGGATTATGGCCACCCCACGCGAATTCTAGCGATGCCACGGAGAGCATGGTCAGTTCCGCCGCCAGGAAAGCGCCTCGAGGGCGTGCCAGCCTGTGCGCCCGAACCTCCAGTTGCGCTATGCAAGGCGATGCAGGAGCGCCGGCCCACGCGGTGTTGTCAAAAGTAGCGGTAGCCATAATCATCACGGGTGTCCCCGCGTATAAATCGCCTCAGAACTACGTCCGGTGCCCATGGGTTGGCGCCAATGCACCCGACGGCGCGTCGCGGTCGTCCGCCGAGGGCATGCGTTGCATGCACCGGCAGCGCCGCTATGGCCTGCCACTTGTGCAAGATTCTTCCAGGTGAGTGAATCAGGCGCCGCCCGAGTAAAGTCCTCAGCCTGCGCCAGAGTACCGGCGCTCATAGCAACGTGCTTGCGCCTCGCCCAGCCGTAGTCAGCCGATCCGCTCTTTCTAGCAGTATCGGTATCGGATCCTGACTAACAGTAACAGTCACTCCGTTCGTCGTCTGGTCATAAGTGACCACAATTCCGGCGCTGTTACGGAATTGAAATGTTAGGGTTAGCGATTGGGCTCGTTGAGCCCCACAAGGAGCGAGCGGCCGCCAGAGGCCATGGAGTGCAAAAGTGCCTGGAGGTTGTCTCGAGCAAGAGCTTCGGCGGCAACGCCTGGCCCAGGCAAGCACCTCGTTCGACGTTCGCACTTCGAGGGGCCATACATAGCGGCAGGGACCGCCCCAAAACACCGGAAACCATGGTCACTTTTGACCAGACCACGAACCGGTTCTCAAGGTACCTTCAGCTAGGGTATTGACGCAGGGGGACGAGAACCGATGCCCCGGCACTACCTTAGGTTGACATGAGACTAACAAGAATCCGGGAAAAGACTGCGGCCCTAACAACACTCCTTATAGCCAGCGTAGTGCTGGTAAGGGCAGCCGAGCCTCCTAAGCCACCCGCCACTACGGCCAGCGAGGCCGAATACCGGCTCGGTTCCGACGATGTGATTGAAGTATTTGTGTGGAAAGAACCTGAGTTGACGACCACCGTCGCAGTGCGGCCAGATGGCAGGATTTCACTGCCGCTGGCGGGCGAACTTGACGCGAGAGGCAAGACGGCGAACGAGCTTCAGCAGGAGATCACAGTCAGACTCAGCCAGTACGTGGTCCAGCCGGTGGTCAACGTCATGGTCAAGCAAGTCAACAGCCTCAAGATTTCAGTTTTGGGCGAAGTCCGCAAGCCTGACGTGTACAAGATCAAGAGCCGGGTGACTGTGCTCGACGCCATTGCGATGGCCGGCGGCTTCACCGACCTCGCCCGGCCAAACAAGGTGATTGTCTTAAGGAATTCGCCAGCCGGCCCACAACGAATCAAGATCAACGTCAAAGAACTAGTCGCCAACGATCACGGGACTCCATTCTATCTTGAGACGCTGGACACGGTCTACGTGGAGTAGCTTCAGGCTGCAACCCGGGTATTAACGTCGCGGCGCAAGAAAGCCGCTGGGCAGCCGTAAGACTGATCGTCGCTAGGAGTGTAAAGTAAGCATGATACGCGGCCGAATACTCTTACAGCGCATTGTCCCCTTGCTTCTTATGGGAGCTGTGGGGTGGGCGCAAGAACGGCCCAACGGGTTTTATCTGACCTCGCCTCTGAGTATAAGCTCCGGCTATGATGAGAACTTTGTGGTTAATTCCGTTGCCCAGAGCGATGCCGTCTCCATTTTGACCTCGCCGACATTCGCCTGGCTCACCAGCACCCCGCGCACCAGCTTTTCAGCGGACTACCAACCGGAATTTGAAATCTTCGCTCGCGATCAAAACCTGAATGCCTGGAATCATTCAGCGACTCTGCGCTACAGTTACCGGATCAATGGCCGGCTGAGTATGGATGCCGGGGATTCCTTCCTGTCCACTTCGGATGCGAGCCGGCAGTTGGCAGAGAGTCAATTTCTGTTGCCGATCGGACGCTTTCAGGAAAACTCCTTCTTCGCCGGGTTGAAGTACAGGCTGGACCACCGCACTATACTGTTTTTCCGCTTCGACCATGCGGTCACAACCATGGCGCTGTCGGGACCGCTGGGCAGCGGACTCGATCAAATGGCCTATGCGGGGTCGATGACGCTAGATCACACGGTCAGCCGCCACCATTCCTTCACGGGAAGTTACGCCTATCTCCAAGTCCGTCCCCTCGATGGCGTCGGAACAGCCGGCTACTCCTATCAGGCGGTGAACAGCTTGCATGCAGGTTACATGTACACCGTCAATCCCGACCTGATCTTCCGAGTGACCGGCGGCGTGGTGCGCGGCCGTGAATTCGCCTACACCGCTGGCGGCGCGGTGGAAAAGCAGTTTCGCGGCCTGTGGATGATTGCAGGCTATCAGCGGTATCTGTCTTTCTTCGGAGGTCTGGTGGCCACCGGCGGCACGGCGGCCGAGACCGTTCCTTTCGCGAATGGTTTGCAGTCCAACTCCATATTCCAAGCAGTGTCATTGCGAGCCCGGGGAAACCTGACCAAGCGCGTGGGCCTGGAGTTCAAAGGAGAGAAAGGGCAAGCGAGCCTTGGAGATCGCAGCGTCAGGAGCCTGATCATTCAGTCACGACTGGACTACAGGCTAACCGAGCGGGTCATCCTGTTTGTCCGCGCAGAATATTACGGCCAGAACATAAGCCAATTCTCGGAATCACCGCTATCGCGGCGGCGTTACTTCGGTGGCCTGGAATTCGTTTTATCGCGCCCGCCGCAGTTGGAAGACACCGCACGCCGGCACGGGAAAACTCCCACCGAGTCCGAGGAGCCGCAAACCGAGGAGCCCCACGCTCCGGAGGAAAGATAGCACATGGAAACGAATGAGGCAGGCAAAGGGCTCACTGCATTTACGGCCCTGCGGGCTCTCAAGCGCCGCAAGCTGTATCTGCTGGTCCCGGTCCTGCTGGTGACGGGAGCGGTCAGTCTCTCCACGCTTTGGCTGCCAGAGCGGTATCGGGCCCGGACGCTGATCGCGGCCGAGCCCGGAGTCTCGGGAAATTATCTGAATGGCAGCTCTGGCGCCGCGGTTACCGCCAATGTCCAGGACCAGTTGCGCACCATCCGGGAGACGCTATACAGCGATCCGGTGCTCAAAACGGTGATGACCGAATTCCATCTGAACTATGGGGAGGGCCGGACCCCCGAGCAGAAGTTGGAGGCGCTGAAATCAAAGATCCAGATCCAGGTGGAAGGGCCCGACGCCTTCTACGTCAGTTTCGAGGGTGAACGACCGCTGCAAGCGATGAGGGTAACCAACCGCCTGGCCGAGCTGTTCATTGAGCGCACTTCGGGTCTTCACGGCGAGCGTGTGGAACAGGCGGATAGTTTCCTGGATGCAGAGGTAGAGCGACTGCAAAGCCAGGTTCGCGAGCAGGACGAGAGTTTGACGACCTACAAGCAGGGCATGGCGCACGTGCTTCCCGAGCGTCTCGCGACCAACCTGAAGCTCCTCGAAAACCTGCAGCAGCAGGTGCGCAGCAAGACTGATCAGATCACGGAAGCTCAGGCGCGGAGGTTGGCCGTGTCCGAGGAGATGAAGTCGCTGGAGAAACAGGGAGCGCTCGAGACGGGGACGCGGGAAAAGACCCCTGCCGAAGTCAATCTTGACGACTTACGCACCAAGCTGAGAACGCTCAAGGCCCGCTATACGGCCAAGAATCCCGAGATTGAACGCACCGAAAGGGAAATCCGTGAACTGGAAGCGAGCGCGATTCCGGCCGGGAACCGCCGCGATCCGTCACCTGTCCAAATGCGCTACCTCGCGTTGAAAGCCGAGGCGGATTCGATCGAGCCGCGCTTGCGGAGTTACCAGCAGGAGCGCAGCGCTCTGGCCTCCGACTTGGGGATGTATGAGCGCCGGATCGACTCTTCGCCTGGGCTCGAGACGAACCTGGCCGAGCGCGTAAGAGAGGCGGCTCTGACGCGCACTCAATACGAGGCCATGCTCGCCAAGCAGCAAAGGGCAAGACTGGACCAGCGGCTGGAGAAGAGCACCAAAGACGTCGCGTTCAAGATCGCTGAAGCCGCCCAAATGCCGAAGGCCCCTTCGAGCCCGCAGCGGAACAGGATCATCCTTCTGGGTTTCGTGGCTGGTTTGGGGCTGGGTCTGATCGCAGTCCTGGTTGTGGAACTGATGGATACGTCGTTCGACACCGTCGAGGAGTTTCAGAGCTTTACGAATCTCCCGGTGCTGTCCGCCGTTCCGACCATACCCAGCCGCGCGGCCCGATTTCGGCAGGGTAAGAACCCCGATGCAAGCCACGCGGACCGCTTGAAACTCGAAGACGAAGGCATCGCTCCAGGACAGCGACAGCATTATCAGGAGCACCGTCTCGCGGTATTAAGCGACCCACAATCCATACCCGCGGAACAATACAGCATTCTCGCAATGAAAGTTGAGCAGTGGATGGAGAAGAGCGGCGGCCACGTGCTGGTGGTGACCAGCGCAGCGGGAGGCGAAGGAAAATCCGTCACGGCTCTGAATCTGAGTCTGGCGCTCGCCGCTTCGATGAAGGGACGAGTCTTGCTGGTGGATAGCGACTTGCGGCGTCCGCAGGTGCACCACTACCTAGGGCTGGAGACGACGAAAGGATTCAGCGATCTACTGGACGATCCCGGTAGTGATGTCAGCCCCTACATTTCGAAGTTGGGGAACTTGGACGTGATTGTGGGCGGCGCCTGCCCGGTGAACCCGGTAGGTCTTCTGGCCTCGCCGCGTTCCCGGGAGATTCTTGCGCATCTGCGCCAGGAATATCGGCTCATCGTGCTCGACAGCCCCCCCATCGTGCCGATTGCCGACAGCCACGTCCTGGCCGGACTGGCCGACGGAGTAGTAATTGTCGTGCGGGCGCGACAAACAAGGCGCGAGCTTTTCCGCCGTGCCATAGAAAGCCTCGGTGCCGCAAACGTGCTCGGCGTGGTGTTAAACGATGTGGAATACGGAGATACCCGTTACGCTTATGCCTATCGGCATTATCAACGACACTACCTGGAACGGAGTTAGCACGCTGAAGCGTGAAAACCGACTGAGTAGTTCTAGCGGCTTTTCGTTTGGAATGCTGCTGAAAATGATAAACATTGTGTTGCTCGGTCTGGGATAGCGATAGAACTCCCGTGGACCGACCGGATGAAAGGAACAAAATGTCATCTTCAAAGTCTCATGCGGTAGGAAGATTTCCTCTGTTTGTCCTGCCAGTCGCGTGCTTGCTTTGTACTGCTTGGCCGGCGCTTTCCCAGGGCAACATCGCGACCATCGCGGGCAACGGCAGCGCAGCGTTTTCCGGAGATGGCGGCCCGGCGACGACGGCTAGCCTGAATCACCCCCGGACATTGGCCATCGATTCGAGCGGCAACCTGTATATCTCCGACGTTGACAACCTGCGAATCCGGCGAGTCACCCCCGAGGGCATTATCTCAACCGTAGCCGGGAATGGACTCCCAGGAAGTTCCGGTGACGGCGGCTTGGCTGTTAACGCGTCGCTGAGCAATATGCTCGGTTTGGCGCTGGACAACGCCGGTAATCTCTATATTGCGGATTCAGGCAACCGCCGCGTCCGGAAGGTGACGTCTGCCGGCATCATCAGTACGATCGCCGGCACCGGCGTGCAGGGTTTTTCTGGCGATGGCGGTCCAGCAACCAGCGCCCAACTGAATACGCCGGCTTCCATAATATTCTCGGCCGGTAACCTGTACATCGCCGACAGTTCCAACCAGCGCATCCGCCGTATAAGCAGCGACGGGACGATTACCACCGTCGCCGGCAACGGTGTGACCGGCTTTTCCGGTGATGGCGGCCCCGCCACCGGCGCGTCCTTAGCGTTTCCGCTGGGTATGGCTATGGATAGCGGCGGCAATCTGTATTTCGCCGATGGTAACAACAACCGCGTCCGCCGGATCAGTCCGGCAGGGGTGATCACCACCGTGGCCGGCGATGGCGTCGGGCGGTTTGCTGGAGATCAAGGTCCAGCCAGCAGTGCGTCGCTGGATGTCCCCGAGGATGTGGCGTTCGATGGCGCGGGCAATCTGTATATCGCCGACGCCGGGAACAACAGGGTACGTAAAGTTGACAGTTCCGGCCTCATCAGTACCCTGGCCGGTACGGGAGAGAACGGCTTCTCCGGTGACGGTGGTCCGGCCACCGAGGCCATGCTGAATTTCCCGTGGGGCCTGACGACGGATTTCACGGGCAGCGTTTACATTGCCGATCGCGTGAATAGCCGCGTTCGAGTTGTTTCCGGAAGCCTGACCGGCCTGCCTACTTTAGCGGACAACTCCACAGTCAACAGCGCCAGCCTGGCTAAGACCATCGCCCCGGGAACGATCGTATCCATTTCGGGTGCGAATTTCGCAGGCAGCAGCCTGAGCGCATCGAGCGTGCCCTTGCCTACTGTCTTGGGCGATACCGGAGTTAATTTCAACGGCACCGCGGTTCCGTTGTTTTTCGTATCGAATGGTCAGATTCTCGCGCAGGCGCCCTTTAATCTGCCGGCGGGCGTCGCCGTGTCGATACAGGTGCGGCGAGGCAGCAACCTGAGCGCCGTGCAGACAGCGAACGTAGCTGCAGTTTCCCCCGGCATCTTCACTGTCGACCAGGCGAGCAGCGCCGGAGCCGTGCTCCACGCTGCCGATTTCTCGCTGGTCACCAGCAGTTCGCCGGCGCGGCCGGGTGAGTCCCTGCTGATCTACTGCACCGGACTCGGCCCGCTGCAAACTCCGGTGGCGTCCGGTTCCAGTGCTCCGAGCGTCCCGCCGCTGGCACAAACGACCCTTCTCCCAACGGTGACTATAGCCGGTCTGCCCGCAACCGTTACCTACTCGGGGCTGGCCCCGGGTCTCGTGGGCCTATATCAGATTACCGTGCAGGCGCCAACCGCCCTGCCCACAGGCAACCAACCCGTTCAGATCACCACAGGGGGTGTGGTGAGCAACAGCGCCATGCTTGCCGCGGCACACTGACCGGCCGCGAGTGGCGAGGAGACTTGATAGATGGCAGAGGCAATTTTCTGGATAGCGCTCGGCTGCACCGCGTACGTCTACGCGGGTTATCCACTATTGCTCTTGGCCTGGCAGTGGTGGGATCGGCGGCCCGTTCGCAAGCAGTACCACGAGCCCAGTGTGAGCCTGGTGATCGCCATGCACAACGAGCGAAATCACGTCCAGCCCAAGCTGCAAAACTGCTTCGAGCTCGATTATCCTCCCGACAAGCTTCAGGTGATTGTCTCGCTAGACGCCCCGACCGACGACACGGAGGCCTTGGTGCGCGAGTATGCCGGCAAAGGAGTGGAGGTCGTCTGCTCTTCGGTGCACCTGGGCAAAGCGGAAGCCCTGAACAGCGGTGTAGCGATCGCAACCGGCGAGATCGTGTTGTTCGCCGACAGCCGCCAGATGTTTGACAAGAGAGCCGTCCGCGAGCTTGTGGCCAATTTCGCAGATGCCTCCGTTGGAGCCGCGTCTGGAGAGCTGGTGCTGCTGGACGAGCAAGGCAAAGAAACGAGCGACGCCGCCGGCGCATATTGGCGTTACGAAAAAGGACTGCGCGGGATGGAGAGCGGGATTCACTCCGTCCCCGGGGCGACCGGAGCCATCTACGCCATTCGCCGCGAGCTTTTTGCACCGCTTGCCGCGGGAACCATCCTGGATGACGTTGTTATTCCGATGAGGATCGTCCTGGCTGGGAAACGCGTGGTTTTTGATTCGTCGGCCCGGGCATACGAGGTTGCGAGCCGGAATGCCAGTTCGGAATACGAGAGAAAGATACGGACCTTAGCAGGTAACTACCAGCTGGTCGTGCAAATGCCTGCGCTTCTCGCGCCTTGGCGAAATCGGATCTTCGTGCAGTTTATCTCCCATAAGTTGGGCCGGCTGCTCGTGCCTTACTGCCTGGTGGCGCTTTTCGTTTCAAATCTGTTCTTGCTGCATGGTCTTTACCTCGTAGCCATGGTGGGTCAGATGGTGTGGTATTCGCTGGCTGGCGCCGGCTGGTTGGCTTCGACTCGCAAACCGGCATTACCCGGCGGCCCGTCTACTGAAACTCTTAACGAGTGAAAGAGAAAGATATGCGAAACATGTTCCTAAAACTATTGCTGGTGCCCTTTACGTTTGTTGCGATGAACTGGGCAGCAGTTGCAGGTCTCTATTACTTCTCGCGCGGCTCCCGCGACCTCTGGAGTCCGGCTGGAGCGAGGCACTCCTAGATGGCCTGTCTGGCAATAGCGGGGCCTTTGCAGCAGGCGGCGCCCGTTCCCGCGGAGATTCGTGTCGAAACGGTTTCCGATTACAAGGCATTTCTCAACCTGGAGCCAGTCTGGAACGAGGTGGCGGAAGCCGCCGGACTCGACCATCCTTTTCTGGAGCACGCCTGGGTACGGACATGGTGGGAGTGCTTCGGCGCCGGGAGCACGCTCCGGATTCTATTAGTGAAGGCCGGCGATCAAACGGTGGCAATTGCCCCGTTGATCCTGACGCCCATTCGAATGTGGGGCATTAAAGTGCGGCGGTTGGGGTTCTTTTACAATGCGCATGTCCCGTGCGCTGACTTCCTCATCGCGCAGCGGCCGGAAGAGGCTTACCGCGCCATCTGGAATCATCTCGCCCGAACCCGTGATTGGGATCTCCTCCAACTCTGCCAATTGCCGGAAGGGTCCGCGACGCTCGAGACCATGGCTAGCCTGGCGCGGCCGGACCATTGCCGAATCGTCACATGGCTGTCCGGCGCCTCGCCCTACCTGCCGCTCAACTCGACCTGGGACAAGTTCTTCAATAGCCTGGCTGGCAAACATCGCGCAAATCTGAGAAATCGCATCAAGCGGCTCAGTGGGATCGGGCCAGTAAAGGTCGAAACGATATTCTCCAGCGAAGAGTTGCCAGCCGCCGTGGAGGCCGGACTGAGAATTGAAGCAGCAGCCTGGAAAGGAGCGGCTGGCACCGCGATTTCGTCCGATCCAGACGTTTCCAGGTTTTACTCGACCCTGGCGCTACGCGCCGCAGAGCGTGGTTGGATGCAACTGCATTTCCTGCGCGCCGGCTCACAGCGGGTCGCCTTCGATTATTCCCTCGCTTACAAGAACCGGATCCACTTGCTCAAGTTGGGGTACGACCCGTCCTACGCTCCCTACTCTCCCTCCAATCTCCTCCTTTTTATGCTCTTGCAGGACTTGTTTGAGCGAGACGACGTAAGGGAGTACGACTTTCTGGGAGAGAGCGCCGAGTGGAAGTTGCAGTGGACCAAGCTCTCCCGCCCCCATTACTGGCTCTTCGTCTTCTCTAACACTTTCAAAGGGCGCCTTCTGCATTTCATCAAGTCCCAGTTAGTCCCATTTCTGAAGCGAGACAGCTTACAGTCTTTGCGCAAGTTTGTCTTGCGGCTGGCCGCTCCCGCGCAGGCAGAGAGGAACTAATGTACGTTTCAACTTGGCCGGGATTGACCCTGCGTGTGTTCCGCCCATCCCATTCGAAACCGGTCTTGCCATTTCCGTTGAACTCCGAGCACAAGCTCGCTTTCTGCGTAGCCCGCAGCGGCATTTACCACTTGTTCCGCGCGTTGCACTTCAAGAAGGGGGAGATCGTTCTGGTTCCCGACTATCACAGCGGCAACGAAGTGTCCGCGATTCGGGCGGCTGGAGCAACGATCGTTTTCTATCCGATTCGGCGCAACCTGGAACCGGACTTGGAGGCCCTGACTCGCCTGTCCAGGCTGAATCCTCGCGTCATCTACGTCATTCACTATCTCGGGTGGCCCCAGCCGATGAGGGACATCGAAGCGCTATGCCGGGAAAGAGGCAGCCTCCTGGTCGAGGATTGTGCTCTTTCCCTGCTCAGCGAAACGGATCACAAGCCGCTAGGCAGCTTTGGAGACTACGCGGTCTTTTGTCTGTACAAGACTCTGCCGGTTCCGAACGGTGGTTTGCTGGTGCAAAACCGCAACGTTTTGCCAGAACTGGCGGAGTTGAAACTGGAGCGTTGCCCCCGCGCCGCGGCCGCCGGCCGGAGCGCTGAGTTGATATTGGAAGCGGCACGGTCCCGTACGGACGGCATCGGGAAGACTCTGTTCGGCATCAAGCGGGCCTTTGGCGAATTGTTGCGGGCGGTAGGCGTGAGGCAGGTGCCGGTAGGAAATATCGGGTGGAATATCGCCGATGTCAACATCGCCATGTCATCCGTCAGCAAAACCGTGATGGAGGGACTGGAATATGGCCAGATCCGGTATAAGCGCAGAGAGAACTTTCTGCTGATGCAGCGAAGGCTGGAAGGCCGGGTGTCCATGTTGCGGAAGGACCTGCCGGAAGGTGTCTGCCCGCTGTTCTTCCCAATCCTGGTGCAGGACAAGCATTCGGCAGCCCGAGCCTTGTGGCAGCGGGGCATCGGAGCTGTCGAGTTCTGGAACGACGAAATCCCGGGGGCAAACGGCGTCGGCGGTACTGACGCGCGGTATCTCCGGGCGCATGTGCTGGAACTGCCCATTCATCAAGACGTCACCCGGTCGCAGGTGGAATACATCGCCGACCAGGTGTTGCGTTTGGAATTGCAGGCTGCCCAATGACAGCGACTCTTCCAAGCACGCTGGCCGGCCTCTCTTCCGTGACGGTGGAGACGATTCTCGATGTGGCGCATTTCGCGGCCCTGAAACAGGAGTGGAACGAACTCCTGCAATCGAGCGACTCGGATGGTTTTTTCCTGACTTGGGAGTGGCTCTACACCTGGTGGAAACATCTGGCTGGGAGCAGACAACTCTTTATCATTGCGGTGCGCCGCGAGGGAGCGCTGATCGCCCTCGCGCCCTGCTGTCTAAGCTCCGCCAGTCTGGCCCACCGGCGTCTGCTACCCGTGCTGGAGTTCTTGGGAAGCGGCTTTGCAGGCTCTGATTACCTGGATGTGATCGTCCGGCGGGGTCACGAGGAGGAAGCGTGTCAGGCCCTGTCGTCGTGCTTGGCCGGACAGCAGCTAGTGCTCAACTGGACACAGCTAAAACGGGGCAATTGCATGGCTGCCGGAGTCGCTTCGGCCCTGGGCGAGAACGGCTGGAGCGTTGCTGAGGCAGAGACAAACACCTGTCCCTTCATCCCATTGGCTGGCAGGTCCTGGGATTCATACCTCGCAACGCTAGGCGCCGAGCACCGCTACAATTCCAAGCGCAAATGGAAGCGCCTCAACCGCGATTACAACGTGAGTTTTGAGCCGGTGCGCACGCAAGAGCAATGCAGCGAATCGATCGACCTGGTCATCGCACTGCACAATCTGCGTTGGCGCGATCGCGGCGGTTCGGATGCATTTCATACGCCCGCGTTGGTTGAGTTTCATCGCGAATTCAGCCAGATCGCGCTCGAGCGTGGCTGGCTGCGGCTCTATGTTTTGAGGTTGGATGACAAGCCCGCTGCGTGCTTGTACGGATTTTTGTATCGCGGGACCTTCTACTTCTACCAATCGGGCTTGGATGCTGCGTACGACAAATACAGTGCCGGTCTCGTCACGATGGGGCTCGCGATCAAAAGAGCGATCGAGGAAGGGGCGGAGGAATACGACCTGTTGCACGGCAATGAAGCCTACAAATCACACTGGAGCTGCGATAGCCGCGAGTTGAGCAGATTGGAAGTGTACCCGCCGCGGCCCCTCGGCTGGATCTTCCGGTCGTCGGTGGAAGTGGAACGCGGCGCACGCAGGATTGTCCGGCGCATGCTGCCGAAAGGCGTGTTCGCATGATTCGAAGCTGGATAAAAACAGGGGCCGCACGAGTGATGAGCCGGACCGGCTTGGACAACCTGGTCGGCTCGCTCTCGGGAGCGCGAAGTTTCCCGCTGGTCATCAGCTACCACCGGGTGGTGGAGGATTTCGCGTCCAGCGCCAAGAATTCCATTCACTCCATGCTTGTGAGCCGGACAATGCTGGAACGGCATCTGGATTGGCTCGGGCGCCGTTACCGGTTTATCTCTCTCGATGAATTGGGCGCGCGACTCGAAGCGCCAGACGGCCGGGAGGATCCGGCCGTGGCAATCACGTTCGACGATGGTTACCGCGATTTTTACGATCTCGCTCTACCGGTGCTCAAGCGGAAAGGCGTTCCAGCAGCAGTGTTCGTCGTGACAGACCTGGTGGGCACGAAGCGCATGCAGATCCACGACAAGCTCCATCTCTTGCTGGCCCGGCAGTCCAGGCCTGATAGCGGTGCGCCTACGCCGTTTCAGGCTACCCGCGCGTTGCTCGAATCCTTGCCTCAGGCTGAGATAGAAAAGGTCATCCAGGCGCTGGAGCCGGAGACCCCCATTCCAGAAGATACGCTCCGGCCCTTCTACTCCCTTACGTGGGAAATGCTGGATGAAATCTCGCGGGCCGGCATCACGATAGGCTCCCACACCCGGACTCATGTGCTGATGACGCACGAAAGCAGAGAGCGAGTGATAGAGGAGGTGGCAGAATCTCGCTGGGAGATCGAACGGAGACTTGGGACGAGTGTGCAACATTTTGCATATCCCGGCGGCCTATTCGATACGGCTGCGGTGGAAGCCGTCGCCGGCGCCGGGTACCGGGTTGGTTACACCACCTGCACCCACCGGGATGCCGCCTTCCCGCTGTTGACTGTGCCTCGCACCCTGTTGTGGGAGAACTCCTGCCTCGATTCTCACGGCCAGTTCTCAGGGCCTATCTTGAGTTGCCAGATTCGCCATGCTTTCGATTTGGTGAGCGGATGCCGGCAAAACCACGCTACCAGTCAGGAAAACGGCGATGGCAGGGTATAGCGTTTCACAAATCCGTTTCACGGAGAGAAGCCGCGTTACCACCGGGACGCCGGTCTCCTACTGGCTGCTCCTCGCGTTTCTGTTTCTGCTCTACGCAAATCTGCCCATCGTGATGCCGGCGCTCGATCCATTACACCTGGCCAAAGTGGTAGGGGGAATCGCGCTCGTCATGCTGATTGCCGAGCGGGTCTTCGCGAAAAAGAGTCTCGAGCTAGCCTCCCCCGAAGGATATTTGCTACTCGCCTTCCTGGGGGCGGCGGCACTCTCTTCCCTGACGGCGCTCTGGCCCCATCTGGCGGTCGATTCCGTATCTGACCTTGTGAAGATGAGCCTCGTCTTCTTCTTCATCGTGAATTGCGCGAACAGTGAGAGCCGGCTACGCGGTGTGATGTGGACTATGGTTGTTGGCGGTCTGCTGCCAGCGGCCGGCACCTTGCGAAACTACCTGCAGGGCAATCTGGTGGAAGGACGGGCCGCCTGGGTCGGAATCTTCGCCAATCCCAACGAACTGGCTTACAGCCTCGTAATCCTGCTGCCTCTGGTCGCATTTCTGGCCGTGGGTCTGGGTCTCGTGCCGCGTCTGGCTCTGCTAGGGGTTGCACTCCTCTACGTGGCGGCGATCCTGGTCACCTTCTCGCGTGGCGGAGTGGTGGGCCTGGTGGCTGTGATGGGGCTCTACGCCTGGCGGAAGCGAAGCATCCTGCTCCTGGGCTTGATGGTGCTGTTGGTGTTGTCAGGCCTGGTTCTCGCAAGCCGGTTCTGGTCCCGCGGCGAGAACTTCAACAACCTCAACCAGGACACGAGCTTCCGGCAGAGGCTCGCCACGTCGCAGGCCGGGCTCGCGATGTTCGCCGATCATCCTATGCTCGGCGTGGGCCCGGGATGTTCGGTTATTGCGTGGCCGCTCTACGCACCTGCAGACCTCTACACGCGAGGCGCACTGGTGACCCACAACTCCTTCATACAGGCGCTGAGTGAGTTTGGAACCCTCGGTTTCATCCCGTTCATCCTGTTTATCGGTTTCGGCCTCTATCATGCTCGCAAGCGGGCTCTGGAATCTGCGCGGGCGGGCTCGTTCAATATGAGTGCCGGGATCGAGGTCGCCATCTGGGGATTTGTGGCGTGCGGCATGTCAGGCGGCTATGTGCTGACCTGGTTCCCCTATATTCTGCTCGGTCTGGCGGCGTCGGCCAGACAGATTAGGGTGGAGGCCCAATGACCGCTGCCGTAATCATCCCTGCCTCGAAGAGCGAGTCGGTCTTCAGACCGGCGCTGTTGCTGATGTCCGGACGAACACTCGCGTTTGTCGCCACGTTCTTTATTCCGGTGGTTCTGACGCGGATCTTCGACCCGGCTCAGTTCGGCACTTATAAACAGCTCTTCCTGGTTTTCTCGACAGCCTACTACATCGCCCAACTGGGGATGGCCGCCAGCCTGTATTACTTCCTTCCCGCAGCCTCCCACGAGGCGGGCCGGTACGTTGCGAACTCCATGCTGTTCCTCGGAACGGCAGGCCTCGCTTGTCTGGGAGTCATCATAGTGGCCGCGCCGAAGCTCGCGCACTGGCTGAGCAACAACGAATTGACCGGCTACCTGCCCTGGATCGGCTTGTATCTCTTCCTCATGATGCTTTCGTCGGCACTCGAAATTGTCATGATCTCGCGCGGGCAATACTTCGGAGCGTCGGTGTGCTATGCACTCTCGGATCTGGCGCGAGCGGCTGCGTTTCTCCTGCCGGTGCTGCTGTTTCGACAACTGGGGTGGCTGCTGAAGGGCGCAGTCTTTGTAGCGTTTCTCCGGGTGCTCTTCACGATCTTCTACTTCCGGCGGGAATTTTGCGGCGGCTTCATGCCCGACCGCGCGTTGCTCAAACGGCAACTCGCCTATGCGCTGCCGTTCGCTGCCGCGGTTCTGGTAGAGATCGTGCAGGCGAGCCTTCCGCAGTACGCAGTGTCTTATCTGTTCAATCCGGCCACGTTCGCCATTTTCGCGGTAGGTTGCCTGCAGATCCCGCTGGTCGATTTTGCGGCCTCGCCGACAAGCGACGTGATGATGGTCAAAATGCAGGAGAGGCTGGCGGAAGGACGGAAGCCGGCGGTAGTCGCAATCTGGCACGACACTACATGGAAACTGGCCGTCCTGTTCTTTCCTCTGATGGCGTTTTGCGTGGTGGCGGCGCGGCAGATCATTGTCCTCCTGTTTACCGCGAAATACGCCGCAAGCGTCCCCATCTTCATGGCGTGGTCCAGCATGATCCTGCTCTCCACTTTGCAGGTGGACGGGGTGCTACGGGTCTTTGCGCAGACCCGGTTTTTGCTGGCGTTGAACCTGATGCGCCTCGCGATTATCGCGGTGCTGCTGAAGTGGTCGCTTTCGGAGTTTCATTTACTTGGCCCCGTGCTGGTGATCGTACTGGCCACGATAGCTTTCAAGGCGGCGGCGCTCGTCCGGATGAGGGGGCTTCTCGAAATCGGCGCCGCACAACTGCTTCCCTGGCGCAGCCTGGCGGCCCTTCTGGGGGCCTCGACGAGTGCCGGGGCGGCGGCCTGGGTGGTCAAGTCGCAGGTGCATGTTGGCACAGTCCCGCTCTTGTTCGCGATGGGTCTGGCCTATGCGCTGACGTATGCCTTCCTGGTCTGGCGTTTTGATTTGCTGAATGAAAGCGAGCGGCAGGCGATTACCGGGTGGGCGCGGAAGATGCAGGTAGCCGCTGCAGGGGCGTTCGATTACGGAAAGGGATAGCGTAAACGACTATGTGCGGAATTGCCGGAATCGTTAGCTTGGAAGGCCAGCCTGTTTTCCAGCAAGAGCTGCGAAACATGTGTTCGGCTATCGCCCACCGTGGTCCCGACGACGAAGGCTTCTACTTCGGGACGGGCGTGGGCTTGGGGATGCGACGGCTGAGCATCATCGACCTCGACTCCGGACGCCAGCCGGTCTCAAACGAGGACGCATCCGTCTGGGTGGTGTTCAACGGAGAAATCTACAACTACCAGGCACTGCGTGACGAGTTGGAGGAACTCGGACACGTGTTCTCCACTCGCAGCGATACGGAAACCATCGTCCACCTGTATGAGGAATACGGGAAGCGCCTGGTGCATCACCTGCGCGGCATGTTCGCCTTTGCGCTGTGGGACGAACGAAAACGGCGATTGCTGATCGCGCGGGACCGGGTGGGAATCAAGCCACTTTACTATGCCGAGACCGGGGGCAGGCTGCTCTTTGCTTCCGAGTTGAAGTCCATCCTGCAACTGGCGGGCGTGGAGCGCAACCTGAGCTGGAGCGCGGTGTCTCATCTGTTCACGTTCCTATCCACTCCGCCCACCGAAGCCATCATCGACGGAATACACAAGCTCGAACCCGGACATCTTCTGACCGTCACGCCGGGCGCGTCGCCCATTATCGAGCGTTACTGGGATCTCAAGTTCGAGCCGGACTACGCACGGGGCCTGGGCTATTTCGTCGACCGGGTTCGAGAGCTCCTGGACGAATCGGTTCGTCTGCATATGGTGAGCGATGTCCCGTTGGGAGCATTCCTCAGCGGAGGAATCGACTCCAGCGCGATCGTGGCCACGGCGTCGGCACTCACGGCCACGCCCTTGAAGACTTTTTCCATCGGCTTCAAAGAGCGTGACTATGACGAGTTGGGACATGCGCGCGTGGTGGCCGAGGCCTTCCAGACAGAGCATTACGATCTGACCCTGGGACCGGATGCCCTGGGACGATTGGAGGACTTGGCGTGGCACCTAGACGAACCATTCGGCGACTCGTCCGCCATTCCGACTTATATGGTTTCCAAGCTCGCCTCCGAAAGCGTAAAAGTTGTGTTGTCGGGGGACGGCGGCGATGAACTCTTTGCGGGTTACGACAAGTACGTAGTGGAGCAGCGGGAACGAAGCCACGCGCCCTTGCCAGCGCTCGCTCGGAGCGTGTTGGGCAGGATCAGCAGGACGATGCCCGGCGGGATGCGAGGACGGAATTTCCTGCGCCACATGTCCCTGGCGGGCGCCGAGCGTTACCTCGATGCGTGCTCGCTTTTCCCGCGCGACGACATGAAGCAGTTGTTCCGGCCTGATGTCTTCGAACAGCTCGCACCATTTGAACCCTGGCGCGCCAAAGCCGCTTATATGGAATCGGGTACTCGCAACTGGCTTTCCAACCTGCAAGGCCTGGACGTGAATAACTATCTGCCACTGGACATTCTGACAAAGGTGGATCGGATGAGCATGGCGCATTCCATCGAAACCCGCGTGCCTTTGCTTGATCACAAGCTGGTTGAATTCGCCGCCACCATCCCGCCAGAGATGAACCTGCGCAACGGAACGACTAAGTACGTGCTCAAACAGGCGATGAGGGGGATCCTCCCCGACGGAATCATTGACCGGCCTAAGCAGGGCTTTGCTGTTCCCTTGGGATACTGGTTCCGGGGCAAACTCGGCCCTTATGTCCGCGACCTCCTGCTAGGAGAAAGCGCCTCCCGCCGCGGGTTTTTCAATGCCCCCTACATCGAAGGCCTGGTGGCGCAACACGAGAGAGGACGTAATCTCGACCTCCAGCTCTGGACTTTGATTTCGTTCGAGCTCTGGGCCAGAGTCTTTCTCGATCGCGGAGCCAGAGGAATGGCTTGCCAGGCGGCCTGACTGGCGCAAATCATGCCATCAAAGAGAATCAAGCTGTTGAAGATGTTGACCAACTTCCGCATAGGGGGAACGGAGAGACAGGTCGCAAACCTGGCTCTGGGGATCGATCCTCTGCAATTCGATCTGCACTTGGCGTGCCTGTGCCAAATGGGCGAGTTGTTGGAGGAATTGGAAACACTGCGCGTGCCCCGGCCGGAATTTCGGATTGGCAGCCTGTACAGTCCGAGGACCTTGTGGCAGGGAATTCGGCTGGCCCATTACGTCAGGAGGAACCTGATCCAAATCGTGCATAGCTACGGTTTCTATCCGAACGTTTTTACCGTTCCCGTAGCACGGCTGGCTGGGGCGTCGATCGTAGTGGCCTCGATCCGCGACACGGGTGACTTGTTGACTCCCACGCAGACATGGCTGCAAAAGCTGGTCTGCCGGTTGGCCGATTGCGTCCTTGTAAACGCCGAGGCAATCCGCGAGAGTCTGATCGAACAGGGATATGCCCCGAGCAAGATTGTTGTCATTCGAAACGGCATTGCGCTTTCGAACTTTACCCACAGCGAGCGGAGCGCTGTCCTCAGGCGTGAACTGGGATTCCCGCCGTCCGCCCGTCTGGTTGCGGTGTTTTCACGCCTTAATCCGATGAAAGGCGTTGAGTACTTCCTCGATGCAGCCAGCATCGTGGCAGAGAGATTTCCGGACGTGCGCTTCCTTGTGGCCGGCGATGGAGGCAGCAGGAAAGAATTGGAAGACCGTGCCCGTCGGCTGGGGCTTGAGGCGCGGATTGTGTTCACCGGATTCAGGAGCGACGTTCGGGAATTGTTATCTGAAGCTGCGATTTCGGTGCTCCCGTCTTTGAGCGAGGGCACTTCGAATACTTTGCTCGAATCCATGGCCGCCGGCCTCCCCGTGGTCGCCACTCAGGTGGGGGGCAACCCTGAGGTGATCGAAGACGGGGTTAGCGGCCTGCTCGTGCCGCCACGGGATTCGGCCGAAATCGCCGCCGCCGTGGGCCGCCTGCTGGAGGACGAAGGTTTTGCCCGAAGACTGGGACAGGCAGGCATGCGGCGAGTATCCGAGCTCTTCTCCCTGAGTGGCTCAGTCCAACAGACGGAGCACCTGTACCAGCGGCTGATCGAGGTCAAAGGCTGCGTATGAGAGTCCTGCTGATCGGTCCGCGTCCGCCTCCGCACGGAGGAATATCAGTGCATGTGTCGGGCATCCACCGGCAATTGATGGCGGCCGGGATAACTTGCCGAGTTCTGGACATGAACGTGGTTCGCCCCGGTTTCGGTTTCGCCTGGGAAGTGCTGCGCTACGGCTTGCAGGGATGGACGCTGCACCTTCACACCAACGGACACAATTTGAAGAGCTGGCTGATAGCGTTGGGGTGTGGTCTGGCCGGACAATTCCGCGGCGGCTGCGTGCTGACGCTGCACTCCGGGATGGTGCCTGGTTACCTTGAGAATTCTCGTCTTTCCTCGCTCCATCGATTGGGACGCCGGAGACTGGCAGCCCTTACCTGCTCGCTTTATCGGCAGGTTATTTGTGTCAGTCCGGAGATCAGAAGCGCTCTGATCTCGCTCGGGGCACAGCCTCAGCGCATGGATGTTCTACCGGCCTTCCTGAACTCGGAGAGCCGAGAGGTAGCGCCAGAACCGCGACTGCTGGCGTGGATCGGACGATATCGCCCCCTGCTTTCGACGGTGCTGTTCTTTCGGCCGGAGTATGGCTTCGATCTGTTGATTGCCTGTCTCGCCCGGTTGCACCGCCTCTATCCATCGTTTGGCTGCCTGGTTATGGGCAGCGGTGAGCAACGAGCCGAGGCCGAGAGGCGAGTCCGTGAAGCGGGTCTCGAACAGAGCGTCCTTCTGCTCGGTGACGTGAATCACGAGACATGCCTGGCGCTGATGTCGGCTTGTGATGTGTTTCTCCGTCCGACGTTCGAGGATGGTGATTCCATCTCGGTGCGCGAAGCGCTAGCTCTGGGTGTCCCGGTGGTGGCGAGCCGTGTCGGCACGCGGCCAGCCGGCGCCATTCTGTTTGACCCGGGCAATGTGGATGAGATGCTCGCCGCGATCGCATCTGCCCTCGCCGTGAAGAGAGGCAGCCAAACGCGGGCGGCAGGATGCACGGACCGTTTGATGGAGATCTACCGGCAGGTGGGCGGGTCCGAAGGTAGCATGTGTCTGAACTGATCACGAGCGAGGTCGTTCGCAAGCTGAGCCGTCTGGGCGCGATGAGGCCGCGCGAACTGGCGCACAGAGTCCGGGAGAAGCTGTATTCGGAAATGGATCGGATCAGTACCAGCGTTGGTGTCGGCGACGCACCGTCTGCGGTTCCGATGCCTTTCAAGAACTACTTGGCAGGGGCGCCAGCGGCTCGTTTTTATCCCGGCTATCGCGAGGATCTCCGGCCATTCGTCGAGGAGAGTTTTCCCCAGTGGATCGACCGGGCTGTCGAGGAGGCGGAAAGGCTGTGCAAGCACGAGATCACGCTTCTCGGTCACGCTCCGGTGCAACTCGGCCGTGAAATCAACTGGCATCGCGACCCGGTCACCGGCGGAATCTGGGAGCGGCGTTTTTGGGCCGATTATCGGCCAGCGCAGGATAGCGGGGGCCAGGATCCCAAGATCATCCATGAGCTGAACCGTCATCAGCACTTGCCGCGCCTGGCCAAGGCATATCTCCTGACTGGAGACGAACGCTACGCCATCGAGGCCGTAGCCCAGCTCAAGAGCTGGATCGACCAAAATCCGCCCGGTCGCGGCATCAATTGGCAATCGAGCCTGGAGATTGCAATCCGGGCTAATTCCTGGTTGTGGACCATTTTCCCGCTGCTCTCTTCAAAGTCGTTCGACGAGGCTTCCGCCCAGCGGATCGGCGACTCACTCTTTGCTCAACTGGAACACGTTTACCGCTACACTTCCCGCTTCACCAGCCCCAACACGCATCTCATCGGCGAGGCTGCGGCGCTGTTCATTGCCGGCCTGGTGTTTCAGGATCAGAAACGGCCCGCAGTCTGGCTTCGCCGCTCAACCGCCATGCTGGCCGAGACGGCGGAAAAGCAGGTCCTGGAAGATGGGGTGTATGGAGAACTCTCGTCCTGCTATCACTGCTATGCGCTCGACTTCTATCTGCAGGCGATGGCGCTGGCGGAGCACAATGAGTCTCAGTTTCCCGTGCCGGTTACGCAGAAGGTGCGCGGCATGCTTGAGTTCCTGATGCGCCTGACGCGGCCCGATGGCACGCTGCCATTGCTGGGAGATGACGATGGCGGCCGGGCACTCGCTCTCGACAAGAGCGATTACCGCGCGTTCCAGGATGGGTTGTGCCTGGGGGCTGTTCTCTATCGCCGGGGAGACTTCAAGCACCAGGCAGGCGCTTTTTGCGAGGAAGCGCTCTGGATGTCTGGCATACATGGTTGGGAAGTCTACCGCCAATTAAGAACCAAGAAGCCCGCGGAGACGCAGGCATATTATCCGTGCGCCGGATACCTCGTGCAGCGCTCCGGCTGGGGGCCTCTTGACAGTCACCTGGTTCTCGACTGTGGCGGGCTAGGGATTCTCACCGGCGCACATGCTCACGCCGATGCTCTGTCGGTCACGCTGTTTGGCCGGGGCAAGGAACTGCTCGTCGATCCGGGAACATACGTCTATAATTGCGCTCCGGAATGGCGCAGTCACTTTCGTTCCACGCGCGCGCACAACACCGTGACTATCGACGACCAGGACCAGGCCGAACAGGGGGGGACCTTTCGCTGGAAGACCGGACTCCAGACCCGGGCGGCGACGGAGTTTGCCTTATCCGGGGTCGAGTATGTTGAGGGAGAACACGATGGGTACCGGCGGCTGCCGCGCGGAGTGATCCATCGCCGCCGCCTCCTGCATGTCCTTCCCGAATCGTGGATCGTCGTGGATGATTTCCGCGGATCCGGCGAACACACTTTCGACTTCCGCTACCATTTCGCGCCGAACGTCGAGGTACCGCCCCTGGAGCGGGACGAGGCTGGCGTTGTTGTGCGGATCAACCAGGCCGGGTTTCAGATGCGCCTGATAGCCGCTCAACCTTTCGCGGCAGTGGAACTCATTCGCGGCGAGACGGCGCGCCTGGGCGGGTGGGCGTCGAGCAGATATGGCGAGAAACAACCTTGCTGCACGCTGCGTGCAATTCTCACCGCACCCGCGCCAGCCGCTGCGATGACCTTCTTCGTGCTGTCGCCAAGCGGCCTCGCTAAGGCGCCAGACGGATCTTGCGGCCCCATCATCAGGCGGTTGAAAGTGGAGCAAGGCAGCGGCATCGCGTGCTCTTACGAACACGATGGATTCGAGGATGTCGCGGTCCTTTCTACCGGCGATTCCGAAATGGAAGTGGCGGATTTTCGGCTGCGCGGAGAATTCTGCTGGATGCGCCTGGAAAGCGGCGTACTGAAACAACTCCTGGCCGTCCGGGCAATCGGGTTGGATCGCGGCGGCAAGAGCATCTTCCGGAGATCTGAGCCGGGGCCCTATTGGGCCGCAAGCTAACGCGAGCGATGCGACCGCATTGGTTTGCTCCGGTTGGCGCTCCGCTCATCTGGGCATTTGCTCGGGAAGGGGTCCGACCTGAAGAAACTCGCGGCCTGAAGACAGATCGCCGCAGTGCGGGCCGGATATGTCACTGCCACTGCATTCCCATTGAATTCACGCGGGGACTGGGGGCTGCTATCTTGCCGGTCTTTTGCTGCCACCGTCGAGCGTCTGCCACAGCCGTTAGTCGTTCAGGACGACGCTGAGCAGCGAGCTGTGGACCTCCAAACGGTCCTTATAGTCGATGAATCCCAGCTTGCGGAACTTGTTCATGAAGAAGCTGACTCGCGAACGGGTGGTGCCGACTATCTCCGCCAGCGTCTCCTGGCTGATCTTGGCGATTACCGGCTCCGGCGGGCCTTCTTTTCCGAAATTGGCCAGCAGCAAGAGCACTCGTGCCAACCTCTTCTCGCTCGAGTTGAAGAGTTGATCGACCAAGTCCTCCTCAACGCGAATGCTGCGTGAGAGCAGGTGCGCGACGAATATCTCCGAAAAGGCCGGCTCCTCGTGGAGCAACCGGACAATTCGCGTTTTCTCTATTCTCATGATCGAGCACACGTCCATCGCGGACGCAGTCGCTACGCGTTGCGGCTGGCGAGTCAGACATCCTTCGCCAAAAAAATCGCCTGCCCCCAGAATGGCCACCACTGCTTCCTTGCCGCTGCTGGACACGACGGTGAGTTTCACCCTGCCTTTCTGGAGATAGAATATGGCGTTGGCGGGGTCACCCTGCGCGAACACGACTTGGTTTTTGTCGTATTCGGCGGTCGTTCGTCCCTCCCCGATCTTACCCAGTCCCAGGAAGACCCTGGGATCAAAGGTCGGCGCTTCGTTTACCCTCATAAGACCATGAGGTATGCACGAGGGATGCCAAACTTCAGTTTGATTACAAGCCCTGGGCGTCAATTGTGAGCGCCGCTTTAGCGAGGTGGCGAATCAGCCGCTTCCACGGCGGCGGACAGTGGTCTGCGAATCGGGGGATGAAGGAGACGCGTCAGACTGAGGGTCGAATTCAGGAAGTCCCTGCCCGGTCACCCTAGTTCCGCACCATCCACCGCGTGAACCGAAGCAGGATCTGTTGAGGACTGGAGCCGTTCACGTCCAGGCGACCCGATTCGACGGGGAGTGGCATCAATTGGCTCCGCCGACGATGCCAGCCGAACAGCGGAACTCCAGCAAACGCGGCTAACTGGTCCCCGGCGAGGACTTGGAGCTATGAGCCATGCGATCCCGATGAGAGCCACGGCGAAGCAGAAGGATCCCTTCCACGAGAGCCCGGCCTGTGGTCGCAAGCTCAGCCGCAACGCCGGAAGGTGCTTTGGGTCTTAGAGAATTTGGGATCTCAAATGGAGAGGCTGATCGCTTTTCCGCCAACGGCAGCACCTGCCAAAGCCGAAGAGCGAAGAGCACAACGCCTTCCGACTCCGCTTCCGGCGGGCATTGCCGCGCCGGCGTTTCGCCGCTCGCGTCTGCTATCAAAGTTAGGATTGGACGCTACCCGACGTGCAGAATATGCACTTGCGGGCGAAAGTGTTGCTTTTGACAGGCCAAGAAGTTCTGGCGTTCGTCGGGCAGCCAATACTGTCCATGAGATCTTCGCAGTAAGCCATTGATTATAAATGCCTTGGCTGATGTGACCTGGCTGTTTTCGGCACCCTGTGTCAAGTCCATCCAGATTCCGCCACCCCGCTTCCCGATGGTCTGGTCAAAGAATGCAGAGCCCGGTTCGATCCCGAAGTCGGGAACGACCCGGCTATACTGGGCCCGTTGATGTGCGCCGGAGCTACCCACGGGCGCCCCACCAGAAAAGGAAACTGGATACCACTCCTGGCGCGGCGGAGGCCACGGGCACGAGATCGCGTTGCTGCGCAGTGAGTAGCGAACGCCATCGCGATTCAAGCCGCGAGCCTACCCACTGAGCTATTGGCCTGGGCGGCGGCCGGCCGGTGCGAAGCAGGGCGAATGCTTGGCCTGGAACATTTGGGCCGCCGCCCGACGCGTCCGTCTTCCGCCTTCACCAATCGCGTAGCGGACACACGTTCTTCCCGCTTCCTTCAACAGGCGGCCGTCATCGAACCGGCACCCCGCGGATCAACGGTGAAATGCTACTCAACGCCGCACTAGTCCGGCCGCAAGTTGCCGGGCTACCCGAGCCACGTGACCGTGTCGCCACGCACGCTTGCACTCGGCTAGGGCAACCACGTAGTAAACGTGTAGTTCGGTGTGAAGCGGAACCCCAGCGGCGCAATCCCTTGACCGCTGATTTCCACCGTGCCCTTCGTGTTTTCCACCGCCGGCACGTTGGTCTTGAGGAGAAACGAGTCGTGCGCAAAGGCAGCGAGTGGCTCGCTAAACTGCCCGACTACCAGTCCATTCTGATCGTAAAACGTGAGGCTTAAGGTTACGGCAGCGTTCGTCGTGTTCGCAAATGCATACCCGGAGAAGTGACCTCCGGTCTCGTCATATTGCATCGACTGTGGGGAACTTCCGGACGGCAGAGGAATGATACACATAGTCCCCGCCTGATCAATTACCGGAACCACAGCCTCAATGTACTGACCAGCCGGGCTGGCCGGGTTCTGCCACAAGAAGATGCCCTGGATCTTCACGCCAGCGCTCGAATAGACCAAGCCGGCCCAGGCATCGGTTTCAGTGGCGCCCTGCCAGTCCGGCTCTACCGTCTGCTCGCCGTTCGCGGGAATCGTGATTGCAGTGTTGTTCGAAGCCACGCCGCTAAACGCGATGCTCAACGGGTTGCCGTTCTTATCGAAATAGTAAAGCGTGACATCGGCGGCGGCGGCGCTGGTGTTCGCGATGATAACCTGGGTTCTCCATCCGCCGCCATAGGCTATGTGCGGCAGCGCAACCAGATACTGTGTAACGCCAGTGCCAGCCGCTTGCAACACGGTCTTGACACTGAGTGGCTCGGCAGCCGTCATTGCGATACCGCTGCAAAGCGCAGCAAGTAGTAGCCGTTTCACGTCCATAAAGCCTCCCGATTCGAAATAGCTTTCAAAGAAGATGTCCTGTCCGGTCAGGGCCGAAAACCGCGCAGACCACCACGCCGTGCATCCCCTTCTCATCCGGCCCAAACTGAGCAGCCCACGAATGGGGGTTACGGCGCGTGGCGCTTGCTAATTCTTCCCTTTTAGATTGGAACGCGCCGGGATATTCGTCTGTACAAAAGTGCTCAGACGAAGAGATTGAACCCAGTCATTATGAATCGACCCACATATGCAATACCGCACCGACGAGTATCCAAGCGTTTCCCCGGCGCGGCCTGCAATTCATCGTGCCGATGACCCACGGATCGTTCGGGAACAGGCGGATGAAGCTTATCGCCACCCTTGGAATCGTGACGTCGCGCGTCGTCTCATCTCTTTGACCGCGATTGTGGGCGCAAGGCCCAATTTCGTGAAAATGGCCCCTCTGCTGGAGGAGGCTGGACGTCGTTCGGCGTTTCAGTGCCGGTTGGTTCACACGGGCCAGCACTACTCGCCTGAGATGTCGGCCACCTTCTTTGATGAATTGGGGCTGCCGGCGCCGGATGTCAACCTCGACATCGGAAGCGGCAGCCACACGGCGCAGACGGCTGGAGTGATGCTGCGGCTGGAAACGGAGTTGAACGAACGGCGGCCCGACCTGGTCCTGGTGGTCGGCGACGTGAATTCGACAATGGCCGCGGCGTTGGTGGCGTCAAAGCTCGGCATTCCAGTGGCCCACGTCGAGGCGGGACTCCGCAGCTTCGACCGCCGCATGCCGGAGGAAACCAACCGGTTGGTTTCCGACGTACTCTCCGACTACCTGTTTGCCAGTGAGCCGAGCGGCGTGGCCAATCTGCTCGCTGAAGGCATACCGGGGGAAAAGATATTTCTTGTCGGCAATGTCATGATCGACACGCTAATAAAATTTCGACACAAGGCCGCCCAAACCGGCGTCCTCGATCGGCTTGGCTTGACGAGCGGGAACTATGCGGTGGCGACCCTCCATCGGCCTTCCAATGTGGATGGTATCGAGCACCTGGCGTCCCTGATGAACATGTTGACGGAGCTGTCGCGCTATCTACCGGTAGTATTTCCCGTTCACCCCAGAACCAGAGAGCGGATGGAGGGAGCCGGTCTCACGCAGAGCGGAGTGATGCTGGTGGAGCCACTGGGCTATCTTGAATTCCTGCGGCTTACCAGCGAGGCGCGCCTGGTGCTCACCGATTCCGGCGGCATCCAGGAAGAGACGACCATCCTTCAAGTGCCTTGTCTGACCATGCGCGAAAACACGGAGCGGCCGATCACAATAGAACAAGGGACCAATCGCCTGGTGGGCACGGATCCAAAGAACATCCTGCAGGCGGCTCTCGATACCTTGGAAGCGACGCCGCGGTTCCTGGCGCCGCCGGAGTTCTGGGATGGCAAGGCCAGCGCCCGCATCCTGGATGTTCTGGAGCGCGCGTTGGGGAACAGTTGAACCCCGCCCCTTAGGACCCGCTTGTACTCAAGCAGCATCGAATGTAATTTACGATTCTAAAAGGAGGATAACGCTGTCTCCGCCGGCCGGGGAAGTACTGCAGGGCAAACTCCTCGAGCCGGTGATTACGTTTGCTCTTCCCGCTGCCACATCTGGCGCAGTGATGCGGCGCCGGCGGCAGACCGTGTGCTCACCCGGATCGAGGTGAACGCTTGCGCCTCATCAGCATTTCCAACTTCAGGATTTCCTCCGGCTTTCGAGAGCGCGTCTCGCAGTCCGTGAGGGAAAAGCGGAAACTCGGCTTCCGTTTCTTCTTTGCACGGCCGAGCGCCAGTGCATGCGGATTCGCAGGAGCGTGCGAGGCGGATAGTGCCCCTCTACGGCACTGAAACGGTCCCCACCGCCTGCCAGTTGGAACTAAGCGCGTTGCTGCGCGCCTCCAGGAAGAAGATCTGGTTGCCCGCGAACCACGGGGTGAAGGTAATCGCCAGCGACAGCGCAAGAGTGTTCCCGCTCGCAACTACCGAGCTTCCCGCGGCGGCGATCGAACACTGGCTATTGGAGATGCCGCCCGAGCCGGGGATCGTCACGCTTTGATACGAAGTGGCCGTATCGCCTACGAGAAAGACCTCGCCTGCGGCCGGGCCCGACGGAACGTACGCCAGGTAGCAGGTGTGCTGGCTGTCGATTGCGCTGTTGATGAGAACGCTGGCTACGGCAATATCCTGCACCCCACTGGTGTCCGTGAATGTGAATGTGTAGTTCTGGCTCAGGGCGCTGCTGCGTGCGGGGATGACTCCGCCGACGGCCGGGCCCATTGTCACGAGTCCAGGAACTGCCCACGCGCCCAATGCCTGCCAACCCGAATTGCTCGACGTCTCGTCCTGAGCCGCCAGGAACAATACCCTGTTGCCGGAAAAGCTTGCGTTGAAGGCGATCGCGAGCTTCAGCGTGAGAGTGCCCCCGTCCCAACTTAGCGAGCTTGCGGCGGCATTGACGCTGCACTGGCTATTGCTCAAGGTGCTGGATCCGGGCAGCGGTATTGCAGTGTCCGGGCCTCCCGTAACACCCGCGTCGTTGGCCAGAGATATCGAGCCCGAAGACGCCCCCGACGGCACAAACGTAACAAGGCAGGCGTTTTGGCTATTCGGGGAGTTGTTAATGAGCACTTCCGCCACGGCCAGATTCTGCCAGCCAACCGGGTCGGAGAACGTGAACGCAAAAGTCTGGGAGGCTCCGCTGCCTGAGGCTGGAATCACTCCGTCCGGGCTGGGCGGTACGGCCTGACTCGCGTTTCCAACGACATCAAACGCATCCACCCAGATCCAGGAATCCAGTGAGCCGGAGCTGTGCGTCCCGGTCGCTTCGATCCTCAACGAATGCGTGCCGTAAACCAGGCCGTTAATGACGTAAGCGGGGGTCTGAGCCTGGGCCGTCGCAAGGTAGGTATCGACTGTCGCTGTTGGCACACCGTCCACGTAAACGTTGGCAATGCCCGACCAGGGGTCGCGATACGCGATCCACGTGATCCCGGTGCCATTGAAGGTAATGCTGGCACTGGAACCGAGGTTGGTCGCAAGCACGGCGCTGCCGCCACTCAGATCCGAGGAAGTGTTGGGAAGCCAGGTTCCGGTATAGGTGACCGCCGGGCTGTTCTGTTCGGTGCGCCCGGTGGGGGCGATAAACCCGCCTGGAACGCCTGAGCCGTTCTCGATATCGAACGCGTCAATCCAGACCCACGATCCCAGCCCGTTGGCGTCCCTCACATGGGGTATCCCAATGGAAAGGGTGTGCGGGCCGTTGGCCAGGCCGCTGACGGTGAAGAGCTTCTGTTGATACAGCGTACTGCTGCCATAGGTGTCGACCGTGTTCATCGTGCCATCGAGATAAACCGTCGCCAGGCCGGAGTACGGATCCAATACGCCAATCCAAGTGATGCCCGTCCCGGTGAAGGTAACCACCGCCGTCGCGCCCTTCGCATTGGTCAAGGCAGCGCTTCCGCCGCTGTTGAGGGAACCGCCGTTCGTATACCAAGTGCCCGTGTAGGCAATGCTCTTGTCGGTTTCCTGAATGCGCGTGGTCGTGCCCGTCTGGGCCTGGCTGAGCGAAGCACAAACTGCAATCGCAACAGGCAGAAGAACGTAATTACGCAGAGTGCGTCTTGTCACAAAAGTCCTCCCGCGAATCTCATTTGTGCCTGCCTTTGCGCTCTGACAAAACCTCATACACCGGTCGATTGAGTTCACCGTTGGCAGGCAAGCCTCGTAATGCCGGGGTAAGAGCCTGGCTGTCTACCAGAGCTGAGGGGCACATCTCCAGCACCGGGCTCAAGTGTAGTTGCAAAGCATGTCCTTATCTGTTCAATACCGCTCACCACAATCGGGTCCTCCTCCGGCCGCAAAGCTCGTGCCGCCGCCCTGTTGAGGAAGCTGCCCCGCAGGGCGGAACAAACGTGGGATGAAAGGGCAAGGTGAACGGGGATCTGGACGACGATGCCGCCCCGCTCCGTCCGATCCGTCGAAATGCTGCAGACTTCCAGACACGGCCGGGGCTATATGCCGCGCCGCAACAACGGCTGCCCCAGACGCCCACAGTGCGCCGTCATCCGCCGCCAGGTCGCGTCCACCCGCAGCCTGATGCGCGCTCGCAACCGCAGTGGCTTCCCGGCAACCGAGGTACCGCGGAAGCCACGGGTGTAATGCTCACCATAACTATCGAATGAGGACCAAGAAGAGTTCGACTCTCATCAGTTCCGCACGGTTCAGTCCTGTTCACTTCTGAACAGACAGATGGTGGCCCGTGCATTTACGTTTGAGCTGGAGATCCAGCGTGCAGGGCTGTACGGCTTTGTGGCTGACGGATCGCGGAGGAGTTAAGCGCTGCACTCACCCGTCTCATGGGCGATGAAGACACGCGACTCGTCCGGCAACCACAAACATTCTGCAGCCTTGGCGCTGAAGGCGGATATGCGGGCGATGCCCCCGCGGAGGTTGAAATCCGCGTTGAGGCGCCACGTTCCCTTTGAGGGGCGCACGCAAGTTCGAAACGAAGCGATGAAGAGCGGACCGAAGAGGAAGTCTATGAATCTGAACAAGCTTAGCGCGTACTTTGTCTGTGCGGCGAGTGCTTTTTCCCTGCTGGCTATGAGCGCGTTGGCACAGCAACTGCCCGTAGATCTTGGAACGGCCTCCAATTACGGGGTGCTGGCTGGCTCCACGGTCACCAACACCGGGGCCACCGTTGTGAGCGGGGGGCTTGACCTTGGTCTGAGTCCCGGTACTGCGGTGACTGGATTTCCTCCAGGCACAGTGTCGGTGCCAGGCACAGAACAGATAACGACGGCCGCAGCCGCCCAGGCCCAGACCGACTTGACTACTGCCTACAATGATGCTGCTGGACGAACGGCTACCACTCTGCCCAACAAGGAGCTCGGCGGCCAAACCCTTGTCGCTGGCGCCTACAAGTCCGGTTCCAGCTTTCAGATAACTGGGACTCTCACACTCGACGCCCAGAACGATCCGAGTGCTGTCTTCATCTTCCAGGCGGCCTCTACTCTCACCACCGCATCAGGCAGTCAGGTTAAGCTCGTCAACGGCGCCAGCCCCTGCCATGTCTTCTGGCAGGTCGGCAGTTCCGCTACGATCGGAACCAACTCCAACTTCCAGGGAACCATTATGGCGTCGGAGTCCATCACGGTGACCACCGGCGCAACGGTGAATGGCCGCTTGTTGGCACAGACTGGAGCGGTTACATTAGACACCAACACCATTGATCTCGACTGCGCGGTGGCCCCAACCGGGTCGATCACGGTAGTGAAGAACACGGTGGGTGGGGACGGTGCATTCGCGTTCACCAGCAACTTCGGACTGACAACTCTGGCTACGATCGGCGGCACGGCCAGCCAGACGTTTAGCGGCCTGACCCCAGGCGGCAGCTACAGGATGAGTGAGACAGTACCCCTGCCCTCTGGCTGGACTCTGACCAGTTCCAGTTGCGACAACGGGTCTCCCGCTGCCATCACTGTGGTAGCCGGGGCGACCACCACTTGTACGTTCACCAACACCTATGTGGCCCTACCGACAACTGGGTCAATCAAAGTTGTGAAGAACACGGTCGGTGGGGACGGTGCATTCGTGTTCACCAGCAACTTCGGACTGACAACTCTGGCCACGATCGGCCGCACGGCCAGCCAGACATTCAGTGGCTTGACCGCGGGCAGCAGCTATAGCGTGAGTGAGACGGTGCCCTCTGGCTGGACTCAGACCAGCGCCACTTGTACGAACGGTACGCCTGCTGCCATCACGGTGGTGGCCGGTGCGACGACCACCTGTACATTCGCCAACACCCAGCAGGGGGCGTCGATCAAGGTAGTCAAGATCGCTGTGGGCGGGGACGGCACATTCGCGTTCACCAGCAACTTCGGGCTGACATCCCTGACCACGATCGGCGGCACGGCAAGCCAGACGTTCAGCGGCTTGACCCCTGGCGGCACATACAGCCTGAGTGAGACAGTACCAACCGGCTGGACTCAGACCAGCGCCACTTGCACCAACGGGACGCCCGCTGCCATCACAATAGTGGCCGGAGCGACGACCACATGTACGTTCCTCAACACCCAGCAAGGGGCGTCGATCAGAGTGGTGAAAAACACGGTGGGCGGGAATGGCACATTCGCGTTCACCAGCAACTTCGGTCTGACCTCGCTGACCACGGTCGGCCTCACGGCCAGACAGACGTTCAGCGGCCTGACTCCAGGCGGCAGCTATAGCGTGAGTGAGACCGTGCCCACGGGCTGGACTCAAACCAGCGCCACATGCACGAACGGGACGCCCGCCGCCATCACGGTGGTGGCCGGAGCGACGACCACCTGTACGTTCCTCAACACTCAGGCGACCCAAACAGGGTCGATCAGGGTAGTGAAGAACACGGTGGGAGGGGATGGTACATTCACGTTCACTGGCACCCTCGGGTTGACCTCTTTGACCACGATCGGCGGCACGGCGAGCCAGACTTTCAGCAGCCTGACGCCGGGCAGCAGCTTCAGCGTGAGTGAGACAGTGCCCACGGGCTGGACTCAGACCAGCGCCAGTTGCACGAACGGGACGCCCGCTGCCATCACGGTAGTGGCCGGGGCGACGACCACCTGTACCTTCATCAATACAAAGGCGGCCTCGTCAACCGGGTCAATCACTGTAGTGAAGAACACGGTGGGCGGCAATGGCACATTCGCGTTCACCAGCAACTTCGGCTTGAAATCTCTGACTACGCGCGGCACCACGACCACCGGCAGCGCGAGCCAGACCCTCAGCGGCCTACCCGCGGGCGGCAGCTATAGCGTGAGTGAGACAGTGCCCGCTGGCTGGACACAGACCAGCGCCAGTTGCACAAACGGGACGCCCGCAGCCATCACGGTTGCGGCCGGATTGACGACCACGTGTACCATCACCAACACCATGGCGGCCACCACGATGCCCGACTTGACCATCATCAAGAGCCACACGGGCGACTTCCGCCAGGGAGACGCCACGGATACCTACACCCTCACGGTCACCAATGTGGGGCAGGGTCCGACAACCGGCGTGGTGACGGTGAGCGATATGCTTCCGGCGGGATTGACGGCCACGGCCATCAGCGGGGTCGGTTGGAGTTGCACTCTGACCCCGTTGAGCTGTACGCGCAACGATGTGTTGGCACCGGGGGCCAGCTATCCGGTCATCACGGTGACGGTAAGCGTGGCTACCAGCGCCAAGGACTTCGCTTCGCCGGCGGGCAGCCCCGCATTCCAGGCGGGCGACATTCTGATTTCCCTGGCCGACGGCACCGTTCAGTGGCGGCGTAGCGACTGGACGCTGGTGAAAGTGCTGACGGGGCAATCCGCCTTCGACAACAGCGTTGATTCCGGCCAGGCGAAAGGATTGGCCTTCGACAGTTCCGGGGACCTGTATGTGACTCATTGGTACGGGACGGTTTCTTCCGGCAACGACGTCGTGGAGTTCGACCGGAACGGCAACCGCATCGGGCTCTTTGGAAGCGGCTACAATTGCAATCCGTCATCCATCGTATTTGACAACAGCGGCAATGCCTACGTCGGGCAGGCCGATTGTACTACCCAAATCTTGAAATTCGATCCCTCAGGCAAGCTGCTCGCCCAGTACAGCGTTGCCATTGAGAATCGCGGAACGTATCACGTTGTTCTCGATGCCGACCAGTGCACGATGTACTACACATCGGAGGGCCTCGATGTCAAACGCTTCAACGTCTGCAACAACACGCAGATGTCGAACTTCAACAACGCTCCACTTCCCGACACGACTAACGGCGTGCAGCAGTTCACGCTGCTTCCCGGCGGCGGAATGCTGATCGCCGACTTTAGCGTGATTGCCGAACTGGATGCGTCCGGCAACTTCGTTCGCGCCTACGGTGCATCGAGTGGTAGTTGCTGGCTCGGCATCGCGCTCGATTCGGACGGCACGTCGTTCTGGGCCAGCGACTGGTGCGCATCGTTCGCAACGCGTTTTGACTTCGCAACCGGCAACGTAATCGAGAGCCACGTGATCTCCGATACCGGGTTCATGGTCAAGCAGATCGTCATTCCCCCAAACATCTTCAGCACCTCCGCGACCAATACGGCGACCGTTGCCGGCGGCGGCGAGGTCAATACCAGTAACGACTCGACCGCCGACGTTACCGTCATCGATCCGCCACGGCAAGCAACTGGACCGGCAGGTACTGCGACTGGCCTCTTCAACGCCGCCAGCTATGCGTCTGTCGTGGCTGCCGGGAGCATCGCATCTGTCTTTGGGAGCAACCTTTCCTCCGGGCAGGGAACCGCCAACACCGTTCCTCTGCCCACTACGCTGGCGTCAAGCAGTTTCCAGATTGGGGGTCTAAGCGCGCCCCTCTTTTTCGCTTCGCCCAACCAGGTCAATCTGCAAATCCCCTGGGAACTGGCAGGGCAGCTTCAAGCTAGTGTCACCGGAACGGTCGGCTCCGTGATTTCCATGCAGCAGATCGTTAATATGGCGCCCTTCGCGCCGGGCCTCTTCACGTTCGAAGCTGGCTCACCGCAGGGGGTAGTCATGATTACCGGAACCCAATTGCTCGCTGCATCCGCGAGCGGGGAGGCAAGGAGGCCTGTTGCGGGAGGCGAATCCATCACCATCTACTGTACGGGCCTGGGAGCGGTCTCCAACCAGCCGGCAACCGGGTTCGCCGCTCAGGCCAGCCCGCTCTCGGCCACTACCACAATGCCCATCGTCACCATTGGGGGCATCATGGCCCAGGTGAGTCTCTCCGCGTTGGTGCCCGGCGCGGTCGGCCTCTATCAGGTGAATGTCCAAGTGCCGGCGGGCGTGCCTGCGGGTAACGCCGTACCGGTAGTTCTCCGCATCGGCGGTGTCTCCTCCAACGCCGTTACGATTGCGGTGCAATGAGGGACGGAGCCGGAATGGCTGCGCATCCCTCAACTGTCGTTCCGGGCGAAGCGAGGACTCCTCTCTTCTGTTGTCTGACTGGTTTGAAGTCAACAGCAGACCCATCGCGACGCTCGGGATGACAGAGAAAGAAAGCACGGTTCGATGTAATCACGAGCATCGGCCAGTTCTCTGAACGCTTAGCCCGCATTACTTACGCAGGAATCAGCAAAAGCCGCTTCCCTTCGGCTTAGACATCCAATCCTAAGGATGTCTAAGCCGAAGGGAAGCGGCTTTTGTTTTATCAGAGTTTACTTAATCCCGCCTCGAATCTAAAGACATTCTTCGCGCGATGTAGTGGCGCAGCTTGACGGCAGCGCCTTGACGCCGTGCGCGAGTTGCCGCGGTGCCGCATTCGTGCGCCCGTGCCATGGAAACAGGCGCTTCTGCCGGCATCGAAACCGTCGGAACCGCTGCAGTTCTGAACCGCGCAAGTACTCGATAGGAGCGTAGTCCGTTCATTCGTTTCAAGTCCTTGCCGCGGCGCGAAACCCCGGTTCCTCCTGTTCGCCCCCTCGGTTAAACCCGCCCGTCATCAGAATCCGCTGAGCCCACCTTAGGGTGCGAATGAGCCGACCCTAAGGTACCCGCCTAATTGAGCCACAACCCTTCTGGCTTTAACTTGGAAATTGGAGTAAGTGCAGGCGCCCTCCAGGCAGCGGCTCACCCCAGGAAACACAGGACGCAGCTAAGGACAAATTGCGCAAAATCACCATCCTGGTAGGCAGCTCTCCATCGCTTGCACGCATCATTGAGCATCTCTTTCGAGACCGGGCCGAGTTTGAAATCATAGGCACTTTAAACGATTTGGGGAGTCTGGGGCAGCAGGCCGGACGGCTCCTTCCCGATCTGATCGTCGCGAACGTGAAACCCGTGAGCATTGGGATTCGCCGGGTGGTCACGTCGATCAAGCAGTCCAGCCCCTTGTCCAAGCTGATTCTGATCTGTCCACTCGAAGATCTCTCTCGCGTCGCCCGCGAGTCCGGTGCTGACGCCTACCTGAAAGATGAGAAGTTGACGAGCCATCTACTACGAATGGCTCGCACCCTGTCGGACCGTCCGAGCATGGCCAACGCCGGGGATTAGAAAACGCTGCGTTCGCAGTTCGGTTTTCGCCTCTCAAAAGACCACCTTTCTAACCATCAGGAGAACCTCGTTGAAACGACAAATCATTCAAACCGTCCTGCTTCCGTGGGCAGTATTGCTGTTAGGTTCGATGGCGCCAGCTCTTGCGCAGTTGTCGGTCGCGGGCTTGGAGATCCCATCAAACTACGATACATTTCAGCCGCCCGCGGTGGGCGGTACTTATGTCGATCCAGCCTTCGGCTCTACGGTCAAGCGGGTGTCGAATTCCCTGGGGACACTCAACGCGGACAATGGCGGCGATTTGACCTGGATCGAGAATGAGTATTCGACAGCAAGCCCATTCAATAGCAATGATTCAAAGTTTATTTTAGTGCATCAGAGTTACTTTGCTCTGTACGATGGCTCCGGCTTCTACGTCCGCGACCTGCCATTGGAAATCAACTCCTCCAGTGAGCCGAGATGGTCACGGAAAGACAACGTAACGCTGTATTACCATTCCGGCAACATGCTCAAGAGCTACAACATTTCCACCGCCTCCATTGGAGTGGTTCACACGTTCAGCGAGTACGCGTCCATCAGCGGAAACGGCGAAATGGATATTTCCTTTGACGGGGATCACCTGGTGTACTGCGGCGACGGTCGGTATATTTTCGTGTACCAGATCAGCGCCGACAAGAAGTTCACCGCGTTCGATACCGCCGGGCGCAGCTTCGACAGCGAGTACATCACGCCCGACAACAACGTGATCATCAGTTGGATAGCGAGCGGCACTGTCCGCTACACCGGGCAGGAGCTGTTTGACATCAACATGAACTTCCTGCGGCAGGTCGGGCATGCCGACGGCCACAAGCACGTCACCCGCGATACCAATGGGGCCGAGATATTGGTTTGGACGAACTCGAACGACCCGCAGCCAATTCCGAGCTGCAACAACGGAATCGTGAAGATCCTCCTGTCCAGTGGCACACAAACCTGCCTGGCTCAGTTGGACTGGAGTCTCGCCGTACACATTTCGGCGCCGGACGGCAACGGATCGGTATTTGTCGATACGGAAGCGCCGAGCAACCCCGAGCCCAACTCAACCGCATGGGTACCCTACACGAACGAGATTTTGCAAATTAAGCTGGACGGCTCGGGAATCACTCGCTGGGCGCATCATCGCAGCCGCCGGTCCGCAATTAACACTTACAACTGGCAGCCGAAGCTTTCGGTCAGTCGTGATGGCACGCGGCTGCTCTACGCAAGTAACTATGATCTGCCCGCGGTCGATGGGTATACGGCCCAATACAGCGACGAGTACATGATCGTACTGGGCAGCCCATCTACTTCCGCACCTTCCCCTGCGCCCTCACCGGCTCCCGCTCCACCAACCACAACCACGGCAGTTCGTTACGAGCAGAACAGTGCCGCAGTCCTATACACCGGAACCTGGAGTCCGAATGCCGGGAGCTTCAACAGCGGCGGATCTGCCGCACTGGCGATGGATGCCGGCAGCAAGGCGGGCTTTACCTTTACCGGAACGGGCGTCACATGGATTGGCTACCGCGATCAGTGGTCGGGAATCGCTCAGGTCTATCTGGACGGCGCCCTGAACGCCACCATCGACACGTATTCGGCTAGCGCGCAAGCTCAGGCGGTGCTGTATTCGGTCAGCGGCCTCAGCAACGCCGCCCACAGCCTGACGATCGTGGTGAGCGGGACACGCGATGCGAGCTCCCAAGGAGACTGGGTCTGGGTTGACGCTTTCGATGTAGCAGTCCCTTCAACCACGACGACATCGGCATCGGATTCGGTAGCCTCGACCACGGCGTCAACGCCCACACGGATCGAGCAAGATGGCTCCGCCGTTTCCTACTCCAGTGGTACATGGTTCCCCAAAACCTATGCGTGGGCCAGCGGCGGGACTATTGCGATGTCGACGGACGCGAACGCCCGCGCTACAGTGACCTTCACCGGCACGGCCGTGAGCTGGATCGGGTATCGGGATCAGTGGTCGGGCAACGCCCGGGTATACGTGGACGGAATCCTGAAAGCCACCGTCGATACCTACGCCTCAGTTCCCCAATCGCAAGCAGTGCTCTACGCGGCGACCGGCCTGGATAGCGGGGCCCACTCGCTGGCAATTGAGGTTGCCGGAGCACACGATGCGGGGTCCGGAGGGAACTGGGTCTGGGTGGATGCTTTCGCTGTAACCCCATAGTTCAATCCGTCAACCCCGTGGCGGAAGTCCTTCTCCGCCACGGGGTTGCAGTTTTCGCCCTATCCGCGTGCTTTTGCCTGGTGGCAGTGAGCAATTTGGGACAGTCACCGGCGTATCGTCCGGATACGATATCTATAGCTGCTAGGGATGCGCTTTATGGCTCAACCGTCAGATGGAAAACTCGAAACTATTCTGCTTGTGGAAGACCATCCGGTCCTTCGCAAGCTTGTCAAGCAGATTCTGGAAAATGCTCGCTTCACCGTGGTTGCGGCGAGCAACCTGAAGCAGGCGGTTCGGCTCGAAGCAGAGTTTCCTGGGACCATCGACCTGTTACTTAGCGATGTGAGGGTGTCGGGCATGTCCGGCCCCAAGCTGGCAAAAATCCTCAAGGAGCGGCGCCCCCAAATGCGCGTCGTGCTGATGTCCGGTTACCCGGGCGGCGCTTTGCTGGTTCTCAATTACGGATGGCACTATATAGAGAAACCTTTCGTACCATCGGTCCTGATAAGCAAAATCAAAGATATTTTGCATGGCGAGACACGAGAACAATCCTCCGATCGGTTCGACACGCTGAAGACGCCTCGTAAATCCATGGGGTGGGTAGCCCTGGACCACCATCCGCGCTCCACAAGGCGTGTGCGGCAAAGGGCCTGATTCCATCTGGCCCTTCTCTAGTTCAATCCTCTCCGTTCAGGATGCGGATTCAATCGGCATTTTTATAGATGGCAGCCGGATCAGCTTTCGCTGGATGGCGTACTTGATCAGTTCCGAGCGATCGTGAAGATCCAACTTTCGCATCAAGTTGGTTTTGTGTGCGTCTACCGTTTTGACGCTCAGCACCAGCTTTGTCGCAATCTCCTTCAGCGCCAGACCGTCGGCAAGCAGCTTCAGGACTTCCCGCTCGCGGTCACTCAGACGCTCATAGCCGGTTGCCGCGCCCTTAGCGCCCTTTACATATTGTTGGACCACCTTCTTGAGCGCTCGCGCACTCATGTATTGTCCGCCTTTGTTCACGACGTCAATAGCATGGATGAGATGCGCTCTGGGAGCATCCTTGAGGACATAGCCGGACGCACCGGCGCTGAGACAGCGATTGATCACCTCTTCTTCTTCGTACATGGTAAGGATCAGCACCTTGGCCTTCGCATTGGCTTGCATGATGCGGCGCGTGGCATCAAATCCGCTTAGCTCCGGCATGGCGATATCCATCAACACGACGTCCGGATGGAGTTCTAGAGCTTTGGCGACCGCCTGCCGCCCGTCGGCGGCTTCCCCGACGATCTCGATCGAAGGCTCGTCCTTGAGGATCGCTTTGATTCCCTCGCGGAACAAAGTGTGATCGTCGCAAAGCAGAACTCTAATCCTGTCCTTCACGTGGCCTCGCTATCTTGCAGCGGCAGATGGGCCTCAATCTTCGTGCCTCGACAATCCGCCCGAAGGCGCGCCGGACGGGAATCAAAATTGATGGCTCCCCCCAAAAGCTCAACTCGTTCCCGCATGGCTCGCAGGCCATAGGATTGGCGTGGGACGCCCATCTTCCGGGTAACGTTGAAGCCCCTGCCGTCATCCTCGATGCGCATCGCCACGGACGTCTCCCCGCTCGCCAGGGTGATCTTGACGTTGTGGGCATCGGCATGGGCAACGACATTAGAAAGCGCCCCCTGAAGTACCTTGTACAGGGCTGTCTCGCATCGCGTGGGCAACCGGGCCTGCATCCGGGCCAAATCAAGCTTGACCCTGATCCCGGTCCGCTTGGCGAACTGGCGCGCGTAGAGCCGCACCGCTGGCACGAATCCCTGCTCGTTCCAGACCGCCGGCCCCAAATCGAAAGTAAGGTGCCGGACACTCGTCAGGGCGTGCTTGATCAACGTGACCGATTCTTTCAGTTTCCGCCGGAACTGGCTGATATCGCCCTTCTTCAAGTCGAGTGCAATCACTTCGGTATAGAGCTTAAGAACAATCAGATCGTGTCCGATTTCGTCGTGAAGATCCTGCGCCAGGTGGCGCCTCTCCTTCTCGTAAGCCTCGGCCAGTTCGACGGAAAAGTCTTTCAACCGCCGCTCAGCCTGACTGGTTCGTTCCTCCAACAACTGCCGCCCTGCTGCCCCGTGCTGCGCATAGCCAGTCAGGAGATAGAACTGGTAGAACGAAGCCCACCTGGTAAAAGCTTTTGCACGCTCAACCTTTGCGGAATCGCCGGACAACAAGTAGGGAAGACAGCTCTCGACGTAGAGAGCCACGGCGACGGCGATGCACTCCGGGGGTACTCCACTACCAGCCAGGTCCTGACCCTGGCGCTCGGACTTTTCCCTGTAAGCTTGTGGGTTCGAGAAGATCAGGTCGCGAAGCTGCGGCCCGACCCGCAGTCCCGAAAGCAGGGCCAGGTATTTGTTGCACAGTTTGTAGCGCTTCAACAGCGTGCGCCAGGACGAGAGAATTTTTGCGGAGTGGGAGGACAAGGAGGTCAAAGCCGTAAGCAGGGGCTCCTTGACTTCCAGTATCATTCGGTTGGTGGCATTGTTCTGCATTAGATTGTCTCGCCGGACCTGACTGTTGCCCGATCCAACGACTCACCCATTTCCTGCCGTACTTTGAGAAAGACCTCTGGTCGCGATTCCCAAAGATAAGGCTCCTTCACGATCCGATCCGCGTATCGGTCGGCCGATTGCCGGCCGTTCAGCTTGGCGAGGAGAGCCAGGTACTCGTAGTCCTCCATGCCTTCCCGGATCAGCTTAAGCCGGATGCTCTCGATGGGGATGTCGCTCTGCCCGCCGATGCGATTCGGACGTCCCGGGTAAAACAAGGTCCCGTCGCCGTTTCCGCCAAAGAGGCAGATGTTTGCCCATGGATCGTTATCCTGGCCATACGCCTCATTCATGCTGTAATAGAGCTCGCCTTCAATCCGGAACTTCCAGGCAACCCATTGCATGACCCGGTTGGCGGCTCCGGGGGTATCGATCATGTAACTCGGCCAACCGGTAAAATACGAGCCGCCTACAATGTTGCACCCATGACTGGCGCAGGATTGATAAAACCACAGGCTCTTGCCTGGTTCAGTCTGGCGGCCATAGGCGCCGAGCGGCGGCGTTTCGTCGCAGAAATCATCGTAGCCCGGTTTCAGTTTGAGGCAGTTGACGAGCGGAACCCAGATTTGAACCACCTCCTCCAGCTTCCGGGTAAAGGGGACCGTCACCAGATTCCGAAGTCTTGGCTCTGCCTGCGCCGACACTCTGCCGCGCTTGAGCACCTCCGGGAAATCGCCGCTGGCCGGTTCATCCCAAAGATAGAGGAATAGCCGGTCGCTCCAACCCTTTCGCTGGAAGTGCTTGCTCCATTCCGACCAATACGACTTCTCCTGCTCCGGGGTCTCAAAATCTTTGGGCGTGCGAATCTCCGCCGAAGTGGCCCGCGCCCCATACAGCGGTTCGCCCGCCGGGATTGCGACGCCGTTCAGATATGGACCGACCTCGGCATCGTAGTCGCGCCAGTCCAACTGCATTTTGCCGGCATCATGAGAGAACTTCGGAGGCTGCATGCTCCCCCCATGTGTGCTGATGCGGTGGAGCAGGGCCGCCTTGGTATACAGGCCCGTGATGGAATGCAGATCCGCATCGTTGGTATAGCGGCCACGATGCTGCTTGAGCAGGTTGATTCCACTCAAGCCGAATGACGACTTGAGAGAGGAAGTCGAAGGGAGGATGAACCTCCACACGGTCAAGTCGATTGGCACTGAAAACTGGACTGCCCCGCCAAGAGAAACCCGGGCCGCACCCGTGTATTTTCCAGGGTGTGCGTTGACGGGCACGTAAATGTCGACCCACAGGGGCTGATTTTGGTCACGCTGCACGGTGAAGGGAAACGCGTTGCGCACCTCGTTGGTATATCGATCCACGCGTGGAATCAGAGGATCGGGCCACAGTCCGTCTCCGCCTTCGATCGAAGAGGGGCGTTTCAGATTCACAAACCCTTCCAGATAGACGGTCACGTTCTTCCTGGAGATCTCCGCGCCTTCCGGAGTCCGGAGATCCGAAAACTCGATATCGACACCGGAGACATCTTTGGATTTCGCCCGCAATACGATCTGGAAGGGCTCGAATTCGTTGCGCCCGGCATAGAGGTCCACTCGCTTCACGGGCACGCTGGGAACGGGATCAAACGGTTTGACCTTTGCCAATGGATGCGTGGTCCACCACGTAAGTGGTGGCGCCGGCTTGGCGACCGGGCCCAGGGCGACGCCCGACACCGCAAACAGAATGAAAACCAGACGCATTGGCATAGAGTCTTCTCCCCTAGGCCGCCCATCTCGCAGGCAGGTCGCGGCGCCGTCTTTGTCCGTCGCCATTCAGGCCCGTAATGATCTCGCTCAACTCTTCCACTTTCTGGTCCCATGATTCCCGCTCCATCAGAACTGAAACGGCAGGGTCCGGCCCGCGCTTACCTTCTTTCAGCAGGACTTCGATCTCGCGAAGAAACTCCTCAGGGGTCCGCGCCATGCGCACGAGGGCATTCAGCTTCAGAATCTCTGGCAGAGGCGTCGCCACGACTGGCAGGCCCGCCGCCAGGTACTCACGCAACTTCAGGGGGTTGGCCGCCAGCGTGAGCTCGTTGACAACGAACGGTAGAATGGCGACATCGAAAGCCTTGCAATACGCGGGGAGGGATTGATAACTGCGTCTTCCCAGGAGATGGACATTGGACAGCTCGCGCAATGCCGATGTGTCCGTCTGGGCTTCTCCGATCAGCAGGAGCGACCACTCCGGCCTGGACGTAGCAAGATACCGGAAGACTTCTGTATCCACCCAGTCCGCGATCAGGCCAAAGAAACCAATTACGGGGCCTTTCAGCCCCGCGCAGTCCGCGGGTGCCGCCACTGCCTGCTGGCAAGCGTTGCTGAAGTGGGCAACATCGACGCCGTGTGTAACCAGGAAAGTGTTGGGGTTGTAGCCATGCTTGGTCTCGTAGAGCCTGGTGGAAGAAACGACCACCATATCCGCTTTCTCCATAAGTCTGCGCTCCATGTCGAGAATCGCAGTCTCGTTGGTGCCGGTGAACTTCGAGTACTCGTCCACGCAGTGATAAATCACCAGTCGCTCACCCAGCGAACCCGCCACATCGGCTGAGCTAGGCACAAAGCTATAGGTGATCGGCTTTTGAAAGCCGAGCTTCCGGCAGGCGCGCCGCAAGCTCCACGTCAGAAGCTTGCGGTTCATCCACCTGGCCACGCGGTTGCCGTGAAAGGGAATTACCAGGGGTGAGAACACGGAGATGTTCTTGGAGACAGGGCGGCAGCCCCGGAAGTATTGGGCCAGTTTCTTACCAGCCCGCCGAACGTCTCGTGCCGAGGCAGTGGGGTTGCGGATCCCGGTTGAGTTCACCCACAGCACCCTATTCTTCTGGGCGAGCCTCAAGGCGATGTGCTTCTTGCTCAGGGGATCGCCGTCCCAGTCGTTGGCGAAACAGATGATGTCGTTTCCTTCTAACATGACTGCTCTCCTTAGTTCATCTGCTCCACCGGGAGAAGCGGCCGTTGCGTTTGCGCGGCAGCCGGACGAGCATGGTCTTCAATGAAATGACGGTGCCAGAACTCGAACACCAGCAGCGTCCAGATCTCCTGGGACCGGTCCACCTTCCCCTGCTCTTGCTCGCGCACCAGCCGGGTGGTTTCGTCGCGATCGAAATAGCGGCTGCAAGCTGAGTCCGGGGCCAGTAAATGGTCGCGCGTGAACTGCCGCAATGACGTGCGAAGCCAGGACCCAAGCGGGATGGGAAAGCCCTTCTTGGGGCGGTCGATAATGGCGTCGGGCAGGACTCCGCGCATTGCCCTGCGTAAGAGCGTCTTTCCGCCCTTTCCTCCGGCCTTTGAAGCATTCGGGAGCGTGGCCGCGAATTCCACCATCTTGTGATCCAGAAATGGAACGCGCAGTTCAAGCCCATTGGCCATTGTCATTTTGTCGGCCTTGATCAGGAGATCGTCGGGCAGCCAGACCTTGGCATCCACGTAAAGCATCTGGTCCAGCGGTGAGGCGCCCTTCGCGGCGTCGAAGTATCCGCCGAAGATCTCCCGCAATCGCTGTTCGGATTGCGCCATCCGATCCCTGCCAATCAGCCGCAGCTTGCCTTCGGCGCTAAACCCTCTGGACACTCCGCGGTACCGGGCTTGAAATGGTTGGCCGCACATCCGCACATAGTGCCGCAGCTTCTCCGGGAGCGTGAGGCGCGCGATCCACGGCGCAATCCGGCGTAATGCGCCCGAGCTCCCGTAGATCCTATTGAGCGCCAGCATGCGGCCATAGATCCCGTAGCCTGCGAGGATCTCGTCCGCGCCTTCCCCCGAGAGGACGACCGTAATATGTTCGCGCGCTAACTTGGAAATGAAATACAAGGGGATACAACTCGGATCGGCCAGGGGCTCATCGAGGTACCTGACCAGTTCGGGTACGAACTCGGCGAAGCCTTTGGCGTCCAGACGGTATTCGTGGTGTTCGGAGGCAAACGACTGGGCCGCGAGACGTGCATAGTCGAACTCATTAGCCGCTTCCTCCTCGGCCCCCGAGGCCTCATAACCGACGCTAAAGGTCTTCACTCGTTCGCCGCCATTGATCGCGCTCATCGTGGCCAGAATCGTGCTGGAATCGAGCCCACCGCTCAGAAACACCCCAAGCGGAACCTCGGAGATCAAACGCATCCGCACGCTTTCTTCGAGCAGCTCACGGAACCGGCTGAGGAGGTATTCCGGTGAACGCGGTTCCTGGTCCGGGTAAGTGATATCCCAGTACTTCGCGGTTCGAACTCCGCCGTCATCGGCCACGAGAATATGCCCGGGTTGCAGCCGAAATATGTTCTTGAACATAGTTCGGGGGCCGGGCACGTACCGCAGCGACAGGTACATATCCAGCGATTCGGGATCCACTTCCCGTGGAATCGAATCAATCTCGAGCAGAGATTTGATCTCCGATGCAAAGGCTAGAAAGCGATCGTTGCGGTAGTAATAGATTGGCTTCACTCCCAGCCGGTCTCGCGCCAGCAGCAGGCGCCGTTTTCCGCGGTCCCAGATTGCAAAGCCAAACATTCCCCGGAGCTCGTTGACGCAGTCGTCGCCGTATTCCTCGTATGCGTGGAGAATCGTCTCCGTGTCCGATCGGGTCTTAAACGTGTGACCGGCGCTGCTCAATATCTCCGCCAAGGCACGGTAGTTGTAGATCTCGCCATTGAAGATAATGGCCGCGGACCGGTCCTCGTTGAAAATCGGCTGCCGGCCGCCGCTCAAGTCGATGATGCTAAGCCGCCGGTGCCCAAGCCCCACCTGCCCCTGGACGAAATAGCCCGCGTCGTCGGGCCCGCGATGGGCGAGAGATTCGGTCATCCGCTCGACCACAGCTCGATCCACAGGGTCAGACTCGACGAAGTTAAAGATCCCGCAGATTCCGCACATAGGTCTTTTTTGTCCGATCCGGCACCCACATAACCGCCAGCCGCCCATAACCCGAAAAGCCATTTCCCCCGCGCTGTGCCGACGGCTCTATCTGAGGCGCCGTCGAAACACACACTTATCGCCAAGTCTCATCGCCGGTCGAGCCATAGCTCTCGTCCCTGGCTACGGACGTTTAACCACGCTTCTCCGCGGCGCGAAGCTGACAGGCTCTGAAGGGCGCCGCGTCGCGCGACGGCCTTGACGTGACCAGCCACGACGCATCGTTTGAGAATGCTGCCATGGCACGGTCCCTATGGCACTAAGTTATGCTGGCATGACTGCAAATGGTCCGCTGTACCGGATTGCTCACGCCCCGTGTAGTTTAGCGACGAACCGATGTGCTCATTGCGCTTCTTCATTTCATGCCCCCATTCTCCTCTTTGCGAGGGCAAGAGCATTCGCCAGGGCTTTCGGTGTTTTCGTGACAAAACCGTGCAGCACAAATGGGCAATGCGTCGTCTTGACATAGAATGTAAGTGGAATTGTGACGATTCGTCAGGTTGGCGTGCGCTCAGACGATTCCAAGCCATCCGAATATGCGAACGGCGAACAGAGTTCTCTTACAGCTCGTTGTGATCGCCTGGGCGGGCGCTCCCGGTTTCGCCGCGGACGGCGCACGCGTGGACGGCAAGAGTATCCGCATAGAGTTCGACGCCAACATGCACAGCCGTGTGGTGGCCGTGCTGGGCGAGCAGGAGCGCGTCATCGGCGATTTCAGCCCTTCGGAGTTCATCCGGGTATCCGGTCGGGATGTCACCGACTTCGCCCTGCAAGGTCAGAAACGCGGGTCCGTCCGGGATCAGTTGGGGTCGGGCTACCGAACGGTCCTCACAGGCATCGCTCCCTCTCTAAAGAAGACGGTGAGCGTCACGGTGTATGATGCGTTTCCGCGCATGGCGATCTTCGAGGTCACTTACACCAACACGGAAAAGTCGGATCTGCCGGTGAGCGGCTGGACCAACCAGCATTATTCGATCAGCGCTCCTGCTTCGGCCGCTCAGCCGGCGTTCTGGTCGTATCAGAGCGGCTCCTACGAGAAGCGGCCGGACTGGGTACTGCCGCTGAAGCCGGGTTTCAAACAGGAAAACTTCCTGGGCATGAACGCACCGGATTACGGCGGCGGCACGCCGGTCGTCGATGTGTGGAGCCGGGACGCCGGTATCGGCGTGGGGCACTTGGAAATGGCGCCGAAACTGGTTTCTTTGCCGGTGGCGGAGCAGGGCCCGGACCGCGCCACAGTGGCAGTGGAGTTCAATCAGAATCAGGTGCTGAAGCCCGGCGCGACACTGAAAACATTCCGTACCTTCGCCGCCGTCCACGAAGGCGACTACTTTCAAACGTTGCGCGATTACCGCGACGTGATGATCGCGCAAGGCATTCATTTTGACGCAGCGCCCGATAGCGCGTTCGGTCCCATCTGGTGCGCCTGGGGATACGGCCGGAAGTTCACGCCCAGTCAGGTCTACGGCGCGCTTCCGATCGTGAAGAAGCTCGGTTTCACCTGGGTCACGCTGGATGACGGCTGGCAGACCGCACAGGGCGATTGGTTCCTCCAACCGCAGAAGTTTCCACATGGCGACGCCGATATGCGGGCCCTCGTGGACAAGATTCACGCCGAAGGTTTCAAGGCCCAGTTGTGGTGGGCTCCGCTGACTGCGGATCCGGGTACGGAATTGGTCAAAAAGCATCCGGAATGGCTGCTAATGAATGCGGACGGCAGCAAGCAGAAGATCTCCTACTGGAACTCGTGGTATCTGTGCCCCGCGGATCCGGAAGTAGTGGCTTACCACAAAGCCATCGTGGTGAAGGCGCTCAGAGACTGGGGGTTCGACGGGCTCAAGCTCGACGGCCAGCACATGAACGGAGCGCCGCCCTGCTACAACCCCGCGCACAAGCACGCGCGGCCGGAGGATTCCGTCGAAGGAATGCCCAAGTTCTTCCAGGCCCTCTACGAGACCGCCCGGCAGACGAAGCCGGATGCGCTGGTCGAGTTCTGCCCGTGCGGCACGGCCTATTCTTTCTTCACTCTGCCTTTCCTGAACATGTCAGTTGCGTCCGACCCCGAGTCAGCATGGCAGGTGCGCCTGAAGGGCAAGACGCTCAAGGCCCTCCAAGGCGATGCAATAGCCTACTTCGGCGACCACGTCGATATGACCAAGGACGATTTCGCCTCCACCATCGGTGTGGGCGGCGTCGTGGGGACCAATTTCACATGGCCGGAAGGCTCGGCCGAGAAGAAGCGCGGCGACCTTACGCCGGCACGCGAGAAGAACTTCGAAAAGTGGATTGGCATCTACAAAGAAGAAATGCTCTCTCGCGGAGAGTACATCGGGAC
>Ga0181528_10000220_pt1 | contig 50568 bp, 44 predicted proteins | sample PEATcosm2014_Bin_47_FD_119742 | JGI IMG/M metagenome (GOLD analysis project Ga0181528, IMG submission 119742) | Peatland microbial communities from MTU Mesocosm Facility, Houghton, MI, USA - PEATcosm2014_Bin10_10_metaG | ecosystem: Environmental > Terrestrial > Soil > Wetlands > Peat | place...
AGGTGCGGCATTCATTTGTCGCGCAATGTCGGGGCGTAGCGCAGCCTGGTAGCGCACCTGCCTTGGGCGCAGGGGGTCGCAGGTTCGAATCCTGTCGCCCCGACCATTCTCTCTTCAACTTAGCATCGGCGCGATCAGTCAGATGGCGGGATTTTCCGGTTTTTGCCAAGAGCCGCCTGATCCGATTGAGTTGACATTGCGGTGTGCTTGCCGCAGAATGCAAGGATAATGAAGCTCCAGAACACAAACCCGCACCCGCTACCTCGACCGTCGTTCGAGGGCCCGCGTGCGTGGAGAGAGCTTCAATATTTATAGTTGCATCGCACTCATCTCCAGGCCCGCAGGCAAACGCCGCGGGCCTTTTTCCATATGGGAGCAACCTGCGGACTCCACCAACAAAGTTCGAACTTTCGCCAGTACAGGATGAAGAAGCCAATGAACTCACTCAGTGAAGAAGTCACCCTCGAAGGACACATCATCGACTCTTGGACGCTTCCCCGCGCCTTTGACACCATCATGGACATGGGCGGCTCGTTCGATGTGCTGGAGATGCAGGTGGGCCGCGCCAAAGACGAAGTCTCGTTCGCTCGCCTCAAGGTTCACGCCCAAACCGATAAGAAGCTGGAGTCGATTTTGCTCGCGCTGCAGTCCTTTGGCGCGGTGCTTGCCTCGCGCGACGATGTGGCCTACGAGCCCGCCCCAGCCGATGGCGTGCTACCCGAAGACTTCTATTCCAGCACCCATCTGCCCACGCACGTGCGCCTCAACGGCCACTGGGTGGAGGTGAAGAACACGGAGATGGATCTGGTCATCGTCGTCAATCCCGCTCAGTCGGATGCACGCATGATCCCCTCCGCCGCCGTGCGTAAGGGAGAGCTTGTGGTGGTTGGTCACGATGGAATTCGCATCCTGCCGCCGCAACGTTCGCGCGAGCGTGAGGTGTTCAGCTTCATGGGCAGCAACGTTTCGTCCGAGCATCCCAAGCGCCTCGTCATTGAGGAGATTGCGCGGCAGATGCGTGAGATTCGTGCGCGCGGAGGCCGTATTCTTATCGTTGCCGGGCCTGCCATTGTGCACAGCGGAGCCGGGCCGTACTTGGCGAAGTTGATTCGCGACGGATACGTGCAGGTTCTCTTTGGCGGCAACGCCATCGCCACACATGACGTGGAGAGCGTGCTGCTTGGAACTTCGCTCGGCGTGGCGCTCAAAGACGGACGCGCCGTGCCAGGAGGCCATCGCAATCACATGGCGGCCATCAACGCCATTCGCGGGGCGGGTTCGCTGAGCGCGGCAGTGGAGAGCGGACTGCTTCGTGAAGGCATCATGTACGAGTGCGTAAAGAACAACGTGGACCTTGTGCTGGCGGGTTCGGTTCGCGACGACGGTCCTATGCCGGACGTGATCACCGATACGGCCGTGGCGCAGGTGCGCATGCGCTCCGCGCTGGTGGGCGTCGAACTGGTGCTGATGATCGCCACCATGCTGCACTCCATTGCCACAGGAAACATGCTGAAGGCTTCGGTGAAAGTTGTGGCCGTGGACATCAATCCCGCGGTGGTCACCAAGCTTGCAGACCGCGGAACCTTCCAGGCACTGGGGCTGGTGACAGATGCGGAACTGTTCGTGCGGGAACTCTCCAGTGCGATTGATTCCGGGGAGAAGCGCGACCTGGCAGAACTCGAGGAGGCCGAAAAAGCCTGAGTCTCGGCGGACGAAAACAGTCGTGCAATAACAAACCCCATTACCTCGATCAGGAATGGGGTTTGTTGTTTCCGAAAATCTAATTGTCTAGATTCCGTGCCAGCTTCGCCCGGCCATCATTCGCAGGAACCACGGCACCATCATCGCCAGCACCGAAACTGTCATTCCGGCGATCGCCATTGCCAGAGAGGCAGTCGAAGCCTGCAGGTCGTGTTCCTTCAGTAGTCGCGCCGTGCCGAATCCGTGGGATGAAGTTCCCATGGCAGCGCCCATGGCAAGGTCGTGCTTCACGCCGCAGAAGCGCAGAATCTCAGGTCCGGCGAGGTTTCCAATGATTCCCGCGACCAGGGCCATGGCCGCAGCGATTTCAGGAAAGCCATGCAGCTCACGGGCGATTTCCATTGCGATAGGCGTCGTGACCGACTTGGGAACTGCGCTGGCGATGAATTCGCTGGACGCGCCCATCATCGCCGCACAAGCGCCCGCCGTGATCATGCCGACGGCAGAACCTACGCCGATGGCCACCGAGAGTGGCACGGCCGCTTTGCTGAGCTTCTTGCCGTTCTTGTACATCGGGACGCCCAGGGCGATCACGGCTGGTCCAAGCAGGTAGGTGACCATGTCGCCGCCGATGGCGTAGTTCTCCAGCGGAATGTGCAACAGTTTTACAGTCAGCATCAGGCCGACACAGGTCGAGACCAGTGGATGCGCCCATGTCAGCTTTTTCTGCAGCGCCAGCCCAGCCGCGTAGAACATCACGGTCAGGGCCACTCCAAAGACGGGGGAAGCAGTAAACGTGTTCATTCTGCGACCTTGTCCTTCTTGTGCAGCAGCAGCTCAGCAACCAGGCCCGTCGTCACCATCACGGCCAGCGTGCTCACCATGATGCTCACCGACAATGCCGCCCAATTGGCCCTGATCAACGGAGCCAGGCGCATGGTAAGCACCGTCATCGGCACAAAAAACAGCAACATATGTTTGAGCAGGAAGCTCGAAGACGATTCCACCCATTCCAGTCTGATCCACCCCAGAAACAGGGAAGCAGTGAAAAGAACCAATCCAATCACCACTCCTGGCATGGGTACGCCGAATGCATGTATCACAGCACCTGCAAATTGAAACGCACAGAGAATTGCAAAACCCCGCATGTTTACTATGCTAGCAAGTTTGCGGAGCCACTCTTATCACACTTTTCAATAGCTCCTATAAATCGATGCCGTCAATGCGCGCCAATTTCAATTCCAGCGCACGGGTATCCCACTGTTTTATAATGGATTCTCGGTACCTTCCAGGAGCGCGCATATATGCCCGTCAAACCTACAGAAAAAATCTGGCACAACGGAAAACTCATCGATTGGGACGACGCGAAGATTCACGTGATGGCCCACGTGGTGAACTACGGTTCTTCCGTTTTCGAAGGCGTTCGCTGTTACGAACTGCCTACTGGCCCCGCGATTTTCCGCGCGCAGGAGCACATGCAGCGCCTGCTCGACTCGGCCAAAATCTATCGAATTCCCGTGCCCTACACCTGCCAGCAACTGATTGACGCAATGGTGGAAACCATCAGCGCCAATGGCGTGTGGCCCTGCTATATCCGTCCGCTGATCGTGCGCGGCTACGGTGAGCTGGGCGTCAACCCGATCGGTCTGCCCACCGAATGCTACGTCGCCAACTATCCCTGGGGAAAGTATCTCGGCGGTACGGAAGATGTGGGTGTGGATGTGTGCGTCTCTTCGTGGACGCGTCTTGCTCCGAACACCTTGCCCACCATGGCCAAGGCTGGCGCAAACTACATGAACTCCCAGCTCATCAAGATGGAAGCCGTGCTCAACGGCTATGTCGAAGGCATTGCGCTGGACACAGATGGGCACGTGAGCGAAGGCTCTGGCGAGAACATCTTCCTGGTTCGCGACGGCAAGCTGATCACGCCGCCGCTCGGCAACTCAGTGCTGGCCGGCATCACGCGTGACTCCGTGTTGCGCATTGCCCAGGATCTCAGCATCCCCATCGTGGAGCAGACGATTCCACGCGAGCTTCTTTACCTTGCCGATGAAGTCTTCTTCACAGGCACTGCGGCCGAGGTCACGCCCATCCGCTCGGTCGACAAAATCACGGTTGGCGATGGCAATGTTGGCCCGGTCAGCAAAGCCATTCGCAAAGAGCTATTCAGCATCTTCGATGGCAGCAAGCCCGATCGTTACAACTGGCTTACGCCGGTTCCAGTGCGCCAGAAGGTCGGCGCATAGTCTTTCCGTAGTTGGAAGCGTGGGCCTCATCGCCCACGCTTTTTTCTTTTTGCCGCTTGCCTCCAGGCTGTGTCTGCGCATACTCTTTCTCGCGACTTGCCAAGGAGAAGACATGACCGCAACTCCCACTCCCGAATTTGCAGTGCTCTTCCGCGATTTCATGGTGGAGCGCTTGAAAGACGAACATGCCTGCACTGCCCGCGTCCTTGCCGCAGTGCATGAAGGTGACTGGCGTCCTGACCCGAAATCCCGCTCGGCGCGCGAACTCGCCTGGCACATCGCCGCCAGCGAGCGCTGGTTCATCAGTTCCGCGGGGCAGTGCAAGTTTGAAGGCGGGCAGGATGGGCCCCTGCCGGCAACTCTCAACGTCATTCGCACTCACTACGATTCCGGCTGGGACGCGGATCTCGCCCAGCTCTCTACACTCAGCGGCGAGCAGCTTCTCGCCCTCACGGATTTCTTCGGCATGAAGTTGCCGCTCTACACCCTGCTCAACTTCGCGCAGATACATACCATCCACCACCGCGCCCAGCTTGGCACCTACTTACGCCCGCTCGGTAGTAAGGTTCCGGATATCTATGGCGGCAGCGCCGACAATCCCTGGCAAGGGTAGGCTCGTTGCTCCAAGAGCGGCTCCACGCGGAGTCGCTCTTAATCTTCGGCTATCGTGATTCCACCACCATCGGCATGCCGCCCTTTGGCCTTAGCGTAAACAGCGGCTCCACTACTACCTTGTGGCGCTCATCGTGGCGAAGCCGCCAGCGCTGGGCCAACGTTGCCAACACCAGCACTCCCTCCATCCAGGCAAACGCCTCGCCAATGCACTGCCGCGGCCCCATACCGAAAGGAAAGTAAGCACCTCGTACGCGCGCCGCCTTCGCTTCCGCGGTGTGTCGCTCCGGATCGAAGCGCAGTGGGTCCGGAAAGTATCGCGGGTCGCGATGCAGAATGTATTGGCTCGCAAGTACGGTGGTTCCGGCGGGCAATCGATATTCGCCAAGCTCAAATTCATTCAGAGACAGTCGCCCCATGGCCCACGCCGGAGGATACAGGCGCAGGGCTTCCGCCATCACCATCTCTGTATAGCGTAGGAGCGGAGATCGTCATAGCCGGGAAGCCGATCGCCCAGTACGCGGTCAAGCTCATCGTGCATGCGCGCTTCCGCCGCAGGGTTCTGCGAGAGCAGGTACCACGTCCACGTTAGCGCAATGGCCGTGGTCTCGTATCCGGCGAGTATGACGGTCACAACCTGGTCGCGCACATGCTCGTCGCTCCAGCCGTATGTTTTCTGCGCATCCAGCAGCATGCTGAGCAAGTCTGTCCCGCTTGCGTCCGCGCCGCGCTTTCTGTGCTCATCAATCAGGCAGTCCACGGCCTGGTGCAGCTTCTTTCGTGCATGTACAAACTTGCGTAGCGGGGTGAATGGAACTTGCAGCAGCAGCCTGATCCCAGGCAGCAATACCACGGCGTTATACACATTCATGATGTCGGCCATGGCGTGGTTCAGTTCATGAACCTCTTCGCCAAGATCGGTGCGGAAGACCGTCGCTCCGATGATTCCCATGCCCAGGGTCATCATCTCGAGGTGAACGTCATGCGCTTCGCCGTCGCTCCACTGGTCGCGCAGGGCTGCCGCACGACGCACAATCTCGTCCGCATGCGCGCTCATTTTTTGACGGTGAAATGCCGGAGCTGCCGCCTGACGTTGCTGCTTGTGGCGGGCGCCATCAGCGGTGATCATGCCTTCGCCCAGCAGCAGTCGTGCCCGTTGTTGGGTTCGCTCCTTGATGAAATTTGCGTGCTGCACCACGAATACCTCGCGGATGTACTCCGGATGATTCAGGAAGACGATGTGTCTGCGTCCCAACTTGTAGTGGGCTATATCGCCGTAGTTTGCCGCAAGCTGGACGAAGTGGGCGAGTGGGTCTACCCATTTCTTCTGCTTCAGAACGGACATCAACAAGTTCGCCCCAGGACCCGGAGGCAGGCGCAGCCCTTCCGTTGTCTTGCCGAGTGTTGCCTTGGTCGGAGATTCGGTATCGAGTGCCATCAGCTATATCGATGCTCGAGCCCACCTGTATGCCGCAATCGTTATGGTCCCCGACGGGATGGGCACAAGGCACATCCTCGCCTTAGTCCCTGCTCGTGAAGCCTCTGCTGACTTGCCCGCTACCCGAAAGATGAAAGTGCCCGGTCTACTGGTGTCTGAAGGCGTTGGAAATCATTGCGCCTGCAATGGTCGACGTGGTACTTTCAGGGTACTTTCTACTCAAAGAGATGATTCGATGAACATCGATGATCTGTTGCGCGTAGCAACCGAGCGCAAAGCCAGCGACCTTCATCTCAAGGTCGGCAATTACCCTCATGTGCGCGTGGACGGCGAACTTGTGCCGCTTACAGATCATCCTCGCATCACCGGCGAAGACATGCTCAACATGGCGTTCAGCATGATGTCCAATCGCCAGAAACAAAAGTTCAAGGAGTGCGCCGAAATCGATTTGGCCTATGGCGCGGCGGGACTGGGGCGCTTCCGCGTCAACGTTTTCCAGCAGCGTGGCAACGTAGGCATTGTGCTTCGTGTCATTCCGACCAAGATTCGCGCACTTGAAGAACTGTACCTGCCTGCCGTCACAGAGCGCATCTGCGAAGAGGCGCGCGGCTTGGTGCTGGTCACCGGCGTCACCGGTTCGGGCAAATCCACCACCTTGGCAGCAATGATCGACCGCATCAATTCCTCTCGGCCCGAGCACATCATCACCATCGAAGACCCGATCGAATTCCTACACCGCGACAAGAAGGGCTTTGTGAACCAGCGTGAGGTCGAGGTTGACACGCCCTCCTTTGGCAGCGCACTGCGCGCCAGTCTCCGCCAGGATCCCGACGTCATCCTGGTAGGCGAAATGCGCGATCTGGAAACGATTTCCACCGCGCTGCATGCTGCTGAAACCGGTCACATGGTCTTCAGCACTCTGCACACGTTAGACGCCGTGGAAACTGTAAACCGCATCATCAGCGTGTTCCCGCCTCCAGAGCAGAAACAGATTCGCCTGCAATTGGCCGCAACTCTGCGCGCCGTGATCAGCCAGCGACTGGTCAAGCGTTGTGATGGCGCTGGCCGTGTACCCGCCGTCGAAGTGCTCATCTCCACCGCATATATTCGCGAGTGCATCACCACACCGGAGAAGACCCGCAATATCAAGGAAGCTCTACAGCAGGGCACCTCGCAATATGGCATGCAGACCTTTGATCAGTCGCTCTACGACCTGCTGCAAAAGGGGCTGATCTCCTACGAGACCGCAATTGAGAATGCCAGCAACCCGGATGATTTCAAGCTTCGCGTGCAGGGCATCTCTGGTACTGCGGAATCCACCCGCGATCAGCTCTCGCAACAACTGGGCCGCTTCTAGGTCCGCTTTGCTTCCACGCATGCACACTCTGACCGAGGCAGCCTCGCGTCTGAAATCTTCCTCCAATTCATAAGTCACCCGAACCATGTGGGTGTGATGGGAGATTTCTGATGCGTAAGTTGCTGCTTCTGTGCGCGGGCCTGGCCCTGCTTTCCGTAAGTGCATTCGCGCAACATGGGGAAGCCTATATCGGCTTCTCGGACTTTACATCCGGCAAGAACGGTTGGAACGGCGACGTCGGCTACGACCTCGCCAAGACCTTCATGGTAGAAGGTGATTTCGGCGGCTACTACAGCCATAACAATACGATCCATTCCTTCATGGGTGGAGTCAAGGCGCAGGCCCCGCATCGCAGTCGCGGATTCCAGCCCTGGGGACACTTCCTCATCGGAGGATCGCATGTCAGCAATCTCAGCGGCGCCTCAGACACGGCTGTGTCTTGGGCCCTGGGCGGCGGCGTGGATACAACGGTGTACAAGAGAGTCGGCTTGCGCCTGACAGCAGATGCCTTCCACACCCGTTTCTATAACAACGGGGATTTGCATTTGCGCGTGGGTGCCGGACTCGTCTACCGCTTCTGACAGCAGTGCTGCCAGGTACGCCTTGCTTAATTTCTTCATCGGTCTGAAACTGTTCAGACGATGGCTTGGAAGAAAAGCTCGGCTTCGAAGATCTACACAGAAGCAACTCTGTACGAGTATGCGGTTGGAGCGCTTGGCCGCCGCATGCGTACGGTTGCCGAACTCAAGCGCTTGATGCGTACCCGTGTGTCGCATCAGCCGGAGTGCGAAGCGCTGGTGGAGGCGGTCACAGCGCGTTTGAAAGAGCAGCGTTATCTCAATGACACGAGCTACGCTGCAGCCTACTCCGCCTATCGGCGTGACACCGAAAAGTTCGGACGAATCCGCATCGTGCAAGATTTGAAGGCCAAGGGCGTGCACCCGGATGTGATCAATAAGACGGTTGCCGAAGTCTATAGCGAAGTTGATGAAGAGAAACTAGCTCGTGATTTTGCCGCACGCAAGCGCCTCAAGCCTCCGGTCGATCAGAAAGCCGCGGCGAGAATCTTTCGCATGATGGCGCGGGCTGGTTTCTCATCGCGAGTCATCGTCAAGTTGCTGCGCAACTGGAAAGTTGAAGACGACACTCTTTCCGCTCTGGAGCTGGAGCGCGAGATGGCCGAGCAAGCACCTCTGGCCGAGGATGAATCTTGAAGCCTCCGCGTCAGCCTGAGTGGTCGCAGGCCCTTGAGCATCTCAGTGCCGCCGACATTAAGCTGGCCGCACTCATCGCGCAGGTTGGCCCCTGCACGATTGATATTCCGCATCACTTCAGCATTTTCTATTCGTTGTCGCGTTCCATTGTCTACCAGCAACTTGCAGGAGCAGCGGCCTCGGCCATCCTGGGGCGCGTTGAGGCGCTTTTTCCCAAGGGCCGCATGACTCCCAAGAACCTGCTTGCGATGGAAGAGACCACCCTACGCGCAGCTGGGCTCTCGCAGAACAAGCTCGCAGCCTTGCGTGATCTTGCAGCCAAGTGTCTGGATGGCACCGTACCTACCAAGCGCGCTCTCGCCAGCATGGACGACGAAGCGATCATTACCCGCATCTCCCAGGTGCGCGGCATTGGCCGCTGGACAGTGGAGATGATGTTGATCTTTCGCCTTGGCCGTCCGAACGTCTTGCCTGTGGACGACTACGGAGTGCGCAAGGGGATGCAGCGCCTCTACCGGATGCGCGAACTTCCCAAGAAGGAGGCCATGCGCCGCAAGGCTCGCAAGTGGGAGCCTTGGTGCTCGGTGGCAAGTTGGTATATGTGGCGCTGCGCCGAACTTCCTTCGGACAAGCCCCGTGCGGTCAAACCCGCCAAATCCAAGGCTTCTGGACTCAAGAAGAAGTCTACGGCGGGGCGCACCACGCGCACGGCAAAGAAAAAGGCCGTCGGTTAGACGGCCCTGCGGAATGGCAACTTACCTGTCTACTTCAGTACTACGTCAAACGTCGCCTGGCAGCGCACGTCTGGCGAGAACTCCACAATCTCAAGCTTGTCATCTTTGCTTACGTAGAAGTAGATGGGCTTCTTGGGGGCTTCGGGCAGTTTGATGAACTTGGCTTGTCCAACGGAATTGGTAAACGTTTCCAAGTCCAGCTTCTTGGCTCCCATCACGCCGTAGCGGACACGAGTGGAGATCTTCACGTTGTAAATCGGCTTGGCATCCTTGCCCGTGACGGTGAACAGAGCCGAGCAGCTTCCCAGGTCCGCTGAAATTTCGGTAGGCGCGGCGGCCGCAGCAGGAGCGCTTTGGGAAGTACCCCAAACTGGAATCATGATGACGGCGAGCAGTAAGTAACTGGCAAGAGATCGACTACGCATGCAATAAAGGTTAACTCAGTCGAGCTAGGATTGCATACTCTTCAGCGCGGTGGCCAGTTTCTCCTCGGCATCGCTCAAGCGCCCAATCATCTGCACGTCCACCAGGGTATGGTTGCTCTCCATCCGCTCACGGAGTGCCATCACCAGCTGATGCAGCTTCTCAAGTTGACCCAGCGCCTTCGCTTTGCTCGAGTTTGTCTCGCCGTAATTCAGAGCGAGCGCGCGCAGGACGTTGCGCAGCTTTTCCTGTCCATCCCAGCCCAGGTCACACCACAGCAGGCCCATCCCAACCGTGACGCGTGAGGTACGCACTTCCGCAACTGCGTTGATCTGCACTCCATTCAGGATGAACTGCCCGCTGACGATTTCGCCCGCAGGCGCCACGTTGACGCACTGCACGTAACAACCGCCCTCACTGATGTCGCGCAGCGTACCCCAGATTGGTGTTGTGAATGACGTGGAGCGCAGAGACACCGAGCCGTTGCACGGATAGCGCTCATTTCCTCGCCGGTCTCCCGGAGCGATCTGCTCAAGTTTGTCCCGCCAAGGGCTTTTGCCCTTCTCCATGCAGTGCAGGCCAAGCTGAAACGTTCCTTCTGTGGCGTTGGGCCGAACCCATGAAACTTTGAATCGGCATTTATCACCACCGCTTTGCAGTCCTACAATGTCTCCCACGTTTAACAGAGCCGCTAATCCGGTGATCCGGGCCCCGCAGAGACTAATATCCATCGTCACTGCGGCTTGGTGAAAAGCCTTCCCGTTCGCGTCAATACCCAGAACCCGCACATTGAGCGCCGCCGGAAGCCTCGCTTCCCGGCGCTTGGGCAGCACTGGAACTCCGGGTCCGCCCGGCTTGGCTGTGTAATCCATAACTTACTTCTACCTCTTTATGCTTGCGTGCGCGGCGCCTATTATGGCCGTCGAAGCCTTAATTGTCGCCGAATTTTATAGTTTCCGTACAATCTTTTTTCCATTGCTCAATCCAACAACCTTCCCCTGCTTTGCTTGTTCGGTTCGAGGGCAATTTTGGGAATGGTAAAATCAAGCGTTCGTCTCCTCACCGCCGTCGCGTTCTTGAAGCGGCTCTATGACGGTCATGGGATTCATCGAAAGTGACTCATATGCCTACAGGAAATGATGTTCGACGCATGTTCCTGGACTTTTTTGTCCAGAAAGGCCACCGCCAGGTACACAGTTCCTCGCTGGTGCCCGCCAATGATCCGACCCTGCTATTTACCAATGCAGGAATGAATCAGTTCAAAGACGTTTTCCTCGGCGCTGAAAAGCGTGACTACAATCGTGCCACCACTTCGCAAAAGTGCGTGCGGGCCGGAGGCAAGCACAACGATCTCGAAAACGTGGGTTTCACGAACCGTCACCACACGTTTTTTGAGATGCTTGGCAATTTCAGCTTTGGCGATTACTTCAAACAACACGCCATCGCCTTTGCCTGGGAGCTGATTACCTCGCCCTCTTGGTTCAACATGTCACCCGAGAAGCTCTACGTCACCATTTTTTGCGGCGAGAACGGCGTGCCGCGTGACCAGGAGGCATATGACTTCTGGATTAAGGTAGGGGTCGAGCCCTCACGCATCTTCGAACTCGGCATGAAAGAGAACTTCTGGCAGATGGGTGAGACCGGCCCGTGCGGTCCCTGTTCGGAGATCCATTACGACATGGGCATCGCCTCCAGTGACAAGCACCTGCCCGAGTGCGCGGCGGGCGAATGCAAGTTCCCCTGCGAGTGTGGGCGCTACGTCGAAATCTGGAATCTCGTGTTCATGCAGTTCGATCGCAACTCGGAAGGTGTACTGAATCCGCTTCCCAAGCCTTCCATTGATACCGGAGCAGGACTCGAGCGCGTCACCGCCGTGATGCAGGGTGTGGTCAGCAACTATGACACCGACCTCTTTGTGCCGCTCATCAAGCGCGCCGCCGAACTGACCGGAGCCGATAAGAAGAAGGGCGCGGAAGAGAAATCCAACAGCGCTGCCTCGCTCAGGGTCATTGCCGATCACAGCCGTGCTGCTACTTTCCTCATCAGCGACGGCATCCTTCCGGCCAACGAAGGGCGCGGCTACGTGCTGCGCAAGATCATTCGCCGCGCTATCCGTCACGGACGCCTTCTCGGCCAGACACAGCCCTTCCTCCACAAGATGGTTGAAGCCGTGGTGAAAGAGATGATCGGGGCCTATCCCGAGCTCGGCGAGTCCGCCGCGCGCGTTGCCAAGGTCATTGAGACCGAAGAGGTGCGCTTCGCCAGCACAGTTGCCGTGGGACTCTCGAAGCTTCAAGACTTGCTCGATCACGCGGAGAACAACACGCTGCCCGGCAAAGAGGCGTTCAAGCTCTATGACACCTTCGGCCTCCCGCTCGACTTTATGGTGGACGCGGCTCGCGACCAGGGCGTCATCTTTGACAAGGCAGGATACGACTCTGCGATGGAAGAGCAGAAGACCGTCGCTCGCGCGAGTTGGAAGGGCGGCTCGCAGAAGTCCGCTTCTCCGGTTTTTGCCGCCCTGCCGCCGAGCATCTTCGAAGGCTACGGCCAGCTTGAGTCCACCAATTGCGAGGTTCTTGCCATCGTCGTGAACGGACAGGGCGCGCAGCAGTTGCAGCCCGGCCAGCAGGGCGAACTCGTCCTCAACCACACTCCCTTCTACTCTGAGAGTGGCGGACAGGTCGGCGATAAAGGCTGGCTCTACTCTTCCGACCGTACCGTGATGGTTGCTGAAGTGGAAGGCGTGCACTCACCCGTACAGGGTGTACGCGCCCACAAGATCACCGCGCGCCAGCCCATTGCCGTCGGAGAGAGGCTCATTGCCGTGGTGGATGCCGAACTCCGCAACGCCACCCGTCGCCATCACACGGCGACGCATCTGCTCCACGCCGCGCTTCGTCAGGTGTTGGGGACGCACGTTAAGCAGGCGGGCTCGCTGGTTTCGCCCAACTATCTTCGCTTCGACTTCTCGCACTTCTCCAGCGTTGCCGACGAGGAGTTGCAGGAGATTGAGGACATCGCCAACCGCGAGGTTCTGCGCAACAACCAGGTGCAGACCGTGGTCGACGTGCCCATCGACGTAGCCGTGAACGAGTATCACGCCATGGCCTTGTTCGGCGAGAAGTATGGCGAGAAGGTGCGCGTGCTCAAGATCGCCGACTTCTCCACTGAGCTTTGCGGAGGCACGCACGTAGCCGCCACCGGAGAGATCGGACTCATCAAGATTCTGAAAGAGGGAAGCGTTTCAAGTGGCGTACGCCGCATAGAGGCCGTTGCTGGTGAGCAGTCTCTGCAACACTTCCGTCAGGATCACGAACTCGAAGGCCTCGTCTCCACCTTGGTGGGTCGCAGCGATGTCAGTCCTGCTGCGGCGCTTCGGCAGGAGCTGGACCGCCGTGAAGACGAGCTCAAGAAGCTGCGCAAGGAACTCGACCAGGTCCGCATGAAGTCCGCGGCTTCGGCCGTGGCCAGTGCCGATGAGAACGTGAAAGACGTGAAGGGCATTAAGGTGCTTGCTCATCGCGCTGACAACCTCGACCGCAACCAGCTTCGCACGCTGGTGGATAACTTCCGCAACAAGCTCGGCTCGGGAGTCGTCATCGTCGGCTCGGTTACAGAAGGCAAAGTCGCCGTCATCGTCGGCGTCACCAAGGACCTCACTGCCAAACTGCAGGCCGGCAAAATCGTCGGCCAGGTGGCGCAAAAGGTGGGAGGCTCCGGCGGTGGTCGTCCTGATATGGCTGAAGCTGGCGGCAAAGATCCAGAAGCGCTTGACGGCGCGCTGCGCGAAAGCTATGCGGTCGTCGACGCCCTGCTTGGCTGATCCCGTTGCAATGCAAAGGGCCGGTCGCGTCATGCGCCCGGCCCTTTTTACGTTTTACCTATTTATCTTCCAACCGCGCTCTCTTGTTGAGGTAGGTCTGCCGCCGGCGATATCCTGCCAGGTAGCGCGCATCCTCCGCGTAGGTCGTGGGATGGACCTGCGGCACCGGTAATCTTTCTGCCTCAACCCCGATATGAACAAAGGTGAACGTGCATACGTTGCTCAGTGCCGTTTCCTTGCGGTCGCGGCTGATGCGCGTGATCTCAGTTTCCACGGAGACCGATGTCTCGCCCGTATACGTCACGCGACTCACAAAGTGCAGCTTGTCGCCCATGCGCACCGGGTGGTAGAAGTTGATCCGGTCCACCGATGCCAGCAGCATGCGATGTGTGGCCAGCCGCTCGGCGCAGATATGCGCATATGTGTAAGCGCGATGCGCCACCCAGCCACCGAAGATCTTCTGCGGCACATTCTCGTACTCGGGATAGGTGCGCTCCCAGCCCTCGGTCACCTGCCTGCTCGCCAGCAGAACCTTGAGACCGGGCTGGTCCTGCGCCTCGTGCAGCTTTCGCAGAATGTCGTATTCCTCGCGTGAAGGCGGTTCTGTCGCCAGATTGACGGCTGCCTGGTAAGACTCGCGACGCGCCAGCGCGCGCTCACGGCGCAACTTCTCCATCTTCGACTTGTATTCCAACGGCGGCAGCGGGACGCTTTTTTCCGCACCATCTTCGCGCACTCGTCCCACCATGGTGAAGTACGAGGAGCCAATGTGCAGAATCGGTTCGCCCGGCTGCTCAATGCGAACCCCCACCTCCATGGAGGAGCGGCCAACAAAGTTCATTCGCGCCCGCAGCACCAGGTCGCGCCGGATGTCTGGCATGTTGCGCACCAGCAGGGAATCCATCGCCGCTGTCACCACTCGCGCTTCAGGATAGAAGCGGCGCACGTAGCGCAGTGCGGTCTCCTCCGCAATCTTGTCGAGCCGTTCCAGCAGCAGTCCAAAGCGCAGGTTGGAGGGTACGTCCTCGTCGGTCACCATGAACTTCCGCCGCAGCTTGGCATCTGAGCCGAAGCGCAACCGCACAACGTAGCTTGTCTGTGTGGGATTCATCGTTTCCATCCGGCTCCATTCTTATCCAGCTTAGCCCGGAATCGCGAAAGGTGTATCCCCAATGCACCCCGAATGCTCTCTCCAGAAGCAAGGTTCACGGAAACACCTTCCCCGGGCTTACTGCCCATCCTCCTGTCCGAGCATGAACCCTCGTAACGCCCGGTAAGTACCTGTTCGGTCTTTCTTAGGGCTTTGTACGTGTTTTACCCCGTTCACTTACTGGATTCCCTGTGTCTGAATGATTGCTGCACACGTTTGCGCGGCCTTATAATCCAGTCACTCTGGCATACGTGCGCGCACTTGGCAGCGGGCTGAAACGCCCTCAGAAGATTTATGAGCATTGACCTGTGGACAATCCGAAACCGGGCACGTCGTCCTTTGTTAGCCTTGCGGTTTGTCGTTGTGCTGCTTACGTTTGCGTCCACGCTGGTGGCACAGGCGCTGCATCCGATCTCTGAGAACGGGCGCACCGTGTGGACTAATGACACGCCGTCTGCGCCATCCGCCCACCCGGTTCACTCCGCGCAGCACCAGCAACTCTTCTACTGGAGCAACGTCGAGCAGAAGTGGAAGCCGGTGAAGCCCGCAACGCCATCGGCCATGCGCTCGGCGCGCGAAATTGCCGGAGAAGTCTCCAGTTACATCGAATCCAAGCCGCGCCTGGGGTCCACAAGCACCAAGGTTTCCGGTGAACCGGCCGCCAAAGATCCGAATTACGCTGCTGCCGCGGGCCATCGCTCGGTCAGCGCCGATGAAATCGACCGCTTTATCAATGAAGCCGCTGCGCGTCATCACGTGGACCCCAATCTGGTGCGCGCGCTCGTCAAGGTGGAATCCAACTACAACCCCCGCGCCCTCTCCAGCAAAGGTGCCATGGGGCTGATGCAGCTCATGCCCGGAACCGCACGCATGTATGACGTGCACAATCCTTTTGACGCAGCGCAGAACGTGGACGCCGGAGTTCGCCACCTCAAAGGCTTGTTGCAGAACTTCAAGGGTGACGTCTCGCTCTCTCTTGCCGCTTACAACGCGGGCCAGGGAGCTGTCGAGCGCAGTGGGGGTATCCCTCCATACACGGAAACTCGCAACTACGTAAAGCGCATCACCAATCTCATGGGCTCGGGATCGGAAGTGCGTTTCAGCAGCTTGTCCATCCCCATCCAGGTTCGCCGCGATGAGCGCGGCAGGCTGGTCATCACCAACACGGACTAGGTTTTCGGGACGGAATCGAATGCGGCAGTTTACGGCGGGACAATTCGATGGGCGCACTTGGAAGCCCTGGCTGGCTGCTCTTTCCATCCTGTGCCTGCTCACCCTGCCCGCCTTCGCCGCCAGCGTACAGGTGAAGAAACAGCAGGCGCGCACTCAGTTTGAAACTGCCGAACGCATGCGTGAGGAACTTAACGGCCTGCCTCAACGCGAGCGTTCGCGCCGCGAGTATCAGCGCGTGATGGACGCTTACCGTCGCGTCTATTACACCTCGCCCACCAGCAGCAAGGCCGATGCCAGTGTCGTGGCCGTGGCCGAATTGATGGCCGAAAACGGTCGCGCTTTCAATGACGAGAAATCGTTGCGTGGCGCCATTGCACAGTACGAATTCCTCCGCCGCGAGTACCCCGGCAGCAAGTATCGTTTTGACGCGCTCTTCACCATCGGCCAGATTTACCGTGAAGACCTCGAAGAGAACGACAAGGCGCGCGAGACCTTCCAGGAAGTGATTCACCGTTATCCGCACCTGCAGTTGGCCGCCGATGCGCGCGAAGCCATCGCCGAGATGGACCAGCAGGCGCACAGCAAGAAGCCGCGCAATTCAGAACCCAAGCCGCAACTGCCCGCCGCAAAGCTGCAGGAATCCCGCGCTCCCGAAGCAAAGCCGCAGGAGACGAAGCCCGTCGAGGTTTCCGCCGACGTACCGCGCAGCACTCTGCCGCTGGTCACCGGAATTCGCCACTGGTCCACGCCCGACTACACCCGCGTGGCCATCGATCTTGAGCAGGAAGTGAAGTACGAGGCCGGTCGCGTCTCCAACCCGGATCGCATCTTCTTCGATCTGCATGACACCAAGCTGGCTTCCACCCTGGTCGGCAAGACCTTCGAGGTCTCCGATGGATTCCTCCGTCGCGTGCGTATCGCTCAATTTCAAAAAGGAATGGTGCGTGTGGTGCTTGAGGTGGACGACATCTCCGACTACGCCGCGTTCCTGCTGCCCAACCCGTACCGCCTGATCATCGACATTCACGGACGCAAGAACAACACGCCGCAAACTCTCGTCGCCCGTGCGCAGCAGCAGGAAGAAAAGAAATCGCCTACTTCGTCGTCCTCCCCGCAGGAGACCAAGCCGGAGACCGCCGTTCCTTCCAAGTCCGCGCCGCCTGTTGCAACACAGTCCGCTCCGGCAGCGGCCACGACAACCGATGGCAGTGCGCCTTCGGCTCCGGTGTCTGCTCATGAGAAGTCTCCCGCCGTAGAGTTCGGGCCCAGGATGTCAGATGGCAGCTTCGTCTCATCTACGGCCTCTGCGTCGCAGACCACCGAAGCCTCTGCTCAGGCTTCGCCAGGCAAATCTGCAACCGCGCCAGCGTCTTCGCAGGAGTCTACCAAGTCCGAGCTTTCCAATCTGAATGGCCCTGAGTTGAAGGCCACCGCCGCGCCAACCTCAGCGCCCACCGTGCAGGTCGTGGCTCCGCGCAGCTCGGAGAAGAAGACGCCAGTCACGGCCAAAAAGAACCAGCGCTATCCGGAGATTCGACAGGCGCAGCCCACGGCTGAAGGGCAGCGCTCACTCATTCGCGCTCTCGGGCTGAAGGTTGGGCGCATCGTGATTGATGCCGGCCACGGCGGTCACGACACCGGCACCATCGGTCCCAATGGCCTGCTGGAAAAAGATCTTGTTCTCGACGTCTCGCTTCGCCTTGGCCGTTTGTTGCAGGGCAAAATGGGAGCGGAAGTCGTCTACACCCGGGACGATGACACGTTCATCCCGCTCGAGACCCGCACCGCCATCGCCAATCAACAGCAGGCGGACCTGTTCATCTCCGTTCACGCCAACTCCAGCCAGGACCCCTCGGCCCGCGGCGTAGAGACCTACTACCTCAACTTCAATCCGTCGCCTGACGCGCTCGAAGTCGCCGCCCGTGAAAACGCGGTCAGCGAAAAGTCGGTTCATGAACTCGGCGACCTGGTGAAGAAGATTACGTTGAAGGATAAGGTCGAGGAATCCCGCGAGTTCGCCACCGACGTGCAGCACTCGCTCTACCAGGGATTGGCCGGCAAGGAGAAGACGCTTCGTGATCGCGGCGTCAAAAAGGCTCCGTTCATCGTCCTCATCGGAGCCAACATGCCTTCCATTCTCGCTGAGATCTCCTTCGTCTCCAATCCCGGTGATGAACGAAAGCTGCAAACTCCGGAGTACCGCCAGAAGATTGCCGAGTCGCTCTACAAAGGCGTCTCCCGCTACATCAACGGCCTCAGCGGAATAAAAGTAGCTGCCCGTACCGGTTCCGGGGAAGGTCAGAACTAGCGCGGAAAGTTCCACGCACGAAAATGCCCTCCCGGCGGGGAGGGCATTTTGTTTGTGCCGCGAACTTTTACACCAGTACCGACTGATACTCCTCGTATGTGCCCTTGAAGTCGGTAATCTTGTGATCGCTCTCGAAGTGCCAGATTCTGGTAGCCACCTCGTCGATCAGGTCGTGATCGTGAGTAGCAATCAGCACCGTTCCCTGGTAGCGCTGCAGTGAAATATTCAGTGCGTTGATCGATTCCAGATCAAGGTGGTTGGTCGGCTCATCCAGCACCAGCACGTTGGGCTTCTGCAGCATCAACTTGCAGAAGAGCAGGCGCGCCGTTTCTCCACCACTCAGGACTTCGGTCTTCTTGTTCGCCTCGTCACGGGCAAACATCATCTGCCCCAGCAGTCCGCGAATTTCTTCATCGGCCGCACCCGGATCCCACAGATGCAGCCACTCGAAAACTGTCATACCCTGCGTAATGAGCGCCCGATGATCCTGTGCAAAGTAGCCCACCGAAGCCTCGTGTCCCCAGATCACCTTGCCCGCGGTCAGAAACTCACCGTCGTAGCCGCTGGTCTCGCGCAACTCCTTCATAGGCGTGGTCGGCGAGTTCGCCAGGATGGCATTGATCAGCGTGGTTTTACCCGCACCGTTACGGCCCATCAGGCCAATCTTTTCTCCGCGCGTCACGCTGGCCGTGAAGTCGCGCAGCACCTCAGCGTCTTCGTAGCTCTTGCTGACACCCTCCAACTCAAGGATGTGCTTTCCCGAAGGCCGCTTCTGATCGAACTTCAGGTATGGGCGCTGTATGTTCGACTTTGCAAGATCCGTCAGCTGCAGCCGTTCCACTTCCTTGCGCCGCGACTGCACCTGGCTGGAGCGCGTACCGGCCGAGAAGCGCGCGATGAAGTCATTGAGCTGCGCAATCTTCTTCTCTCGCTGTGAATTCTGCGATTCAATCTGCGAGCGGACCTGTGTTTTTGCCAGCACCATCTCGTCGTAAGTACCGGTGTAGGTGATGATGGTCTGGTAGTCGATGTCAGCAATGTGCGTGCAAACGCTGTTGAGGAAGTGGCGGTCGTGCGAGATCACAATCAGCACGCCGTCATAGTTGTTCAAAAAGCCTTGCAGCCAGTGAATCGAATCCAGATCAAGGTGGTTCGTCGGTTCGTCCAGCAGCAATGCCATTGGATGTCCGAACAGGGCCTGTGCCAGCAGTACGCGAACCTTCTGTCCGCCCTGCAGTTCGCCCATTTTGCGCTCGTGCAGTTCATCCGGCAGATCGAGTCCCTGCAGCAACAGGGCAGCATCGGTGTCTGCCGAGTAGCCGTCCTCCTCGCCTACCGTGCCCTCGAGCTCGCCCAGACGCATGCCGTCCGCATCGGTCAGCTCCGCCTTGGCGTAGATCACCTCACGCTCTTCCATGGCCGCCCACAGGCGCTTGTTGCCCATGATCACCGTGTCGAGCACTCGATAAGCGTCGAAGGCGAACTGATCCTGGCTGAGCACGCCGAATTTCTTCGGACGCACCACCGTGCCCTTCTGCGGGTCGAGTTCGCCCGTCAGCAGCTTCATGAAGGTCGATTTACCGGCTCCATTCGGACCCGTAAGACCATATCGCTTCCCTGGCGTAAACGCCGTGGACACTTCGTCAAACAGAATTTTTGCGCCGTAGCGCATTGAAACATTAGAAACTGAGATCATAGTTTTTTCTTTAGGGTAGTGCTGGAACAGCCGGAGGGGCGGGACGCACTTCGTACCTAAAGGATATCACGCTGGCCCGCCTGGTCTGTGTATCTCGCATGAATCAAGCGGCCCAGCCGGAAACTTCTTCGCCGCTGGCGTGGTCTAATAGACTGAGGAACCGTATCAGGCCCATGAAATCTCTGCACCGATCTCTGTGCGTCGCGCTCCTGGCTCTCACCTGCGCCACGCCATCTCTGTTCTCACAGGCAAAGCCCGCGCCCGCCATTCTCCCCGAGACTTTCGCCGGGTGGCAGCTCAGCGGCACTCCCCAGGTCGGCAGCGACCCGCACAAACTCGACGGCACCTCCGCAAGCGTGCTCGGCGAAGATCGCTTTACAGACTTTGAGGTAGCTACTTACAAGAACGAGGACCGCACCATCACCGTCAAGGCTGCCCGCTTCGTGGACGCTGAAGGTGCCTACGCCGCATTCACTTTCTATCGCCAGCCCTTGATGCGCGCCGAAGACATCGGAACACTGGCAGCCTCGCTCAACGAACGTGTGCTCTTCTTTACCGGCAACATCCTGGTCGATGCGCAGTTCGATCACCTCACCGCCATGAGCGGAGCCCAGCTTCGCGAGCTTGCCTCGCACGTGCCTCAGGCCAAAGGTGCCATTGCCGAGTTACCCACCCTGCCTACGCACTTGCCCCGCAAGCAACTGGTCGCGGAGACTACACGCTTCCTCATCGGGCCAGCAGCATACTCCGCGCTCAACATCGACCTCAGCCCCGGCCTTATCGATTTCAGCAAGAGCCCCAAGGTTCTCTGGGCGCGCATGAACGGAGAAGCTCCCGGTTCTGCCGAGATTCTTCTCATCGCCTATCCCACGCACATCATCGCCATCGAGAAGCTAGCGGCCTTCGAGCAACTTCCGCCACCCTCCGGGGGCAGCACCAGCATGGCGAAGCGTACTGGCCCCATCCTCGCGCTCGTACGGGGCAACATCTCACGCGGCGATGCCGAAAGAATCCTCGGCGGTGTGAATTACGACGCAAACGTGACCTGGAACGAAAACACTGGCCAGAGCAAGCGCGATAACATCGGCAATGTTGTGGTGGCCGCGCTCACTTTGGCAGCCGTTCTTTTCCTCATCTCGGTCGGCGCCGGAGCCGTTTTCGGCTTCGGAAGGTTCTTCTTACCCCGCCTGAGACCCCGAAAAGCCGGAGAAACCCGCGATGACGGCGAGATGATCCGCCTCGATCTTCGTTAGTGAAAAGTTCCCCTAAGCTGGTTACGGGCAACGGTTTAGGTCTAAGAATCGCGATAGAGTGACATTTTTTGTCAGTAGGGTATTCTTGGGCCAAATTGTTAAGTGATTGAGAACAAAGACATTTGTTTCCGAGAATTCGCTTGACACCCTGTTTTACTGGCTCATAGTATTTCTTCAGAAAGTTTTGACGGTCTAGCCTCCGTTGGAACTATTCTCCCTTGAAGAAAAGGCCACCCAGTTGCCGGGTGGCCTTTTCGATTGCATTCGCAAATGGATGTCGCTATTCGTCACTCCTGAATTGCCCGTTGCGCGTCAGAACGCTATCACCAGTTCACTCCGACTCTTCGGAATCTTCAGATCGATTCCTCGTTCGTGATTTGCCGTGATCGTTGCGTTCACATTCAACGCACTAAGCGGAATGCTTCGCATCTGCCCATCCACCGCAACGCGCAATGAACTTGCATCAAGTGTGTAGTTGTCAGATTCGAATCGTTCGCCGTTCGCCATTACGAAAATTGTTTTCGGAGAAGGCTTCACTGGAGCGGAGTTCCTTGCCTGTGGCACATCGAGGAGAAGTGACTTCGCGCCATCTGGTGTTTTGGGCGTGCTCTGGTTGCCGCTGGTCACCGTGTTGGAGTGAGACGAGAGTCCCGCGCGGCTCAGCAGATGACGCAGCGATGCTTCTCCCGCGCCGCCATTTTGCGTCCCAGCGATGTTGCCGTCGCGGTCAAGCAGAACGTAGTACGGAAAGCCATGTGCCCCAAAGCGTGAAGCGAGGTGTTCCGAATTGAGTGCAATCCGGCAAGATCTCGCGTTCTGCCGGAGATAGTCCCGCACCGTTGCCTCCGATTCGCCGACGTTTACGGCCACAACCACCAGTCCCTTGTCTGCAAAGCTGCGTTCCAGGTTGTCCACCGCGGCTTGGTCGCGCTGGCAATACGGGCACCACGTCGCCCAAAACTGCAGCAGTACCACGTTTCCGCGCAGGGAGGCATTGGTATATGTCTCGCCATCAAGTGTCCTGATCGAAAACTGCGGAGCCGGCTCCCGGTTGTCCGCCTGGATGAATGTGCACAGAGCCGTAACAACCAGCACACCAAGGAGAATGCGACGAAAGCGGTTGTGTTTCACGACTCACTCCTTTCCGGCGTAAGCGAGTTTCGTGAGTAGCTGCGGTTGGAATACTACTACCACGCACTGTGCGTGCGGCATTCTAAAGGACCGAAAATCAAAAAGGCCCCGCGAGATGCGGAGCCAAGTAATTGAAATTCTGGAGCCGACGACCGGAATTGAACCGGTGACCTGTCGATTACGAATCGACTGCTCTACCAGCTGAGCTACGTCGGCGAACCTCTTCCATAGTAACGGGACCTTCACGTTTTCGTAAAGAGCGGCGACCGCGATTTGCCCACGCTCGTGTTGCTAATCCTCGCATCGAATGAAAGTGCATTGTTAGTTGTGCACATCTCTCGAAGGCAGGTCGGTTGTCAAGTTGATTATTAGATTCCCCTTGCATTTAGCGGTGTTGCGTGGCGATAATGACTTCGAACGGCGAACCCAAAAACGTGACTCAATTCGAACGTTCGGACTTACTTAGGATTCTTCGTATCACGGCACGGCAACTGAGCGGGTGGCAACGGGCCGGCTTAGTCGCTATCAGTGACTCTTTTTCCTTTTTCGATCTCCTCCAAATAAAAAAAGTTCGCGACCTTCGCGCCAAACGCGTCAAGAGTGCGACCATCCTCGCTTCGCTTCAGGCTATGCAGGAGCGGGTTGCGGGCATGGAGAATCCCTTTCTCGAGGCCGGTTCCTTCTCCTTTGGCTCACGCGTCGCTTTCCGCACCGAAGGCCGAGCCCTGGACCCTATCGACGGCCAGTTCATCATGGACTTTGGCGATTCAGGTCAGCTCCTCGAGACCACCGCGAATGTACGCCCGGTTCCTGCGCCGTCGCCGCAAACTGTCTCTGAACTTTTTTCCTACGGCGTTGCTCTTGAGGAAAATATCGCGAAGGCGGACGAAGCGATTGCCACCTATCAGAAGGTCCTCAAGCTCGATCCCGACTACGCTCCCGCGCACATCAATCTCGGGACGCTGTATTACAACCAGTCTGACTACGAACTGGCCGAGGAGCACTATCGCCTTGCTATCGAAGCTGATCCTCGCTATGCGCTGGCCTATTTCGATCTCGGCAACGTGCTGGATGAGACGCAGCGCATGCCGGAGGCGATTGCCGCTTACAAGGCTGCTTTGCAGCTTGCTCCCACCTACGCCGACGCCCATTACAACCTGGCGCTTGCCTATGAGCGCTCCCACCAGCCTCGGCTCGCTCTAAAGCATTGGCGGGCCTATCTCAAGCTGGATGCGCAAGGTCCCTGGGCCGTCCATGCCCGCGCTCAGTACCGCAAACTGCTCGATTCCGACAAGCTCAAAGTGGTTTACCGTCGTTAGTTTCCGCCCGCGTGCGGCCTCTTCTCATTGCGCCTGCCTCAGGAACTGATACAATCTCCGGTCTGTCAATCCACTCGATGAAGGCAGGGCATCCCAATGACTACCACAGCACCTGGACGCGCATCCGCCCCGCAACCATTACTCGTTCTCTCTGAGGATGAACAGCTTTTCCGTGACAACATTCGCAAGTTTGCCGAAGAGTCCATCTCTCCGCTGGTTCATGAAATGGACGAGCGCGGGGTCATGGATCATTCCCTGGTTGATCAATTCCACCAGCTCGGGCTCATGGGAATCGAAATTCCGGAGCAGTACGGGGGCAGCGGTGGATCTTTCTTCGAAGCCATTCTGGCTGTCGAAGAAATCTCCCGTGTCGATCCCTCGTGCGGCGTGCTGGTCGATGTGCAGAACACTTTGGTCAACAATGCATTGATCCGCTGGGGCACTGACGCGCAGAAGCAGCAGTACTTGCCCAAGATGTGCAACGAGTGGGTTGGCTCCTACGCACTCAGCGAAGCTGCCGCCGGCTCTGACGCCTTCGCCCTGGCCACGCGTGTCGAAGACAAGGGAGATCATTGGCTCCTCAACGGACAGAAGCTGTGGATCACCAATGGCAAGGAGTCTAGCCTCTTCATCGTGATCACCACGGTCGATCCTTCAGCCGGATATAAGGGCATCACCGCTTTCATCGTCGAGAAGGGCTTCCCTGGGTTCACCGTTGGCAAGAAAGAGGACAAGCTCGGTATTCGCGCCTCCAGTACCACCGAACTTATCTTCGAGGATTGCCGCGTACCAAAGGAGAACCTGCTCGGCGAAGTGGGCAAAGGTTACAAGGTGGCCATTGAAACCCTCAACGAAGGTCGCATCGGGATCGCAGCGCAGATGCTCGGCTTGGCTCAAGGCGCATGGGACTGCGCTGCAAAGTATGCCAAAGAGCGCAAACAGTTCGGCCAGGCGATCGCGAATTTCCAGGCCGTCTCGTTTGACCTCGCCCAGATGGCAACCGAAATCACCGCTCTGCGACTGATGGTTTACAACGCCGCCCGCATGAAAGACGCTGGTGTTTCGTTCCTGAAAGAAGCGGCCATGGCCAAGCTCTATGCTCCACAGGTTGCTGAGCGTGTGGCATCCAAGGCCGTGGAAATTTTCGGTGGCTATGGTTTCACAAAGGATTATCCGGTAGAGAAGTTCTTCCGCGACTCAAAGATTGGTAGCATCTACGAAGGAACTTCCAATATGCAGTTGATGACCATCGCCAAGCTTACACTTGGCTTGAAATAAGGCATGAAGAAGAAGAAAGCTGCCGTGTCCACATCCCGCAAGGTAGCGGAAACGCCGCTGCTGGAACGCCGCAAGTTCGAACGCATGGGCGTTCCAGCAACCGCCTTTGCCCTCGATGCGTTGGGCAATGAGATGGGACGCGTGGCAGAAACCAGTGGAGGCGGACTGCGGCTCGATCCGGCTTCGCCATGGGCTCGGCTGGCCCTCGTAAAGGGCCAGCAACTCATGCTCACCGTCGTGGAACCTGCAACCGGAAACGCAACCGACATTTACGTTGAGGTGAGCCGCATCAACGTGCACAGCATTGGACTGCGTTTTCTTTAGCGCCCCTTCCGTCGATCCAGCTCCTCTGCCAACTCTGCCCCGGCAGTGATACCCTGAAATCCGAGGATTCATGTCGGGCTTCAAGGATTCAGATCAGTTCTCCGATGAGACCGCCGACGCAGTGCTGGCTGCTGGTCAATCTGCCGCTCAGGATATCGAATCACCCGCTGCAGCTCTTACCACCAATGACACCTTGGCGGTTATTGCCGTCACCCTGGCCGGCATCGGCGCATTCTTCAATCTTTATGCCACGCAACCGCTGCTGCCGCTCTTTGAGGATATCTTCCACGCCTCCAAGGCGGAGGTAGGACGCACTGTCAGTGCCGCAACCCTCGGGGTCGCGATCAGCGCTCCATTTTGCGGAGCCCTCGCCGAGCGTGTGGGCCGCCGCAAAATCATCGTGCTCTCCATCTTCCTGCTCTCAATTCCCACAATCCTCGCAGCCACCGCCAATGGGCTCTCGCAACTGGTCTTCTGGCGCTTTCTCCAGGGTTTCGTCATGCCCGGTGTCTTCGGCGTCACCATCGCCTACATCGCCGAGGAGTGGCCTCGCCATCGCGTGCCTCAGGTGATGTCAATCTACGTCAGCGGCACCGTCCTCGGAGGCTTCCTCGGCCGCATCTTCACCGGAGTTGCCGCCACTCATCACCTCATTCCTTTTGTCGCTCCAAGCTGGCGTAACGGCTTCGTCGCCATCGGAGCTTTTGATCTTGTCTTTGGAATCATCCTCTGGCGCTGGCTTCCCCCCGACTCGCCGCTTGCCGCGCCTGCCGATGACAAATCCAACGTCATCCGTCACCTTCGCAATCCGCAACTGCTGGCCACTTACGCTGTAGGATTCAACGTGCTCTTCACCCTGGTGGCGACGTTCACCTACATCACCTTCTATCTCGCGGCTCCTCCCTATGGACTCTCTCCCGCCGAGTTGAGTGCGCTCTTCATGGTCTACCTGGTCGGCCTCATCATTACCCCTCTCGGAGGAGTGTGGATCTCACGGGTTGGCTCCCGCGCCGCGCTGGTTTGTTCGGTCGCCGCCGGAATCACGGGAGTGCTGCTGACCCTGGTCCCTAACCTGTTTGTCATCCTCTTTGGCCTGGTGCTGTGCTCATCGGGAGTCTTCGTCTGCCAGTCGGCTTCCACCAGTTACATCCAGCGCGAAGCCCAGTCTGGAGGCCGCGCCTCCGCCGCAGGACTCTATGTGATGTTCTATTACATCGGCGGTAGCGTTGCCGGAGTCCTTCCCGGTATGCTCTGGCGCTATGGCCAGTGGAAGGCTTGCGTCGCCCTCATCGTCTGCGTGCAACTGATCACCATCGCAATTGCCGGAGGCATCTGGAAGGGCCAGGAAGCCTGATGCGAAGTTGACGTCCGGAACTTTGCGTTGATAAGTATCTGGTAGGAGCGGCAGGACTCGAACCTGCGACCCTCTGCTTAGAAGGCAGACTGCTGTTTTCGTCTGGTCTCTTCTTTAGATTCAGTAGCTTGGATGGCATTTCTCATCGCCTTTGAGAGTAAGGCAGGTGGTCTCTACTGTCAAGCATTCGAGGGTTATTCAGCAGGCTACCCGCACTATGCTATATTCCCGCTGAAAGGGAACTCATGAAGATTCTGATTCTGGATGATGACGGCACCACTCTGTATGAGCAGGAGAATCTCGGCTATATCCACTTGCCTGACATCATTGATGACAAGTACACCGTTGACTGTGATGATGATGTCTGTGAAGACCCCCGCTGCGTGGAACTCCGCAAGGAGTCTGAAGAGACGTTTGAACGGTTTGTGAAGGATGGAACTGTGCTGGCTCTCGTGAAGATTGCGGGTAGCGAGAAGTTCGAGAAATTCCTTGCACTCTCCGCTGATGAGAAGCAAGACAAGAAGGTTCAGCTCCGTTCTTGGACTCACAATGAACTGGTATTTACCAGCGGTGAGCGGGTCAGCTTCACTAAGCCCCACTTGAATGTATATGGCGATGACCAAGTGATGTTTACCACCGAGGACTATGACTTGAGCCTATCCCCGTGGAGCGACCTTATACACGGAAAGACCCGCAACTAACATCTTCCCGTTTCCCGTCAGTTCGCACCCCAGCATAGCTGCACTGTAGAAGTAAGGTACAAGTAAGGTAGCGAAAGAGAAGCCCCCGTGATGGGGGCTTTTTGCGTGCCCACCTGCCCTATCTCTTAGCCAGTTATCGGAAAATATCGGCAATTACGAATATGTAACCCCTAGTTAGGAGCTATTGGCGAGGAAGCCAGTATTTCTCTACAGAGAGGGAAACATGAACAAGTATGACCAGATGCAAGCGAAGTGCCGGGTACTTAAGCAAGAATTTGACGCTGAGGTACTCCAATGCCTGTTAGCGAAGCCGGAACAGAGTTACAGACAGATTGCCTCAACCCTTGGATGCGGACGTGACCTAGTGCTGTTAGTAGCCCAGCGCGGGTATGTCATCCGCCGTCGTGGCTGTAAGCCCAAGTTTGAGGGGAAGGTCTAACCATGACCATGACCACGGGAATAACTCAAACTCAAGCCCTGATAGATGCCGGGGTATCCGGTACCACCTGCCCCAAGTGCGGGGAAGCTGGAGTATGGAACAAGCGTGGAACCAGCTTTGTTAAATGCTTTGCCCATGGCGGATGTGGGTGGAAGTATCCGACTCGCAAGAACGAAGAACAGATAAACCCCATTAAGCAAGCCTTGGCTACGCTCTACAAAGACTGGAAACAGGCTCTTATCCAGCCCGAAGTACCGTCTGAGCAGCAGGCAGCACTCATGGCCTACCTGACCGATGGGGACAAGAACAATCGAGGTAGAGGTATCCACCCTGAAGTAATCGAGTCAGCACCTATAGGGATGGTTCCGGCTGGCTATGACCCTGAACCCATCATCCGCGAAACCCGTAAGCAGGTGGAACTCTGCTTCAATCCCAAGGGGAAAACACAGAAGGATATGGATGCCTTCCTAGAGGCGCATAACAAGAATTTCTCAGACACCTTGCGCTCTGGCTGCAAGAACCGTGCTGGGTGGATGGTGTTCTTTTATCAGGATGCCCATGAGGATTACATCTCGGCTAACTTCCGTCAGATTGCCAAGGATGAGAACGGCAAGAACGTAGTCCGCATGTGGAGTCCGCTGGGACGCCGGGGTGTGTTCCATCCCTTTATCGGCGGGTACACTGCCGTAGGCGGTGCTCATAACCGCGTGCTGGTCACTGAGGGGGAGTTTAACCAGCTTCAGTACCTATCAGCCTATGCCCGTGAGTATGAAGGCTGGAAGGATGAGGCTTACTGCTGTATGACCGCTGGGGCCTCATCTGGGGTTGACCAGAAGACTGTCTGGGCTACCTTGCGAGGTATGACCTATGAGGGGGAAGCCGACCTGTTCCCGGTAGTCTGCGAGGATGGGGATGAGGCAGGTAAGAAGGTAACCCACGCGATTGCTGAGGGTGGGTTCACCTATCATTTCACCCTGCCTAAGTTTGCACCTGTCCTAACGGAAGCTGAGAAGCTGTATAGAGCGTCTAAGCCTCTCCCTCAGGACATGGACGCCTATATAAAGAGAACCGATGATGAGCAAGCCCTGAAGACGGTTGCTGAACTCATGGTATCCGCCCCTATGGCTTGCCGCCCGATGGCTGAGGTAAAGCAAGAGCTTGATTGTCTTCGCAGTAACCCGGCAGACGAAAATGACAACCGTCTTCCCGGTCACATCCTGCACCAGAAGGTGTATGAGTTTGTCGAGCATGACCTACGAACACGGGCGGAGATGTACCTATCTACTTACCCATACCTATACATGACCGAGACTCACACTCTTATCCGGGTAGAAGAGGGTAGCCCAGCGTTAGAGCGTTTGTTTCGAGAGTATGGGCTTCTACTTACTGAAAAGGATTCCAGCCTTGTGCGGGAGAACCTAACCAGTTATATGATGTCCCATGCCCAACAGGTAGACGTGCATAAGCTGGGCTGTATCTTACAGCTTCATGGTACCAGTAACGTTACTCCAGACCATGCGTGTTACGTAAACAAGGGTGATGGGCAGGTGTACAAGGTCACGGCTGATAGCATCACGGTAGTGGACAATGGGACGGATGGGGCTTTCCTTCTGGAAGATGACCTGATGCCATGGCCGGACCTATCGCTGGAAAATCTCCAGTACGTCAAGGGCCTACAGGAGACTCTCGGCAAGAATGGTCTCAAGGTGGCGGATACTCCCCTCTGTAACCACTATCGCGGTCTGTATGAGGCTCAAGGGCTTACTCAGCCTCAGTGTGCACAGTTAGCCTTTACCCGTCTTATGCTGCATTGGTTGGGTAACTCAGTGAGTTTGCACCCTATCACCGTAAACATTGGGATACAGAACTCCGGTAAGTCTACCCAGTTTGAGAAGCTGGGCAAGCTGTTATACGGGGCTGGATATCTAGGGTCTAACTTACCAGCCGACATGAGGAGTCTCGTATCCGGTCTAACTAACTCCGCCATGTGCCTATACGATAACGTAGATGCGGCTGATTTTAGCAGGAGCCAAGCCAGCTTCCTAGATACGTTTTGCGGATGTGCTACCGGGATGATGGCGAGTAGAGCTATGCTTTATGCCAATAACACTGAGCTAAAGTTCAACCTTCGCAATCACCTTAAGCTGACCAGCCGTGTTACGCCGTTTAACCGTAGCGATGCGATGCGCCGAACCATCCAGCTTACCATCCGTAAGCCCAGCCCGGAAGAGTGGGTGAGTAAGGATGAGATGATGGCCAAGCTAATGGCCGACAGAGATAAGTGTCTGCTCGAAATCCTAGTCCGCTTGCAGAACATTGTTAAGGCTTATAACCAGCATAGCCTACGGCAGTCAGTTAAGCACCTGATGGTGTCAGAGATGCCAGAGTATGAGGCATGGACGTATAAGGGTGCGGAGTATGAAGGCTGGTATCAGGAGATGCGCTCAATCTGGGTAGCCTATCAGCAGATGTATAACGATGCCATCGCCGAGGGTAACCCATTGGTGATGATTATCAAATTGTGGCTTGCCTTAGGAGAGGGTTGCTCTACAAGTTGTAACGCTGGGCGCAAGGTGAGCACGACCACCTTATGGTCGGAGATAGATGCGTTAACGCGCGAGCTAGGACTAAAGCAAACATACTCCAGTGTGTCTAGCTTCCGTGGCCACCTAACCAAGAACCGTTCAGAGCTAGGAACGCTGGGATATAAGGAGAGTAGTGATACTTCTACCAGACTCAAGTGGTTTGAACCTACGCCCGAACAGATAGCCCAATTCAAGCAGGAGTACAAAGACCTACTAGGCGGAGCGGGTAGCCGTGTTGGATGGCTGGATAAGTCAGCGGGTGCGGGTGCGGGTAAGCCAGCCGATAAGTCAGCCAGAGAGGCGTTAGAGGATTGGGACGACCCACTTACCCAGCCGCAATAGAGAGACTCCGGGTTAGGCAAGCGTTCCCCAAGCGGTCACCAAGCGGTCAAACAAGCGGTCACCAATTGCTACGACCCGCATAAACATTGACTACCAAGCGTTCCAAGCGTTCCAAGCGGTCTTTTTGCGTATAACTCTTTTTACAGATTGGATTTTAAGAAGTGAATTCTATAGAACTTTTAGAAGAAAGACCGCTTGGAACGCTTGGAACGCTTGAACCCCAGTGTTTATGCTGGTATCAGAAAAATGTGACCGCTTGTTTACCGCTTGTTTTTTAAGAGTGACCGCTTGGTACCGCTTGGTAGAGCAGCAAGGTTAGGCAGTAGCTCAGATGTGCCACCTAAAATGGGAGAAAAGGAAGAAATAATTTATGAGTATGACTAAAGGCACTAAACGCCCGTTCGGCAATGCTCCATCCCGTCTTACCTGTTGGGAGCGAAGAGTATGGAGAATCCTAGTCCATGAGTCCCTTCCCGGAGTCCTCTTACCATCGGATAGAGTCTGCTTTGAGATGCTGGTCAAGTTGGCAACAAAGCTGTATATGGGGCAACCCATCGGAGTGGGAGAACGGAAGGTTCTCACCACGTTATCGGCTAACTTTGGAATGACTCCGGGTGACCGGAAGATGACTATAGACAAGCAAGCCCAGTCTCAGTGGGTTATAAAGGAGAACGAAGATGCCCAGTGATGGACGCGGACGCAAGTTACCCAGCGCAGTGAAGGATGCCAAGGGGTGTTATCTCAAGAACCCCCAGCGTAGAAACCCGAAAGAACCTGTAGCCTCAGGGGATATAGGTAATCCCCCTATGTCTATGTCCAAGGAAGAGAAGAAGACGTGGAAGAGGATTGTCAAAGAGACTGCTCCGGGGGTTCTACAATCCTCTGACCGCCTGCTCTTTGAACTCCTAGTTACGCTGGCTACCAGACTGAGACTGAAGGAACCCATGAAGGTGGGAGAGTTAGCCCAGCTCATTAGTCTGGGAGCTAGGTTTGGGATGTCTCCCACCGATAGGCAGAAGGTTTCAGCGGACAAGCCCAAAGAGTCTAGTTTAGCCACCTTCATGGCCCGCCGAACTCATACTCCGTCCCCTACGCTTGCGCTTGAGGATGGAAAAGTTAACTAGCGTAGCCTTAAGATGGGAAAAACCACTATGCAATCCAGTATTAGTAGGATGTTGGTTTCCTTATCCCATTCCCGTGGGGCATCTGCTAAAGCACGACAGAAGGGACTCTTAAGCGAGTCCCTTCTTTTATGGTTTAGGGGTAACGTTAGCGTAGCCTTACTTCTTTAACTTACCCAAAATCTTAGCTACCTCAGCCTGTACCTTGGCAGTGAACGCAGCCTCAGCTCTAGCGTCGGCATCGGCCTTTGCTTTAGCCTTCCACTCGGCAAGCTGGCGATTTTCAGCAGCGGCCTTCACCTTCGCCTCAGCTTTAGCTTCAGCCTCAGCTTTAGCCTCAGCATTGATACGCTGCTGAGCTATGCTGGGGTATCCCTTAACGGGGCAGATACTATCGGTGTAGGAGATGTCTCCCTCAGCGGTCTTATACGCAAGGTACATATTCTCACATCGGGTACAGTACAAGAGGTATTGTGAGTAACCGGGGAACATACCTTTGTATCCGGGAATCTCTTGGAGTTTGGAGCTATAGGAACCGGGGCTCTTGCAGTAAGGGCAGTGGAAATCGCTGGCTTGAAGGTTAATCTGGATGAGTGGCTGTGAGTAAGAATACATATATGTAACTCCCGTGTGTGTAGCTTTATCACGACTAAGGGAGCTGACGTTCTCTAAAGGGTTGCCAGTAGCCATCACTTCAAGGATGGTTGTCCTACAGCGATAACTACTGGCCACCTACACGGGAAACGCCAAGCCCTGATAGCCTGACACATAGGGGTTAGATATTCGTAATTGTGAAGCTAATAGGCTTTATGAGCTTCAATTGTTCCAGACCCAAACCATAAAGATGTGGACACACGTAGAAACGGTCGGCGTCGGGCTTCCGTGATGAAACCCCCAAAGAATTGACCCCCATACGGGTACCTTGTGTGAGTACGGGCGGGGGCTGCACCCCATACGGGTTCTAACCTCTCACTCTCAGATAGAAAAGCCCAGCGTGGTTAGCTGGGCTTCTGCACTGCACGTCTGGGGGTAGCTATCGAGACAGTAAGCTAACCCTTTGATGGACTGCCTGTAGGTCCGCCGTGGATAGATGGCAGTACCTCTGAGACATGGTGATTGATGTGTGTCCCAATGCTTGCTGAAGGTGGAATACAGAACCACCACGCTTAATGTACGTAGTCGCAAAGGTATGTCTGAATGCGTGGAGTTTCCTGACTGGTGCCTCAATTCCAAGTTGCTTGCACGCATTGCCCACAGCGCGGTGAACGTTGCGTATTTGCATCGCTGTCCCTACGTTTGTAGCAAACACAAGCCTGAACTGTGAACTCTGCTTGAACTTGTACAGATAACGCCTCAGCTCAATTGAGAAGGGGATAATACGTTGCTTGTCTCCCTTGCCCAGAACAGTCACTAAGCAGTTGTCGAAATCCACTGAGTCCCAAGTCAGAGTGAGCAATTCAGAGATTCGGCATCCGGTGTCAACCATCATGAGCGTGAGTAGCTGTACACGTCTCAGAAAGGCTGTCTGGGGCTTCCACTTGGCCAGCTTGGCGATATCCTCAATCTTGAACATCGGAAGCACTCTGATAGGTTCCTTGAGCTTCTGTACACGCACTGTAGAGCCAGACCAGTTGAGATAGGCCGCGATAGCACGGAGACGGGCATTGCATGACGTAGGAGAGAGCCCCGCTTCACGCATCTTGACTACAAGGTCGGTGATGTCAGCTTGGGTGGGGGTAGCTATCGCCAACCAGCGGAAGGACTGTTCATACCACTCTATGGTTCGCGGGGATACATTCTTCAGGTAGCGGCGTTCCTTCAGGAATTGCTCAAATTTAGCTTCCATACTCTCCTCAAGGCAGATGGTCTCTGAGGAGAAACGCCAAACTAAAACTACTCGTAAACGATTCAATCTAAAGGTTCTGGTAGGAGCGGCAGGACTCGAACCTGCGACCCTCTGCTTAGAAGGCAGATGCTCTATCCAACTGAGCTACGCTCCCATATTGTTTGAGCTGGCGCTCAATTTCATTTTAGCTGAGTTCGCGGCCTTTCGCGCGTTCTTCCTCAGGCTGCAGGCCCGCCACGCATTCGGATGCAGATCCCATCGCGCTTTCCCAACGCGAGGCAGCCTCGTCGGCCGAGCTTCCAAATCCGCTGATATACAGTGTCAGGCAGTAGCCTGCGTCAGAAGCATCTATTGCCTTGTCATCGTCGTGGAAGTAACACCGCCGCACCACAATCTCCGCGCTGGCTTCGAGCGTTTCATCGGACTCCAGCGACCGCGCAATCTGACGGGCCAGCTTCTCGTGCAACTCCAAGCTCCCGCGTTGCAACTTCCGATGTTCGGTCAGCACCAGGTCCACGTAGCAGCTCTGTGCGAATCCCGCGCCATACAGGTTTTCTGCGGCGTCGACGCTTTCCGTCCACACATCGCATTTCGCCGTCTGCCACGCGCTCTGCAGCGAGTTTACTGCCACCAGCAGCTTCCGCAGGGCAGGGAACTGTCTTGCCTCTGGCACGCGCTCAATCGCATCGGGCTTGCTGCGCAGATCGACGTATGCAAAGCGGCGCTCCGGATCATCCCAAGGCAGTTCGAGCGCCGGTGCATCCGGTCCAAGCTCAACGCTGTAGTCGGCATCCATCTCAGCGCGCTCCCGCGGCTTCCACCGCTGTCAGGAACTCGACGATCTTGCGTTCTGCCCAGCGTCCGTCACCCGTTTCTACAGAGGCTTCGCCGATAAAGGCGCAGTGTCCGCCGTGCTTCGTGTGTAGATACGTTATCTTCGGATTTTGCAGAAGTTTGCGTTGCGTTTCCTGAGAAATCACCACGAACGGATCGTCGTCCGCGTGAATCACCATGGTCGGAACCGCAATCTTCTCCAGCACGTGCGATGAACTCGCTTTGTCGTAGTAGTCGTCCGCGCCCATAAAGCCCATGTAGCGAGCGGTGATGTGCTCGTCAAAGTCGCGCACCGAGTGCACGTTCTCCAGCAGCGACGTGTCGTATTTTCCCGGCCATAGTTCGGCTTTGCGACGGAAGCTCTTGCGCAGCGAAATGAGGAACCACCATTCGTAGAGCGAGTTCGCAGCCTCGTGAATCTGGTCGGAGGAGAGCGACAGATCGCAGGCGGGTGAAACCGTGGCTGCCCCAATCAGCTCCGGCGGTGCGTTGTTTCCCCAACGCCCCACCGCTCGCAGCACCTGGTTGCCGCCCATTGAGAAACCTGCCAGAGCCACCCGGCGCAACCCATCGCTTTCGATCATGTTCTGCACCAGCTTTTCCACGTCCTGCGAAAGACCGGAGTGATACAGCGTCGACGAAAGATGTTCCGTGCCGCCGCAGCCACGGATGTTCATCCGCACCACGTTCCAGCCTTTTTCCCAAGCGCGGTTCGCAGTGCCAACCACATAGCCCGAGTTGCTCGATCCTTCCAGCCCATGCACAATCATCAGCGTCAGCCGGTTCTGCCGTTGCTCCTGCCAGTGGCAGTGGCACAGAATCTGCACGTCTTGTTCAATCGTGAATAACCGCTCTTCCGGCTCCGGCAGATTGTTCGTCCGCCTCATGAAGTTTCCCGCGATGGTCTGTGCGTGTCCGCCGCGCAACCAGCGGCGCGGCACAAAGTCATTCACAATGCGTAGAGGATTCGAAGCCTGGGAGATGGTTTCCGTGCTGGACATGTGCGTGTACGGTGCCTGCCGACCCGTATAATGAATGTATCAGTTTCGCCGCGGATGGTGGCTCTCGGCCATGCGTGCGGCTTCTGCGGAGATGCTTTATGCCAATTTTCGAATACGTCTGTAAAGGTTGCGGAAAGAAGTTCGAAGCCATCGTTTACGGCAGCAAACAGTCTGAGTGCCCTGCCTGCAAGAGCACTGAACTGGAGCAGCAGCTCTCCACCTTTGCCGCGCATGGCACAGACAAGTCTTCCGGCTCTGCGCCCAAAATGCCCTGCGGTATGCCTCCCGGCTCCTGCGGCGGCGGTGGTTGCGGGATGAACTAACCATTCGTGAGATTTGAAGTCGCACCACACTTGAGCAAGGATACGGAGTGCTTTTGAATTGCAGTCGCTGTCTCGCGCCGCTTCAGCCTGACGACAAAGTTTGTCCGCAGTGTCACGCGCTGGTGCACGCCGACGAGTTGGAGGTCCTTCGCGCACAGGCTCTCGGCTTCGAGCGCGATCATGACCCGGAGAATGCGCGCAAGGTGTGGCTTGCAGCCTTGCAACTCCTGCCTGCCGACTCCAAGCAAGCGCAGTGGATTGCCGACCACGCCCGCACTCTTGAGCAGCCTGCTGCCTCGCAGGCGCAGTCCAAGCCGAACCCCTGGACCAAGCGTCTCGGCCCGCTCGCGCCGATTGCGCTGCTGCTGGCCAAAGGAAAGACCTTCCTCTTCGCCATCTTCAAGCTCAAATTTCTCTTCAGCTTCGCCGCTTTTCTCGGACTTTACTGGGCGCTCTACGGAGCGTGGTTCGGCATCGGGTTCGCCGTCATGATCCTGATCCACGAGATGGGGCACTTCGCCGAGGTCAAGCGACGCGGCCTTCCTGCCGACATGCCCGTCTTCCTGCCCGGCTTCGGAGCTTACGTCAAGTGGCAGGCCCTGGGCGTCTCTACCGAGGTGCGCGCTCTTATATCGCTCGCGGGCCCCGCCGCGGGCACGCTTGCCGCACTGCTGGCATACGCGCTGTACTTGCAGACCGGCCATGCGCTCTGGGCCGCCCTCGCCCACACCGGAGCATGGCTCAACCTGCTCAACCTGATTCCTGTCTGGGTGCTGGATGGTTCGGGAGCCGTGCGTCCGCTAGATCGTCTTGGCCGCATCAGCCTGCTGGTCTTCGCGGTCTTGCTCTTCTGGTGGACTGGCCAGCTCACGTTGCTCTTGGTGGCTGCAGGATTCGCATGGCAGCTCTATCGCAAGCCGATCCCGCAGGATGGCTCGGTCGCAGTGCAGATCTACTTTGCCGCACTCATGACCGTGCTCGCCTGGCTGCTCCACGTCACGCCACTGGCCAACGCGCGCGGATAGCTTCCTGATAGCAAAAGGAAAAAGCCTGCGGTTAGCAGGCTTTTCGCAATCCTATTGGGGTGGGTAGTGGGACTCGAACCCACACCATCCGGTGCCACAGACCGGCGTTCCACCATTGAACTATACCCACCATGGAACCGAAATTGATTATAGCAGACGCATTGCCTTCCGCCGGATCTCGCCCGTTCAGCCGCTTGTGGAAATAATCTCGCTGGATGCGCGCAAAAAAGGCCCAGATCGCTCTGGGCCAGCAATCAAGGAGTGCTGATGCATGAAAGATCACGTCGCCGCCCTTCAGGCGTGCGCGCGTCCAATTCCCAGGTACTCGAATCCCATCCCGCGTAGCCGTTCGCTGTCCAGCAGGTTCTTTGTGTCCACAATCAGCGGACGTTTGAGCAGGACCTTCATCCGCGCAAAGTCCAGGCTGCGGAACTCGGGCCATCCCGTTGCCAGAATCAGTGCGTCCATTCCCTCGGCCGCCACGTAGGCGGAGTCGCAGAACGACACAACCGATTCCAGTTCGTGTTCCGCGTGCAGCATGGCGAATGGGTCATAGGCTCGCACCACGGCTCCGTTCTCCACCAGTTGCCGCGCCAGCGCCACAGAGGACGAGCCCGCCACCGAGCTGGTGTGCGGCTTCACCGCCAGTCCCAGCAACCCAACCTGCTTGTCGCGCAGGGAGGGCATCACTTCGGCAATCTTGCGCATGGTGCGTTCGGAGTGTTGCCGGCTCACAGATTGCGCTGCCGCCAGCATCTGCAACGGCACGCCGTTGCGCTCCGCCAGCTTGGAGAGGCTCTGAATGTCGCTCTCAATATAGCTGCCGCCAATGCCCACTCCAGCTTGCAGGCATCGCGGAGCGATTCTCTTGTCCAGCCCGAGTGCCAGCGAGAGGTCCAGTGCGTCGGCGTTTACGTGCTCGCACAGCATGGCCATCTCATTGATGAATGAAATCTTGGTTGCAATGAATGCCGTTGCCGCCTCGCGCACCAGCTCCGCCGTTTCGCGGCTGGTCACAATTACCGGAGTGCCGCGCATCACCAGCGAGCGGTAAATAATCTTCAGCGTTGCAATGGCATCTGGATTAGCCGTTCCGAACAGCAGGCGGTCCGGCCAGTTGAAGTCTTCCACCGCGCAGCCTTCCGTCAGCGAGATCGGATGGGTGATCACAGCAAGGTCGTGTCCCAGCGAGCTGACCTTCATGGCGATGCGGCTCGCGGTTCCTACCGGCGTAGGAGTGCAGATCAGCAGCAGGCTTCCCGGTTTCGCCACGGCAGCCAGTTGCAGCGCGCGTTCCTCGGTTTCATCAGGATCGTCCTGTGCCAGGTAGATGACCTGCGAGCGTGCTACCTGCGACTCGATTTCCGTCGAATAGGTGAGTCTTCCGGCACGCACATTGCGCTTGATGATCTCTTCAAGGTTTTTTTCGTAGAACGGAATGTGACCCTGCGCAAGACTTGAGACTTTGTCGCGCGCGGAGTCGCAACACACGATGGGCGTTCCAAAATCCGCAAGGCAGGCGGAAAGAACGGTTCCCAGGTATCCGGCGCCATACACGGTAATCTGCATAATGTCCTCATCGCGTCGCCTCCCCAAGGCGCGTTCTGCACGCTCTTTTTACAACAGGTTGGGAGGGTCCGGCACTTGAACAAGCGCCACGCTTCCATCATTAAGCGTTGGATTCTCGTCCTTGGCAATATCACGATTGGCTTGGGTACAAGGTAATTGGCCATGTCCAAATGGTGTGCCGGAGGCGATGCTGCGCGGGAAATGTACGTTCAGGAAGGAAATTACCGGGCAACGGCACTCAGCGAGACATCGGCCAGATCGGTCCATGTGTGTCCGCTGCCGCGCACAAAGGTCAGCCGCTCCACGGTAATGCGGTGCGAGCCTGGGAAGTTCCTCCAGCGCGTCTTGCTGATCGCCAGCACTTCCGCCGCATGATCATTGTTGTCCAGCTTCGCCACGGTCACATGCGGCATGTAGGGCAGGGGTTCCACGTAATCCAGCGGAGCGCGGTTCATCAGGTCGTGTAGCTCGCGCATCCGGTATCCTGCATAACTTACCCGGATAAAGACCGTGGGCGTGATCGGCAGGAAGCTCTCCACCTCGCCCAGTTCCACTTCGAAAGGCGAAACCAAATTGCTGGCCTCTCGCAGCATTGCCTCAGCCTCATCTTCCGAGCCGTGCAGCGGACGTGGCGGCAGCACCGTCAGATGAGTCGGCAGGTGTGCATGCGCCGGATGGAGTTCGCGGCGTAGCTCTTCTACAAACTCTCCCAGTTCGCTCTTGATATAGGCGACTAGCGCGTATTGGATGGGACCACAGTCGCAGGACATGGCAAACCTATTCATTATATGCAACTTATGTCAGAGTGCAAAGCGGAAGGCTCGATATGCCACCGCCTTCCGCTCCGTGTCGCGGACTAATTCGCCGATGCGCCGTTACCGCTTGTCGCCGCGCCTTTCGTAAGGAAGCTTTGCACTTCGTCGCCACGAAAGTACTTTGCCTTGTCCTGCTGCATCTCCGGCATCGCCGAATATGGCTTGCTGTAGTCGTTGTTCGCATTCCAGAACAGGAACCCATTGCCGCCCTTGCTCTTCGCTACCGCAACTTGGATGCGGATGTACTCCGGCGAGTAGCTCTTTGTTCTCCAGCCAAAGGCCTGCAGCCACGGACGCAGCACCACGCCGCTCTCCGCCGTTACTTTCTGGAAGCGCGCCATCGCTTCGCTGATGAAGTGTTCCGGTGCGTCTCCCGGCGAGGTGTAGCCGTCCATGCCGTAGAAGTGCGAGGGATAAATCATCGGTGACATCACATCGCAGTACTTGGCCATCTGTGGAATGTCCTGCCCCGTGTGCGAAAGATCGATCGGCCGCTGCCAGGCCATCACGCCAAACACGTCCAGCGAGAAGAGCACTCCCATTGGCTTGATTTCCGACTGCGCCTGCTGCAGGAAGTGCGTAATCGCCTCCCCGCGAGTCCAGTTAGGATGCTGCGCCTCAAAAGCAAACCTTGCGTCCTTCTGATCGCCTTCCGCCGGAAACCGCACGTAATCAAACTGAATCTCATCCGCTCCATTGGCTGCCGCAAACTTCGCCAGCGCAATGTTGTACTCCCATACCTTCGGGTTTGAGGAGTCGGTCCACACCAGCTTTCCATTCTCGCGCCAGGCTCCACCCTTGCTGCGCGACTGCACCGCCAGTTCAGGATGCTTGTCCACCAGCGCCTCATCGCGGAAAACCGCAATGCGCGCGATTGCGTGCATCCCCTGTGCGTGCAGGAAGGCGGTATATTTCGGCAGATTGCGGATCGGGTAGCTCTTCTGCTCCGGAGCCAGCGGCAACCCGGTCGGCACGCTCACCGAACCATCGGAGTCCTTGATGTCGAACACCACGCTGTTGCCGCCGGCCTCGCGCCACTTACGGACAATGTCCAACCCCTTTGCGCTGCCCGCCATGGTGCCCGTCAAATAGACCGCGCGGACCTCGAAGCTCTTCGAGATCAACACAGGTTTTTCTGTCCATTGTTCCTTGTACTGCGGGATCAAAAGTTCTGACCCAGGCTTTGGCCAGATTCCCTTGATCATCTCGGGGTTTGCCGCACGGATTGCCTGCTCTAATTCACTACCAGTCAAAAACTTGGTAAGCGGAAGGTAGTGATGCACAATGGCCGGCATGCTTTCACCTTTTGTCACTGTATGCACCGTCGTATCCGGAGGCAGCACCCGCGCGGGTGGCAAAGTCTGCGCCGACTTGATGTCCGGCTTAGACGCAGTCGGCTCCGCCGCAGCAGCGGCCGGAGCCACAGCGTGCGCACGCAAGGGAAGTTTCTCAACCACGGTGAATACCGCAACCAGAACAGCAAACGAAGCCAAGACCGAGAGCGACAGCGATTTACGCGACATTTTTGGCAATCCAGAGTTGAATCTGAGCGGATACTAGCATGCACCCGGACTGTGCAATCGATGTAGATCACCTGAGTTCCTGATAAATTTCTCCTATTTAGTAATCAACCGGATTCCTGTCCAAATCCACGCTCCGCAAACACGCCCAACCAGCACACCTACTTTTTCCCGACTTCTGCATCTAACTTCTTCAATGGATGAATTGGGTGAGCGCAGTCCATGCCTTTCTCGCAGAACTCAGTTTCGCAAATGCTGAAAGCAGTAACAGGCGATACAACGCGCAACTCTCGTCGTCCATCTCAGGAGCATCCTTCTGAATAAAGAAGGGGCTCGATTTACAGGTAGAAATATGAAAACTGGATTGAACGCAGCTCTTGACCCCTCCCGCCGCTCCAGCGAGGCGCAGGATTTCGACAATGCCATTCGGCGCAAAATTGTGGGCCAGGATGATGCAATAGAGAAGGTTACGGGAATTTATCAGATGTTTCTGGCGGGCTTGAACCCGCCTGGACGTCCCGTCGGCAATCTTCTCTTCCTCGGGCCAACCGGTTCGGGCAAGACCCGTGTCGTCGAAGCCATTGCCGAGGCGCTTTTCGGAGACCCTCGAGCCATCGTCAAGATCGACTGTGCTGAATTCCAGCACTCGCATGAAATCGCCAAGCTCATAGGCTCGCCCCCAGGCTACCTCGGACATCGCGAGACCCACCCCCTGCTTACCCAGGAGGCGCTCAACCAGTGGCACACCGATCGCATCAAGCTCTCTCTGCTGCTCTTCGACGAGATCGAGAAGGCCAGTGATGCTCTGTGGCAGCTCCTGCTCGGCATTCTGGACAAGGCCACACTCACGCTCGGCGACAATCGCCGCGTGGACCTATCGCAGTGCCTCATCGTTCTTACCTCGAATCTCGGGGCAGGAGAGATGAACGAACTGCTGAACGGCAGCATGGGATTTGCGCAACCCCTGGGCGTCATCGATAACAAGATGGATGACAAGATGAACCGCGCCGCCATTGATGCCGCGCGCCGGAAGTTCTCCCCCGAGTTCATGAACCGCATTGATAAGGTCGTGGTCTTCAAGACCTTAAGGCATGAGCACCTCGAGAAGATTCTGGAGATTGAACTCGGCCTCGTGCAGCAACGCATTCTGCAGGCCACCGGCAATAATCAGTTTGTCTTTAACTGCACGCCCAAGGTCAAGGAGCTTCTTCTGCTGGAGGGAACAGATCCCAAGTACGGAGCGCGGCACCTCAAGCGAGCCATCGAGAAGAACCTCGTATTTCCCTTGGCCAACCTTGTCGCCACCGCACAGGTGAAACTAGGCGACTTCATTCGCATTGACATCAATGACGCGGGCACCATGACCTTCGTCAAAGAAGCGGAGGGCGCGCTGGTTCCCGTACTTTTGGAGAAGTACGGCACTGAATTCTCCGCGCAGCATGTGACCAAGGTAGGCCGTCCCGCCCGCCGCGACGTCGCCGCCTCCGGGGGCCCGCTGCTCGACCACAAGTAGCCTGCGGTTCTAAATGCATAGGGGGAATGGCTACTAGCCATTCCCCCTATTGCTTCTGGGTTCGTACCTACGATGTTTTGTCCCTAAGATTCTTGTCCCTACGATGTTGAGTTTGCTCTTAAGATGTTGGGTCATCCTGAGCGCAGCCAAGGACCCCCGCACAGCTCAAATATTCTGCCTCGTCCCGAGCTTCTCTGCCATAATCGATTTTGCTCTTCCCGCAGCAAAGCTCAAGCGTCCGAGTTACACCGTGATTCCCAACTGCTGCCTTACCCGCTCTACGGCGGCCTCCGCGGTCAGACCATATTTTCTGCGCAGGTCATCTGGTTTGCCGTGTTCAATGAACTGGTCGGGCCAGCCCACGCGGATCACCGGGGTGCTCACTCCCTCGCGATTCAACTCCTCCAGTACCGCGCTGCCAAAGCCTCCGGCCAGTGCGTGGTCTTCCAGAGTCACCAGAATCTCGCTCGAACGCGCGAACCTTGCAATCATCTCGCTATCTACCGGCTTGGCAAACCTCGCATTGATCACCGCCGCCGCAATACCTTCGCCTGCCAGCGTAGCCGCAATCTCCCGCGCCATTGGCAACATCGCTCCCAGGGAGAAGATGGCGACGCGGTCGTTTCCGGTGTGTTCCAGCAGTTCTGCCTTGCCAATCTCCAGCGCCACTGGCTGCTCTTTCACCGTAGCTCCCGGCCCAATTCCACGCGGATACCGTATGGCAACCGGCCCCTTATGCAGCAGCGCCGTGTAGAGCATGTCCGCCAGTTCGTCTTCGTCCCGGGGGCTCATGTGCACAATGTTTGGAATGCCCCTCAAGTAGCTGATGTCGAATAGGCCATGATGCGTCGGCCCGTCATCTCCGCTCAGGCTGCCGCGATCCATGCAGAAGGTCACAGGCAGTTCTTGCAGGCACACGTCGTGCACAATCTGGTCAAAGCCGCGCTGCAGGAATGTCGAATAGATGGCGACGAATGGCTTGAATCCCTTGGTAGCCATTCCCGCCGCAAACAGCACGGCGTGCTCCTCTGCGATCCCCACGTCGAAGTACTTGTCCGGGTGTACCGCACGGAAGCGGTCCAGCGCTGTGCCATTCGGCATGGCTGCCGTCAGCGCGATTACCCGCGAATCGTCAGTCGCAAGCTTCGCCAGCGAGTCGGCAAACACCTCCGAGTACGTGCGCTGCGCCAGCGGCTTCGTCTCGCCCGTCTCCGGATTGTATGGTCCCAGCCCGTGGAACTTCTTCTGCTTCTCTTCGGCGGGCTCAAAGCCGCGCCCCTTTTGAGTGATCACGTGCAGCAGTACCGGGCGCTCCAGCGTTTTCAAAAACTGGAAAGTGCGAATCAGCGAGGCGATGTCATGTCCATCCGCCGGACCGTAGTATTTCAGCCCAAATTCCTCGAAGATGACCGAAGGCCACAGCATGCTCTTGGCAGCCTCTTCAGCCTTGCGAGCTACCTGCGCCGCGGATTTTCCGCCCACCTTCTCCACCAGTTTGGCTGCGCGTTCATACAGGTGGTGATATTGCGGGCTGGTCACAATCTTGTTGAAGTAGCTGGCGATAGCCCCCACGTTCTTGTCGATGGACCACTTGTTGTCGTTCAGAACAATGATCAGCCGCTTCGTCTGCGACGCAATATTGTTCAGCGCCTCGTAGGTAATGCCGCAGGTGAATGCCGCATCTCCCGCCAGCGCCACCACGTGCTCCTTGCCGCCCAGCTTGTCGCGCGCCACGGCCATGCCCAGCGCGGCGGAGAGCGCCGTTCCTGCGTGTCCCGCGCCATAGCTGTCATGTGGACTCTCGGTGCGCAGCATGAAGCCGTTGAGCCCGCCCGGTGTGCGGATGGTCGAGAACCGGTCGCGCCGCCCCGTCAGCAGCTTGTGTACATAGGACTGGTGGCTCACGTCGAACAGGAAGTGATCTGTCGGCGTGTCGAACACGTAGTGCATCGCGATGGTCAGTTCCACCACGCCCAGGTTCGGGCCAAGGTGCCCGCCTGTGCGCGCCAGCGCCGTGATGAGTTCGCCGCGAATCTCCTCGGCAAGCTGGTTCAACTCGGCAAGCGATAAGCGCTTCACGTCCGCGGGAGATTGAATTCGATCCAGAATGGGCGTCATGTGCTCGACTATGTTACTGCTTTGCCGTTTCGCACGGCTGCTTTTCTGCGGACGGGCGATCATCTCTGCTTCGCCCGTCATCGTCAGATTGTGCCACTACTTCCGCTTCTTTGCCTTACCTGCCGACTTTGCGTTGGCCCTCACCTTGGGAAACACGCGAGCAAAGATCGTATCCACGTTCCTCAATTGGCGTTTCAGGTCAAAGGCTCGGTCCAGAGTCTTCTTCGCCACCCGCGAGGTGATCTCAGGATCCGCAGCGACAAGTTCGCGGAAGTTCTTCTCTTCCCGCCATGCCTGCATGGCATTGCGCTGCACAATCCTGTACGCGTCTTCGCGCAGCACGCCTGCTTCTACCAGATCCAGCAGCAGTTGACCGCTGAACACCAGCCCTCCAGTCGAATTCAGGTTGCGCAGCATGCGCTCCGGATAGACCAGCATCGTGTCGATCAAGTAGGTGGTCTTCGCCAGCAGGTAGTCCAGCAGAATCGTCGAATCCGGCAGAATCACGCGCTCCACCGACGAATGCGAAATGTCGCGCTCGTGCCACAGTGCCACATCTTCAAATGCCGGACCCACGTTGCCGCGGATCACCCTCGCCAGGCCGGAAATCTGTTCACACGTAATCGGATTCCGCTTGTGCGGCATCGCCGAGGAACCCTTCTGCTTTTCGCTGAAGAACTCCTCTGCCTCGCGCACCTCGGTCTTTTGCAAGTGCCGGATCTCGGTGGCAATCTTGTCCAGCGTGCATCCCACCACCGCCAGCGTGGCAATGTAGAAGGCGTGCCGGTCGCGCTGAATCACCTGAGACGACACGGCCGCAGCAGTCAGTCCAAGCCGCTTGCAGATCGCCTCTTCGTACTTCGGATCGAGATGCGCGCCGTTACCCACCGCGCCGCTCAACTTGCCCACCCGCATCTGCGCCGTTGCAAAGTCAAAGCGCTCCAGGTTGCGCTGCATCTCGCTATACCAGTTGGCAATCTTCAACCCAAAGGTGATCGGCTCGGCGTGTACGCCATGCGTGCGCCCAATCTGCGGGGTGTGCTGAAACTCCAATGCCCGCCGCCGCAGCACCACCAGGAACTTCTCGATGTCAGCCCGCAGCAGCACCGAGGCCTGCTGCACCAGCAGCGCCTGCGCCGTGTCCACCACGTCGTTCGAGGTCAGCCCGTAGTGCAGCCAGCGCGACTGCGGCCCTACCTTCTCGGCCACGGCCTGGGTAAAGGCGATGACATCGTGCTTCACCTCGGCTTCCACCTGGTGGATGCGCGCCACTTCAAACGCCGCACCTTTCACGCGGATCGCGCGTGCAGCGGACTTCGGCACAATGCCGGCTTCGGCGAGCGTTTCACTAGCGGCCACTTCCACCTGAAGCCATGTGCGGAATTTGTTTTCGTCACTCCACACTTGGCCCATCTCGGGGCGGGTATAACGTGGAATCAAGGTGTACTCCTTCAATAAGGGCTGGAACTTGTTATTGTAACAACCCCCCGCGCTCGGCTACGAATCCAGCGCAAACCAAAAAATAAGGCCGGGGTTCGCCCGGCCTCAACAGGAGGTCCTCTTCTCTATTTATCTAGCGCCGGCGGAAAAGGAAAACCGGACTTGCAAACTCGTCTATAGCTTTATCGGCTGTGTAGGCAAAACTTCAGCCTCGGGTGAAAGAACGTTTAAGTCTTGGACACTCCAAGCAACTCGCTCATTTCGTCGTAGAGAAAACCTTTGCCGGGACGGTAGGGCTGCACCCATTTGCCGTCGATCACAAACTGAGGAATCGCTCGCTTGCCGGTGTTGTGAATCACTTCGTCAGCCGCACCCGGCGTGGTCTCAATGTTGATTTCACGGTAAGCAATCTTGTGGCTGTCAAGGAAGCGTTTGGCTGCGCGGCAGTCCCCACACCACGGCGCGGAATAAACAAGAAGTTCCATACACAATAGATGTTTCAGCATTGCTGAAAGGTTCAAAAATCATCAGCAAAATTGCGCCTCCGCAATGTTGAGGGTGCCCCATCCTAACCTGCAGTTGGTTAGGGTGGGGGAGTTGTCTTTGAATTTTGGTTTTGATCTTTCCAGCAGAAAAACTCAGTCAGGTGGCCCAGAGTTGGCGCACTTCCAACTCTGGGTTGTCGGGAGGCCCATTAAAGCCTCTTTTGGCTTGAGTGGGGTAGATTCGCTTTCGACTTTTCAAACAGAAAACCGCCTCCGATTTTCGGAGGCGGTTCCCTTCATCTTTCGCGTTCGCGTTAGTTCATCAGTAGCGCGCCGTCCGTCTTTTCCTCTCCCACCTCGCGGTAGAAGAGCTGGTTGTTGTCGAGATAAACTTCGACAAACGCCGGCCGCATCTTGATGCTGCCCTGGATCAGCGCCTCGGACAACGGATCTTCCACATACTTCTGTAGAGCCCTGCGCAGTGGACGTGCTCCGTAACTGCGGTCCGTGATCGTCTTCTCCAGAATCCACTTCCTCGCATCCTCGGTCACCGTGATCGTGATCGCTCTCTGCGCCAGGTTGTGGTTCAACTGCGTCACCATCAACTCCACAATCTGGATCAGGTCGTGTTCGCTGAGGGCGTTGAAGATCACAACTTCGTCCAGGCGGTTGAGGAACTCAGGATTGAAGGTCTTCTTGACCTCGCTCTTCACCATCTCCTCAACCTTGTCGCTGATGTTCTCTTCTTTGTTCGAAGAGAAGCCCAGCCCTTCGCGCTTGATCATGTGACGCGCGCCAATGTTCGAGGTCATGATGAGAATGACGTTCTTGAAGTCCACGGTGTTCCCGAGTCCATCCGTCAGTTGTCCATCCTCAAACACCTGTAGCAGGATGTTGAAGACATCCGGATGCGCCTTCTCGATCTCATCCAGCAGGACCACCGAGTACGGTGCGCGCTTGACCCGTTCGGTCAGCTGTCCACCTTCTTCGTAGCCCACATATCCTGGAGGCGAACCGATCAGCTTGCTGACCGAATGTTTCTCCATGTACTCCGACATATCGAAGCGAATCAAACTCTTCTCGCTGCCGAACATGAACTGCGCCAGCGTCCTCGCTGCTTCCGTCTTGCCAACGCCCGTCGGGCCCAGGAAGAGGAACGAACCAATCGGTCGCGCCGGATTTTTCAATCCTGCACGCGAACGGCGAATTGCCCTTGCCAGCGCCGAGATCGCCTTTTCCTGCGAGATCACGCGCTTGTGCAGTTCTTCTTCAATGCGCAGCAGCTTCTGCGATTCTTCTTCCTTGATCGCAGCCACCGGAACACCTGTCCAGCGCGACACCACTTCTTCAATGTCTTCGCGCTGCACAATGCCCGTTGCGCTCTCGTCGAGGTGATACTTCTCGCGCATCACGCGCAGGTTCTCGCGCTCTTTGCGTTCCTCGTCGGAGTAGAAGCGAGCCTTCTCGAATTCATGATTCGCAATCGCGTTTTCCATGCGATGCACAATGAACTTGATCCGCTTCTGCACTTCCGTGATCTCTTCCGGCAGGGCGGACTGGCGCAGTTTCACGCGCGCACCCGCCTCGTCGATCAAATCGATCGCCTTGTCCGGCAGGAAACGATCCGGAATGTAGCGGTTCGAGTGCGAGACCGCGTAGTTGATGGATTCATCCGTGTAGCTCACCGCGTGGAACTTCTCGTAGCGGTCCTTGATGCCCATCAGAATCTTGATCGAGTCAACCTCGTTCGGCGGAGGCACCTTGACCGATTGGAAGCGGCGCTCCAACGAGCGATCCTTCTCAATCGACTTGCGGTACTCGCCCGGAGTCGTCGCGCCAATGCACTGAATCTCACCGCGCGAGAGTGCTGGCTTCAGAATGTTCGCAGCATCCAGCGATCCCTCGGCCGATCCGGCTCCCACCAGCGTATGCAACTCATCAATGAAGATGATCGAATTCTGATTCTCGATCAGTTCCTTCATGATGGTCTTCAGCCGCTCTTCAAACTGGCCGCGATACTTCGTTCCCGCCACAATCAGCGAGAGGTCAAGGGCTAGTACGCGCTTGTCAGCCAGGAATGACGGCACCTCGCCGTCGGCAATGCGCTGTGCCAGTCCTTCGACAATTGCCGTCTTGCCGACTCCCGGCTCGCCAATCAGCACCGGATTGTTCTTGGTGCGGCGGCACAGAATCTGAATCGTGCGATCCACCTCGCCGTCGCGGCCCACCAGCGGATCAAGCTGGTTTTCCATCGCCGCCTGCGTCAGGTCGCGCGAGAACTCCGCCAGAAGCGAACTTTCACGATTCGCCGCCCGCTGCGGTTGCTGCTGCACCTTCTCTTGCGTGGTGCGCTGCAATTCCTCGCGAATCGCTGCCAGCTTCAGCCCGCGCTCCGCCAGAATCTCGGCCGCAAAACATTTTTCTTCGCGCAGCAGCCCAAGCAGCAAGTGCTCGGTGCCAATGTGCTTGTGGCTGAGTCGCTCAGCCTCTTCGCTGGCATAGGCCAGCACCCGCTTGCACTCATTGCTGAGCGGCAGGTCCACGCTGGTCGAAACCTTTTCGCGAATCGTCGTGTGGGCTTCAATCTGCTTACGGATGGAATCCACCGACGAATGCTGGCGCAGGAAGCGATTCGTCAGCGCTTTATCCTCGCGCAGCAAACCGAGCAGAAGGTGCTCCGTCTCAATATACGGAGAGCCAAACTGGCTGGCTTCATATCTTGCAAAGAAGATCACGCGCCTTGCTTTTTCGGTGTACCTTTCGAACATTTTGTCTCTCCCAGCCCCTCCGCTCCGGCTATTACCGGTCGCGGGAAACCTTCTCCCTGCTGCATCTTTGATGCCTCCCGGTAACCCATCCCCGAAAAGCCGTGAAAAATTCACCTGACACAATCTGTGCCGCAAAAATTGGCGGCCAGTTTCAAATCTTCGTCTTTCCGTTCTGGTGATAAGCCCACTATGCCACTAAACCACACCCGTTGCTAAAGAATTCAACCCGCCGAAGGGGGTAAAGACTCGGCCCCGATTTCATTCATCGTGCCTGCCTGCAGTGACAGGATCCGGTCGCAGCGTTTCGCAAACCCAAGATTGTGTGTCACCAGGATCGAAGTCAGCCGATAGCTCGCGTGCAGCCTGCCGATCAGCTCAAAAACCGATTCCGCCGTCCGTGAGTCCAAATCTCCCGTCGGCTCGTCTGCCAGCAGCATCTTCGGAGCCGTCACCAGCGCTCTCGCCAGTGAAACCCTCTGCTGTTCGCCTCCGGAAAGCTCGCCCGCCCTGTGATGGCCGCGAGCGCCCAATCCCACTTCATCCAGCCATCTGGCGGCCTCGGCCTCTGCCTTGCGCCGATTCTCGCCCCGCAGATAAAGCGGCATGGCCACGTTCTCCAGCGCCGTAAATTCAGGCAGCAGGTAGTGGAATTGCCAAACGTACCCAATCTGCCGGTTGCGGAACTCCGCTGCAGCCTCTTCGTTCAGTGAACCCAGTCTCGTGCCGGAAAAATAGACTTCCCCAGCCGTTGCCGTGTCCAAAGCTCCTAGAATGTGCAGCAAAGAAGATTTTCCCGCTCCGCTCTGGCCCACAATCGCCAGCATCTCACCCTGTTCAACCCGGAAAGACAAGTTGTCAAAGAGCACAAGGTCTGTGCTTCCAGAGCGATAGACCTTGCTAAGACCCTCCACCCGGAGAATCTCATCGTTTCTCATTGGATGCACCCCACGCTCTCTCTGGTGCAAATTCACGCGCCATTTGGACTAAGGCTCCCAATCCGGCTCGAGGCTCCCGTTTCTGGCGGCAGCTCACACCACATTAGACCACGCATCCCCCGAATTCGCCCGGGAGTCGTGACCTCGAAAATCTTCTTACCCGACCATGAAAATCGTCCTAGATCGGTAGGGTCCCCGTTGCTGCGCTCAATGCGCCAGCACCGGCACAAACACGTCCAGCCTTCCGTCGTTCGGCGCAGCTTGCAGATGCAGCAGTTCCGCCAGCAGGGAATAGATGTTGATGTTCTGGAACACCGGTAGACGCGTTCCCGGACGGAACCCGGGTCCATCGGCAATGAAAATGGCGCGCATGGACTCCAAATCATTGTCGAAGCCATGAGTCCCTAGGTGCGGGTCCTTCCATGCACTCATGTGCTCGCGGGTTTCAAACGTCCACCCCTCCTCGGCCAGCGCCTCCACCGGGGCGATTCTCTTATTTCCCGAAAAGTGCCAGCGCTCCGGAAGGTCCTTCGCCAGGTACGCGTGCAAATGCGGAATCCGGTTCAACCGCGCTACCAGCGCCACTTGATCACCGTCGCGGGCGTTCAGCGCGAGCAGCGGAGAGCCGTCAATCATCTCCACCTTTGCAAG
>Ga0181528_10000221_pt1 | contig 50567 bp, 46 predicted proteins | sample PEATcosm2014_Bin_47_FD_119742 | JGI IMG/M metagenome (GOLD analysis project Ga0181528, IMG submission 119742) | Peatland microbial communities from MTU Mesocosm Facility, Houghton, MI, USA - PEATcosm2014_Bin10_10_metaG | ecosystem: Environmental > Terrestrial > Soil > Wetlands > Peat | place...
CTCCTGCTGGACGAACGTCAGCGAGCCGTCGAGGTCGTACCGCCAGCCGTGGTACTTGCACGTGAACTGCCGGCAGGTCCCGCTGGTCTCCTCGTTGGGGAAGTCGTTCCACACCAACTTGTTGCCGCGGTGGCGGCAGATGTTGTGGAAGCCGCGCACTGCGCCGTCCTTGTCGCGGACGATGATCACCGACGTGCCCGCGCAACTGAGCTCCTTGGTGAAGTAGCGCCCCGTCCGGGGCACCTGCTCCACCCGTCCCACGTTGAGCCACGTCCGGTTGAAGATGGCCTTGCGCTCGAGCTCGTAGAACTCGGGGGAGATCGAGTCCTCGTAGTCGACGGGGCCGGTCCCGAGTTCGGGGTAGTGCTGGGTCCAGCTGCCCTCGGCCGGCTTCGGGAAGTGCGCCATGAAGTTGGTCCTCCTATCGGGCCCGCGGGCACGATATCATCGGTCTCCCAGAAAGAGAAGCACGTTATCACAGGCGGTGTTCAGGCGTCGTCCACGTCGGACGACGGGGTGAGCACCCCCTCGCGGAGTTGGCGGCGGAGCACGAACTTCTGCACCTTGCCCGACGGCGTCCTCGGGAGCTCGTCCACCGCGTAGACGGCCTCGGGCCACTTCTGCTGGGTCAGGCCCGCGCGGGCCAGGTATTCCCGCATCTCCTCCAGCGTCGGTGCCGATCGGCCGTCGCGGACACGGACCACGGCCGCGGCGTGCTCCCCCAGTCGGGCGTCGGGCTCGGCCACCACGCACGCCTCGGCGATCTGGTCCATCCCGGCCAGCAGTTCCTCGATCTCGGCGGCGCTGATGTTCTCGCCACCCCGGATGATGATGTCGGAGATGCGGTCGGTGATCGTGAGGTACCCGTCGTCGTCCATCACCCCCACGTCGCCCGTGCGGTACCAGCCGTCCTCGTCGAACACCTCCGCGGTCAGGGCCGGGTCGATGTAGCCGACGAAACAGTCGGGGCCGCGACTGAGGATCTGGCCGTCCTCGTCGAGGCGCACCTCCACCCCGGGCATCGCGTGCCCGTCGGTGGTGAGTCGCTTGACCTCGGGATCCGTCATGAGCGAGCCGGTGATCGACGGATGTTCGGTGCTGCCGTACGAGCGGAACGCCTTGATGCCTAGGTCGGTGGCGCGCTGGGTCACCGCCACGGGGACGGGCGAGCCGCCGAGGCCCGCGAAGGGCATCAGGGCCAGGTGCTCGGGTGTGAAGTCCGGATGGTCGAGCAGGCTGGTCAGGAAGTAGGTGGCGCCGCCGCCCACGCCGAGGTTCTCCTCGAGCATGAGCCGGAGCACGGCGGCGGGGTCCCAGACGTCGATGAGGGTGACCGATCGCTCGCGGAGCATGGGCACCAGGAAGGCGTTGAGCATGCCGATGAAGTGCCCGACCGGAGCCCCCGTGATCATCGGCGGCCCGCCCTGGGGGAACATGTGGTCGAGCTGGCGCGTCTCGCACCCGATGGTCCGGTGCGAGTGGATGACCCCCTTCGGGTCGCGGGTCGTGCCCGAGGTGAAGCCGATGATGGCGGGCGCGTCCGGGTCGACCGGCAGCGGAGCGTCGAGGGGATCGGCGCCGAGGTACGACCCGAAAGGGACGGCGCCGGGCGGCAGGTCGCCATCCGGATCGCCGGCCGCCACCAGCCACCGCGCCCCGGGGTGGTCGGCCGGGAGGTCCGCGTAGTTCGCCAGGTAGTCGTTGTGGCCGAAGCGGTCGGCGGTCACGACGACGGACGGTTCGGTCATCCGGAGGATGTACGCGACCTCGCGGGGGCCGTAGAAGTGCACGACGGGTACCACCACCGCGCCCAGGTAGGCGGCCGCCCAGAAGGTGATGCCGGCCTCCACCCAGTTCGGGAGTTGGAACATGACGACGTCCCCCGGCCCGACACCGTCCGCGGCCAGGGCCCCGGCCAGCGCCCGCGCCGAGCGGTCGACGTCGGCGAACGTGCCGTCCCACGGATGGATCGCCGACCGCACGCGGAAGGGCAGGTGACCGATCCGGCCGAGCCCGGCGTCGACCATCTCCCCCAGGGTCTGGTCGGTCCACCACCCCTCGTCCCGGTAGCGCTGGGCCCGGTCCTCGGGCACCGTCCGCAGCTGCCAGCGCGTGCCGGCGTCGCTCCGCTCCCCCACGTCGTCCTCCTCGTCCGAACCGCTGGAGGGTCACTCTCGCATGTACGTCGCACCGGCGCCACCGTCATTGCCGATCCGGGAGAACTTCGTTATCGTCAGCCGCCGTGGCGGTCACCGCTGCGCCGACCAGGAGGATCCACCATGGGCAGCCCGCCCGTCGCCGACGTCATCGAGCTCGAGCAACTCCTGGCCCGGTACGCCGTGGGCATGACCATGGACGACGTCGACGCCGTCGTCGACGTCTTCACGCCCGACGGCACCTACAGCGCCTTCGGCGACACCTATCCCCTCGCCGACTTCCCGACCCTGGTGGCCGCCGCCCCCAAGGGCCTGTTCCTGGTCGGTCCGCCGGCGCTCACCCTCGACGGCGACACGGGCTTCGGGCGCCAGCCCCTGTGCTTCGTGGAGCAGACCAGCCACGACATGCGGATCGGCTACTACACCGACACCTACCGCCGGACGCCGGAGGGATGGCGCCTGCGGACCCGTTCGATGACCTTCCTCCGCAAGAGCGGGTCACGCGACGCCGGGCGGCCCCACGACCCGACCCGACCCCAGCCCTCCACCCCGTGAGCGGCACCCCCGCCGGGGACCTGGCCAGGTTCCGCCGGGACCTCGATGCGTGGTTGGACGCCGAGTCCGACGCGCTCCGCCCCCCGTTCGAGGGGGCGGGAACCCTCGACCAGCAGATGGAGCAGCTGGCCAGGGTCAAGCGGCTCGCCTACGACGCCGGCTGGATGCGCGCGGGGTGGCCGGAACGGGTCGGCGGCGTGGGCGGGACCACGCTGACCCGGGCGTACCTCGGCGAGGCGCTCACCGCCCGGGACCTGGTCGAGCCCGGTCTCTACTCCATGACCGAGGTGCTGGCCCCCACCATGATCGACTACGCCGACCCCGAGTTGGCCGCAGCCATGGTCCCGGCGCTGCTCCGGGGTGACGAGACGTGGTGCCAGGGCTTCTCCGAGCCCGACACCGGGAGCAACCTCGCCGCCCTGGCCTGCCGGGCCGAGCGCACCGACGACGGATGGCGGGTCAACGGACAGAAGGTCTGGACGAGCCTGGCCCAGTACGCCGACCGGTGCGTCCTGCTCACCCGGACGGGCTCCGTCGAGTCGGCCCACCGCGGGATCACGGCCCTGTTCGTCGACATGGACTCCCCCGGAATCACGGTCCGGCCGATCGGCACCATGCACGGCAGTCCCGAGTTCTCCGAGCTCTTCCTCGATGACGTACTCGTCCCCTTCCCGCGGACCCTGGGTGACGAGGGGGGTGGGTGGGCGGTGGCCATGGACCTCCTACCCTTCGAGCGGAGTACGTCGCTGTGGCACCGCGCCGCCTTCCTGCACCGGCGGCTGCAGGAGCTGCTCGACGCGGCCCCGCCCGGGGCGCTCGACCCGGCCCGCCTCGGCGAGGTCACCCAGCTCCTCTATGCCTTCCGGGCCCGTTCGAGGGCCACCCAGCACCGCATGGCGGCCGGCGAGCGCCTCGGCCCCGAGACGTCGGTCGACAAGGTCCTTCTGGCCACCGCGGAGCAGGCGGTGTTCGACCTCGTGGCCGACGCCCTGGCGCCCCAGGTGACCGTCGGCGACGATCCGGTGAGCGGTCGGTGGCGGTCGGAGTACCTGTACTCGCGGGCGGCCTCCATCTACGGCGGCAGCGCCGAGATCCAGCGCAACATCATCGCCCGGCGACTCCTCCACCTCGGTGACGACCGGTGATGGACGCCGACGAGCTCGACCTGTTCGGGCGGAGCCTGCGGGACGCCGCCACCCGGCCCGGCGACGTCGGCCCCGGGGGCACCCTCGACGGCGCGCTCGAGGACCTCGGGTGGGACGACGCCCTGGAGGACGACCCGAGGGGCGCCATCTCGGTGCTCTTCGGCGTGCAGGGGGAGACCGGCGCCACATCGTCCGCCCTGGGCCGGGTCCTGTCCTCCGGTCTCGGACTCGCCGATCCCCCGGGCGGGTGGGCGGCGACCGTGCTCCCCCCCGCCGGTTCCGCCACGCCACCGGGCGTCCTCGACGGGGATGCACTGCGGATCGACGGCCTGGCCTTCACCGGACTGACCGGCCTGCCCTCGGCGAGGATCGTGGCGATGGCGGCCGACGGGACGACATCGGCCCACGCCGTCGCCACGGACTCCCTCGCGGTGGAGCCGGTGGACGGGGTGGATCCCGGCTACGGGCTGCTCCGGGTGACCGGCGACGTGGGCGCCGGCCACGGGGCGGACCGGCTCCCCTCCGGGGCCTGGGACGCCGCCGTCGGGCTCGCCTGTCTGGCCGTGGCCCGGGAGCTCGTCGGCTGCTCGAGGGCCATGCTCGACCTGGCCTGCGAGCACGCCAAGGGGAGGGTCCAGTTCGCCCGGCCCATCGCCTCCTTCCAGGCCGTGCGCCACCGACTGGCCGAGACCCTGGTGGCTGTCGACATGGCCGAGGCCATGCTGGACGCGGCGTGGCTCGACCCGACCCCGGCGGCGACGTCGATGGCCAAGGCGGTGGCCGGGCGTCAGGCCCGCACCGCCGCCCGGCACGGCCAGCAGGTCCTCGCCGGGATCGGCTTCACCGTCGAGCACCCCTTCCACCGCTATGTCCGCCGGACCCTCGTGCTCGACGCGCTCCTCGGCACGTCGGCGTCCCGCACGACGGCTCTCGGCGCCCGACTGCTCGAAGGACGCCAGCTGCCGCCCCTACTCCCCCTCTGACCCGTGTCACCCCGATCCGGCGGGCACCCGGGCGCGTCACCCCGCCGGCTTCGTCGGCGTGCCGATGCTCAACCCGACGGGACGTACCGTCCGAACCAGCGGAAGTTGCCCCCCGAACTCGCCTGCACGGTCCCGTAGTAGCTTCCGACCGCTTCTTCGGGCAGTCCCCCCGACGGCTCGGAATAGGCGATGCAGGTGAACGTGGAGCCGGAGGTCCACTGACCCGGCCCTTCACACACGACATCGGCCACACGCGGGTCATGGAAGTCGTCGGGCGCGCTCCCGGCGATCTGGCCCTGGACGCTTTCGCCCAGGGCCTGCTGCGTCGGGCCCGTGTGCGTCACTCCCAGGAAGGTCGGAATGGCGATGGCCAGCACGAACAGGCCCAGCCACGCGAAGCCGACGATCAGGGCCGCCAGCGCGAGGCCCGAACCCTTCAGCGCACCGCCGCTCTTGCGGATCTTCGACCTCGCCACGAAGGCGAGGGGGACTCCGACGAGGGATCCGACGGCCCCCAGCAGGATCACGAGTACCAGCGCCCACACCGCCATCGGGCTCGTCCTGGCGGTCACGGCGTGGGCCGGCGGATAGCTCCCCGTGGGATAGCCACCCGTCGGATAGCTCGGGGGATAGCCGTAGGGGTACGGCAGGGATGCGGGTGCCTGCGGAACCCAGGGTGACGCGTCGGGGTACATGGGTGGATTCGTTCCGGCCGACGATGCCGGTCCGGACGGCGACGCGCCCGTCGGGCCGTCGGCGTGCATCAGTTGGGGGGCGAACAACGGCGGAGGTGCCGGCGGCGGAGGTGCCGGCGGCGGGGACGCCGCCGACTCGGGTGGGTACCACTGGCCGTCGCTTGCGAGCCACCAACCCGCTCCGCCACTCACGTCGCTCACCCTGACCCTCCTGGTCGTCCGTTCCCCAGGTCGTGTACATCGACCGGCGAACGGGGGAACTGAACAGCGCAGGGCCGGGGCCCTACGGCCCCGTCACGGCGCCCGCGGGTGGAATGGTGCCCGCTCCGGTGACCAGGCATCCGGCCAACACCGCCGGATCGGCCGCGGCCGGGAGTTCCGGTGGCCGCCGGAACGCGGGCGGGTGATCGAGGTCGAGCATGCCGAACAGGCTGTTGGCGTTCGCGTCCCGCCGCGTCAGGGCCGGCAGATTCCACTTCTCCTCGACCGTCCGGAGGATGGACGTGTGGTCGTAGATGGTCGACGACACGAAATTCGGCCTGGCGTACGGGCTCACGACGCCTGCCGGCACCCGGAAGCCGTATCGGTCGAAGCCACCCGGGGGGTCGCCGGGCTTCAGGGCCGGAGGCACGTCGTCCGGAGGGACGGCTCGAGGCGGAGGGACGTGGTCGTAGTACCCGCCGTGCTCGTCGTAGCACCAGATGAGCATGGTGGAGGGCCAGTTCGGACTCGACATGACGGCGTTCACCACGTTGCCCATGAACTGGTCCCCGAACTGCACGTCCTGGGGATTCTCCTCGGACTGATGTTCGTAGTCCGGCTCGACGAGGCTGAACGACGGGAGGCGGCCCGCCGCCGCGTCCTCGTAGAACTGCGCGATCGGCGCGAGTCCCCGGGTGATGGTCGGGTCCTGGAGCAAGGGGAGGAAGACGCCGACGGTCGGCACCGTGGTGTAGTAGTCCTTCCACGTGATGCCGTGCTGATTCAGTTGGTCGAAGATCACCCCGTTGGGCGGGAGGGGCGCCGGAAAGGTGTCGTCGATGAGTCCGAGGGACGTACCGGCGATGAGGTAGCGGCGGTTCGGGTCCGTCTGCGCCATGGCCGAGCAGAAGTACCGGTCGGCGATCGGGAACGTCCGAGCCAGGCCGCAGGTGAACGGGAGATCCTCGTGGGTGAAGTACCCCATCGTCTCGGCCGACATCGCCGTCACGAAGCCGTCGCAGGTACCCCCGTCGTACGCCTCGTGGGTGACCTTCCAATTGTTGCCCACGCCGTCGGTCTGACACTCCGTCGGCATGTGGAAGGCGTGCACGTACCCTCCCTTGCCGTCGGGGTTCTTCGCCGTCGGCCGACCGTCAGCGTCCAGCGTGAACCCGTCCCCCCGGCCGATCAGTCCGAGGATGTTGTCGAACGAGTGGTTCTCCATCATGACGACCACCACGTGCTCGATCTGCAGGTGGGACTCGGTTCCCGGGGCGACGTCCGGACGCGGCCTCGACCCGGCCGCTCGTAGGGGCGGCGGGCCGGAGGGCTCCCGGGTGGCACCCGACGACTGCCCGCCGCACCCTCCGAGCAGGGCCGCCGCGCCGACCACGCCGCCGGCCAGGAACTGCCGTCGATTGGGGCTCATCGGGCCCCGAGTCTTCCACCGATGGGTCGCCGGTGCGGCCCGGATTCCACCCCGGAGATCCACGGGCGGGGCTCACGACGCCCCCGGACCCCGCCCGATGCCTACATCTCGTCGGCGTGACGCTCGAGGAGGACCCGAGCCCATTCGCCCCGTCCGGTCGCCCGGAGTCGCTCGACATAGGGACCGAGGTGGGTGCGGACGTGGAAGGGGCCTCCCTCGGCCCGGACGGTGTCCATCGGGTCGCCGAGGCCGGTGCGTTCGAGTTGGGCCTTCGTCCAGTCCTCCAACAGCGAGGCACCGAGCGCGGCCGTCCCTTCCCCTCCGCTCCAGAGGTCCGTCGTCTCGTGGGGGTCGCGAGCCACGTCGAACAGCATCTCGTCCGACCAGTGACCGTGGTAGCCGTCGTGCCAGGTGCGCAGGTAGAGGTGATCACCGAATCGGACGCCCCGTTGACAGGACCACGCCCCCTGTGAGAGGACCAGGTGGTCTCGTCCCGACGACCCGTCGAGGTCGATCGGCACACCGTCCCATCTCGTCGGGACGCGCAAGCCGGCCAGGTCGAGGACGGTCGCGGCGACGTCGACGTGGTAGTGCAGACCGTCATGGACCTGGGGCGCCACGCCGGGCCAACGGAGGACGGCCGGGATGTGGCAGGTGGCTTCGTCGGCGGCCTGGTGGTCGGCGTACGCGCCGAGCTCACCGAACGCCTCCCCGTGGTCCGAGCTGATCAGTACCGCCGTCTCCTCGAGGACTCCGAGATCGTCGAGCTTGCCCAACAGCGTGCCGAGGGCGTCGTCCGCATACCGCACGCCCACGTCGTACCCGTCGAAGATGGCCTTGACCGCATCCGGCGATCCGGCGTCCCACGGTTGGCGGGGCGGTGGCGGACCCCATTCGTCCGACGAGAAGCCCCAGGGTTCCTGGGCCGAGTGGGGGCCGGCCAACGCCCAGTTGCGGGTCCGCACCTCCTCGGTGTGCCAGGCGGGCACGGCGTCGTGGGCGAACGGGTTCCCGAACTCGTAGGGCACGTTGTACGGGGTGTGCGGATCCCAGAGGTGGACGTGGAGGAACCAGTCGTCGGAACTCCCCCGGCGCTCCAGCCAGTCGAGAGCGACCGGCAGGACCTGGTCGGCACGCTCAGCTCCCATACCGCGCATGCGGTTCATGGACTCCATGAACCCGTGGTTCCACCAGGTGGCCGAGTGCCGGAACGGAAAGCTCGAGATCGAAGCGGTCTGTCAGCCGTTCCAGTAGAACGTGCCGGCCCACGACTCCAGGGCGTAGCGGCTGACGAAGCCGCGGCGGGCTCCCTCGTGGCGCAACTCGGCCCCGGCGCCACCGTGGTTGACCACGCCGTTCCGGATGCCGAACATGCCCGACATGAGCGCGGCCCGACTCGGCAGGCACGGGACGTCGGAGGCGTAGACGTTGGTGAAGCGGACGCCGTCGGCGGCCAGGGCGTCGATGTTCGGCGTGGTGTCCCGGTGGTAGCCGTGGCAGCCGAGGTGGTCGGCGCGCAACGTGTCGATGTCCAGGAACAGCAGGCGCATGGGATCCCGTCGGTCGCGACTCGGGAGGGGACCGCATCCTTGCCCGCCGGGCGCCGGCCGTGACGATGGGGTCCGTCGCCCTCCGGAGCTCCCGCCGTCCACCGGCTCCCGGACCCGACCTCCACCGTGCCGGCGGTGACGTGGTCCCATTGTCAGCCGATGCCATCTGCGAGAGAGTTGGGTCCGTGACCCGGACGTGGGAGCTGACGCCCCGCCAGAGCGTGGAGGCCGAGTGCCGGCGTCGGGGTGACGACACCCTGGTCGCCGGGTGCGTCGACATCCTGGACGGGGGTGCCGTCGACGGCGAACTGCTCGGGGTCCTCGCCGGACCGGCCGCGGCGACCGTCCTCGACGGCGCCGAGGGCGGTCCGACGGGTTACTGGCCCCGCGTCTGGGCCCTCCGCGCGCTGCTGTACGCATGGTCGGACGACGCCGCGCCGGCCGTCGTCCTGGCCCTGGACGATCCTTCGTGGAGGGTTCGGGAGATGGCCGCCAGGGTGGTCGCCCGACGGGTCGTCGGTCCGGCGTTCGACGCCCTGGTGGATCTCCGGCACGACCCGACGCCACGGGTGCGCGCCGCCGCGGACCGTGCGCTGACCGTCCTCGTCGAGGAACGGGCGTAGGTCATGTCGACGATTGCCCTCCGACCGGTCCGGGACTCGGACCTCGATGCCGTCTTCGAGCAGATGCGTGACCCGGTGTCGGTGTGGATGGCGGCCTTCACGGCCCCGGACCCGGACGACCGGGCGGCCTTCGACGCCCACATGGCCGAGGTGCGGCGGGCACCCGACACGACCACGCGGGCGATCACCCACGACGGCCGGCTGGTCGGCACGATCGCGAGCTTCGTCCTGGAGGGCGACACGGAGATCACGTACTGGATGGACCGGTCGGTCTGGGGTCGGGGCCTCGCCGGTCAGGCGTTGGCGCAGTTCCTGCAGGAGGTCGCCGTCCGGCCGCTCCACGCCCGGGTCGCCAGTGACAATCGCGGATCGTTACGCGTCCTGGAGAAGAACGGGTTCGTGGTGGTCGGCACCGAGGTGTCCTACGCACCGGCGAGGGGCACCGAGATCGAGGAGACGATCCTCCGACTGACGTGACGACCCTCCGTGGGCCGTCCCTCCGCCTCACCCCGGGGCGGGATCCCCCACGTCGAGGACGACCTTCCCCACCACCCGCCCGTCGGCTACCAGGGTGAGCGCCGCCACCACGTCATCCAGTGGGTGGACCGCCCCGATGTGGGGTCGCACCACACCCGATGCCAGCAGGCCCCACAGCTCGTCGTCGTTGCGGACCAGCTCGTCGGGGCGGTGCTCGGCGAAGTCCCGGAACTGGAACCCGAGCACCGAGCACCCCTTCAACAGCACCAGGTTGAGCGGGATCGTCGGGATCACCCCCGACGCGTAGCCGACGGTGACGAAGCGACCGCCCCAGTGGAGCGCCCGGAGCGCCGGCTCGGACAGGTCGCCACCGACCGGGTCCACCACCACGTCGGCACCCCCGGGGAGCGTCGCTTTCAGCGCGGACCGCAGGTCGATGCCGGTGTGTCCGATCAGGTGCGTGGCTCCGGCCTCCTCGGCCGCGGCCAGCTTGTCCGGCGACGACGCCACCGCCGTGACCGTGGCGCCGAGGTGGTGGCCCAGCGCGACGGCGGCCAGCCCCACCCCTCCCCCGGCCCCGAGCACGATCAGCTCCTCGCCGCCCCGCAGGTCCGCCACGGAGCGGAGCACGTGGTAGGCCGTCCGCCAGGCCACCCCGAAGGCGGCGGCGTGGCGGTCGTCGACGTCGGGTGGCACGCGCCGCAGCGCCGACGTCCCCACGGTCACCTGCTCGGCGAAGGCACCGACCAGGACGGTGCCCGCCACCCGGTCGCCGACGGACATCCCCTCGGCCCCGTCCGCCACCTCCTCCACGACCCCGGCGAACTCGCTGCCCGGCACGAAGGGCGGCGGCACGGTGATCTGATACCGGTCGGCGACGAGCAGGACGTCGGGGAAGTTGACGGCGGCGGCCCGCACCCGCACCCGCACCTGCCCGGCGGCCGGCTCCGGATCGGGCACCTCCTCGACGGTGACCTCGTCCGGTCCCCCGTAGGCGCGGCAGACGGCGGCCCGCACGTCAGCGGCCCCTCCACACCGGGTCGCGCTTCTCCATGTAGGCCCGGGCCCCCTCCATGGCGTCCTCACTCGGGAAGACGACCGACGACCAGTGGGCCTGGCGCTCGCGGGCGGCCACCGGATCCGAGGCGCTCAGACGGACGAGCTCCTTCGAGGCGGCCAGTCCGAGCGGTCCGTTGGCGGCGATGCGCTCGGCCATGGCGACGGCCGCGTCCCAGACCTCGTCGGGCGCCACCACGGCGTTGACGAGGCCCACCTGGTAGGCGCGGGCGGCGTCCACCAGGTCGCCGGTGAGGGTCAGCTCGAGGGCGATGGCGGTCGGGATGCGGTTGCCGACCAGGGTGCCCCCGCCGGCGGCGAAGAGCCCGCGCTTCACCTCGGGGAGACCGAACCTGGCCCCGCTCGAGGCGATGACCACGTCGCAGCCGAGCAGCAGCTCGAGGCCGCCGGCTACGGCCGAGCCGTTGGCCGCGCCCACCACGGGCACGCTCACCTCGCCCCGCAACAGCCGGTAGAAAGCCTCGGTGGACTCGCCCGGTGCCGAGCCGGGCACGTCACCCTCGGCGAAGGACCGGAGGTCCATGCCCGAGCAGAAGGCGCGGTCGCCCGTGCCCGTGAGCACGACCGCCCGCACATCGGTGTCGGACTCGGCGTCGATGATGGCGGTGCCCAGCGCGTCGACCAGGCTGGTGGTCAGCGAGTTGCGGGCGTCGGGCCGGTTGAGGCGGAGGAGCGAGAGGGCCCCCCGGCGTTCGCGCACCAGCTCGGCGTCGGTGTCGCTCATCTGCCGTAGTCCGTGGACTCGGCGAGGTCGGCGGCCCCCTGCATCAGGTCCAGCACCACCGGGCCGTAGACCTGGAGGATGGGATCGTCGCCCGCCCGCTGGTAGCCCTGCTCGAGCACCACGGCGAGCTTCCACTTGGCCAGCACGCAGTAGTAGTCGATGTCGTCCACCTGGCGGCCCGACACCTCGGCGTAGCGGTCGAGCACGGCCGTGCGGGACGGCATGCCCTTCATGTCCACATAGGTGATGCCCGACGGTTCGTCGGTGTCCTCCGGCCAGCCGTTCACGACCCAGGCGAGGTCCAGCTTGGGGTCGCCGACGGTACCCATCTCCCAGTCCACGATGGCCGCCAGCCGGGCGGGCGCCCCGTGCTCGTACATGACGTTGGCGAACTGGTAGTCACCGTGCATCAGGCCGGGCACGAAGTCGATCGGCTTGTGGGTCCGCAGCCAGGCGGACGCCTCGTCGAACCCGGGGAGCTCCCGGCCCTTGATCCGCTCGAGGAACGCCGTCCAGCGGTCCACCTGGCGCTCGTGGAAGCCGTCGGGATGGCCCAGGTCCGACAGGCCCTTCGCCTGCCAGTCGACCTTCGACAGCAGGGAGATGCCGTCGACCAGCTCGAAGGCCAGGCCCCGACGGGCGTCGAGGTCGGTGTCGAAGGGTGCCGGCCATCCGTCGGTGTTCATGGGGGACCAACCGTCCACGAAGCCCATCAGGTAGAAGGAGCGACCGAGCACCGACGTGTCCTCGCAGGCGGCGATGGCCGCGGTGTGGGGGACGTCGGTCCCGTCCAGTGCCGCGATGATCCGCCACTCGCGGAGGATCCCGGCGTCGCGGGTCGGCGGTGCCGTCGCCGGGGGGATGCGCAGGGCGCCGTGGACGTCACCCCGTCGGATCTCGTAGATCTCGTTCTGCGTGCCCCCCGAGACGAAGGCGTGCTCGATGGGCTCGCCCACACCGAGACCCTGCTCGTCCATCCACGTGGCCAGTCGTTCCGTGTCGATCATCACAGGTTCCCCACTTCGTGCTCCAACAGGGCGGCGAACTTCTCGCGTGCCGCGTCGCGACGCTTCGGGAGGTGCTGGGTCGGCCAGAGGTCGTCGGTGGCCTGATGGTCGCGCAGCACCTGACGGGCCACCGTGACCTTGTGGACCTCCGTCGGACCGTCGGCCAGGCCGAGGACGCTCGCCGCCATCATCATCCCCTGGAACGGCATCTCGTTGCTGACGCCGAGCGCGCCGTGCACCTGCACGGCGCGCCAGGCGATGTCATGGAGGACGCCGGGCATCAGCACCTTGATGGCGGCGATGTCCTTGCGCACCTTCAGGTAGTTGTTGTGCTTGTCGATCAGCCACGCCGTGTACAGCGTGTAGAGCCGGAACTGCGTGAGCTGCGCGTAGGAGTCGGCGATGTAGCCCTGGACGAACTGCTTGTCCGCCAGCAGCCCGCCCGACACCTGGCGGCTGAGCGCCCGCTCGCAGATGGCGTCGAGGGCCTTGGTGGCCATGCCGATGGTCCGCATGGCGTGGTGGATCCGGCCCCCGCCCAACCGGGTCTGGGCGATGGCGAACGCCTGTCCCTCGCCGCCGAGCAGCGCCTCGGCCGGCAACCGCACGTCGTCGTAGTGGATGAGCGCGTGCGAGCCGTGCCCCTCGGGCTCACCGGCCAGGCCGACGTTGCGGACGATGTCGATGCCCGGGGTGTCGGTCGGGACGAGGAACATCGACATGCCCTCGTAGACGGACACATCGGGGTTGGTCACGGCCATGACGATGAGGAACGCCGCCGTGCGCGCGTTGGAGGAGAAGAACTTCCAGCCCTGGAGGACCCACTCGTCGCCGTCGCGGTAGGCCCGGGTCGTGAACAGGGCGGGGTCCGATCCCCCCTGGGGCTCCGTCATCGAGTAGCAGGAGAAGATCGTGCCCTCGAGCAGCGGGTGCAGGTAGCGCTCCTTCTGGTCCTCGGTGCCGTAGTGGGCGATGATCTCGGCGTTGCCGGTGTCGGGGGCCTGGCACCCGAAGACGATCGGCGCCCACGACGAGCCGCCGAGGATCTCGTTGAGCAGTGACAGCTTGAGCTGTCCGTGCCCCTGGCCGCCGAGCTCGGGCCCGAGGTGGGTGGCCCACAGTCCCTGGGCCCGCACCTCCGCCTTCAGCGGATCGAGGATGGCCCGCAGGGTGTCGTCGGGCGGCGTGAACTCGAGTCCCTTCCACAGGACGTCGATCGGTTCCACCTCGGTCGCCACGAACTCCCGGGCCCAGTCGAGCTTCGCCTGGTACTCGGGATCGGTCTCGAACTCCCATGCCATGGGTTGTCTCCCCTCCTGGTCGGGTGGCAGAATAACATTCTGACAATGGAGAATCCACCTCTGGACGACGAGGGAGACGTGGCCGCCCGGATCGCCCGCCGGACGCTGGACCGGCGCGCCCCGGACTACACCGACGAGGTGCGCCGGCTGATCGACGCCGGACGCGAGGTGATGCGGCGGTGCGGCACCGCCTCGCGGCCCCGGGTGGCCGACATCGTGGCCGAGGCGGGCCTCTCCAACGACGGCTTCTACCGGCACTTCGCGTCGAAGGACGCCCTGGTCGCCGCCATCCTCGACGACGGCACCGAGCGGCTCGGCAGCTACCTGGCCCACCGGATGGCCAAGCAGGCGACGGCCGCGGACCGGGTGCGCGGCTGGGTGGAGGGGGTCCTCGCCCAGGCCGCCGACGAGGAGAGTGCGGCCACCACGCTGGCCGTGATGTGGAACGCCGCGAGCCTGGGACGGTCCCTGACCGAACCCCACGCGTCGACCAGTGCCCGCCTCGCCCCGTTGCTGCGGGACCCGTTCGCCGAACTGGGGAGCGATGACCCGGACCTCGACGCCGAGCTCGCCGCCCACGCCGTGGTGGGACGGCTCACCGACCTCCTGTGGGGCCGGCGCTCACCGTCCCGGGCCGAGACGGAGCGGCTGGTCCGGTTCTGCCTGGCCGCCTGCCGCGCCGGTGATGGCCGGGGCGACGGGACCGGGGAGGGTTAGCCGCGCCCGGTGGTCTTGGACGAGCCCACGCCGTGGAGGATGAACTCCCAGAGCTCCTCGGCCGGGTCGGGGTCCACGATGCGGGCGGAGGTACCACCGATGGTGGTCGAGAAGGCGTTGAACATGATCGCCTCGAGGACCATGCCGGCGATGGGGCTGCGGCGCAGCCCGGCGCGGATGCAGCCGGCCGCCTCGGCCTCGTCCAGCACCTCGCCGAACAGCGAGACCAGGGGGTCGAACGCCAGCGCCGCCTCGGTGGGGTGGCTGGTCAGCAGCTGCTGGGCGAAGTCCACCATGACCCACGCCGTGGACAGCGGCTCCACCACCGGCTCGCCGGGTAGCGGGGGACGGCAGATGCGGTAGTACTCGATCACGAACCGGTGGATGCGCTCGAGCGGGTCGGTCTCCTGTTCGATCTTCTCGCTCAGGTGCGCCGCGGTGGCCCGGACGGACTCCTCGAACAGGGCCAGCAGCAGCTCGTGCTTGCCGCCGAAGTACTGGTAGAAGAGGCGCAAGGACTGACCGGAGCGCTCGACCACCTCGTGAACGGTGAAGTCGCGTCCCGACTCGCCCTCGGTCATGAGCTCGAGGGCGGCGTCGAGGAATCGCTGGAGGCGGTTTTCGGCACGGGCCCGCGCGGTGAAGAGGGAACGCGCCACGGCCTGCTCGCGCCGGCTCAACGCCTGCTCGCCCGCTGCGGCCTCCTCGACCTCGACTTCGCTCTCCGTCATCGCCTCCAAGTGTAGTGGAGCGGTGGAAACGACGAATTCCTGGGGCGCGACGCCCACATTCTGCGTCCGCGACGGTCCGGTACCGCGGCGAGAACCGGGTTCCCGAGAAGGCACCACCCAGCGGGCGGTGGCCCGACCAGGGTGGCGGCTACCCCTTCTCCCGGGGGGCGAGGGCGCGGTCGAGGTTGGCCCGGAGCTCGGGGGAGGTGAAGGACCGGTCCTCGGCGGCCAGGGCGAAGTCCAGCGTGGCGACCACGGCCCGCTCGAGGTGGAGATTGAGGATCCGCTTGGTGTCCTCGACGGCCCGGCGGGGCAGGCCGGCGATCCGGTGGGCGCACGCCAGGGCCCGCTCGAGGACCTCGTCGTCGGGCACCACGTGGTTCACCAGGCCCATCTGGGCGGCCCGGTCGGCCGGGATGCGGTCACCGGTCAGGGCGTACTCCTTCGCCAGCTGCAGGCTGGTCAGCAGCGGCCACGTCACCGGTCCGCCGTCCGCGGCCACCAGGCCGATCATCACGTGGGGGTCGGCGAGGTGCGCGCTCTGGGCCATGAACACGATGTCCGACAGGGCGACCAGGCTGCAGCCCAGTCCGACCGCCGGCCCGTTGACCGCAGCCACGATCGGCACCCGGCATCCCACCATGCCCGTCACGATCCGGCGGCCGTGGACCAGCGTCTCCTGGCGGAGTGACCCGTCGCGGGTCAACTCGTCGAGATAGGTGAAGTCGCCCCCCGCCGAGAACGCCCGGCCGTTGCCGGTGAGCACCACCGCCCGGGCGTCGGTGTCGGCGTCGATCTGTGGGAACAGCTCGGCCAGCCCCCGGTGGAGGCCGTGGTTGGTGGCGTTGAGCTGCTCGGGACGGTTCATCCGGACGATGCGGACGGGCCCGTCCTCCTCGACCTGCAGCTCGTCGGTGAGCCGGTAGGCGCTCACGACGCGGGGAGGCCGAGGATCCGGCCGGCGACCAGATTGCGCTGGATCTGGGACGTCCCGCCCATGACGCTCTGCGCCCGGCTGTAGAGGTACACCTTCATGAGGGTGTCGTCCCCTCCGGTGGCCCTCGCGCCGTCGATCGACAGCGCGGCGTGGCCGACCGTCTGTTCCGTCCAGGTCATGAGCAACTTGTCCACCGATCCCTCCGGTCCGTGCACGATCCCGTCGAGCCGGTCGGAGAGCCGCCGGCGGACGTGCAGCCGCAACATCTCCGATTCGACGATAGCCCAGGCCAGATCGCGGCCCTGCTCCGCGCTCCATCCCTCCGGCCCGGAGGCCACCCGGGCGACCAGGTCCTTGACCTGCTTGGCGTAGCGCCCGGCGAACCCCAGCTCGTGGGGCTCCCGCTCGTGGCTCACGATCGTCATGGCCAGCGGCCACCCCCCACCCGGGGGTCCGATCATGTTGGCGGCCGGCACCCGCGCGCCGTCGAAGAGGACCTCGCCGAACTCCTTGGTGATCCCGTTGATCATCGGCAGCGGCCGCTGCTCCACGCCGGCCTGGTCCATCGACAGCGCGAAGGCGGAGATGCCCCGGTGACGGGCCACCTCGTGGTCGGTGCGGGCGAGGACCAGGCACCACTCGGCGTCGTCGGAGTAGCTCGTCCACACCTTGTGGCCGGTGATGACGTACTCGTCGCCGTCCCGGTCGGCGCGGGTCCGCAGCGACGCCAGGTCGGACCCGGCGTCGGGCTCGCTGAACCCCTGGCACCACCGGTCGCGCCCGTTCACGATGCCGGGCAGGAAGCGGGTCCGGACGTCCTCGTCGGCGTGCTCCAGGATGCCCTCCACCAGGTAGCCCAGGCTCGGCCGCGGGGGTGCGCCGGCGGCCGCCAACTCGTCGTCCACGATGACGTCGTAGACGCTCGGGAGTCCCTGCCCCCCGATCGTCGTCGGCCACGTGGCCCCGAAGAACCCACCGTCGTAGAGGGAGCGGTGCCACGCCGCCTGGCCGGACCAGTACTCGTCGTCGGTCGACGACGCCGGCAGGCCGGGGTTGTGCTCGTCGAGCCACGCCCGCAGCCGCAGCCGGAACACCGCCTCCTCGGCCGAGTCACCGAAGTCCACGGTCGCCTCCGATCCCGTGGTGGGCCAGTACCCGGTCGAGGCTCGGGCCCACGCCGCCGAGCAGGTCGGTGGCGAGGAGCGCCCGCCGGAGGAAGACGTGCGCCAGGCACTCCCACGTGTTGCCGACGCCCCCGTGGACCTGGATGGTGGTCTCGCACACGGTGCGCGCCGCCCGGGCGCAGTACGCCTTGGCCACCGCGGCCGCCGCCACGGCGTCGTCCGGGTCCAGGGCGTCGACCGCCCAGGCGGCGTGACGGGCCACACTGCGCGAGCCCTCGGTCATCACGTGGGCGTCGGCGAGGAGGTGCTGCACGGCCTGGAAGGAGCCGATCGGCCGGTCGAACTGACGGCGGTCCGAGGCGTAGCCCACCGCCAGGTCCACGGCGCCGCGCATCGTCCCCACGAGGTCGGCGCAGGCGAGCGCCAGTCCGAGTGCCGTCCACGACGCCAACGCCGCGTCGGACAGGCGCCCCGACCCCGGCACCACCGGCGGGACCGCGCCGGTCGCCACCTCGACCTCCGCCCCGGGACGCGTGAGGTCGGTGCCCGCCCCGGCCGGGCCGAGCGGCACCGACGCGAGGGCACGGCCCGGCCCGTCGGCCACCACCATCAGGGCCGTGGTCGAGCCCCGGGCGTCGACCGCCACCAGCCCCGAGGGACCCGGACCGGGGGCGCCGGCTCCCCCGACGACCGCCACCGAGTCCAGTCGGGCCGAGAAGGCCACCGTCTCCAGGGACGCGGCACCGGCGGGTGGCGCGCCGGCCAACCGCCGCAGCTCGGCGGCCAGGGTGGGACCGAGGAACGCCACGTCGGCCAGGCCCCGGGCGAGCTCCTCGGCGACGATGGCGACCTCGACGCCCGAGGCCAGCGGAGTGGGACCGTCGGTGGGATCGCGCAGCTCGCGCCAGCCCGAGGCGGCCACCGCGGCGTCGAGCTTGGCCACCCGCTCGACGTCGTCGAGGCCGCGGACGGTACCCGGTCCGAGCCGGTCGACGGCCTGGGCCACCGACTCGGCCAGGGCCACCTGCTCGGAGGAGAGCCGGACGTCCATCAGGCGGGCCGCTCCGGCCCCAGCAGGACCGGCGTCCACTCGTCGCGCAGCGTGCGCCGGAGCACCTTGCCCGACGGGAGCCTCGGGATGGTCTCGACGAACACGACGTGACGGACCTGCTTGTAGGTGGCGAGCGAGGCGGCCACCAGGTCCTGGATCTCCTCCGCGGTGACCGGACGGGCCGGGTCCACCTGCACGACGGCCACGGGCACCTCGCCCGCGCGCTCGTCGGCGAGCCCGAAGACGGCGCAGTCGAGGACCGACGCGTGGCTGCGCAGCACCTCCTCGACCTCGGCCGGGGCCACCTGGAACCCGTTGACCTTGATCATCTCTTTCGAGCGGTCGGTCAGGTGGACCCAACCCTCGGGCTCGAGCCACCCGACGTCACCCGTGCGGTACCAGCCGTCGGCGAAGGCGGCCGAAGACTCCTCCTCGGGGAGGTATCCGGCCATGACCGACGGGCTCGACACCTGGATCTCGCCGATCCCACCCGGGGCCAGCACCTCGCCGGTGACGAGGTCGGCGACGCGCAGCGCCACCCCCTCGGGGGGGAGGCCGGCCGAGTCGAGGCGCCACGCCCCGGGGTCGTGCACCGGGTTCCCGGCGATGACCGGCACCTCGCTGGCGCCGTAGGCGGGCAGCCACCGCACACCCGTCCGTTCCGTCACGATCGTCGCCACGTGCTCGCTGACGGGGGTCGCCCCCCACATGATGTAGCGCAGCGACGACAGGTCGTAGCGCTCGAGGTCGGGGTGGTTGGCCATGGCCAGCGCGATCGGCGCCACGGCCATCTCGAGGGTCATCCGCTCGGACTCGATGCGCGCCAGCACCTCGTCGAGGTCGAAGCGCCGGTGCAGGCGCACGGTGGCTCCGGCCGACGCCGCGGTCAACAGGTTCAGCAGGCCGAGGATGTGGGAGGGCGGCGTGGCGACCTGGAACCGGTCGTCGGGGCCGAGTCCGAGGGTGGCCACCCAGTGGGCGGTGGCGCAGCCCATCGACCGGTGGGTGTGCCGGACGGCCTTGGGCAGGCCGGTGGTGCCGGAGCTGAACACCAGCACGGCCTCGTCGCGCTCGGAGGTCCCGGGGTCGGACGCCGGGGCCGAGGCGACGGGGGGCGCCGGGGCGTCGAGGTCCGTCACCCCGTGGGGACCGAGCAGGCCGGCCAGCAGCTCCACGGCGGGCCCGTCGGCCACGGCGTGGACGGGCTCGGTCAACTCGAGGGCATGGCGGACCTCGACCTCCTTCCAGGCCGGGCTGAGGAGGACGGCCGCTGCGCCGATCCGGCTGATCCCGTTGATCGCCACCACGAACTCGGGCCGGTTGGACGTCATCAGGGCGACCCGGTCACCGGGACGGACGCCGCGCGCCGACAGCCCCCGGCCGAACGTGACACTGGCCCCGTCCAACTCCCCGAAGGTCCAGCGTCGGTCGTCCGCCAGCACGGCGTCGCGCCCGCCGAACCGCTCGGCGGCCCGGCGCAGGGCGTCGTGCATCAGGGCGGGCATCGCGAAGATTCTTCTCGCTGAGGAGATCGACGTCAACACCAGCTGAATGTATCGTTCTCCCCCATGACCCCGGAGCCGTCCCGCCCCCCCACCACGGTCCCCACCGACCCCGAGGTCCGCCAGGAGATCATCACGACGGTCCGCCGGTTCGTGGCCCGTGAGGTGATCCCGGTGGCGTCCGCCCTCGAGCACGAGGACACGTTTCCGGCCGACATCGTCGCCCAGATGCGCGGGCTCGGACTCTTCGGGGTGACCATTCCCGAGGCGTACGGCGGGCTGGGACTCGACCTCCTCACCTACATCGGCATCATCGAGGAGTTGGCCTACGGGTGGATGAGCCTGACCGGGGTGATCAACACCCACACCATGGCGGCGACGCTGATCATGGCCCACGGTGACGAGGCGCAGAAGGAGCGCTGGCTGCCCGTCATGGCGGCCGGCGACCGCCGCGGCGCCCTGTCGCTGTCGGAGCCCGACGCCGGCAGCGACACCCGCAACATCGCCTGCAGGGCGGTGCGCGACGGCGACGAGTACGTGGTCAACGGCACCAAGGCCTGGGTGACCAACGGCGAGCGGGCGGGCATCGTCGCCCTGGCCGCCCGTACCGAGGAGGGCATCTCGGCCTTCGTCGTGGAGAAGGAGCCCGGACCGCGCTCGGGCGGCATCTCGGTCAGCCGCCACGTGGGCAAGCTCGGCTACCGGGGCGTCGAGACCGTGGAGATGTCCTACGTCGACCACCGGGTGCCGGCCGCCAACCTCATCGGCGAGGCCGGCCGCGGCCTGCCGCAGATCCTCGGCGTGCTCGAGGTGGGCCGGATCAACATCGCCGCCCGCGCCGTCGGGGTGGCACGGGCCGCCTTCGACGCCGCCCTCGCCTACGCCCGCCAGCGTGAGACCTTCGGCAAGCCCATCGCCGAGCACCAGGCCATCCAGCTCAAGCTGGCCGACATGGCCACCCGCCTGGAGGCGTCGCGCCTGCTCACCCGGAACGCCGCCGAGCGCAAGGCGGCCGGGCTGCGCTGCGACGTCGAGGCCGGCATGGCCAAGCTGTTCGCCAGCGAGACCGCGCTCGAGCTCGCCACCGAGTCCATGCGCATCCACGGCGGCATGGGCTACACCGTCGACCTGCCCGTCGAGCGCTACTACCGGGACGCGCCGCTGATGGTGATCGGCGAGGGCACCAACGAGATCCAGCGCCTCGTCATCGCCCGGGGGCTCCTGGCCCGGGCCGCCGACACCGACTGACGGCCCGGGATGTGACGGGGACCGTCAGGGTCGGGGCCGCCGCCGGGCGGCCAGCTCGGCGAGCACCTCGTCGGTGTCCTCCCCCAGGGCGGGCACGCCGGTGTCGTCCCGCCGGGTCACGCCGGAGAAGGTCACCGGTCCGTTGACCGACCGGATGGCCCCGTCCTCCACCTCGACGAAGCCGTCGTTCGCCAGCAGCTGGGGGTCCTCCACGACCTCGGCGGGCGTCTGGGCGAGGGCCCACCACACGCCCTCGGCGTCGAAGCGGTCGGCCCACTCGGCCAGGGGTCGCTCGGCGATGATCCCGTCGAGGAGCGCGATGAACTCGGTGCGGTGGCGGCGGATGGCCGAGGCACTGCAGAAGCGCTCGTCGTCGAGCAGCTCGGGACGACCGAGCGCCCGGGCCACGGCCCCGATGTGCCGGTCGGCCTCCAGCCCCGTGAAGAAGAACCACCGTCCGTCGGCCGCCCGGTAGGGGTTCATCAGGGGCGACTGGTTGTGGTGCCGCGACTCGGCCGGCGACACCTTGCCGAGCAGCATCTGGAGTCCGAGGTCCCACCCGAGCACGTACGCCCCCGTCCGCAGCAACGACACCTCGACCACCCGGCCGCTCCCGGTCTGGCGTTGCTCGAGCACGGCGGCGAGGATCCCCGACAGGGCGGCGAGCCCGGTGATGTGGTCGCCGATGCCGCCGCGGGCGTTCAAGGGGTTGCCGTCCTCGTCCGCCATCTGGCGCGACAGGCCCGACCGCGCCCAGAAGGCGCCGATGTCGTACGTCGGTCGGTTGCGGTCGTCGCCGCGGAGTCCGTAGCCGCTGATGCTGCAGTAGACGAGGTGGGGGTGACGGGCCACGGTGGCCTCGGCCTCGAGTTCCAGCTTGTCCAGGGCGTCGGGACGCAGGTTGGAGACGAACACATCGGCCGTGGCGAGGAGCTCCTCGAGGTGGGCGCGGCCCTCCGGGTCGCGCAGGTCGAGGACGACGCTGCGCTTGCCCCGGTTGTCGAGGGCGAAGGCCGGGTTCGGCAGGTCGCCGGCGATACCGAGGGAGCCGAAGACGTTGCGCATGGGGTCCCCCGTCGGGGACTCCACCTTGATGACCTCGGCCCCCCAGTCGGCCAGCAGCGCGGCCGCCGACGGCGCCGCCACCCAGACCCCGAGTTCGACGACCCGAAGGCCCGACAACGCGGCGAGCCCGGGGACCCCGTCGCCGGTCACGCCGGCGACCCGGTGCCACCGACGTGGTGGCGGAGCTCGTCCTTGACGACCTTGCCCGTGGCGTTGCGCGGGAGCTCGTCGACGACCACCACCGTCCGGGGCACCTTGTAGTTGGCCATCTGGTCGCGGCTCCAGGCGATGACGTCGTCGCCGTCCACCACCGCACCCGCGGCCGGCACGACGAACGCGGCCCCCACCTCACCCAACCGCGGGTCGGGCACCCCCACGACCGCGACCTCGCGGATGTCGGGATGGCGGAGGAGGGCGTTCTCGATCTCCGCAGGGTAGGCGTTGAACCCGCCGACGATGAACATGTCCTTGGAGCGGCCGACGATGCGGAGGCAGCCCGCCCCGTCGACCTGCCCGAGGTCGCCCGTGCGCAGCCACCCCTCCGAGTCGCGGGCCTTCGCCGTGGCGTCGGGATCGTCGAGGTAGTGCGACATGATGCTGGCCCCGCGCAGCAGGATCTCGCCCGACTCCCCCGGCGCCACGTCCCGGCCGGAGGCGTCGACGATGCGCAGCTCGAAGCCCGGACGCGGGCGGCCGACCGTCGTGGCGATGGTCTCGACGTCGTCACCGGGGGACGTGGCGGCGGCCGTACCGCCCTCGGTCAGTCCGTAGCCGGTGATGACCACGGAGAAGGGGAGCTCGGCGTCGACACGGCGGATCAGCTCGACCGGGATGTCGGCGGCTCCGGTCACGGCGACCCGCAGCGTGGACAGGTCGTGGCGGCCACGGTCGGGGTGGTCGAGCAGGCTCTGGTAGATCGTCGGGGCCCCGGGCAGCACCGTGACCCGTTCCGCCGCCACCGTCGCCAGGACGTGGTCGACGTCGAAGACCGGCTCGGGCAGCATCGTGGCGCCGGCCGTCACCGCCGCCAGGATGCCGGCCTTCAGGCCGAACATGTGGAAGTAGGGATTGACCATCAGATAGCGGTCGTCGGCCACGAGGCCGGTCATGGCCACCCAGTCGGCGGCCACCTGGGTGGTGCCGCCATGGGTCTGGACGACACCCTTGGGCACTCCCGTGGTCCCCGACGTGAACAGGATGTCGCACGGGTCGTCCGCGGTGACGGCGGATGCCCGGCGTCCGACGTCGGCGAGGCCGTCCGTCGTGGCCCGGGCGACGAACGCGTCCCACGCCAGTGTCCCCTCGGGCGCCGGCCCCCGGGCCACCACGATGGTCTCCAGGTCCGGGAGCACGCTCCCCGTGGCCGCCAGCATGGCGACGTAGTCGGTCCCGAGGAAGTCGGTGACCGTCACCAGGACCCGGGCCCGGCTGCGGACCAGGATGTCGACCGCCTCGGACCCCTTGAACCGGGTGTTCACGGGGACGAGCACCGCACCGGCACACGACAGCCCCAGGAAGGCCACGATCCACTCGGTGCAGTTGAAGGCCCACACGGCGACCCGGTCACCGGGTTCCACGCCCGCGGCGACGAGAGCCGCCCCGAAGCCCCGGGCGCGCGCCACCAGGTCGTCGTAGGTCAGCCGCAGTCCGTCGTCCACCACGGCGGGGCGGCCGCCGAAACGCTCGGCGGCGGAGGCGACGATCGCCGGGACGGTGGCCGGGCGGAGGCGGACGTCCGTGGTCACCGGCCGCGTCCCGGAGGGGACGCGCCGGTCGGACGCTCCTCTCGAAGATCGGGCGTCGGCGTCGGCAAAGGTCCCCCTGGGGGTACGAGAACGGGCTTGGTTCGAAGGGAGAGTACAGTTCCAGACGGGCCTCCGCCACCGGCCGTCCACCCCGTCCAGGGTCGCGGGCGAGGAGACTGGCGACCACCTCCGGCGTGTGAGAACCTTCTTCTTGGCCACGAGCAACGCCTGTCACACCCGGCGGGCGACGGGTCACCAGCCAGGGGGTGACGTGGCAGCACGTCCTTCGACGTCCCTCCGGTGGCTCGCGGGTCCGACGGTGCGTCCCGCCGGGTTCGGCCGCCAGGCACCAGTACCGTCCCGACGTCGACCAAGGGGGAGACCAGTGACCACGACCGACTCCGACATCTACTACGACCCGTACGACTTCGAGATCGACACGGACCCGTATCCCATCTGGCGCCGCCTCCGCGAGGAGCGTCCGCTCTACTACAACGACCGCTACGACTTCTACGCGTTGAGCCGCTTCGACGACGTCGAACGCGGGCTCATCGAGTGGAAGACGTACAGCTCGGCCAAGGGGACGCTCCTCGAGATCATCAAGAGCGGCATGGAGATCCCGCCCGGGTCGATCATCTTCGAGGACCCTCCGGGCCACAACATGCACCGGAGCCTCCTCTCCCGGGTGTTCACCCCCCGCAAGATGAACGCCATCGAGCCCAAGATCCGCGAGTTCTGCGCCCGGTCGCTCGACCCGGTGATGGATGCGGGCGGCTTCGACTTCATCGCCGACCTGGGCGCCCAGATGCCCATGCGCGTGATCGGCATGCTGCTCGGGATCCCCGAACAGGACCAGCAGGCCCTGAAGGACGTGATCGACGACGGACTCCGCCTGGCCGAGGGCACGATGCCCGACACCGCCGCCTATCAGATGTCCGGACAGACCAGTAACTTCGACGAGTACATCGACTGGCGGGCCGATCACCCGTCGGACGACCTCATGACCGAACTGCTCCAGGCCGAGTTCGAGGACGAGACGGGCACCACCCGCCGGCTGACCCGGGCCGAGACGCTGAACGTGGTGAACCTGCTGGCGGCGGCCGGCAACGAGACGACGACGCGGCTCATCGGTTGGACCGGCAAGGTGCTCGGCGAGCACCCCGACGAGCGCCGCAAGCTGGTGGAGGACCGCAGCCTGGTGCCCAACGCCATCGAGGAGCTGCTGCGGTACGAGCCCCCCTCGCCCACCCAGGCCCGCTACGTGACCCACGACGTCGAGCACTACGGGCAGGTCGTCCCCGAGGGCAGCGTGGTGCTGCTGCTCAACGGCTCCGGCAACCGCGACGAGGCCAAGTTCGCCGACGGCGACCGCTTCGACGTCACCCGCAAGATCGACCACCACCTGGCCTTCGGCTACGGGCTCCACTTCTGCCTCGGCGCGGCCCTGGCCCGGCTCGAGGGCCGGGTGGCCCTCGACGAGGTCCTGCAGCGCTTTCCGGACTGGCAGGTGGACTGGGACAACGCCGAACAGGCGCGCACCTCGACGGTGCGGGGCTGGGAGCGCCTCCCGGTGGTGTTCCCCTGAGTGCCGCGGACGCACCGGAGCGAGGAGGGGACGTCCGCGTCCCACCGTCGAAGGAAAGGGTCGGGAGCATGAAGGTCGTCGTCGTCGGGGCGTCGAGCGGCCTGGGCCGCTGCATCGCCGTGGGGCTGGGCCGACGCGGTGAGTCGGTGGCGTTGATGGCCCGCCGCCGGAGCCGTCTGGAGGACGCCGCCGCCGAGGCGGGGGCCGGAGCGATCGCCGTGGAGTGCGACGTGACCGACGAGTCGTCGTGCGCCCGGGCGGTGGAGGAGGCGGCCCAGGGACTCGGCGGGATCGATGCGCTGGTGTACGCCACCGGTATCGGCCACCTGGTGCGGATCGCCGACACCGACGCCGCCACGTGGCGGAGTGTCTTCGACACCAACGTGATCGGTGCATCGCTCGTGACCGCGGCGGCGCTCCCCTACCTGGAGGCGTCGGAGGGCACCGCGGTCTACCTGTCGTCGGTCAGCGCCTCACACACCCCTCCGTGGCCCGGCCTCGGCGCCTACGCCGTGAGCAAGGCGGCCCTCGAGAAACTGGTCGAGGCGTGGCGGGCCGAGCACCCGCGGATCGGGTTCACCCGGGTGACGGTCGGCGACTGCGCCGGTGGCGAGGGCGATGCCATGACCGGGTTCAACGCCGACTGGGACATGGACCTCGTGACCGAGATGGCCCCCATCTGGCTCGCCCGCGAGTACATCGCCGGCGCGCTGCTCGAGGTGGACGAACTCGTGGCGGTGGTCGAGAACATCCTGCGCCTCGGGTCCTCCGCCAGCGTCCCCACGGTCGCCGTCGTGCCCCGGCGCCCGGCGTGAACCGGGTCGGGGTCGTCACCGGGGGCGCCCGCGGCATCGGGGCCGCCTGCGCGGCCCGCCTGACCGGGACCGTCGACGTGCTGGTACTGGTCGACCTCGACCCGGCCGCCACGGCGGAGGCCGCGCAGCGGCTCACCACCCCGGCGACCCGGTGCGAGCCCGTGGTCGCCGACATCAGCGACCCGGCCGCCGTCGCCCGGATCGCCGAGGTGGCGGGCGCGGGGGGCACGCTGCACCGGATGGTCCATGCGGCCGGGGTCTCCCCCACCATGGGGACGTGGGACCGGATGCTCACCGTCGACCTGGTCGGCACGGCACTGCTCGTGGAGGCCGCCCGCCCCCTGGTGGCGGAGGGATCGGCGATCGTGTGCATCGCGTCCATGGCTGCCCAGCTCATCGCCACCCAGGCCGATCCGGCCATCGACCGGGTCCTCGACGACCCGCTGTCCCCCGATCTCCTCGACGCCTACCACGGTGTCCTGGGTCTGGCCGCGGACGACCCCGGCACGGCGTACTCGTGGGCCAAGCGGGGCGTGCGGCGCCTCGTCGAGCGCGAGGCCGCCTCGTTCGGCGCGGTGGGTACGAGGATCTGCTCGGTGTCGCCGGGCACCATCGACACGCCCATGGGTGTCCAGGAGTTCGAGCGTCAGCCCGGCATGCGCGCCCTCGAGTCGCTGGCGCCGCTCGGGCGGTCGGGCCACGCCGACGAGATCGCCGCCGTGGTGGAGTTCCTCCTGTCCGACGGAGCCAGTTTCCTGACGGGCACCGACGTCCTGGTCGACGGTGGGGTCTGCGCGGCGATCAGCCACATGGGCTGAGCCCGGGTCCGCCCTACGCGGGAGCGGCCACGTCGACGACGAGGGCGGTGGACATCCCGCCACCGGCACACATGGCGGCCACTCCCGTGCCCCCACCCCGCCGGCGGAGCTCGTGGACCAGGGAGATCACCATGCGGGCCCCCGTGGCGGCGATCGGGTGACCGAGGCTGCAACCGCTCCCGAGCACGTTCACGAGCGAGTCGTCGATGCCGAGGATCCGGGTGGTGGCCACGCACATGGAGGCGAACGCCTCGTTGATCTCCCAGAGGTCTACGTCGGCGATGCCGATACCGGCGCGGGCCAGCGCCTTCGGGATGGCGACCGTCGGGGCGAGGCCCGTGTCGGTGGGCGGGACGCCGACCGACGCCCAGGCCCGGATGCTGGCGAGCGCCTCGAGGCCGAGGTCGTCGGCCAGGGACCGGTCCGCGAGGACCACGGCGGCCGCCGCGTCGTTGATGCCGCCGGCGTTGCCCGCGGTGATGCTGAAGCCCTCGATCTCGGGGTGCAGGGGCTTGAGGGAGGCCAGCTTCTCCATCGACGAGTCGCGCCGCGGGTGCTCGTCGACCTCGAAGACCCGCTTCTCCCCCGTCCGGGTCACCACGTCCACCGGAAAGATCTCGTCGGTGAACTTGCCGGCGTCGATGGCGGCGACGGCCCGCTGGTGCGACCGCAGCGCCCAGGCGTCCATCTCCTCGCGGGTGACGTCGGCGGCGAGGGCGGCGTTCCAGGCCACGGTGATCGACATGTCCCGGTTGGGCGCCTCGGGGGTGTCGCGGTGGCTCGGGGCGTTCCACTCCTCCCAGTCGTCGGCGCCGAGCACGCGTCGCATGGTCCGGGGCGACGTCGAGCTCGAGTGGGCCCCACCGGCCACGACCACCCGGTCCATGCCCGAGCGGATGGAGGCCGCACCACCCTGGATGGCGCTGAGGCCGGAGGCGCAGTGCCGGTTGTGGGCCACACCGGGGGCGTGGACCAGTCCGGCCTCGATGGCGGCGTACCGGGCGATGTCACCCCCGCCGTAGAGGATCTCGCCGAGCTGGACGTCGTCCACCAGCTCGGGGTCGACACCGGCGCGACGGACGGCCTCGGCGACGGCCAGGGTGCCCAGTTCGTAGGCGTCGACATCGAGCAGCGAGCCCTTGAACGAGGTACCGATGGCGGTCCTCGCCGTCGAGACGATCACGGCATCAGGCATCGATTCCCCCATTCCTCCGCCGGCCCGGGCCGGATCGGATCGAGTTCGCGTGGTACACGGTCGTGCGAGGCTCCGAGACTACCGGGCGCCCCGCGTCAGTTGATGTTGAAACGGAGTGCCCCGTCGAGGCGGATGTTCTCCCCGTTGAGGTACGGGTTGAGCACGATGGATTCGGCCAGGAGGGCGAACTCCTCGGGATGACCCATGCGCTTGGGGAACACGATGTTGGCCGCCGGGTCCTTCTTCAGGTGCGGCAGCGCGTTCAGCATGATCGGGGTCCCCATGGTGCCCGGGGCGATGGCGCACACCCGGATGCCCATGGGGGCCAGGTCACGGGCCATGGGGAGCGTCATCCCGAGGATGGCCGCCTTGGCCGCGCCGTACGCCACCTGGCCGCTCTGTCCCTCGTAGCCGGCGATGGAGGCCGTGTTCACGATGACCCCGCGCTGGCCGTCCTCGTCGGGCTCGTTGGCCCCCATGGCCGCGGCCACCCAGCGGCTCATGTTGAACGTGCCCGTGGCGTTCATCTCGAGGGTCTGGACGAACGAGTCGACCGGGTGCGGCGAGCCGTCGCGGCCCACGAGCCGGCCGCCGCCGACACCACCGCCGGCCACGTTGACCAGGGCCGCGATCGGGCCGAGGGCGGTGGCGGCCGCGATGGCCGAGGCCACATCGGCATCGCTGGTGGTGGTCCCCCCGACCCCGACCACGCGGTCGCCGAGCTCGGTGGCCAGGGCGTCCGCCCGCTCGGCGTCGAGGTCGAAGACGACGACTCCGAGGCCCAGCGCGACGAATCGGCGTACGGTGGCCGAGCCGAGGCCCCCCGCACCGCCGGTGACGACGGCCGAACGTCCTTCGAGGTTCATCGCCCGACCCCCGTACCGGAATGCTCTTCTCCTCCACGAAGGACGCGCTTCGCCCGGTGGCACGCGCTCGTGGGACGCCGGACGGTCCGCACCGAACGACGGGCGGACGGACACAGGTGTGCCGAGGGCAGGTTGCAGGTCATGTGCGGAACGGTATTCTTTCGAACCACCAACGTCAATTGCAGCGGATGGCCCCCGGGGCCGCCGGGGGGAGTGCCATGAGTGACCGGGTCACCATCGATGCCGAATCGAACATGCTCGTCGACGGGAAGCTCGTCGAGTCCTCGACGGGCAGGACGTTCGACAATGTGAACCCCGCCACCGAGGAGGTGATCGGCCAGGTCACCGACGCCTCCGCCGAGGACATGCGGCGGGCCATCGGTGCGGCCCGACGGGCCTTCGACGACACGGACTGGTCGACGAACCGGGAGTTCCGCAAACACTGCCTCGGCCAGCTCCAGGAGGCGCTGGAGGCCGAGAAGGAGCAGCTGCGCGAGCAGCTCGTGGCCGAGGTCGGCTGCCCCCGGATGCTCACGGCCGGACCGCAGCTCGAGGCGCCGCTGGCCGACTCGCTGCGCTACCCGATGAGCCTCATCGACGACTTCGCATGGGAGGAGCGGCTCGCCGACGCCACCGACTTCCGCGGCGGCACCAACGCCCGCCTCATCGTCAAGGAGCCGGTCGGCGTCGTCGGGGCCATCACCCCGTGGAACTTCCCCTTCGAGGTGGTCCTCGCCAAGCTGGGGCAAGCCCTCGCCACCGGCAACACGGTGGTGCTCAAGCCGGCCCCCGACACCCCGTGGAACGCCACCCTGATCGGTCGTCTGACGGCCGAGCGCACCGACATCCCGGCCGGCGTCCTCAACGTCGTGACCTCGTCGGACCACCTGGTCGGCGAGGAGCTCACGCTGTCACCGGAGGTCGACCTCATCTCCTTCACCGGGTCGACCGCCGTCGGCAAGCGGATCATGGAGAAGGGCGCCGCCACCATGAAGCGCCTGTTCCTGGAGCTCGGCGGCAAGTCGGCCACCATCGTCCTCGACGACGCCGACTTCGCGTCGGCCCTCCTGGTCGGGCTCGCGGTGTGCTCCCACGCCGGCCAGGGCTGCGCCATCCCCACCCGGATGCTGCTCCCCCGCTCGCGCTATGACGAGGGGGTCGAGATGCTGAAGAACTACATGGGCATGGCCCCGTGGGGCGATCCCCAGCGCGAGGACGTCATCATGGGCCCGCTCATCAGCGCCAAGCAGCGTGACCGGGTCATGGGCTACATCGACAAGGGGGTCGCCGAGGGGGCGACCCTGACCGTCGGCGGCAAGCGGCCCGAGGAGTACCCCAAGGGCTACTACGTCGAGCCGACGCTCTTCACGGACGTGGACAACTCGATGACGATCGCCCAGGAGGAGATCTTCGGGCCCGTCCTGGTGGTGATCCCCTTCGACGACGACGATGACGCCGTCCGGCTGGCCAACGACAGCCGGTACGGCCTGAGTGGTGGCGTCGTGTCCGCCTCCTTCGACCGGGCCATGGCCGTCGCCCGCCGGGTGCGCAGCGGCACCATGAGCGTCAACGGCGGCCTCTGGTACGGGGCCGACGTGCCGTTCGGCGGCTTCAAGGACAGCGGCGTCGGACGCCAGAACGGGATCGCCGGCTTCGACCAGTACCTGGAGATCAAGTCGCTGGCGTGGCCGAGTGCCTGACCCCGTGACCATGACCGCGTCGTACGGATCCGCCGCACCCGGCGCCCCGGATCGGAGCCTCCCGTGCAGTTGAGCCTCTCGTCGGACCAGGAGTTCTTCCGCGACACGACGGCGAAGTTCCTGACCGAGCACGCCACACCCACCGACATCCGCCGCCTGCGCGACGAGCCGGCGGGCTTCGACCGGCCCTACTGGCTCCAGGGCGCGGAGCTCGGGTGGACCTCGCTGCTGGTGGCCGAGGAGCACGGGGGCGGATCGATCAGCGGCGACGGCCTCGCCGACCTCACCCTGGTGGCCGACGAGTTCGGCCGCCACGCCGCCCCGGGGCCCCTGGTGCCCACCAGCATCGTCGCCGGCGCCCTCGGCGCCCTGGCACCCGACCGCTACGCCGATCTGCTCGCCGGCCTGTTGGCCGGGACGTCGATCGCCTCGTGGGGACATCTGGAGCCACGCCCGAACGACGGGCTCGACGACCTCGTTCTCGAGATCGCGACCGATGGGACCGACCTCGTGCTGCGCGGTACCAAGCGACCGGTCGAGTCGGCGGCGCAGGCCAGCCACCTGCTGGTGTCCGGCCGGACGGGGTCCGGGATCACCCAGGTCGTCGTCCCGACCGACACGCCCGGCGTGACGGTCCGGCCCATGCACACCATCGATCTCACCCGGCGGTTCTCCGAGGTCGTCCTCGACGACGTCCGGGTGCCGGCCGCGGCCGCCCTCGGCGAGATCGGCGGTGCCGGGCCGAGGGTCGCCCACCAGCTCCTCCAGGCGGTGGTGCTGGCCAACGCCGAGACGGTCGGCGCCATGCAGTTCGCACTCGACATGACCCTCGAGTGGGCGTTCGACCGCTACTCCTTCGGCCGGCCCCTCGCCTCCTACCAGGAGCTGAAGCACCGTTTCGCCGACATGAAGACCTGGCTCGAGGCCGGCCACGCCCTCAGCGACGCCGCAGCTGCGGCCGTTAGTGCGGGGGACCCCGAGGCCACCGAACTGGCCAGCGCGGCCAAGGCCTTCCTCGGGCAGTACGGCACCGAGCTGCTGCAGGACTGCGTGCAGATGCACGGAGGCATCGGCCTCACCTTCGAGCACGACATCCACTTCTTCCTGCGACGCGTGGCCCTCGACCGGACGCTCCACGGCACCCCGGCCCAGCACCGGGCCCGCCTCGCGTCGATCGCCACCGCCACCGCCACCGCCACGGAGGATCCGTCATGAGTGACCAGGCCGGCCACGCCGGCGCCAATGAGGACGCCGCCATGGAGGACGTCGAGAGCTTCCGGGCCCGGGCCCGGGCCTGGATCGGGGAGAACCTGGCCACGGCGGCGGCGGGCTCCTCGGCGGGTGTGCTCCGCAACAACAGCACCGACGAGGAGGAGCTGGCCCAGGTCGCCCACGAACGCGCCCTGCAGCGGCGGCTGTTCGACGGTGGCTTCGCCGGGATCTGCTTCCCCAGGGCCTACGGCGGACAGGGCCTGAGCCCGGCCCACCAGCAGGCCTTCAACGAGGAGCTCACCGGCCACGAGTTCCCGGTGCGCATCCAGGCCCCCACCTTCTCGCCGTGCGCGGCGGTCATCCTCGACTTCGGGACCGAGGAGCAGAAGCGGGCGCACCTGCCGGCCATCCTCCGCGGCGACGAGCTGTGGATGCAGTTCCTGTCCGAGCCCGGGGGCGGCTCCGACGTGGCCGGCGCCCAGACGTCGGCCGTGCGCGACGGCGACGAGTGGGTGCTGAACGGCTCGAAGGTGTGGACCACGGGCGCCTGGTGGTCGGACTGGGGTCTGTGCCTCGCCCGCACCAACTGGGACGTCCCGAAGCACCGCGGACTCTCGGTCTTCATGCTCCCGATCCACCAGCCCGGCGTGGAGGTGCACCGCATCGAGATGCTGAACGGGACCAAGGAGTTCTGCCAGGAGTTCATGACCGACGTGCGGGTCCCCGACACGGACCGCATCGGCGCGGTCGACGACGGCTGGACCGTGGGGATCCGCTGGATGTTCCACGAGCGGATGCTGCACAACTCCCCCTACGTGACCATCCCGGCGGGCGACGCCCACGCCGGCATCGGCGCCTCGTCCGTGCTCCGGGTGGCGCGTCAGAGCGGCCGGCTCGAGGATCCCTGGGTCCGGGACCTCGTGGGCGAGGCCCGGATGCTCCACCGGGCCACCGAGGCGCTCCAGCAGCGACTCGGCGACGGGATGCGGTCGGGCGCCATGTCCGACCAGTCGGCCGCCATCGGCCGCCTCTTCTCGGGCGTCGTGTCGACCCGGACGAACACCATCGCCTTCGAGATCGCCGGCGGCGACGGCGGCACGTGGACCGCGGACGACGGCGCCATCGCCGACTGCGGGTCGGACTTCCTGATGCGCCAGGTCTCCACCATCGGCGGCGGGACCACCGAGATGGCCCGCAACGTCATCAGCGAGCGGGTGCTCGGCATGCCGCGGGAGCGCACCCTCGACCGGGACGTCCCCTTCCGGGACGTGCCCCGTGGCGGCCAGTCGTGACGGTCGCCGGGCGACCCGCCCGCACCGGTCCGGGCGCTACTACCATGCGTCGCGCATCCGGCGACGACGCCACCCACCACCGGGCGGCCCGCCACCGCCCGGGCCACACCGAAGGGACGGGGGTCCACCGATGAGCCAGGTCATGCAAGGGGTCCGCATCCTCGAGGTGGCGGAGCACACGTTCGTCCCGGCGGCGTCCGCCCTGCTGTCCGACTGGGGCGCCGAGGTCATCAAGATCGAGCACGTCGAGCGCGGCGACGCCATGCGCGGACTGGCCTCGACCGGGCTCAACATCGTACCCAACGACGTCCACGTGCTGCTCGAGCACTCCAACCGCGGCAAGAAGAGCCTGGCCCTCGACCTGACGTCCGAGGACGGCCTGGCCGTCCTCCACAAGCTCATCGCCACCTCCGACGTCTTCCTCACCAACAAACTCCCCGGGGTGCGCACCAAACTCCACATCGACCTCGACGAGGTCCGGGCCCACAACCCGGCCATCATCTACGTGCGGGGCACCGGACAGGGCGAGCGCGGCCCCGACGCCGACAAGGGCTCGTACGACTCCCTGGCGTTCTGGGCCCGCTCCGGGGTGGCCGCCGGGGCCCAGCGGCCCGAGTACGACCTCGTCCCGCCACCGCCCGCGCCGGGGTTCGGCGACTCCATCGGGGCGATGACCATCGCCGGCGGCATCATGGGCGCCCTGTTCCACCGCGAGCGCACCGGTGAGGCGACCACCGTGGACGTCTCGCTGCTGGGGGTGGGCATGTGGGCCATGGGGCAGGCCCTGGCCCTGTCGCTCGTGCTCGACCGGCCCTGGGCCCCCCCGCCGGCCGACGCCATGGGGTCGAACCCGCTGTCCCGGACGTACACGACGTCGGACGGGAGGACCCTCTGGTTCACCTGCCTGCAGGGGGCCAAGTACTGGCCGCTGCTCTGCGAGTCGGTCGGTCGTCCCGACCTGGCCGTCGACCCCCGCTTCACCGACCACGAGTCCCTGATGGCCAACAACCGGGAGGCCGTGGCCGAGCTCGACAAGATCTTCGCCGGGGCCACCCTGGCCGAGTGGCGCGAGCGCCTGGCCGATTTTTCGGGTCAGTGGGCCGTCCAGCAGAACACGCTCGAGGCCGCCGTGGATCCCCAGGCGGTCGCCAACGGTTACGTGCAGGACTGCGAGACCGCGTCGGGCGCCCCCTTCCGGCTGGCGGCGGCGCCCGTCCAGTTCGACGGCGTACCCCCGGCCGCCGGACGGGCCCCGACCCTCAACGAGCACGGCGACGCGATACTCGAAGAGCTCGGCTACGACTGGGACACCATCGTGGACCTGAAGGTCCGCGGCGTCGTCGCCTGACCCGCCCATCCCCATCCCAACGACAACCACTCCCGAGAGGAACCCGACATGAGCACGTTTGACGCATTCCGATTCGACGGCAAGAGGGCACTGGTGGTCGGAGGGGCCACCGGCATGGGTGCCGCCGCCGCCGAGCTGCTGCTGTCCGCGGGGGCGGACGTGGTGGTCATGGACTACGCCGACATCACCCTCGAGGGCGCTACGGGCATCCACGTCAACCTGGCCGAGAAGGACTCCATCGACGCCGCCCTGGACCAGTTGGACGGCCCGGTGGACGCCCTCCTGTCGTGCGCCGGTGTCGCCGACGGGACGCCCGGTATCGAGAAGATCAACTTCATCGGGCACCGGCACCTGATCGACCGGCTGCTGGAGACCGACCGTCTGCCCCGGGGCTCGGCGATCGGCTTCATCTCCTCGGCCGCCGGGCTCGGGTGGGAGTCCAACCTGCCCCGCATCAAGGAGTACCTGGCCACCCCCGACTTCGACAGCGCGGCGGCCTGGATCGCCGCCAACGGGGGCGCCGACTACATGTCGTCCAAGCAGGCGATCTGCGCCTACGTGGCCATCCAGGCGATGCCCCTGCTGGCGCGCGGCGTCCGCATCAACGCCATCTGCCCCGGCCCGACCGACACCCCGCTGGCCCAGGCCAACAAGGAGATGTGGCTGGCCTTCGGCGCCGACTACCGCGGCGAGGTGGGCGTCGAGCCGGCCACCCCGCTCGAGCAGGCCTACCCCCTGGTGTTCCTGTGCAGCGACGCCGCCTCGGCCATCAACGGGATCACGATGGTGACCGACTCCGGCTACATCTCCGCCGGTGTGACCGGCGCCTTCCCCCCGGCCACGGACGTCGCCGCCTTCCTGCTCGGGCGCCTCACCTGAGGTCCGCCGACGGGCCCTGCCGGACGGTCCGGTGACCGGCGGACCCGAACCGTTCCATCCCGAGCTGGCCGGAACGGCCCGCTGGCTGCCGCGCGGCCCCATCGGCCCGTGGACGCTGCGGCCCATCCGGGCGCTGAGCGGCCTCGTCTCGCTGGCCCCGGCCGAGCGGGTGACGGTGGAGCAGGTGGGGCCCTCCGCCGTGCGGGTCCACCGTCCGACCGGTGGGTCAGAGGTCCGCCCGGCCCTGCTGTGGATCCACGGGGGAGGGTTCGTCATCGGCTCGGCGGCGCAGGACGACGCCCTCTGCCGCCACTTCGCCGATGAACTCGGGATCGTGGTGGCGTCGGTCGACTACCGGCTCGCCCCCGAGGCCCGCTTCCCGCTCCCGCTCCACGACTGCCACGACGCGTTGGTGTGGTTGGCCGCCCAGGCCGACGTCGACGCGACCCGGGTGGCGGTGGGTGGGGCCAGCGCCGGCGGCGGCCTGGCGGCGGCGACGGCCCTCCTGGCCCGGGAGCGCGGCGAGGTGGCCCTCGCCTTCCAGCTCCTCACGTACCCGATGCTGGACGACCGGACCGCCTGCCGCACCGGCATCGACGAGCGGCACTTCCGGCTGTGGAACAACCGGTCCAACCGCTTCGGCTGGCAGTCCTACACGGGTCTCGCCCCGGGCACTCCCGGTGTCTCGCCCCTGGCGGCCCCCGCCCGGAGCGACGACCTGTCCGGTCTGCCGCCCGCCTGGGTCGGCGTCGGCACCCTCGACCTCTTCCACGACGAGGACCTGGCGTACGCCGGGCGGCTCAGGGACGCCGGTGTCGGGTGCGAGGTGGTCGAGGTGCCGGGAGCGTTCCACGGGTTCGACATGGTGGCCAAGGCCGCTGTCGTCCAGGGGTTCCGGGCCGCCCAGGTGGACGCGCTGGCCGACGCCCTGCACTGATCGGTGCCCCCGGGATCGCCTACCCGGGTCCCCTGCCGTCCCGCACCGCCTCCTCCACCAGTCCGATCACCCACGCCAGGGCGCCCACGGCCTCGTCGGTCCCGACCCGCCAGTCACCGACCACGCGCTCGAAGGCGTCGACACTCCACAGCACGTCGAAGAGGGAGGCGACCAGGGTCCGACGGTCCTCGGGCCACGACGGCGCGGCCCCGGCCACGGCACCCAGGAGCGCGTCCTTCTGCCGCCGGTTGGCGTCGACCAACGTGGCGTCCAACGGGGGTCGCGGCCCGATCGGGTACGACGCCACATGGCCGAGGGTCCGGGTCGCCACCGTGGCGATGTCGGCGAGCCCCATCCCCTCGAGGTCGATACCGGCCTCGGTCTCGAGCCGGTGCATGACGGCGTCGGTCAGGCCGCGCTCGTTGCCGAAGTGGCGGTAGACGGTCCGCTCGCTCACACCGGCCCGTTCGGCCACGGCCCGGACGCTGAGGCGCTTCCAGTCCCGGATCGACCCGGCGTGGAGGAGCTCGCAACCGGCGGTGACGATGCGCTCCCGGGTGACCGTCGCCTGCTCGCGGCGCCGGGTGGTGTCGTAGGGACGGGTCGACCGGACCGCGGCCGACGGGCCGGGACCCGGCAGCGTCGTCACGGCGTGGTGACCGGCAGGGTCTCCCACCCGCGCACGGTCGACGTCGGCGCCAGGTGGGCCTTGTCGGTCTCGACGTCCCAGGTGGGGAACCGCTTCAGCACCTCGTCGAGGGCGATACGCCCCTCGAGCCGGGCCAGGGCGGAGCCCAGGCAGAGGTGGATGCCGAACCCGAAGGTGAGGGGGGCGCCGTCCCGGCGGTGGATGTCGAACCGCTCGGCATCGGGAAAGCGTCGGTCGTCGTGGTTGGCGGCGGCCGGGATCATCTGGACGATGCTCCCCTCGGGCACCAGCCGCCCGTGGATCTCGACGTCCCGGGAGGTGACCCGGGCCATGTGGGGGGCCGGTGTCTCGAAGCGGAGCAGCTCCTCGATGGCGCCGGGGATGAGCGACGGGTCCTCGACCAGCTCGCGGCGTTGCCCGGGATGGTCGGCCAGCACCTTGCCGGTCCATCCGATCAGACGGGTCGTCGTCTCGTTGCCGGCGCCGGCCACGACGGCGATGTACGTGAGCAGCTCGTCGCGCGTCAGCCGGCGGACCGTACCGGTCTCGTCCTCGAATTCGGCCTGGAGCAGCTCGGTCATGATGTCGTCGGACGGGTGCTCGGCCCGCCAGTCGATGTACGCGCCGAACTGGTCGCCGTCGACGAAGTTCTCCGTGACCTCCATCGGCTGGCCGGCCTCGGTGCGGAGGTTGGCGTCGGTGCTGTCCCGCACGGCCTCCTGGTCCTGCTCGGGGATCCCGAGCAGCATGCCGATCACCCGCATGGGCATCTGCGCCCCGAGGTCGGCGATGAAGTCGAAGCCGCCGGCGCCGACGAGGGGATCGAGGGAGCGGACACAGAACTCCCGGATCTGCGGCTCGAGCTCCGCCACCCGCCGCGGCGAGAAGACGCGCGACAGCAGGCGACGGTGCATCGTGTGGACCGGCGGGTCCTCGAAGATGAGCACGCCCGGCGGCATCTCGATGTTCGCCCGGATGAGCTCGATGATGCCACCCCGTCCGGAGATGAACGTCTTGGCGTCGAGCAGGCTCTTTTCCACGTCGGTGAAGCGCGTCAGGGCGTAGAAGTCGTGGGGCTCGTTGTAGTAGAGCGGTGCCTCGTCGCGCATCCGGCGGTAGACCGGGTAGGGGTCGGCGTCGATCTCGACGCTGTAGGGGTCGTAGTAGAGATCACCCACGCCCTGGACCGTCATGTCGCACCTCCGGGAAGATTCATGTCTTACTCTGACATGAAGTAACCCCCGGATCAATCGGTGGGGACCGGACGCTCAGCCGAACCGGTCGGCCAGCTCCTCGCGCAGCACCCTGCGCAGCAGTTTGCCGGTCTCGTTGAACGGCAGGTCCTCTCGGACGTCGATCCGCTCGGGGGTCCTCGTCGACCGCAGGGCCGCCCGGACGAAGGCGCGCAGCTCGTCCTCGTCGACGTCGGCACCCGGGACCGGCACGACGGCGGCCACGACCTTCTCCCCCCAGTCGGCGTCGGGGATCCCCACGACCGCCGCGGCCTCCACCGACGGGTGCTCGAGCAGTACCAGCTCGATCTCCCCCGGCGACAGGTTCTCCCCACCCCGGACGATGACGTCGTCCAGTCGCCCGTGGACGAAGAGGAAGCCACCGCCGTCGATGTGGCCCTCGTCCCGGGTGTTGAACCAGCCGTCGTCGGGCGCGCTCCCGAGCCCTTCGTACTCGCCGGCCACCTGCTCACCCCGGACCCAGATCTCGCCCCGTGCCCCGGCACCGAGCACCGTGCCGTCCACCCCCCGCACCTCGACCTCGACGGTGGGCAGGGGACGGCCGACCGACGCCAGGCGGGCGCGGACGTCCGGCGCGTCGCTGGCATGGGCCTCACGGTGGTCGTCGGGGCCGAGCAGGGCGATGGTGCTCGCCGTCTCGGTCAGCCCGTAGGCGTTGACGAACCCGACCCCCGGAAGCAGAGCCATGGCCCGCTCGATGACGGCGAGCGGCATCGGGCCGCCACCGTAGGAGAGCGACCGCAACGTCGGGAGCCCCCCGTCGTCCTCGGCGACCACGTCGAGGATGCGGTTGAGCATGGTCGGTACCACCATGGCGTGGGTGACGCCCTCGGCCCGCACCAGGTCGACCCAGACCCGCGGCTCGAAGGTCTCGACGTGCACGACGCGCCGCCCCGAGTACGTCGACGACAGGACGGAGGAGATGCCGGCGATGTGGTACGGCGGGACGCTGACGATGGCGGCCTCGTCCTCGCCGGCCCCGGCGAACTCCACCGTGGAGATCACGTAGGCCGTCAGGTTCCGGTTGCGGAGCACGGCCGCCTTGGGGGCCCCGGTCGTCCCACTGGTGTAGAGCAGGACCGCCACGCTGTCGGGGTCGCCGGCGTAGGGGTCCGCCTCCTCCACCGACGGGTCGGACACCCGGACGAGGAACTCCTTGCGGTCGACCAGCTCGATCCCCGGGATCGGGCCCAGCCGCTCGGCCACGCCCTCGCCGATGATGACGGTCGCCGGGGCCGTGCGCACCACCAGGTCGCGCAGCTGCTCGTCGCTGAGGCGGTAGTTGATCGGAACGAACGGCTTGCCGGCCAGCGCGGCGCCGAACAGGGCGATCGGGACGGCCTCGGAGTTGAGGTCGACCATGGCCACGCGCTCGCCGGACATGTCGGCGAGGAGCGTGCCGGCCCGTCGGGCCCGGGACGCCAGTTCCGCCATGGTGGTGCCGTCGGCCACCGGACCGATGGCGATGCGCTCGCCCATGCCGTCGGCGGCCATCTGCAGGAGCATCCCGACGTGCATGGCGGTGACTCAGTCCGACGAGGGCAGGGGCTTGGCGTCCTTGAGCACGAGGAGCTCGGCGCCGATCGAGAGCGACGCCGTGCCACCCTTCGAGCAGAGGAGCTCCAGTTCGTCGGCGCCGTCGACGTAGCGCTTCCCGATCTGACTGCCCTCGTCGAAGCCGGACTCGGCGGTGAGACCGGTCGGCGGCTCGTCGCCGATGGGCACCACGGGATGGCCGCCGCAACGCAGGTCGACGGCACCGGCGGGAGCCTTGATGACCACGACCTCGGTCTCCCCCACCGCCGACCGGAACCTCGCACCGGGCTTCAGTTCGACTGCCACTGACGTCCTCCCCTGTCGCACGTCCCGTCCGTCGGCACGCATCTGATGGGCAGCATCCCATGTGCCGCCGGGCGTGGCAAACCAGCCTCTCGCGAGCGGGAACGGCGTTTCCGGCGGAATCCGGGGGGCCGTCCGGTGCCCGACGGGCCCGTCCGCCGTGCCCGTCCGACGCAATTTAGTTCGACGTCGTAGTAAAGTGACGGAATGTCCCCCCGGCACCCCACCACCCCGGCCGCGGTCGCGCGCCGCTCCCGCTCGTGAGCGAGCTCCACCGCCCCTCCCATCCGGTGCGCTTCGTCACCGCGGCGAGCCTCTTCGACGGACACGACGCCGCCATCAACATCATGCGCCGCCTCCTCCAGTCCCAGGGGGCGGAGGTCGTCCACCTGGGGCACAACCGCTCGGTCGACGACGTGGTCCGGGCGGTGGTCGAGGAGGACGCCCAGGGGGTGGCGGTCAGCTCCTACCAGGGCGGCCACAACGAGTACTTCCGGTACCTGGTCGACCGGTTGCGTGCCGAGGGCCGGCCGGACGTCCTCGTCTACGGCGGTGGCGGGGGCGTCATCGTGACCTCGGAGATCGAGGAGCTCGAGGCCTACGGGGTGCGGCGCATCTTCTCGCCGGCCGACGGCCAGTCGCTCGGCCTGGAGCGGATGGTCAACCTCCTGATCGAGGAGTGCGACCGCGACCTGGCGGTGGGTGGGCCGCCGACCCTCGAGGCGCTGCAGTCGTCGGACCACCGCGCCCTCGCCCGCTGGATCACCTTCCTCGAGTCGGGCGCCGTCGACGAGGACTCGCTCGCCGGCCTGCGCCGGGCCGCGGGTCGGGCCCGCGTGCCGGTGCTCGGGGTCACCGGGACCGGTGGGTCGGGAAAGTCGTCCCTGACCGACGAGCTGGTCCGCCGGTTCCGTCTCGACCAGGAGGACAAGCTCGCCATCGCCGTGCTCGCCGTCGACCCCACCCGGCGACGGGGTGGTGGCGCCCTGCTCGGCGACCGCATCCGCATGAACGCCATCGACGCCCCCAACGTCTACTTCCGGTCGCTCGCCACCCGCCACTCGGGATCGGAACTGCCGCGCCACTTCCCCGAGGTCGTGGCCGCCTGTGCGGCCGCCGGGTTCGACCTGGTGATCGCCGAGACCCCCGGCATCGGCCAGGGCGACGCCGCTGTCACCGAGGTCGCCGACGTGTCGCTGTACGTGATGACGCCCGAGTACGGCGCCTCGTCGCAGCTCGAGAAGATCGACATGCTCGAGCTGGCGGATGTCGTGGCGATCAACAAGTTCGACCGGCGGGGAGCTGACGATGCCTACCGGCAGGTCTGCCGGCAGTGGGTCCGCGACCATCGGGACGGGGCCCCGGCGTCCGGCGACGAGCCGGTGTTCGGCACCATCGCCTCGCGGTTCAACGACGACGGGACCACCGCCCTCTTCCACCGGCTCAAGACCGACCTGGTGGCCCACGGGCTGACGGCCGCGGACGGGGTGCTGGCGTCGACCCCGGTGCGGACGTCCACCCGGACCGCGGCCGTGGTGCCCCCCGACCGGCACCGCTACCTGGCCGAGATCGCCAGCGAGGTCCGCGGGTACCACGCCACCACCGCCCGCCTGGCCGAAGGGGCCCGTCGGGACCAGCAGCTCGACGCGGTCGTGGCCCTCGGAGCCGACCACGGACTCGACGTGGGCCCACTCCGCGACCTCGCCACCGGTCTCACCACGGGTGCCGACCCCGCAGCCCGCGTCCTCCTCGACGAGTGGGACCAGCTGCGCCCGACCTACACCGACCGCGGTCCGGCCGCACCCGGACAGGAGGACCCGTCCACCGACCTCGTCCGCACCTCGCTGTCGGGCACCCGCGTCCCCCGGGTGGCCCTCCCCCGCACCACCGACCACGGTGACCTCGTGCGCTGGCTGCGCTCCGAGCACCTGCCGGGGCACTTCCCCTTCACGTCGGGGGTCTTCCTGTTCAAGCGGGCCGGCGAGGATCCCGCCCGCATGTTCGCCGGCGAGGGGGACGCCTTCCGCACCAACCGCCGCTTCCACCTCCTGGCCGAGGGTCAGCCCGCCACGCGGCTGTCCACCGCGTTCGACTCGGTGACGCTCTACGGCCGGGACCCCGACGAACGACCCGACATCCGCGGCAAGATCGGGACCTCGGGCGTCTCGGTCGCCACCCTGGACGACATGGCGGTCCTCTTCGACGGCTTCGACCTGTGCGACCCCGCCACGTCGGTGTCGATGACCATCAACGGCCCGGCGCCGACGATCCTGGCCATGTTCCTCAACGTCGCCGTCGACCAGCGGCTGGCCCGGTTCGAGGAGGAGCACGGCCGGGCGCTCACCCCCGACGAGGTGGCGGCGGTGTCGGCCGAGGTCCTCCGCACCGTGCGGGGGACGGTGCAGGCCGACATCCTGAAGGAGGACCAGGGCCAGAACACCTGCATCTTCTCCACCGAGTTCTCGCTCGGGGTGATGGCCGACATGCAGCAGTGGTTCATCGAACACGAGGTCCGCAATTTCTACTCGGTCTCGATATCGGGCTACCACATCGCCGAAGCGGGGGCGAACCCCATCACCCAGCTGGCCTTCACCCTGGCCAACGGCTTCACCTACGTCGAGTCCTACCTGGCCCGGGGCATGGACGTCGACGACTTCGCGCCGAACTTCTCCTTTTTCTTCTCCAACGGCATGGACCCCGAGTACACCGTGATCGGACGGGTGGCCCGGCGGATCTGGGCCGTCGCCATGCGCGAGCGCTACGGCGCCAACGAGCGGTCGCAGAAACTCAAGTACCACGTCCAGACCTCCGGACGGTCGCTGCACGCCCAGGAGATGGACTTCAACGACATCCGCACGACCCTCCAGGCGCTGTGTGCGATCTACGACAACGCCAACAGCCTCCACACGAACGCCTTCGACGAGGCCGTGACCACGCCGACCTCCGAGTCGGTCCGCCGGGCGCTGGCCATCCAGATGATCATCACCAAGGAGTGGGGACCGGCCCTCAACGAAAACCCGCTCCAGGGGAGCTTCATCGTCGAGGAGCTGACCGACCTGTTGGAGGAGGCCGTACTGGACGAGCTCGAGCGCATCAGCGAGCGCGGTGGCGTGCTCGGGGCCATGGAGACCGGCTACCAGCGCGGCCGCATCCAGGACGACTCGATGCTCTACGAGCACCGCAAGCACGACGGCTCCCTGCCCATCGTCGGGGTCAACACGTTCGTCGCCCCCGGTGGTGGCGTCCACCCGCCCACCCTCGAACTGGCCCGGTCGACCGAGGAGGAGAAGCAGAGGCAGTTGGACCGGCTCCGCTCGTTCCAGGAGCGCCACACCCTCGACCGGCAGTCCGCCCTGGACCGTCTGCGCCAGGTGGCGCTCGAGGGCGGCAACATCTTCGCCGAGCTCATGACCACCGTGCGGCACGCCAGCCTGGGGGAGATCACCGGCGCCCTGTTCGAGGTCGGCGGCTCCTACCGGCGCAACGTCTGAACCGCCGGGGTCAGAGACCCGACGGGGCCGGGTCCTCGAGGGCGGCGGCGATGCGCACCTCGAGGTCGTGGCGGGCCGTCACCAGCGACGGCCCGTACCAGGTGAGGTCCCGACCGGAGACGAGGACCGTGGCCCGTCCGGGAAATGCGTCCGGCCCGTCCTCCGCACCGAAGGCGTACGGCTCGTCGGGGAGAACGACCAGGTCGGGCCCGAGCGCCACCAGGTCCCCCACCGACCGCTTCGGGTACCGCTCGGGGGCGTCATCGAGCACGTTGGTCAGACCGAGGTGTCGGAGCACGTCTCCGGTGAAGGTCGTCGACCCCACCGCCATCCACGGGTCGCGCCAGACGGGAACCAGCGTGCGGGCCGGTGGCAGCACAGCCGGTCGTGACCACTCGGCCTCGGCATCGAGGAGCCACTGCGGGACACCGGCCTCCAACAGTTCGTCGAACAGGCGCCGCAACGACCCCAACGCCCCGGCCACGGTCTCGATGTCGGTCACCCAGACCGGGATGCCGGCGGACTCCAGGCGCTCCACGTCGACCCGCCGGTTCTCCTCCCGGTTGGCCACCACCAGGTCGGGGGCCAGTCGGGCGATCGCCCCGTGGTCCGGATTCTTCGTCCCGCGCACCCGGGCCGGCAGAGCGTCGCCGGTGTGGGTGCAGTACTCGGTGGCCCCCACCAGGCGGTCCGGGACCGTGACAGCCAGTGCCTCGGTCAACGAGGGCACAAGGGAGACGATGCGCGTCGGGGGCCGCTCCGGTTCGAGTCGGCGCCCCAGGTCGTCGTGGAGGATGCGCATGGCGGGCTCCTGTGGTCCGGGTGCGGCACCATCGTCTCCCGTCGCCGCCAGGTAGCCAGATCGTCCTGTCGGACCCTTCAGGCAGTGGGGACGGAGGATACGGCCCACGATGTCGACCGCCCAAGGACACACCGGATGGGTGGCACCGCGGCCACTTCGGAGTGGACCATCGGAACCTGTAGGTGCGAGATCGACCGGAGCAAGTGGGTGCCAGGAACAGCTCTACGGGCTGTTGTCCCGGAGTGGCGACCGTCCAGTCAGCCGTTCTCGGGGATGGCGTCCCACCACTGACACCACCACTGTGCACCGACCAGAATTCGGAGCTTCTGGTGCCAGCAGTACGAGATCTCGGCCGTGGGCTCAAGGTAGAACCGGCAGGTGTCGCACCGTTCGGTGTCGTTGTAGGGATGTGCTTTGAGCACGGCGTTGTCGGCCAGGTGCCGGAGCTCGATCGATAGCTTCTCGTCGATCTCCTTCGGCTCCGGCTCCGGGATGATGTAGTCGGACATGGCCCCAGCGTAGCGATCAGGATCGGTGAACGAGCGCCACGACCGAGTGTCACGACCGCAGTTGCGAAGCTGGCGTGCTGAGTGGCCCCCGATCGGCTCCTCTCCGTCACGAGGCGAGCGATGTTCGCCGGTCAGTCGATGGTCTCCGCACCGTCGAGCTCATGGTCCACCGGTCTCCCCTGGCCGACAGGCCTTCCGATCTGCGAGCGCTACCGCCGTCTCGTTTCGGTCCTACGGCTTCGGGGTGTCCCCCATCTCGATCAGTTCGTCCAAGAGAGCTTCCCAAGGCGAATGCTCCCAACCATCCTCCTCGCCGAGATTCTTGGCGACGGTCACGGCATCCTCCACCCATTGGATGTGCATGTCCTCGTCGGGATGACGGCCTGCCCCCTGATCACCCATGAGGCCGAACTCCAAGCCGAACCAGGTGTCCTTCCACTCCTGATGGATCTCCTTGATCTCGTTCCAGCGCGGGTGAGCTTGGCTCTTGTCGTCGGCCATCTTGAACGCCCAGTGGAAGCATCTGTGGGCCCGCTCCGTATCAGCCCGGGAATCCGAGCGTGAGATCGCCTCGGCAAACCGATCCACCTTCTCCGCCTCGGCTTCGGGAAAGTCCTCACGGACGTTCCGTACGAAACACTCGAGCATCGGGGACGGGCTGAGAATCGTGGCCATGGCAAACTGTAACCCCGTCACCAAGGCCCGCTCGGGCGACCTCCACGGGACGCCACTGCACGCCGGGAGGGTCACGGAACAACCCGCCCACTCGCCCGGTCCAGACTGTGGATGTGATTCACCTTCGTGCTGCCGTTCTAGAAGACGAGCGGCGTCTGGCATTCCTCGACCGCGCGACGTGGTCGGTCGCGAACTCACCGGTACCTCTTTGGGACGGGTCGACCGACTTCTTCGCCTCGGACCCGGTGGAGAACGTGATCGTTGCCGAACTCGACGGAACTCCGGTCGGCTACGTGAAGCTCCGAGCAGTACATGAATACGGAGCGGACAGAGCCGTGCTGTCCATCAGCGGGATCGCCGTCGATCCTGGACATCAACGCCAGGGGATCGGCGATCGCCTTATCGGGGAGGTCATCGAGGAAGCCGGCAGGCGTGGAGCCACGAGGTTGGTGCTGCACGTCCTGAGTACCAACTCGGCGGCCATCGATCTCTACGCATCGAATGGCTTCAGCGTCTCCACCGTGCGCTCGGATGCCTTCTTCCTCGGCGGGAGGTCGGTCGATGATCTCGTCATGGAACGATCCCTCGTGGACGACTAGCTCCGCAACCTGCCCCGGAAGGCCGGGTGACCGGCGGGACCTCCGGATACCGTTGGGAGACCGAGATCGCGCTAGACCCGAGGAGGAGTACCAGTGAGCAGAGTTCGGGTGTCGACGGACAGTGCCCCGGCGGCTCTGGGCCCCTACAGCCAGGCAATCGTTGCCGGTGGCTTCGTCTTCTGTTCGGGGACGGTCGGCATCGACCCCGAGTCGGGCCTTCTTGCCGATGGAATCACTGAACAGACGGAACAGGCACTGGTGAACTTGGCAGCCATCCTGGAAGCCGCCGGTTCTTCGATGAGCCAACTCGTCAAGACAACGATCTTCTATGCCAATGTCGACGATTTCGGGACGATCAACGAGGTCTACGCCCGCCACATGCCCGACCCTCCACCCGCTCGGTCGGCGCCGGCGAATGTCACGCTGCCGAGCGGCATCCAGATATCGATCGAAGCCATCGCCCAAGTGGAGCCGCACTAGCCCATAGCGCCAGGAGGGAGACCCCCTCGGGCGCGATCGGGCCTGTCGACGGTCGACTCCGAGCGGGGTGTGAGCCTGGTCCGGCGACGAACACCGGTGGAAGGTGGTGGAGTGGGCCTACTGCTCCCCTTCCTGGCGGGCTTGTCGGGGCAGCAGGAAGACCAGCGCGAATGCGGCCGCCAGTGGTGCCAGGCAGATCCAGGCGGTGACCCGGAGCGCTTCGGTGGCGGGGTGGCTCGTGAATACGGCAAGGAAGATCGTGCCGAGGACGGCGACGCCCAGTGAGGTCGACAGCTGCTGCGAGGCCTCCATGACGCCGGAGGCGGATCCGACTTCGTTCATGCTGACCGCGGCGATGACGAACTGGATGATCTGCCCGAGCACCGTGCCGACGCCGGCCCCCACGAACAGCAGGCCGGGTACGAGGTCCCCCGTCGAGGCGCTGTGCCGACCCGAGAGCATGAGAGCCATCACGGTGACGCCGACGGCGATCGACACGATCCCGATGTGCAGCAGATGCCGCCCGAGCTTCTTGACGAGGGCACCCGATACGAACATGCCGACGATCAGACCGACGACCAACGGGGTCAGGGTGAGTCCGGCGTGGATCGGTGACCAGCCCTCACCGAGCTGGCCGTAGAGCGAGACGCACAGCAACAGGCCACCGAAGGCACCGAAGAGGGCCACCATCACGGCAACGCCGCTGAGGTACATCCGATTGGTGAACAGCGAAGGCTCGATCAGTGCGTTGTCACCTCGACGCCGCTCGTGGCGCACGAACAAGACGAGCAGGACAGCACCACATGCGATCACGGCGAACATCCACAGGGGCCACCCTGCGGTCTGACCTTGGATGAGCGGGAAGATGATGGCAACCAGCGACAGCCCGATGAGAACGACGCCGGCACCATCGAGTGTGAGTCCGGGGTGGGTGACCCCTCGTGGCAACGACCGGAACGCGAACGGGATCGCGAGAAGGCCGATCGGCACGTTGATGAGAAAGACCAGCCGCCAACCGGAGTTCCAGAGGTTGGCGTCGATGAGGGCGCCGGCGAGAATCGGTGCGCCGAGCATGGCAAAGCCCGTCGACGGACCGAACAGGCGCGTGACCGTGCCGAGTTCCTCGTCGTCGAACATCTCTTTCAACAGGCCGAAACCCTGGGGAATCATGAGGGCACCGAAACCGCCCTGCAGCGCGCGGAATGCGATGAGCATGCCGACGCTCTGGGATGCGGCGCAGGCGGCGGAAAAGAGGGTGAACCCGACCAAGCCGAGCAGGAACATCCGACGACGGCCGAACATGTCGCCGAGCCGGGCCCCGGCGATCAACAGGACGGCGAAGGTCAGCGTGTAGGCGGCGCTGAACCACTGGATCACGCTGACCCCGCCGCCCAGGTCGTGACGTATGGAAGGGCCCGCGATGTTGACGATCGTGGCATCGAGTAGGTCCATGGTGTTGGCCGCCAGCACCACGGCGGCCACGACCCAGCGCATCCGGTGCGTCTGGGTGCTGATGGCCGACGAGTTGTCAGAAGAGATGCTCATGGCGCTTTCCGGACGTCACACCGGGGGCCGGGACTCCGACCACCGGGGGTAACGAACACCGTTCGTTACGAACACTGTACGTTGCGGCTGGTAGTATCGTCAACCGGCTCGATCAATTCCACCGTCGATGTCGAGGAAGCGATGCCCATGGCGACCAGAGGCCCCCGGTCAACACGCGATCGGCCGGCAAAGGCTCCACTGAGCCAGGAGGCGATCGTCGACGCCGCCCTCGCAATTCTTCGGTCAGAAGGACTCGGGGCGGTGTCAATGCGTCGGGTCGCCGCGGCGCTGGATACGGGAGCCGGCTCCCTCTACGTCTACGTCAACGGTCGGGACGGTCTGGTGGAAGCGCTGTTCGACCGCATGATCGCCACCATCGAGTTGGAGGCGCCCGACCCGTCCCGCTGGCGGGCTCAACTGCACTCGCTCCTGGAGCGAACTCGTGAGGTACTGGTCGCTCATCCGGGAATGGCGGCGGCGACGATGATCGACCCCCCGGGGACCCTTGCGGCGATGCGGCTGCTGGAAAATCTCTTCGGCACCCTCCTGGCCGGCGGTCTCGACCCCCAGGACGCCGCCTGGACGGCCGACATCCTCTTCGCCCAGGTCTCGTACGCAGCGATCGAGGCCGAGGTGCGGCAACGGGATGCCACCACGCTGGTCAACGATGTCCGTGCGAATTTCGCGCGACTACCGGCCGACGGGTTTCCGCTCATCTCCACCCACACTGCCGAGCTCGTTGCCGGAGACGTCGATCAGCGAAGCCGCTTCGCCATAGACGTGGTCATCGATGGCGTTCTGCACGGAGGATCCACGAACTAGGCGATCCGGAACGTCGAGGCGCGTCAGCGTCGGCGCGTACGGCGAGGCACCGGAAGATCGTCCCTCGACCCTCGATCGCCGGGTGGCGGCACACGCTCAGGCCAGGAGTCCTCGGATGAGGAGCGATACGGAGAGCAGTCTGCCGCCGGCGGAATCGACTCCGGACAAGCCGTGAGCCGTCAGGTGGCCAGAGACGCGCTGGCCATCGAGGCCGCCGTGGGAGGCGGCGACCCGGTAGTTGCCTCGATGGACCGAGGCGCGCGGCGGCCGCAGCCGTGATGGTACCGACCTCCGCCCTAGAGTGGGCCGGTGACCCATGGCGACCAACTCGACGCAGAGATTGCCGAAGCCGTTCGGGCGGTCCCCATCCCCGATCTGGATGAAACGGTTCTTCGGGAGATGCGAGGATTCTCCTTCTCGGTTCCAGAACTCTCCGACCTGGTGACCAGGGTGGAGATGGAGGTTCACGGAGATCCTCCGGTCCCCGTGAGAATCCATGCCCCGGCGGAGCGGACCGGACTTCTGCCCGGGGTCGTAGCCATACACGGCGGTGGGTACGTCATCGGCGACCGGACCATGTACGACGGGCTGTTCGACCGCTGGTGCCTCGATCCAGGAGTGGTGGGGGTGTCCGTCGGGTACCGACTCGCCCCCGAGAACCCTTATCCGGATCCGCTCGACGACTGCTATCGAGCGCTGCAATGGACGGTGGAGCACGCCGAGGAACTTGGGATCGATCCGTCTTGTATCGGGGTCTACGGAGCGAGTGCGGGAGGTGGACTCGCAGCCGGACTGGCGCTCCTGGCGCGGGATCGTGGCGAGGTCCAACTGGCGTTCCAGTTCCTCCAGTACCCCATGCTCGACGACCGCCAGACGACGCCTTCGAGCCAGCTCGAGGACCTCTACATCTGGAGCCGTAGCTCCAACGCGTTCGGTTGGAAGGCATACCTCGGAGTCCTCTACGGCCGCGACGACGTCCCGGGCTACGCCGCACCGGCCAGGGCGGAGGACCTGGAGGGGCTTCCGCCCGCCTACGTCTGCGTCGGCGCCCTCGACGGATTCCGGGACGAGGACATCGGCTACGCCCAGCGTCTGCTCCACGCTGGGGTGCCGACTGAACTGCACGTGCTTCCCGGTGCCCCCCACGGGTTCGAGATGATGGGGAACTCCGCGCTCGCCCGTCAATCGACCCTCAATGCCGACGAGTGGATCC
>Ga0181528_10000222_pt1 | contig 50265 bp, 46 predicted proteins | sample PEATcosm2014_Bin_47_FD_119742 | JGI IMG/M metagenome (GOLD analysis project Ga0181528, IMG submission 119742) | Peatland microbial communities from MTU Mesocosm Facility, Houghton, MI, USA - PEATcosm2014_Bin10_10_metaG | ecosystem: Environmental > Terrestrial > Soil > Wetlands > Peat | place...
AACCCAAACACAGCCACATCCGGCCCGCGGTTTCCTCCATGGGAGGCTTTCGGACGCCGGCCCCCGTCCAAGCCACGCCCGCGCAGCAAGGGCCGGCGTCCGAAACCCTTCACCTTTGCGGACTTTTCCAGGCCGGCGACTTTCAAGACTCGATGTTCGCAAGGGTATCGAGAGGAATTCTTTGAAAATGAGTATCCTTAGGCGATTTCGCCCAACCCAATGCTCAATTTCGTTGACGGGCGCGCCTATCGGAGCCCTTCCTTTTCGAGTGATGCGCGGTCAACTATTTTCCACCCTCGACCGTCATGCCCGTTATCCATTTTCAAATCCAAGACGTTCGTTGAGCGAACCAATTTCGGAAACTCAACAGAAAAGCCAAAGGAACCAGTATAACGGCAGACAGAAAGAATAAAAAATCGCTCACAATCAATCGCGTTGGGTTCTCTCCGATGCCGTTCGAAGGCTTATTCGCCTCATAGTACACAACTATTTTCTCACCAATATTATTTGCGCAATTACTAATTATGTCAGAAGATGGGTTAAGACGATCATCCAATTGAGGCAAACCGAACGTGAAAGATTTCCGCCACAGATATGTCTTGCCGTTTACGACATATGCGAATCCGCGCGAGCCGGTATTGCAGTTCACGCCGATTTCAAAACCATTCGCAGTCGCCTGATCTTCGCGAATGTGTAACAGTCGCTGATAATACGACGACTCCATCATTGCAAATAAAACGTAACAGGCAAGCGCTGCACTTATCGACGCCCAAGCTGTTAGAAATCCCCGCATTTTGCTGCCCTATCATTTCTTGGCATTAAAGTTTCATCAATATCGCACAGCGCGTGGGTTGGGCTTCGGCCCACCTTTACTTGCCGCAGCCACGCCGGCGCATGCCTAGTCGCTGCCCGCACCACGCTAACCAAGTGGTGGGCTGACGCCCACCCTATACAATCAAGTGGTGGGCTGACGCCCACCCTATACAATGGCGCTGAAACGTCTGCTACCCGCTCAATTCGGCCGTTGCCGCGTGCGCAGAATTCAAGATTTTTGCACCGTCGCCCGGCCCGAGGCAAATCAGCAGCTTACGTGTTGCGGAACTCAGGCGCTAAAGTCCGCAACCCACCCATCGGCGCCCTCCGCTGACGGACGCCAAGCGTCAGAGCTCTGCGCCCAATCCACCGCTGCGGGCGCCAAACCCAGCCGCCCTCACGCCGCCGCCCGCTCCCAACTCCCCCGGATCGCGCGAAGAAAACTCCCCGCGTCCACCGGCCGGGCGTAGTAATACCCCTGGCCGTATTCGCAGCCCATCGCCGCCAGCGCGTCGGCGTCTTCGGCGGTCTCGATCCCCTCCGCCACCAGCTTCTTGTCATGCGCCTTGGCCAGCGCCACGATCGCCCCGACCGTCGCCGCCGCGGTCGCCTCCCGCCGCATCGCGCGGACAAAACTCTGGTCGATCTTGATCGTGTCGATCGGCAGCCGGCCAAGATAGTGCAGCGAGGAATAGCCGGTGCCGAAATCGTCGAGCGCGATCCTCACCCCGAGCGCGCGCAGCTTCTTCAACACCTCGTCGATCGAGCAATCGCCGTCGACGAAGGCGCTCTCGGTGATCTCGATCTCCAGCCGCTCGGCCGGCAGCTTCGCCGCCAGCAACGCGACCTGGACGTCGGCGAACACGTCCGACAGCCCGAACTGCACCGGCGAGACATTCACCGCGACCACGCTGCCTTCGGGCCAAAGCGCGGCTTCCGCGCAGGCGCGGCGCAGCGCGAAACGGCCGAGCTCGACGATCAGGCCGCTCTCTTCGGCGACCGGCACGAACGCGGCCGGCGACACGCTCTCGCCCGAGGGCCGGCGCCAGCGCATCAGCGCCTCGGCGCCGATGAAGCGCTGCGAGCCGAGATCGACCTTGGCCTGATAGTGCATGGCCAGCGAGCCGTCCGCCACGGCGCGGCGCAGTTCGGCGTCGAGCGCCTGCTTGGTGCGCCGCCGCGTCTCCAACTCCGGGGAGAACACTTCGAATACGTCGCCGACCCGGCGCGCGGCGGAAGCCTGCGCCATGCTCGCATGGGTCAGCAGCGTCGCCGCGTCGCGCCCGGAAGTCTCCGACGTCGTGGCCCCGAGGCAGGCGCCGACGATCACCGGCTGGCCGTCGATCAGATAGGGCCGCACCAGCTTCTCGATCAGCGCCGCGCCGAGCGCGGGCAGCCGTTCGGCGTCGACCGCGCCGGCCTTGGCGATCGCGAAGCTGGCGCCGCCGAGCCGGGCGACGGCGGGAAAGCCCAGACTGCGCAGCCGCTCCGCCACTTCGGCGAGCAGCCGGTCGCCGACGCGATGGCCGAACACGTCATTGACGAGGTCGAACCGGCGCAGCGACAGGCAATACAGCGTCGCGCCGGAATCGTCGGCGGCGAGGTCGGCGGCAAGCGTCGCGATCAGCTCGCCGCGCGTCCAGGCGCCGGTCATCTCGTCGTGGCGGGCGAGATAGTCGAGGCGGGCGAGGTGGGCGCGCCGCTCGGTCACGTCGCGAAAGGTGAGACAGGCGACGCGGCGGTCCTGCGCCTCGGGCGCCTGGCTGACGGTGACGACGTAATCGAGATGGCGCGTCGAGCCGTCGCGCGCGCTCAAGTGCGCCTCGCCGGGGCGCGCGCCGCTGGCGGCGCCCGGGGCGAGCGCGGCGGCGACGGCCTCCGCCAAGGCGAGCGGCAGGGCGGCGAGCGCGGCGCCGTGCAGCTGCCGGCCGAGAATTTCGCGCGCCAGCCGGCTGGCGGCGAGAATGCGGCCGTCTTCGCCGATGACGACGACGCCGTCGAAATTGTCGGCGACCACCCGCTCGAGCAGCACGCGGGTCACGTCGCGCTGGCGCGCGGCCTCGACGTGCAGGCGCCGGCGCGTCGCCAAGGCGGCGACGAGGCCGGCGACGGCGTAGACGGCCAATGCGACGTCAACGCCCCCGGTCGGGGCGAGCCACACCGTCGCCCGTTGCAGCGCGACCGCGCCGGCCTCGACGCCGACCCAGGCGACCGCGAGGCTGGTCGCCGCCTCGAAGCCGTTGAGCCGCCGCTCGAGCGCGCCCGCGGCGAAAGCCAGTGCGAGGATCAGCGCGACGATCGCGGCGAGCGGGGCCGGGCGCAGCTCGCGGCCGGCGAGCAGGGTTTCGGCCGCAAGGGTGTGCAGCGCGAGGCCCGGAACCATGCCGTAGCGCGGCGTCATGAACACGTCGCGTAACTCCTCGGCGCTGGCGCCGATGATGATGTCGTGGCCGTCGACGAGAATGCGCGGAACCCGGCCATCGAGCACGTCGGCGGCCGAAATCCGCGCCACTCCGGCGAGATCGAGGCCATAGTCGATATGGAAGCTGCGGATTTCGCCGCGGTTGGCGCCGGCGAGCCAGGCGCCCGCGGTCGGCGTCTGGAAACCGCCGACGTCGAGCGCGGTGGCGTATTCGCGCACCAGCCCGTCGGGCGCGATCGGCACGTCGATGGCGACGGCCTCGGCTTGGCGCGACAGCAGCGGGATCGGCGCGTTGACGAGCGCGCGGCCGTTGGCGCCGCCGGGCTGTTCGAACGCCGCCAGCACCACATTGCCATGCGCGCGGCGGAGCGCGTCGGCGAAGGCTCGATCGTTTTCGGGCGTGGATTCGGCGCTGAAATCGACGTCGAACACGATTTTGCGCGCGCCGAGCGCGAGCAGGCGGTCGACCAGCTGGCCGTGGATGGCGCGCGGCCAGGGCCAGACCCCGACCTCGTTGAGGCTCTGCGAGTCGATCTCGACGGTCGCAATCGCGCCGCTGACCGGCGCGAGCGCGAGCGCGAAACGGCGGTCGGTCAGAAAGCGGTCGAGCGGCGCGAAGGCGCCGACGGCCAGCATCGTCGCAACGATGAGGCCGAGAATGAGATTTCGGGCGATGGCGCTCGCCAGCGGGCTGTGGCGGGGATCGTGCGGCGCCTGGCCTCGATGCGCGAAAGCGGCCATCGCTACCGGCCGTTCCCGTTCCCGTTGCCGTGTCCGTTGTGGCCGCCGTCGCCGTTGTGGCCGCCGTCGCCGCCGTTGCCGTTGTGGCCGTCGTTGCCGTTGTGGCCGTCGTTGCCGTTGTGGCCGCCGTCGCCGTTGTGGCCGCCGTTTCCGTTGTGGCCGCCGTTTCCGCCGTCGCCGTTGTGGCCGTTGTGGCCGCCGTTTCCGCCGTCGCCACTATTGCCGCTGTTGCCTTGACCGCTGCTGCTGCCGGCGGCGGCGGTTGAAGCGGCGGCGGCGCTGGGTCCCGTCGCCGCCGCCGATCCGGCCCCGGCGGAAGAGGCGCCGGACGACGACGCCGAGGACGCTGCGGCGGAAGACGCCGCCGCCGCCGAGGACGCTGCGGCGGAGGACGCCGCCGCGGCCGAAGCAGACGCCGCGGCCGAAGACGCCGCTGCCGCCGCCGCCGCAGCGGAAGACGCCGCGGCCGCGGAGGAAGCCGCCGAGGTCGACCCGTGGCCAATGGTCATGCCTTGGCTCGGCGACACGGAAGCGGTCTGTCCCTGGCTGACGTCGGCGTGAGCGGGACCCCGGTTGCTCCGCACGCCGACCCTGCCGCGGGTGACCGCAACCGTCGACTGTTTCGCGGTCGTTGCGACCCCGAACACGGTGCCCTTGACCACCGCGGCCAGAAACGGCGTCTGCACCGCGAAATGCTTGACGTTGGCGCGGTTCGCCTCGACGCCGACGGCGCCGAAATACTGCCGCACCGTGGTGAACCGCTTGCCCTTGCGGTCGACGATCTGGATTTGCGTGTTCGGCTCGACGTCGATCGTCTCGCGGTCGCGGGTGAACTGCAGCGAGCCGTCGGCCAGCGTGCGCACGAAAGCGTCATCGGCGACGACGTCGCCAAGCTGCAGCCGGACCCAGCGACCCTGGTAGAAGACCAGCGCGTCGCCGCTGAGCCGCGCGATTTTCCACTCGTCGGCCGCGGCGCCGGCCGCCATGGCCGAAAAGGCGACCACTGCGAGAAAAGTCTTGAGGATACGCATAAGAGCAAACGCAATCGCCAATGTGGTCCGCCAGCATGCCGGGCGCGAGTCAGAATCCGGTTAATGCGCGCGGGAGATCTATATGAAAACGCAAATATAACGTATTTAAAAAGTTATATAACTTTTCATCTAGAAATACTCCGTGGTTTATCCTATATGCCTCTCACGGGACAGTCTTTTTCGCGCCCTGGCTCGGGTAAATCGGGCGGCGGCGACAGGAGCGAGCGATGCAGGAGATGATCACCGCCAACCGGCTGGCCGATGGCCGCGTCGTTTTTTTTGCCGGCGACGCCGGGTGGTCGGAAGACTTTCACCGCGGCGCGGTCCTGTCGGACGCGGCCGCCAAGGCGCAGGCCCTGGCGCAGGCGCAAGCCTCGGCGGCGGCCAACGAGGTCGTCGATCCCTACCCCATTGAACTTGAGATGCGCGCGGGCCATCTGGCGCCGAAGGCGTTGCGCGAACGCATCCGGGCGAGCGGCCCGACCGTGCGCGAGGACCTCGGCAAGCAGGCGCAGGGTTATGCGCCGACCATCGCCCAGCGCGGCTAAGGATTAAGGCTGATGTACCGTTACGACGAGTTCGACTCCGCCTTCGTCGCCGCGCGCGTCGAGCAGTTCCGCGATCAGGTCAAGCGCCGCATGGCCGGCGAGCTGACCGAGGAGCAGTTCCGCCCGCACCGGCTGATGAACGGGCTCTATCTGCAGTTGCACGCCTATATGCTGCGAGTCGCGGTGCCCTACGGCACGCTCAACTCGCGCCAGTTGCGCCGGCTCGCCGACATCGCGCGCAAATACGACCGCGGCTACGGCCATTTCACCACGCGGCAGAACCTGCAATACAACTGGCCGAAGTTGCAGGACGCGCCCGACATCCTCGGCGAACTCGCTGAAGTCGAGATGCACGCGATCCAGACCTCGGGCAATTGCATCCGCAATGTCACCGCCGACCATTTCGCCGGGGTCGCGGCCGACGAGATCGCCGACCCGCGCCCGTACTGCGAGATTCTCAGGCAGTGGTCGTCGCAGCATCCGGAATTCTCGTTCCTGCCGCGCAAGTTCAAGATCGCGGTCAACGGCGGGCCGCACGACCGCGCCGCCATCCAGGCGCACGACATCGGGCTGCAGATCGTGCGCAACGCGCGCGGCGAGCTGGGCTTTTGCGTCTATGTCGGCGGCGGGCTCGGGCGCACGCCGTTCATCGCCAAGAAGATCCGCGACTTCCTGCCCGAGCGGGAGCTGTTGCGCTACGTCGACGCCATCCTGCGCGTCTACAATCTCGAAGGCCGGCGTGACAACAAGTACAAGGCGCGCATCAAGATCCTGGTGCACGAGACCGGCGAGGCGGCGTTCCGCGAGGCGGTCGAGGCCGAATACGCCGCCAACGCGCAGAGCGTGCTGACGCTGCAAGAGGCCGACATCGCGCATATGCGTGCGTTCTTCCGCACGCCGCCGCTGGAGCCGCGCGCGACGACCAGCCCGCGCATCGAGCGCCGCCGCGGCCGCGACGTCAAGTTCGACGCTTACATCAGCGCCAACGTCGCGCCGCACAAGATCCCCGGCTACGCGGTGATGACCGTGTCGCTGAAGCCGATCGGCCTGCCGCCCGGCGACTGCTCCGCCGACCAGATGGACGCCGTCGCCGACCTCGCCGAGGATTACAGCCAGGACGAATTGCGCGTCAGCCACGAGCAGAACCTGATCCTGCCGCATGTCGCGCTCGACGACCTGCCGGCGGTGTACGACCGGCTCGCCTCGGTCGGGCTCGCGGCGCCCAACGCCGGGCAGATCAGCGACATCATCGCCTGCCCCGGGCTGGATTACTGCGCGCTGGCGACCGCGCGCTCGATCCCCATCGCGCAGCGCATCGCGGAGAAATTCGGCGACGGGGCGCGGGCGCGCGATATCGGGCCGCTCAAGATCAAGATCTCCGGCTGCATCAACGCCTGCGGCCATCATCACGTCGGCCACATCGGCATCCTCGGGCTCGAGCGCGCCGGCGAGGAGACCTATCAGATCACGCTCGGCGGCTCCGGCGACGAGAACGCTTCCATCGGCCAGCTCACCGGCCCGGGCTTCTCCTACGAGCGCGTCGTGGAGGCGGTGGAGACCGTCGTCGAGACCTACAAGGCGCAGCGCGCTGACGCCGGCGAGCCGTTCCTGGCGACGTTCCGGCGGGTCGGCATGGCCCCGTTCAAGGAGGCGCTCTACGAAAGGAGCGCCGGATCGGACATCTGATGAGCGCCATCGACGTAAAACTGTTCGGCGACGCCATCGCCGCATCGCGGCTGGAGACCCGCTTCGCGCGGCTGCCGGCGCAAGCGCTGCTGCGCCTCGCCATCGAGGATCTCTACCCTGGCAGAATCGCGCTGGTGTCGTCGTTCGGCGCCGATTCGGTGACGCTGCTGCACATGGTCGCTCAGGTCGACAAGGCGACGCCGGTGGTGTTCGTCGACACGGGTCAGCATTTTCCCGAGACGCTGGCGTATCGCGATCAGTTGGTCGAGCGGCTGGGACTCAGCAACATCGTGCAAACCACGCCCGACGCGGCGGCGCTGGCGGCGGAGGACCCGGAAAAGTTCCTGTTCGCGTCCGATCCCGACCGCTGCTGCGAAATCCGCAAGGTGGCGCCGCTGGCGGCGGCGCTGGACAATTACGACGCCTGGATCACCGGCCGCAAAGGCTTCCAGACCGCCGACCGCGCGACCCTGCCGCTGTTCGAAGCGGAAGGCGCGCGGGTGAAGGTCAATCCGCTGGTCGGCTGGAGCGCGAGCGATTTGCTCGGCTACATCAAACGGCACGATCTGCCGCCGCATCCGCTGGTGGCGAAGGGCTTTCCGTCGATCGGCTGCCTGCCGTGCACCAGCCGCGTCATGCCGGGCGAGGACCCACGCGCCGGGCGCTGGCGCGGCAAGAGCAAACAGGAATGCGGCATTCACGGCACGACGCTCGACGCGGGGGGAAACATCTGATGGCGCTGTGGCGCGACGGCGGCTTCGCCGAGGACGAATGGACGCGGCTCGACGACGGCGCGACGCCGTCCGGTAAGGCGATCGTATCGCTGGCGCGCTGGCGGCGCGAGGCGGCGACGCTGCGCGCGGGCGAAGTCGGCGTCGAGTTGCAGGCGGGCAAGGACGCGCAGGATTCGCTTGCCGAGGTCGCCGACCGGCCGCTGGTCGCGCTCAAGTTCGACAAGTTCGGCGACGGCCGCGCCTTCTCCTACGCCATCCTGCTCAGGCAGCGGCTCGGCTTCCGCGGCGAATTGCGCGCGGTCGGCGACGTGCTGCTCGACGAGATCCCGCTGATGCTGCGCTGCGGCTTCACCTCGTTCGAGGTGAGCAGCGAGCCGACGCTGCGGGCCTTGCGTGAAGGCGGGCCGCCCAAGTTCCCGGTCGCCTATCAGCCGGGGCTCTCGGCCGGCGAGGCGCGGGCGCCGGCGCGCGCGTGGGGCTGGCGGGTGGCGTGAGCGCCTAAAGCCCGCTCCAGTCGAGCACGATCTTGCCGGACTGGCCCGAGCGCATGATCTCGAAGCCCTGGGCGAAATCGCGCACCGGCAGGCGGTGGGTGATGACCTTGCGCACGTCGAGCCCGCTCTGCAGCATCGCGATCATCTTGTGCCAGGTCTCGAACATCTCGCGGCCGTAGATGCCGCGGATGGTCAGCAGCTTGAACACGATCTTGGTCCAGTCGACCGGCGCCGGCTTGGCCGGAATGCCGAGCATGGCGATGCGCCCGCCCATCACCAGATGATCGACCATCGTGTCGAACGCCGCCGGCGCGCCGCTCATTTCCAGCCCGATGTCGAAACCCTCGCGCATGCCAAGCTTGTGCATGACGTCCTGCAGGTTCTGCTTCGACGCGTCGACCGGCGTCACCTCGGCGACCTCAGCCGCGAGTTTCAGCCGCAGCGGGTTGACGTCGGTGATGACGACATGGCGCGCGCCGACGTGGCGCGCGATCGCCGCGGCCATGATCCCAATCGGCCCGGCGCCGGTGATCAGCACGTCCTCGCCGACGAGATCGAACGCGAGCGCGGTATGCACGGCGTTGCCGAGGGGATCGAGGATGGCGCCGAGCTCGTCATCGACGTCGTCGGGCAGCGGCACGATGTTGAAGGCGGGGATCTTGACGTACTCCGCGAAGGCGCCGGGGATGTTGACGCCGATGCCGCGGGTCTGCGGGTCCATGTGGAAGCGCCCGCCGCGCGCGGCGCGGCTGTGCATGCCGATGACGTGGCCCTCGCCGCTGACGCGCTGGCCGAGCTTGAGATCGCGCACATGGCTGCCGACCTCGGCGATCTCGCCGGCGTATTCGTGGCCGACCACCATCGGCACGGGCACGGTGCGCTGCGCCCATTCGTCCCAATTGTAGATATGAATGTCGGTGCCGCAGATGCCGGTCTTCCTCACCTTGACCAGCACCTCGTCAGGGCCGGGCTCGGGCGTCGCGACGTCCTCCAACCAGAGGCCGGGCTCCGCTTTCGACTTCACCAGCGCTTTCATCGCGAAGACTCGCTTGGACGTAAGAGACGGGCGCAGCTTGATTGACGCGCCGGACTTGTTACCGAATTCTGAACGGGTTTGCGAGGAATCGCCGGCTTCACGGGGAAATCAGATCAGGCGCAACTCGCGCCCGGCGTCCTCGAAGGCGCGAACCGCGAAATCCACGTCCGCCTCGCTCAACGCCGCCGACATCTGGGTGCGGATGCGGGCGCGCCCTTTCGCCACCACGGGATAGAAGAAGCCCGCGACATAGACGCCGCGCTTGTCGAGCGCCGCCGCCAGATCCTGCGCCGCGCGCGCCTCGCCGGTCATCACCGGAATGATCGGCGTCTCGCCCTCGATCAGCGTGAAGCCTGCGCGCGCCAGCCCGGCGCGGAAGCGGCGTGCGTGGCTCGCCAGCCTCTCGCGCAGGTCGTCGGCTCCCGCCGCAATCTCCAGCGCCTTGCGCGAGCCCGCCACCACCGGGGGGCTAAGGCTGTTGGAGAACAGATACGGCCGCGCGCGCTGGCGCAGCAGATCGACCACAGGCTGCGCCGCGGCGACGAAGCCGCCCATCGCGCCGCCGAGCGTCTTGCCGAACGTGCCGGTGACGATATCCACGCGCCCGCCGGTCAGCGCCGGCGTCCCCTTGCCGCGCCGCCCGAGATGCCCGGTGGCGTGGCAATCGTCGACCATCACCAGCGCGTCGTATTTGTCGGCGAGCGTGCGAATCTCGGCGAGCCTGGCGACATGGCCGTCCATCGAGAACACGCCGTCGGTGACGATCAGCCGGAAGCGGGCGCCTGACGCCTCTTTCAGCCGCGTCTCCAGCTCGTCCATGTCGGAATTGGCGTAGCGATAGCGCTGCGCCTTGCACAGGCGCACGCCGTCGATGATCGAGGCGTGGTTGAGCGCGTCGGAAATGATCGCGTCGCGCTCGTCGAGCAGCGGCTCGAACACGCCGCCGTTGGCGTCGAAGCAGGCGGCGAACAGGATCGCGTCGTCCTGATCCAGATGCGCGGCGATCTCGCGCTCCAGCGCCCGGTGCTGATCCTGCGCGCCGCAGATGAAGCGGACGGACGCCATGCCGAAGCCGTAAGTCTCCAACGCCTCCCGCGCGGCCGCCACAACCTGCGGATGATCGGCGAGGCCGAGATAGTTGTTGGCGCAGAGGTTGACCATCTCGCGCCCGGCGACTCGGATGCGCCCGCCCTGCGCGCCCTCGATCAACCGCTCGCGCTTGGTGAGCCCGTCGGCTTCGATTTGTGCGAGGCGGTGTTTCACATCGTCGAGCAGGGACAAGGGCCGCCTCCTAGCGGATCAGCCAGGGCAGGATAAGCGGAACCAGCACCGGCGTCACCACCGCATTGAGCCCCATCGCGATTCCGGCGAATGCGCCCGCGATCGGGTTCACGGTGAACGCCCGCGCCGTGCCGATGCCGTGGCTGGCGAGCCCCGCCGCAAATCCGCGCGCCGCGTAATCGCGGATGCGCAGTGCGTTCATCAACGGCGTGACCACGACGGCGCCGATGACGCCGGTGAGGATCACCAGCACCGCGGTCAGCGGCGGCAGGCCGCCGAGCTTTTCGCTCACCGCCATGGCGACGCCCGCGGTCACCGATTTCGGCGCCAGCGAAACCAGCGCCACCCGCGGCGCGCCGGCCCAGGCGCCGATGACGACCGAGGACAGGATCGCCACCACCGCCCCGACGACCAGCGCCGCCGCCATCGGGGCGAGATTTCGCCTGACCAGCGCGAAATTCTTGTGCAGCGGAACGCCGAGCGCGACGGTGGCGGGGCCGAGCAGGAAATGGACGAATTGCGCGCCGTCGAAATAGATCTTGTACGGCGTGCCCGAGAGCTTGAGCAAAGCCGCCACCAGCGCCACCGCGATCAGCACCGGATTGACCAGCGGGTGACGGCGCGCGGCCTTGGAGAACTCGTCGGCGATCAGGAACGCGGCCAGCGTGGCGGTCAGCCAGAACAGCGGCGTTTCTTGCAGATAAACCCACAGCTTCCAGTTCACGGCGCGCTCCCCCGCTTGACCAGCAGGAACACGCCGACGGTCGCCAGCAGCGTCAGCACGGTCGAGACGATCAGCGCCAGCGCCAGCGCGACGCCATAGGCCGTCAGCAGGTCGAAATATTGCACCACGCCGACGCCGGCGGGCACGAACATCAGCGATAGCGAGCCGAGCAGCGCGTTCGAGGCTTTGCCGACATCCGTTGCGTCGGCGTCGGCGGCCGGCCGGCGGCGCGCCCACAGCGCCAGCCCCGCGGCGAGCAGGGCGATCCCGATCACCGGCCCCGGCGCGGGCAGGCTCAAGCCGCGGGCGAGCACTTCGCCGACGAGTTGACAAAGCAGAAGCAGGAAGACGCCGCGCAGCATGGGCCGCTTCTCGCCCACCGGCCTCGGCGGCGTCAACGCTGGACTTGCGCGCGCCGGGCGGCGAAATTACGCGCATGGAAACGCTCGAGATCGATTCCGGCCCGCTGATCGCCGGTCGCCCAGACGGGCTGCGCGCCTTCAAGGGCATTCCCTACGCCGCGCCTCCCATTGGCCCGTTGCGCTGGCGGGCGCCGGCGCCGGTCGCGCCGTGGCGCGAGCCGCGCCGGACCGACGCGTTCGGACCCAGCTCGGTGCAGGGCGTCGTCTGGGACGACATCGACCTGCGGGCGGGCGTCTCCGAGGATTGCCTTTACCTCAACGTCTGGACCGCGGCCGCGCCGGGCGAGCGCCGCGCGGTGCTGTTCTGGATCCACGGCGGCGGCTTCGTCGCCGGCTCCGGCGCGGAGCCGCGCTACGACGGGGCGCGGCTGGCGGCGCGCGGGCTCATCGTCGTCACGGTCAATCACCGGCTCAATGCGCTGGGTTTCCTCGCCCATCCCGAACTGAGCGCCGAGAACGGCGGCGCCTCGGGCAATTGGGGGCTCGCCGATCTCGCCGCGGCGCTGGAGTGGGTGCAGCGCAACATCGCGGCGTTCGGCGGCGATCCCGCGCAAGTTGCCATCGCCGGCGAATCGGCGGGGTCGATGGCGGTTTCGGCGCTGATGGCCTCGCCAGTGGCGCGCGGTCTGTTCGCGCGCGCCATCGGGCAGAGCGGGGCGCTGTTTTCCGGCGTCGCCGAGCCGCTGCCGTCGCTGGCGCAAGCCGAGGCGCGCGGCCTCGCGTTCCAGCGCGCGCTGGGCGCGTCGTCGCTTGCCGCGATGCGCGCTGCGCCGGCGGCCGCGGTGCTCGCCGCCGCGCCGGGGCTGGGCTTCCGGCCGGTTATCGACGGGCGGCTGCTGCCGTCGTCGCTGGACGCGAGCTTCGCCGCGGGCGCGCAGGCCGACGTCCCGCTGCTCGCCGGCTGGACCCAGGACGAGGGTTTCAATTTCACGTTGACGCCGGACGGCGCGGGTTACGAGGCGGCGGTCGCCGAGCGCTTCGGCGCTGCGGCCGCAAAAATCCTGGCGCATTATCCCGGCGGGGCTGAGGCGAAAGCCAGCGCCGCCGCGCTCGGCGGCGATCTCGTCATCGTCAACAAGACCTGGGCCTGGATCGAGGCGCAGAAGGCGACGGGCAAGGCGCCGCTGTACCGCTACCGCTTCGACCGCGCGCCGCCGGTCCGCCCCGGCTGGTTCGGTCCGCGCGACGAAGCGCAAGCGGGCGCCTTCCACGCCGGCGACATTCCCTACATGCTCGACACGCTCGATGCGATGCCGTGGGATTACGAGGACGCCGACCGCGCTACGGCGGCGGCGGCCTCGGGCTATTGGCTCAATTTCGTCAACACCGGCGATCCGAATGGGCCGGACCTGCCGCGCTGGCGGGATTTTCGCGACAGCGGCGAGGTCATGCATATCGACGCGACTTGCCGCGCCGCGCCGGAGGAGGGGCGCGAACGGCAGGCGTACCTGCGCGGACTTGCGCGCTAATCCTCCGCCGGCGCGTTGAGGCTCTCGGTCAGCGCCTCGACGCGCGCGGCCGTCTCTTCGATCAGCGCCTCCAGTTCGGCGGCGCGGGCCTCGACGGCCTCGCGCGCCGCCGTCTCGTGCGCCAGCTCTGCGGCGGCCGCGGTCTCGCGCTCCTGCGCCTTGCGCAGCGCCTCGGCGAGATCGTCGGCCAGCGCGACCGCCGCCATGACGACGATGCGCTGGTCGTCTAGGTCCTTGAATGCGGCGCGCATGTCGACGATCTTGGCGTCGACCTGGCGGGCGAGGTCCTCGACATGCGCCTCCTCGCCGGGGCCGCAGCCCATGCGGTAATTGCGGCCGCCGATGTGCACCGTCACTTGCGGCATGGTTTCCCCCTCAGCCGCCGGCGCGCCCGAGCCAGCTTTCGATCGCGCCGGCGGCGCGCGCAATGCGCTCGCTCGCCCCCGTATTGGCCTCGGCGAGCGCGCGTTGGGCGTCGAGCGCGGCGTCGAGTTCGACGGCGAGGCGGGCGCGGTCGTCCTGCATCATCGCGAACTCCGCCTCCGCGTCGCGACTCGCAAACCGGCTGCGCAGCCGTCGCTCCACCGCCGCTTCGAGATTGTCCAGCGCCGTGCGTAAACGCACGCTCGCCGGTTCAGGGGACTCGCCGGACACGCAGACTCCCAGAATAGAGTTGCCCGCGTCATAACTTACCGTCGCGGCGGAGGTCAACGCGACGCTCAAATGACGCCCCCGCGGCGCCGGACTCAATTTTTTTAAATAGGCGGCGCATGGAAATGAGTTGACTAGGGTCATTTCACATGGCTCAGGGTCGGCTAGGAGATGCGGGCGATTGCGCGCCAGAATGACGCGCGACACTTGGTAGACTTCTAGGAGGCCCCCATGGCGGTGAGAGTTGCGATCAACGGGTTCGGACGCATTGGACGCAACATTCTGCGCGCCATCGTCGAGTCCGGGCGGACGGACGTCGAAGTGGTCGGGATCAACGATCTCGGCCCGGTCGAGACCAATGCCCATCTTTTGCGCTTCGACAGCGTGCACGGCCGTTTCCCGCACGAGGTGACGGTCGACGGCGATACGATCAACGCCGGCCGCGGCAAGATCAAGGTGACGGCGATCCGCAACCCGGCCGAGTTGCCGTACAAGGATCTCGGCGTCGACATCGCCATGGAATGCACCGGCATCTTCACCGCGCGCGACAAGGCCGCCGCGCTGCTGACCGCCGGCGCCAAGCGCGTCATCGTCTCGGCCCCGTCCGACGGCGCTGATCTGACCGTCGTCTACGGCGTCAATCACGACAAGCTCACCAAAGAGCATCTCGTGATCTCCAACGCCTCGTGCACGACCAACTGCCTCGCCCCCGTCGCCAAGGTGCTCAACGACGCCATCGGCATCGACCACGGCTTCATGACGACGATCCACTCCTACACCGGCGACCAGCCGACGCTGGACACGCTGCACAAGGATCTCTACCGCGCCCGCGCCGCGTCGCTGTCGATGATCCCGACCACGACCGGCGCCGCCAAGGCCGTCGGCCTCGTGCTGCCCGAGCTCAAGGGCAAGCTCGACGGTTCGGCGATTCGCGTGCCGACGCCGAACGTATCGGTGGTCGACCTCAAGTTCGTCGCCAAGCGCGCGACGACGGTGCAGGAGATTAACGACGCGATCAAGGCCGCCGCCAACGGTCCGCTGAAGGGCATTCTCGGCTTCACCGACAAGCCGAACGTGTCGATCGACTTCAACCACGACCCGCGCTCGTCGGTGTTCCACCTCGACCAGACCAAGGTGATCGACGGCACTTTCGTGCGCATCCTGAGCTGGTACGATAACGAATGGGGCTTCTCCAACCGCATGGCCGACACGGCCGTTGCGCTGTCGAAGCTCATCTAAGGATAAGAGGCGCGGTTTAGGCGTCGCAAACGCGACGCCGCAGCCGCGTTTTTTTTCTAAGATTTTCCACAACATGAGGCTGTCATGAGCCAGTTTCGCACCCTCGACTCCGCCGAGGTGAAGGGCAAGCGCGTGCTGCTGCGCGTCGATCTCAACGTGCCCGTCAAGGACGGCAAGGTCAGCGACGCGACCCGCATCGAGCGCGTGCTGCCGACCATCCGCGAGATCTCCGACAAGGGCGGCAAGGTGATCCTGCTCGCCCATTTCGGTCGACCCAAGAACGGTCCGGACGAAGCGAACTCGCTGCGCCCGGTCGCCGCCGCCGTCGCCGAGCTGCTCGGCCGCCCCGTCGGCTTCGCCGCCGATTGCATCGGCGACGTTCCCGCGCAGGCGATCGCCGCGATGAACGACGGCGACGTGATCCTGCTGGAGAACACCCGCTTCTATAAGCAGGAAGAGAAAAACGAGCCCGGTTTCGTCGCGGCGCTGGCGAAACTCGGCGACGTCTACGTCAACGACGCGTTCTCCGCCGCGCACCGGGCGCACGCCTCGACCGAGGGCGTCGCGCACAAGCTGCCAGCCTATTGCGGCCGCGCGATGCAGCAGGAGCTGGGGGCGCTGACGTTGGCGCTGGGATCGCCGGTGCGACCTGTCGCGGCCATCGTCGGCGGCGCCAAGGTTTCCACCAAGCTCGACCTGCTCGGCAACCTCGTCAAAAAGGTCGATTATCTCATCATCGGCGGCGGCATGGCCAACACGTTCCTGTTCGCGCAGGGCAAGGCGGTCGGCAAGTCGCTGTGCGAGAAGGACCTCGCCGACACAGCGCGCTCGATTCTGGAGGCCGCTAAGGTTGCGGGCTGCCGCATCCTGCTGCCTGTCGACGTCGTCGCGGCCAAGGAGTTCAAGGCGCACGCCGACGTGCGTGTGGTCGACGTCGACCACATCGGCGAGGACGAGATGGCGCTCGACATCGGGCCGAAGTCGGTGATCGCGGTCGAAGAGGCGCTTAGCCAGACCAAGACGCTGGTGTGGAACGGCCCGTTCGGCGCCTTCGAGATCCCGCCGTTCGATACGGCGACGATGCAGATCGCCAAGACGGTGGCCTTCCTGGTCAAGGATGGCAAGCTGAAGGCGGTGGGCGGGGGCGGCGACACGGTGTCGGCGCTCAACGTCGCGGGCGTCGCCGACGACATGACCTATGTCTCGACCGCCGGCGGCGCGTTCCTGGAATGGATGGAAGGCAAGGCGTTGCCGGGCGTCGAGGCGCTGCGGGCGAAGTAAGTTTGTGAGCATCGGCTGCGTCATGGCCGTCCCCGGACTTGATCCGGGGATCGTCCCTGATATCCACGCCGAGCCGTGGGGGCACGGTTTCCGCTGTAGCTGAAGCGGCGTCGTTTGATTTCTGAACCGCGTGGATGCTTGGGGCGCAAGCCCGGGCATGACGGTTGAAGCATATCTCGCCGTCGGTTTGGCGGCTGCTAAGGAGGGGAAGAATGGCGCGTATTACGTTACGGCAATTGCTGGATCACGCTGCGGAGCACGACTACGGCGTGCCGGCCTTCAACATCAACAACATGGAGCAGGCGCTGGCGATCGGCGAGGCCTGCAACGCGCTCGACGCGCCGGTCATCATCCAGGCGAGCCGCGGCGCCCGCGCCTACGCCCACGACGTGATGCTGCGCCACATGATGGACGCGCTGACCGAGATGTATCCGCATATTCCGATCTGCGTGCATCTCGACCACGGCAACGGCCCCGGCACCTGCGTCAGCGCGATCCAGGCCAACTTCACCTCGGTGATGATGGATGGCTCGCTGATGCCCGACGGCAAGACGCCGGCCGGTTGGGAGTATAATGTCGGCGTGACCAAGAAGGTGGTCGAAGTCGCCCATCTCGCCGGCGTCTCGGTCGAGGGCGAACTCGGCGTGCTCGGCTCGCTCGAGACCGGCGAAGGCGACCAGGAGGACGGCCACGGCGCCCAGGGCAAGCTGAGCCACGACCAGCTGCTCACCAATCCGGACGAGGCGCAGAAGTTCGTGCGCGAGACCAAGGTCGACGCGCTCGCCATCGCCATGGGCACCTCGCACGGCGCCTACAAGTTCTCGCGCAAGCCCGACGGCGAGATCCTCGCCATGAACGTGCTGGCGGCGATCCACAAGAAGCTCCCGAACACGCATCTGGTGATGCACGGCTCGTCCTCGGTGCCGCAGGATCTGCAGGACATCATCAACGAATTCGGCGGCAAGATGCCGCAGACCTATGGCGTGCCGATCGAGGAGATCCAGCGCGGCATCAAGCTCGGCGTGCGCAAGATCAACATCGACACCGACAGCCGCATGGCGATCACCGGCCAGATCCGCCGCGTGCTGCAACAGCACCCGGAAGAGTTCGACCCGCGCAAGTATCTGGTGCCCGCTCGTGAGGCGATGCGCAAGAAGGTGGTCGAGGCGCGCTTCAACGAGTTCGGCACGGCGGGGCAGGCCTCGAAGATCAAGCGCATCTTCACCACGACCGAGATGGCCAAGCGCTACGACAAGGGCGAGCTCGATCCCAAGTTCGGCTGAGTTCTGTTCGATGTCGTTCCCGCGAAAGCGGGAGCCCAAGCGCCTACGATGCGGCTCGGCCGCTGGCCCCCCCCCCCGCTTTCCCGCGGGGGGCCGGGTCTGCGAACCGACGCCGCGTCAAACCGGCGCCGGGATGAACTCCGCGGCGTCGTTCGGCGGCAGCGCGAAACGCTGCCGGTCCTCCCGCCGCCACGCCTCCTTCGCCGCCTCGATCCGCTCCTGCGACGAGGCGACGAAATTCCACCAGATGTAGCGCGGCCCGTCCAGCGTCGCGCCGCCGAGGAGCAGCAGCCGCGCCCCCGCCGGCCCGGCGCCGACCGTTATGCGGTCGCCCGGCCGGAACACCAGCATCCGCCCGGCCTCGAACGCCTGGCCCGCGACCGTGATCTCCCCCTCGACGACATAGATTCCGCGGTCCTCGTGGTCGTCCGGCAGCGGCAGCCGGGCGCCGGGCGACAGCGCCGCGTCGACGTAGAACGTCTGCGAGAAGATCGCCGCGGGCGCCCGCTCGCCATAGGCCGAGCCGAGGATGAGCCGCGCCCGCACGCCGTCCGCCTCGATGACAGGCAGCGCCTCGCGGCCGTGGTGCTCGAAGCTCGGCGCGACGTCCTCGGCCGAAGCGGGCAGGGCGACCCAGGTCTGGACGCCGAACAGGTCGTGCGGCCCGGCGCGCGTCGCCGCGCTGGTGCGCTCGGAATGGGTGACGCCGCGCCCCGCGACCATCCAGTTGACGGCGCCGGGCAGGATCACCTGATCGGAGCCGAGGCTGTCGCGGTGATGGAACTCGCCGCGATAGAGATAAGTCACCGTCGCCAGCCCGATATGCGGGTGCGGGCGCACGTCGACGCCCTTTCCGGTCAGGAACTCGGCCGGCCCCATCTGGTCGAAAAAGATGAACGGCCCGACCATCCGCCGCCCCGGCGCCGGCAGCGCCCGACGCACCTCGAAGCCGCCGATATCGCGGGCGCGAGGGACGATGACGGTCTCGACGCCGGCGGGAAGCGGGTTGACGCTCATCCGCGCGCCCTCACCGACAGACTTTGCGTCGCCCGCCCGAGCAACCCCACTTCGTCGTAGAGCGCGGATTCGGCGAGCCCGCAGCTATTGCCGCCGAACCAGCTGCGCGCTTCGAGACAGATCCATTCGCCGACCGGGCGGCGAAACAGGTTCACGGTGAGATCGCAGTTGACGAACACGTATTTGGAGAAATCCAACGCCGCGCTGACGCCGTTGCCGGAATCGGCGGCGACGGCCACACGGCTGTACGGGCTCGGCGCCTCGCCTTCGATCAGCGGATGGCGCAGCCGGAACCAGACCGCGCAGGGTCCCTTGAAATAGGCGCCCGCCGCGAGCCGGTTCTCCATCAGCCGCGCGTAGCCGAAATCGAGGCCGAAGCTCATGGCGACCGGTTGCGACTCTGCCGGGGCGCGCAAGGTCGGCGGCGGATGGCCGGGGGTCGCGTCCGGCACCGGCAGGTCCTGCTCGCGCTGCGCCAGCGCGGTGAACAGCGCGACCTCCTTGCCCTGCGCGCTCAGCCGCCCGGAAAAATGCCCGGCGCCGCGGCCGATCTGGTCGCTGCGCAGTTCGATCCGGCAATCGCCAACGGGGAGCGGGCGCAGCAGGTTGACGGTGAGACGGCCGATGTGCGTCAGCCCATGCGGCGCGGCGGCGCGCTCGATCGCGCGCGCGATCAGCGCCGAGGGCGGCCCGGCGTGCTGGTGCTCCGGGCTCCACGGGCCGACGGTCAGCGGGCCGGCGCGATAAACGTCGTCGCCGAGGGCTTCGTAGGCGGCGCTCTCCGTCATGCGATCCTCGCCAGCAGGTCTTGCGCGATTTCGTCCCACTCCTGCGCCAGCGGGGCGCGCGCGAACGGGCGGCGGGCGCGCCGGTACCAATAGGAGGCGTTGCCTTCGTCGCCCTCCTTGCGGTGGAGATAGGCGTGCACCCAATCGCCGTCGCCGCCCTCGTCGGCCTGGGCGGCTTGGTGCGCGCCGTCCCAATCGCCCTTGCCGTCGCGCCACAGCGCGGCGAGCGCGGGCGGCAGGCCGGGCGGCGGCTCGGGCTGGCCAAGAGAGGCGTGGAACTCGGCGAGGGTCATGGGGCAAGGCTACACGATCCCGGCGCGGCGCGGCAGACCCGATTTCGACAGCCGCGGCGTCGCCGCCCTAACGATAACTTAACCTTAAAATCCCCTAATGGGGGTTGACGAACGTCCGCCGCCGCCCGGCGCACGGTCGATTCGTTGACGCGTCCGTAGGCCCATGTTAACCCAAGCCATCCCATCAGAGGCCGTCACGCTTGCCCCGGGCTCACGCTTCCGTGGGTTCGCGTCGACGCGCCGGCCTGGCGGAGGCTGTGCTGCTGTCATCGCTTTTCGCTCGCGCGCCCGGGGCGCAGGGGAGGTCGGCGTGAGCCATATTCCCGTGCTGCTGGCGCAGACGCTTCTAGCGCTGCAGGTCCGCGAGGGCGGTCGCTATCTCGACGGCACTTTCGGCGCCGGCGGCTACACAAGGGCGCTGCTGGAGGCAGGCGCGCGGGTGATCGCGCTCGACCGCGACCCCGCCGCCATCGAAGGCGGCGCGGCGCTGGCGGCGGAGTTTCCCGACCGTCTGCGGCTCGTGCAGGCCCGCTTCGGCGATCTCGACCAATACGCGCGCGATCTCGACGGCGTCGCGCTCGACATCGGCGTCTCCTCGATGCAGCTCGATCAGGCCGAGCGCGGCTTTTCGCTGCGGTTCGACGCCGCCCTCGACATGCGCATGGAGGGCGAGGGCCGCACGGCGGCCGATATCCTCGCTGAGGCCAGCGAGGCGGAGCTTGCCGACATCTTCTTCCACTACGGCGAGGAGCGGGCGTCGCGCCGCATCGCCCGCGCCATCGTCGCCGACCGCGAGGCCGCGCCGTTTACCTCCACCCTACAACTGGCGGGCCTCGTCGCGCGCGTCGCGCCGGAGCCGCCGGGCGAGCGCACCCATCCCGCGACGCGCGTGTTCCAGGCGCTGCGCATCGCCGTCAACGACGAACTCGGCGAACTCGCGCGCGGGCTCGCCGCCGCCGAGCGTGCGCTAAAGCCCGGCGGGCGGCTTGCCGTGGTGACGTTCCATTCGCTCGAAGACCGCATCGTCAAGCAGTTTCTCGCCCGCCGCAGCGGCCGGGGGCGGGCCGCGTCGCGGCTGCTGCCGGGCGAGCCCGCATTGGCCGCGCCGAGCTTGCGCGCCTTCCCGAGCCAGCCCGTCGTCGCCGATGCGGCCGAGCTTGCCGCCAATCCGCGCGCGAGATCGGCCAAGCTGCGCTTTGCCGAGCGCACCGAGGCGCCGCCTTTCGGTCCCGACGCCAGCCCCGCAGGAGAGCGCTGATGTGGCGCGTGCTTCATCTCGTCGCCATCGCCGCGCTGATCGGCTCGGCGGCCTATGTCTACCGGATCAAATATCAGACGATTCTGGAATCCGAAGAGATCGTCAAGCTCAAGCATCAGATCAACCGGACCCGCGACGAGATCGGCGTATTGCACGCCGAATACGAGCATCTGGCGCGCCCCGACCGTATCCAGGAGCTGGCCGACAAGCTGATCGGCATGCAGCCGCTGGCGCTCAACCAGATCGCGCGGCCCGACGAAATCCCCGACAAGAACGTGCAGGCCGACGAACTCGGCCGCAAGCTGGAGTCGCTCGGCCTGGGCCTCAGCGCTTCGCCCGCCAACGGCGCCGCCGGCGCCTCGCCCTCGGTGAGATGACGCCATGACGGAGGCGAAACCGCAAAAACCGACCCTGCGCCAGCGCCTGGCGAACGGCGCCGCCGCGATGCTGTCGACCCGGCTCGACAAGGGCGTCGGACGCGTGCGTCAGCTCGCGCTGATCCTCGGCCTCGCCTATCTCGCGCTGGCCGGCAAGCTGGTGCATCTGGGGCTGTCGCACGATCCGCCGCCGACGCTGAAGGCGGCCGCCGATCAGGCCGCGGCGGGATCGCGCCCCGATCTGCTCGACCGCAACGGCGCCATTCTGGCGACCGACGTGAAGACCATGTCGGTGTTCGCCGAGCCGCGCAACATCATCGACAAGGACGAAGCGGTCGAATTGATCACCGCCGTGCTGCCCGACGTCGACGCGCATGAGTTGCGCGACCGCATGAACTCGAAGAAGGGCTTCATCTGGATCAAGCGCCAGATCACCTCGAAAGAGCAGAACGAGATCTATCATCTCGGCCTGCCCGGCATCGGCTTCTGGCCCGAGAACAAGCGCATCTATCCCAACGGCCCGCTCGGCGCGCATGTGCTCGGCTTCGTCGACAAAGACAACATCGGCATTGCCGGCATGGAGAAATATCTCGACAAGCAGGGGCTGACCGATCCGCACGTGCCGGGCTTCGCGCTCGACCCGGCCGCGCTGACGCCGGTGCGGCTGTCGCTCGATCTGAAGGCGACCCATGCGCTGCGCGACGAGCTGGTGCAGGGCCTGGACAAATACAAGGCGAAGGCGGCGGCCGGCGCCATCATCGACGTCAACACCGGCGAGATCATCGCGCTGGAGTCGCTGCCCGACTACGACCCCAACGATCCCCCCGACATGACCAAGCCAGAGAACAAGGCGAAGATCAACCGCGTCAACGTTGGCACCTACGAGATGGGCTCGACGTTCAAGGCGTTGACGATCTCGATGGCGCTCGACTCCGGCAAGGTGACGCTCGGCAGCCATATCGACGCGCGCGACTCGCTGCGCTCGGGCCGCTTCACCATCCACGATTTCCACGCCACCCACCGCGTGCTGACCGTGCCGGAGGTGTTCACCCATTCCTCCAACATCGGCACCGCGCGCATGGCGCTGATGGTCGGCGTGCCCGGCCATCAGGCGTTCCTGCGCAAGATGGGCCAGCTCGACCGGCTCGAGACCGAGCTGCCGGAGAACGCCAAGCCGCAGATCCCCAAGCACTGGGGCGAGCTCAACACCATGACCATCGCCTTCGGCCAGGGCCTCAACGTCGCGCCGTTGCAGGCGCTGATGGGCGTGGCGGCGCTGGTCAACGGCGGCCATCTGATGAAGCCGACCTTCCTGGTGCGCGACGAGGCCGCCGCGATGGCCGTCTCCGAGCAGGTCGTCAGCCCGCAGACCTCGGAATCGATGCGCTATCTGATGCGCTCCAACGCGACGCACGGCTCGGCCGGCTTCGCTAACGTCGAAGGCTATTACGTCGGCGGCAAGACCGGCACGGCGCAGAAGATCGTCGGACGCCGCTACTCCAACGACAAGGTGTTCACCACCTTCATGGCGATGACGCCGGCCGACAAGCCGAAGTTCCTTTATCTCGTGATGTACGATCAGCCAGAGGCGGCGCCGGGCGATTATGGCTATCACACCGCCGCCTACAACGCCGGCCGCGTGACGGGCGCGCTGATCCGCCGCGTCGAGCCGCTGGAGGGCCACGCGCCGCTGCTGAACCCGCCCGCGCATCCGTTCCCGCTGATCGCGCGGCTCGGCTACGGCGCCGACGCGGACAAGGTGGGCAAGGAATGAAAACGCTTGGCCAACTCCTCGAACTGCCCGGCCTCGCCGTCGAGGTCTCGGGCCTGGCCTTCGACAGCCGCAAGGTCGCGCCCGGCGACGCGTTCTTCGCGCTCGCCGGCGCCAAGGACGACGGGCTCAAGCATGTCGCGCAAGCTGTGGAGCGCGGCGCGGCGGCGGTTGTCGCCGAACGCCGCCCGGAGGCGCTGGGCGGCGCCGTGTACGCGCAAGTTCCCGACGCCCGCGCGGCGCTCTCGCGCGCGGCCTCGCGCTTCTATCCCGGCCGGCCCTCGACCCTCGTCGCCGTCACCGGCACCAGCGGCAAGACCTCGGTCGCCGCCTTCGTACGCCAGATCTGGGCGAGCCTGGGCTTCGAGGCCGCCTCGCTCGGCACCATCGGCGTGGTCTCGCGGCCGCTGACGGTCTACGGCTCGCTGACGACGCCCGATCCCATCACGCTGCACCAGACGCTGGAGCGGCTGGCGCAAGCCGGCGTCACGCATCTCGCCATGGAGGCGTCCTCGCACGGGCTCGACCAGAAGCGGCTCGACGGCGTCACCCCTGACGCCGCCGGGTTCACCAACCTGTCGCGCGACCACATGGATTACCACGCGACCGAGGCGGATTATCTCGACGCCAAGCTGCGGCTGCTGCGCGAGTTGCTGCCGGCCGGCGCCGCCGCCGTGATCGACGCCGACAGCGAGGTCGCGCCGCGCGTGGTCGAGGCCGTGCGCGCGGCGGGCCGCCAGCCGTTCACCGTCGGCGCGCGCGGCGAGGCGATCCGGCTCGTCGAGGCTGCGCGGGACGGCTTCGCGACAAGGCTTTCGCTCGCCCACGCGGGCGGTGCGTACGACGTGTCGCTGCCGCTGCCCGGCGATTTCCAGGTCTCCAACGCGCTGGTCGCGGCGGGCCTATGCATAACCTCCGGCTCGCCTGCCGGCCCTGTCTTCGCCGCGCTCGAAAGCCTCGAAGGCGCGCCGGGCCGGCTGGAGCGGATCGGCGAGACAAACGGCGCGCCAGTGTTTGTCGACTACGCCCACAAGCCCGACGCGTTGGAGAAGGCGCTCGCCGCGCTGCGCCCGTTCGTCACCGGCCGGCTGGTCGTCGTGTTCGGCTGCGGCGGCGACCGCGACCCCGGCAAGCGCGCCCTGATGGGCGAGATCGCGACGCGGGCCGCCGACGTCGTCATCGTCACCGACGACAACCCGCGCTCCGAGGACCCCGCGACGATCCGCGCCGCCATCCTCGCCGCCGCGCCCGGCGCGCGCGAGATCGGCGACCGCGCCCAAGCGATTCGCGAGGGCGTGAAACTGCTGCAGCCGGGCGACGCGCTGGTGATCGCCGGCAAAGGTCACGAAACCGGCCAGATCGTGGGATTCAGCGTACTGCCGTTCTCCGACGCCGACGAGGCGCGAGCGGCGCTGGAGACCTCGCCATGAGCCGCCCGCTGTGGACGCCGGAAGAACTCGAAGCCGCGCTTGGGCCGCCGACGGCGCCGATGGCGGGCGCCGCGACCGGCGTCTCGATCGACACGCGCACGCTGCAAAACGGCGACCTGTTCATCGCCATCGAGGGCGATACGCACGACGGCCACGATCATCTCGCGCGGGCGTTTGAAGCCGGCGCTTGCGCCGCGCTCGTCTCGCGGCGGCTTGAGGTTCCCGGCGCGCAGTTCGTGGTCGACGACACCTTGCGCGGCATGGAGCGGTTGGGCGTCGCGGCGCGGGCGCGCGCGGACGCGAGCGTCCTCGCGATCACCGGCTCCGTCGGCAAGACCAGCGCCAAGGAGATGGCGCGCGCGGCGCTCGGCGCCATCGGCCCGACGCACGCCTCCGCCGCCTCGTTCAACAACCATTGGGGCGTGCCGCTGACGCTATCGCGGCTGCCCGCCGACTCGCGCTTCGGCGTGTTCGAGATCGGCATGAACCACGCAGGCGAGATCACGCCGCTGGTCGGCTTCGTGCGCCCCCATGTCGCGTTGGTGACCACCATCGCGCCGGTGCATATCGAATACTTCGGCGCGCTGGAGGCCATCGCCGACGCCAAGGCGGAGATTTTCTCAGGGCTGGAGCCGGGCGGCACGGCGGTCATCAACCGCGACGCGCCGCAGTTCGAGCGGTTGTCGCAGGCCGCGCGAGCGCTGCGGGTTCTCAGCTTCGGCGCCAGCGCGGGCGGCGAGGCCCGGCTGATCGGCTGCGAGCCGGAAGGCGAGGGCTCGCGCGTCGAAGCTGACATCGCCGGCGAGCGCCTGAGCTTCCATCTCGGCGCGCCCGGCCGCCACATGGCGGAGAACGCGGTCGGCGTGCTGCTGGCTTGCCAAGCGCTCGGCGCCCCGGTGAAGACCGCCGCCGAGGCGCTGGCCGCTTTTCAGCCCGCCAAGGGCCGCGGCGAACGCTTCACGCTGCAGGCGCCCGACGGCGCCTTCACGCTGATCGACGAGAGCTACAACGCCAACCCCGCCTCGATGCGCGCCGCCCTCGCGCTGCTCGGCGCGGCCAAACCCGGACCCGGCGGTCGCCGCATCGCCGTCATCGGCGACATGCTGGAGCTGGGCGGCCAAGGCGCCGAACTGCACGCCGCGCTCGCGCCCGTTCTCGCAGCCAACCGCGTCGACCTGCTGTTCGGCGCCGGGCCGCTCACGCGCGCGCTCTACGACGCCGCGCCCGCCGCCCTGCGCGCCGCCCACGCCGAGCGCTCGGACGGCCTGCGCGAGCCGCTCGTCGCGGCGTTGCGCGTCGGCGACGTGGTCATGATCAAGGGCTCCAACGGTTCGCGCATGGGGCCGCTGGCCGCCGCGTTGAGAGAACATTTTACGCCCGCAACGGCGGGCGCGAGGCTTTGAAATGCTGACCTGGCTAAGCGATCTCACCCACGTCTCGGGTTTTTTCAACCTGTTCCGCTACCTGACGTTTCGCACCCTCGGGGCGGCGACGACGGGGCTGTTTCTCGTCTTCTTCTTCGGTCCGCGGATCATTTCGGCGCTCCGGCTCAAGCAGGGCAAGGGCCAGCCGATCCGCGCCGACGGGCCGGCCTCGCACCTGTTGACCAAGAAAGGCACGCCCACCATGGGCGGGCTGATGATCCTGTTCGGCCTGTTCGCCTCCGCCCTGCTGTGGGGGCGGCTGTCGAGCCCCTATGTCTGGATCGTGCTGTTCGTGACGCTCGGCTTCGCCGCGATCGGCTTCTACGACGATTATCTGAAGGTCACCAAACAATCGCACAAGGGCTTCTCCGGCCGGGCGCGGCTGGCGGGCGAGTTCTCCATCGCGGTCGCAGCCTGTTATGCGATGAAGCTGGTCGGCGGCGCGGCGGCGACCTCGCTGGCGCTGCCGTTCTTCAACGGCTACGTCGCCGATCTGAGCTGGGGCTTTCTGGCTTTCGGCCCGTTCGTCATCGTCGCCTTCGGCAACTCCGTCAACCTGACCGACGGGCTCGACGGCCTCGCCATCGTGCCGGTGATGATCGCCACCGCGACGCTCGGCCTGATCTCCTATTTCGCCGGCAACTTCGTCTACTCGCATTATCTGCTGATCAACCATATCCCCAACGCGGGCGAGCTGATCGTCGTCTGCGGCGCGCTGATCGGCGCCGGCGTCGGCTTCCTCTGGTTCAACGCGCCGCCGGCGCAGATTTTCATGGGCGACACCGGCTCGCTGGCGCTCGGCGGCATGCTGGGAACCATTGCCGTCATCATCCATCACGAGGTCGTGCTCGCCATCGTCGGCGGCCTGTTCGTGATGGAGGCGCTCAGCGTCATCGTGCAGGTCGCCTCGTTCAAGATGACGGGCAAGCGCGTGTTCCGCATGGCGCCGATCCACCATCATTTCGAGCAACTCGGCTGGTCGGAGCCGCAGATCGTCATGCGCTTCTGGATCGTCGCCTTCGTGCTGGCGATGGTCGGCCTTTCGACGTTGAAGCTGCGATGACGCCGGTCTCCACTTTCGCCGGGCGCCGCGTCGCGCTGTTCGGCCTCGGCGGCTCGGGGCTTGCGACCGCGCGCGCGCTGATCGCGGGCGGGGCGGAGGTCGCCGCCTGGGACGACGGCGAGGCGTCGCGGGGCAATGCGGACTTCGCCCTGGTTGATCTGAGAACCGCCGACTGGTCGCGCTTCGACGCGCTGCTGCTGTCGCCCGGCGTGCCGCTGACCCATCCCAAGCCGCACTGGACGGTGGAGCGGGCTCACGCCGCCGGAATCGAGGTGATCGGCGACATCGAGCTGTTCGCGCGCGAGCGGGCCGCCCGCGCGCCCGAAGCGCCGCTGATCGCCATCACCGGCACCAACGGCAAATCGACGACGACGGCTTTGATCGCCCACATCCTGCGCGAGGCGGGCCGCGACGTGCAGCTTGGCGGCAACATCGGCGTGCCCGTGCTGGATTTGCAGCCGCCGGCGCCGGGCCGCGTGCATGTCGTCGAGTGCTCGACGTTCCAGATCGACCTCGCGCCGTCGCTGAGGCCCAGCGTCGGCCTGTTGATCAACCTGACGCCGGACCATCTCGACCGCCACGGTTCGATGGAGACCTACGCCGCGATCAAGGAGCGGCTGGTTGCGGCCTCTGACGTCGCGCTGGTCGGGCTCGACGACGATTTCTGCCGCGCCATCGCGGCGCGGCTGAACGCCGTTGGCGTATCCGCCGCGCGGTCGGATACGGCCGATGTGTTCGTCGACGATCATCGTTTGTTCGTCAAAGGCGAAGCGGCGGCGCTCATCGATCTCAGCATCGCGCCGGCGTTGCGCGGCGCGCACAACGGCCAGAACGCGGCTTTCGCCTACGCGGCGGCGCGCGCCTGCGGCCTCGATGTCGGAACAATCGCGCGCGGCCTCGCCGGCTTCCCCGGCCTGGCGCATCGCATGGAGCAGATAAGGCGCATCGGCGCGACGCTGTTCGTCAACGATTCCAAGGCGACCAACGCCGACGCGGCGGAGAAGGCGCTGCTGTCGTTTGAGGACATATTCTGGATTCTCGGCGGCAAGGCGAAAGAGGGCGGGATTGAGCCGCTGCGGCCGCAGTTCGCCCGCGTGCGCAAGGCCTATCTGATCGGCGCGGCGACAGAGGATTTCGCCAAGCAGCTCGAGGGTTCGGTGGCTTACGAGCGCTGCGGGACGCTGGACCGCGCCGTGACCGCCGCCGCACGCGACGCGGCGGCAAGCGGCGCCGCCGAACCCGTCGTGCTGCTGTCGCCGGCCTGCGCGTCCTACGACCAGTTCGCCAATTTCGAGGTCCGCGGCGACGCGTTCCGCGCTTGCGTCAAACAACTGCAGGGGGCTTAAGGCATGGTCGCTCGCACGGAACGCGGACCCGTCGCCGATTGGATGCGCACCGTCGACCCCTGGCTGCTCGTCGCCTTCGCCGGCCTGATGCTGATCGGCGTCGTCATGGCGCTGGCCGCGAGCCCCGCGGTCGCCGAGCGCATCGGCCTCGATCCCTTCCATTTCGTCAACCGGCAGACCGCGCTGATGATCCCCTCGGCGGCGATGCTGGCGGCGACCTCGTTCCTGTCGCCGCGCTACGCGCGCCGCGCCGCGCTGGCGCTTTATCTGGTTTCGTTCGCGCTGATCATCGCGTGCCTGATGTTCGGCGCCGAGGTCAAGGGCTCGCGGCGCTGGATCGCCGGCTTGCAGCCGAGCGAATTCATCAAGCCGGCCTTCGTCATCCTCGCCGCCTGGGCCTTCACCGAGGCCGGACGGCTCGGGACGCCGCGCGGGATCGCGCGCACGCTGTCGCTGCTGATTCTGCCGGTGACCATCGTGCCGCTGATCCTGCAGCCGGATTTCGGCCAGACGATCCTCATCACCACCGTCTGGGCGGCGTTGTTCTTCATGGCGGGGCTGCATTGGTTCTGGGTCGTCGGCCTCGGCGGCGCCGGCACGGTCGGGCTGGCGGCGGCGTTCAAATTCTCGCATCACGTGCATGACCGCATCCAGCACTTCCTCAACCCGGATTCGGTGGCGGGCGGCGTCAGCGACACGTTCCAGGTCGACACCGCGCTGCAGAGCATTCTCTCGGGCGGCTGGTACGGCCGCGGTCCCGGCGAGGGCCTCTACAAGCGCATCCTGCCCGACGCGCATACCGATTTCGTGTTCGCGGTGGCGGGCGAGGAGTTCGGCATGATCGCCTGCCTCGGCCTGATCGCCGTCTTCGGCTTCATCGTCATCAGGGCGCTGTGGCTGGCGAGCCGCAACTGCGATCCGTTCAGCCGCTCGGCGGCGGCGGGGCTCGCCATCATGTTCGGCGTGCAGAGCTGGATCAACATGGCGGTCAACCTGCGCGCCATTCCCGCCAAGGGCATGACGCTGCCGTTCATCTCCTATGGCGGCTCCTCGGCGATCGCGCTCGCCATCGGCATGGGCTTCCTCGTCGCCCTGACGCGGCGCAACCTGACCACCCCCAGCGTGCTGGACCGGGCATGAACGTCCTGCTCGCCGCAGGGGGGACCGGCGGCCACCTGTTCCCCGCCGCCGCGCTGGCTGCCGCGTTGCGCGCGCGCGGGATCGACGTCGATCTCGCCACCGACGAGCGCGCGCTCAAATACGGCGGAGAGTTTCCCGCCCGCGCGATCCACGCCATTCCCTCGGGCACGCCGACCCGAGCCGGCCTCGTCGCCAAGGCCGAGGCCGCCGCCCGGCTCGGGCTCGGCGTCGCGGTCGCGGCGCGGCTGCTGTGGCGGCTGAAGCCCGCGGTCGTCGTCGGCTTCGGCGGCTATCCCACGGTGCCGCCGCTGGTCGCCGCCTCGCTGCTGCGCATCCCCAGTATTCTGCACGAGCAGAACGCGGTGCTCGGCCGCGCCAACAGGTTCCTCGCTGGCCGCGTCGGCGTCATCGCCGCGGGCTTCCCCGATCTCGGCGGCGTGCCCGCGGCCTTACGGGCGAAGCTGCGCTACGCCGGCAATCCCGTGCGCCCCGCCGTGCTCGCCGCCGCGGCGACGCCCTATCCCGGTTTCGCCGATGGGCGGCTTCGCGTGCTGGCGACGGGCGGTTCGCAAGGCGCACACGTCATGGCGGAGGTCGTTCCCGCGGCGCTCGCCCGCCTCTCCGCCGAGGAGCGCGCCCGGTTGACGCTGACCCTGCAGGCGCGCGGCGAGGACCTCGTGCAGGCGCAAGCGGAATGCCGGCGGTTGGGGTTTGCGGCCGAGATCGCCGAGTTCTTCCCCGATCTGCCGGCCCGCATCGCCGCCGCGCATCTCGTCGTCGCCCGCGCCGGGGCCTCGACGGTGAGCGAACTCGCCGTCATCGGCCGGCCGTCGATCCTAGTGCCCTATCCGCATGCGCTCGACCAGGATCAGGCGGCCAACGCCGCGCTGCTGGCGGAAGCCGGCGCCGCGGAGGTCGTGCGGCAGAGCGAGTTTACCCCCGAGGCTTTGGCCGCCCGCCTTCGCGCCGCGCTCGCCGACCCGGAGGCGCTAAAGGCCAAGGCCGAGGCGGCGCGCCGGGCCGGCGTCCCCGACGCCGCCGAGCGGCTGGCGGCGATCGTGGCTGAGGTCGCAGCAGGAACAAGGTAAGACTTTCCTCGTCGCGTTAACGATGTCTTAAGCTTAAGATTGCCCTTACGGCGCCTGCCCGCTACCGCTGACCCCGTTTGCAAGACGGACATCTGCGGGGGCGTCATGGCGTTGCGTGCAGCCTTGCTGGCTTTGCTGTGGCTGATTTCGACCAGCCTGCCCGCTGCGGCGCAGGACTGGGCGATCAACTCGCTCGATGGCTCCGCGCGGATTTTCGCGCGCGGCGAATGGGCGCCGGCGAACGTCGGCGATCCCATCATCCCCGCCGTTCTCATCGAGACCGAAGGGCGGATGCGGCTGGCGCGCGGCGCGCAGTCGCTCGACCTCGGCGCCGGGGCGCGGATTCGGATCGAAAACGAGGACGCCGCGCTGGTGCGCGCCTTCGAAGGCGCTCTCGGGGCGACCGTCGACGTCGGCGCCGGCGAGAGCTTCGTGGTGATGACGACCTACGCCTCGATCGAGGCGAGAGCGGCGATCTTCGGCCTCGTCGCCGGGCGCGACGGCGCCGACCTCGCCGTGCGCGACGGCGCCGTCCGCGTCACCGATCTCACCAATCGGCGCAGCTTCGAGTTGCGCGCGGGGCAGAGCGTGCGGCTGCGGCGCGGCGTCGCCGAGGCGGATATCCGCTCGCCCGAAGCCGGCGATCCCGCGATGGCGGCGGCGCCCGAGAAGCCGCAAGGCGGCGGCTCCGACGCGGCCGCCGCCAAATCCGCCGCCGCGCTCGATCCCCGCTCGGTCGGCGCGCTCGGGCGGGCGGACAAGGCCGACGCCAAAGCCAATCCGCAGGCGGTCGACGCCGTGCGCGCCCTCAAGGACAAGAAAGCCAAGGCCAACCCGCAAGACGTCGCCACGGCCGTGGCGGTCGGCCGCGAACTGTTTCAGGACCCCGAGGTCGAACTGAAGCCCTGGGACGATTCCTACCAGTGGACCGAGGTCGACGACGGCGTCGTGCGGCTCAAGCCGATCTCGCGCGTCATCGCCGAGTTGCACGGCGCGGAGCGCTACGAGTTCTGGCTGCTCGTCGTCTTCGCCAGCCTGGGGCTGGGCGGGCTCGCCGGTTTCGCCATGCAGAGCGCGGGGCTCGGCCTCACCGGCAACACCTTGCTGGTCATGACGGCGTTCGTCGCCGCGATCCTGGTGCGCGACCTGTTCTTCCGCGACGGCGCCTTGGTCGAAATCGAGCCCTATCTCTCGCTCGGCATGATGCTGGCGGCGATGCCGGCGTTTCTCATCGCCGGCGCCGTGGCCAAGGCGCGGTTCGGCTGAGACTCATGCGATCGCCCGCACGATCCACACCGCAGCCGCGAGCGGAACCGCCTCGCCCCGGACATGCTCGGCGAGCGCGGCGCGGATCTCGGCTTCCGCCGCCCTGCGCACCGCCTCCGGCTGGTCCGCCAGCGCCCGGCTCGCCGGGCCGATCGCCAGCGACTTCGCGACCGCGTTGTCAAGCCCCTCGCCGACGCCGACGTCGAGCATGAGATCGAGCGGCGTCAGCGTTATGTCGGAAAAACCCGCCGCGCCGAGGATGCGCCGCACCCGCGCCTCGTCGGCGAAGGAGAACGGGCCGGGGTCTTCGGGGCCGAGCTTGGGCAGCGGCGGCGCGTGCTTAACCGCCGCATGGTAGGGCAGCAGCAGGCAGGGGTTGAGCTTGGGCGCGCGCCAGCAGACCAACGCCGCGCGCCCGCCGCGTCGCAAGCCCCGCCGGAGATTGGCGAAAGTCGCCGCGGGATCGGCGAAGAACATCACGCCGAACCGCGAGATCATCAGATCGGCCTGCTCGCCGGAGAGATCGAGCGTCGTCGCGTCGGCGAGCGCGAAACGGGCGGGCGAGCCCTCCGCGGCCGCGCGCTCGCGGGCGCGTTCGAGCATCGGGCCGGAGATGTCGAGGCCGAGCGCCCGGCCGGTCGCGGCGGCGGCGCGCAGCGTCGTCTCGCCCGCGCCGCAGCCGACGTCGATCACGGCTTCGCCGCGCGCCGGAGCGGCGGCTGCGAACAGCGCCGCGGTGATCGGGGCGAAAAGCCGGTCCTGGCTGTCCTGCAGCTGCATCCAGCGCCGGCCGCCCTCGCCGTTCCAGTAGCCGGCCTGATCGGCGTTGGCGGGGTCGAGCGTCATGCCGGCGTCGCCAGCGGTTTGCCCTTCTCGACGACATAGACGCTGAGCAGCGTCACGGCCTTGTCGCCGTTCTTGCCGCCGTGGGGAACGCCGGGCGGAATCTGGTAGCCTTCGCCCGCCGCCAGCTTCTTCTCGCCGACGCCGTCGACGACGAGGTTGAGTTCGCCATCGACGACATAGCCGGTCTCGACGCCGAAATGCGTGTGGCGCGCGACCACGCTGCCGGCGGCGATCTCCACCTTGGCCTCGATGGTCTCGTAGCCCGCAGCCGGGCCGTCGACGCGGCTGAGGATGGTGCGCTTCAGCCCCGGCGTCTGCGCGCCTGCGTCGGTCGCGCTGAACCCGCCGAGCGCGCATAGCGCACAGCCGACAAAGCCTCGTCGCGAAAGCATGCCGCTCCTCCCAAATCGTTCCGGCGCAAACCTCGCCCATCGCCTCGCCTTGTGCAAGCCCTCGCGCGCGGGCCGCGGAATCGCTAAAGCGGCGCGATGCGCCCCGACGTTTTTCTCGCCCTCACCCTGTTCTGCGTCGTCGCCGGCGTCACCCCGGGGCCGAACAACATGATGCTGATGGCCTCGGGCGTGAACTATGGCGTGCGCCGCACGCTGCCGCATCTTACCGGCGTCGTCGTCGGCTTCGCGCTGATGGTGGCGCTGGTCGGCTTCGGCCTCGACGCCATTTTTCGCGTCGCGCCATGGCTGTTGCCGCTGATGCGGTGGCTGGGCGCGGCCTATCTCGTCTGGCTCGCCTGGCGCATCGCCAATTCCGGCGCGGTGAAGGCCGGCGCGGCGCAGGGGCGGCCGCTCGGCGTCCTCGCAGCGGCGGCGTTCCAGTGGATCAACCCGAAAGGCTGGGTGATGGCGGTCAGCGCGCTGACGACCTACGCCGTCAGCGCCGATTACGCGACAACGGTCGGCGTGGTCGCGCTGACCTGCCTGATCGTCAGCGTCCCCTGCAGCGGGGTGTGGGTGCTGTTCGGCGCCGGAATGCGCCGCGCGCTCGCCGATCCCCGCCGCGCCCGGCCGTTCAACTGGACGATGGGCGCGCTGCTGGTCGCCTCGATCGCGCCGGTGTTCTGGGAGTGAGCCTCACTCCAGGCTCGCCAGACGCAACGGCGCGTCCGTCGAGATTGCGCTGCGGCAGCCCTGGCAGACGGTATGAACGACGCGCAGCGGGCCGGCGACCCCGGCTTCGTCCGGCTCGCGCCAGTCCCCCAAGCCGAGGCGCTTGAGCCGGTTGCAGATCGAACAGCGCGAGAACTCCACCCGGCTTTGTCGCCACAATTCCTGCGGCGCCACCTCCACCGCCATGGCCATTTCGGAGACCAGCCGATGCTCGACGCGGAGCCGCTTGCCAGGCTCGACGCAGGCGCACATCTCCATCTGCCGCTTCACCCGCGGGGAATCGCAGCGATAGGCGCGGGTCAGCGGCCGCGTCGCCGCCCGGGCGGCGACGAAGAATTCGCGCAGGAAGCGTTGGGTGAAGTGGCCGGCGACGTGGTCGTAGATCGAATCGCCCCGCAGCCCGGCCGCCGCCAAGTAGGGCGCGCCGTTGGCGCGGGCGAAGTCGCCCCATCCCGGGCCGCCGCAATCGACGATCCGGTCGTCGGCGCCCAGCGTGTAAAAACATTCCACAGCGTGATCGAACTCGTGCATACCCTCAAGCCTCCCCGTCCGGAAAATCCAACGCCTCGGTGCAGAGCCTGGCCATGAGTTCGGCGAACCTTCGAAGGCTCTCGAAATCTCCGGGCTTGGCGACGAAGCCGCAGGCCTGGCCGCGATAGGCGGCGGCGACGTCGCGCGGGTCCTGCGACCCCGAAAGCATGAAGACGGGAATCCCGCGCAGCCGCTCGTCGCGCTTCAGGTCGCCGAGCAGCTCCAGCCCCGAGCCGCCGGGCATATGAACGTCTACCAGCATCATTTGCGGCCGCAGCGCGTTCGGCGCGCGCAGCAGCGCCAAAGCCTCGCGCGCGCTCTCAGCGAAGGCGAGCGCCACCTCCGGACCCGCGCGTCCGAACGCGATGCGGAGGGCCGCGCGATCCGCCGCCGAATCGTCGACGACCAAGATGCGCCGGCCCTTCATGGCGGCTTCGCCCGCGTGCGTTTCGGCTTGGCGCGGGTGAGCCGGATCAGGAACCGCGCGCCGTCGCGCCGGGCCGGGTCGAGCGCAATGGTCCCGCCGAGCGTCTCGCAGATGCGCCGGCAGAAGGCCAGGCCGATGCCGTGGCCGGCGATGTCGGTGTCCTCGTGCGTGCGCGTGAACATCTCGAAGATGAGATCGGCCTTGGCGGGATCGACGCCGAGGCCGTCGTCCTCGAACTTGACGACGACATGCTCGCCATCGGCTTGGGTTGCGACCCGCACCCGCGGCTTCTGCCCGGGCTTGTGGAACTTGAACGCATTCTGCAGCAGGTTCTGCAACAGCCGGGTGACGAGTACGCGGTCGCCGCGAACCCAGTGCAGCTTGCCGAACTCGGCCCGCACGTCCGCCGCCGCGGCCTCCGCGCGGAGCAGCCCGCGCGCCTCGGCGAAACAGGCGGCGAGATCGACGGGACCGAGCGCCGGCGCGCCCACCCCGATGCGGGCGTATTCGAGCAGACGCTCGACCATCACCGTCATCTTGCCGGCGCTGGAGCGGATGAAGGAGAGATGCTCGCGCGCTTCCGCCGGCGCGGCGTCGCCGAGTTCGAGCGCCAAAAACTCCGAGAATTGCGCGACATGGCGCAGCGGCGCGCGCAGATCGTGGGCGACGACGGAGGCGAAGCTCTCCAGCTCGCGATTGGACACGGCGAGATTGTGCGCGCGCTCGCGCAGATCCTTCAGCGCCTTGGCGTTGTCGTGGCGGTGGACGTTTTCGAGTACGCGCACCACGGCGCGCAGCCGGTCGTGTTCGCGCAGCATGGCGACCCTGAGATCGACCGTGGCGAGCGCGCCGTTGCGGTCGATCACGGTGACGTCGCAGCGCAGCGAGGCGGCGCCGGGCTTCACCGAGGCGAGCCAGGCGATCCAGGTCGGCGTCGCCCATTCCGGCGTCAGGCGTGAGATCTCCAACGTCTCGCGCGGCGTCTCCGGCACGCCGTAGAGCATCTGGGCGCGGCCATTGGCGAACATCAGCCGCCCGTCCTCAGGATGGACGACGAAAACGGCGTCGCCCGCGTAGGGCGCGGCGTTGGCGAGCAGCCACGCGCGCTCGTGCGCCCCGTCCGCGCCGCCCTCGCGCACGCCGCTGAGACTGACGACCGACAGCACCACGCCCTTCTGGTCGGGATAGCGCGCCGCGCGCAGCATCCATTCGTGCAGCGCGTCGTCGCGCGCCTCGGCCTCCTCGGTCGCGCCGCCGCGCATGACGCGCGACACCAGCGACTCCAGGTCGAAATCGGGAAACGGGTTGCGGAACGTGCGCAAGCCGCGGCCGACGTCGGCCTCGGTGAAGTGGAACAGCTCGCCGATCAGCCGGGTGAAGCGCCGGATGCACAGGCCCTCGTCGAGGAACAGCACGCCGATCGCCGACACGCGCAGCAGCGCGTCGAAATCGCGCGTCAGCCGCATCAACTCGGTGTTCTGGCGGAAGTGCTCGGCGTTGACGGAATGCAGCTCCTCGTTGGTCGACTGCAGCTCCTCGTTGGAGGACAGCAGCTCCTCGTTGGAGGCCTTGAGCTGTTCGTTGGTGGTCTCGATCTCCTCGATCGTCGCCTGCAAGGCCTCGCGCGTGCGCAAAACCTCCAGCTCCAGCTCCGCGGCGCGCGAATCGGCCTCGATGACCGGGATCGGCCGCTTGCGCGACGGCGCCGTCTGCTTCTGCTCGGCGATCAGCACCAGCGCGAACTGGGCGCCGTCGTCGACCGGCATCGGCCGGATCGTCACCTCGACCACCATGCCGGGCTCGGGGAAGGATTGCAGCTCGACGCGCGAGAAGGTCAGCTCGGCGCCGTCGCGCAAGGCGCGGTTGATGCCGGCCGCCAGCGGCGTGCGCAATGCGGGATCGCACATTTCGCTCACGTCGAGCCGCACCACCCCCTCCGGCGCGCGCAAGAACTCGCGCGCGGCGCCGAAGGTGTGCAACAGTTCGCGCTCGCCCGACACCAGCAGCGAGGCGGGCGCGAACTCCTTCAGAATCGCGGCGTAGACCGGCTGCAGGAAGGTCTCGCGCAGTCGCATCGAGCGGCGCGGGCCGGAGATCGGCGCCAGCGCGGGCTGGCGCTCGATCGCGTCGACGGTGCGGATCGCCAGCGCGCCGCGGGTGCGCGCCCGGGTGCGGCGGAAGATGCGCCGGCGCACGTCGACGAACTCGAACGCCTCGCGCTGGGCGCCGACCGTCTCGCTGCCGCCGAGAAACAGGTAGCCGTTCTCGCTCAGCCCGAAGGCGAAGGACGAGAGGACGCGCTGCTGCGCCTCGACCGAGAAGTAGATCAACAGGTTGCGGCAGGAGATGAAATCGAGCCGGGTGAACGGCGGGTCCATCAGCACGTCGTGCGGCGCGAACACGACGCAGCGGCGCAGCCGCGGCGCGACCTGCCAGGCGCCCGTCGCGGTGCGCACGAAGAACTCGCGCCGCCGCGCCTCCGGGACGTTGAGTATCCGTTCGGCCGAATATTCGCCGCGCGCGGCCTCGGCGAGCAGGCCCTTGTGGATGTCGGTGGCGAAGATCTGGAATTCGAGCCCGCCCGGACGCTCGGCCGTCGCCTCCGCCAGCAGCATGGCGATCGAATAGGCCTCCTCGCCGCTGGCGCAGCCCGGCGTCCACACCCGGATCGGCCGCTTGTCCTGCTCGGCGCGGCGAACCAGCTCCGGCACGACCAGCCGCGCCAGCGCAGCGAACGCCGTCTCGTCGCGGAAGAAGTCGGTGACGCCGATCAGCAGCGCCTCCGACAAGGCGCGGGCCTCGATCCGGTCCGTGCGCACCAGTTCGGCATAGGCTTCGAGCGAGCCGATCTGGCGCTCGCGCATGCGCCGAAACACGCGCCGTTCGAACGTCGATTGGGTGTATTGCGCCGCGTCGAGATGGTTGGCGCCGACGACAAAGCCGAGAATCGCCTGCAGCGCCGCGGCGTCGCCGGCGGCGCCGCCCGCCGCTTTCGGCGCCCGCGGCCGGCTGGCGCTCTCGGCGGCGAGAACGGCCAGCGTCTCGGGCGTGTCGACCGCGTGGACGCAATTGGTCGAGATCGCCGCTACCGGCATCGAATCGAACTTGGCCGATTCCGGCGATTGCACCAGCGTCGCGCCGCCGGCGGAATGGAGCGCCACGACGCCCTGCGCGCCGTCCGTTCCCGAGCCGGAGAGAATCACGCCGACGCCGCGCTCGCCCCAGGTCGAGGCGATCGAGCGCAACAGCGCGTCGATCGAGGCGAGCCGCCCGTTGAGCGCCCCGGCCGGGCGCGGATTGACGCGCAGATGCGCGCCGGCGACCTCGATCTCGGTGCCGGGCTGGATCACGTAAACGGTGTCGGGCTCCATCTCGAGCCCGTCGGCGACCGGGCGCACCGGCATCTTGGTGTGCCGCGCCAGCAATTCGTCGAGCACGCTGCGGAAATTGCGCGCCAGATGCATGACCACGACATAGGCGCCGCCGCTGTCGACCGGCGCCTTGTCGAAATAGCGCTCCAGCGCCTCCAGCCCGCCCGCCGACGCGCCCAGCCCGACGACAAACTGGACGGAGGTCGAAAACAGCGCCTGCGAAGCGCCGTCGGGCGGGCTCCTCGCCAGCGGCGGCCCGAGCGGCGCCAGGGCTGTGGATTTGAACGCCTCTTGCAAGCCGTTAGAGTCCCGCACGTCGTCAGATTCCCGCCCGTCGTCAGATTCCCGCCTCGCCTGCGGGCCGATGCGCTGTCAGGAACCGGCGGCGCTGCGCGCGTCGAGCGCCTCGCGCACCAGCGCGCCCACGCTCGCCGGGGTGCAATCGCCCTTGGGCAGAAACCGCATCCCGCCGGCGTCGAGCCGGTAACGCTTGGCTTCGCTCCGGGACACGTTGGAGACGACGACCGGCCGCGCGCCCGCCCGCTCCAGATTGGCCAACAGCGCCAGCGCCGAGCCCTCGCCCACGTTGAGATCGATGAAGTACATGTCGTACTTGCTGTCGCGAGTCAGCGCCTTCGCCTCAGTAATGGTGCGCGCATGGGTGAAGCGAACGACGCATTCCCCGTTCATGCCGGCCAATGTCTTCAAGATTCGCGCGTCGAGGTCGTCATCCTCGACAAGCAGCGCCTCCAGGTGGGCGGCGCCGAACCCAACGTCATGTAAGCCGCTCTGCATCCAAATCCCCAAGAAGCGGAGCCAAATCGTCATTGCGCAACCTTCTAAGACTTTGCGTGAATTTACCCGCACTAGTCTCGCATGTTGCGCCGGATAGACTGTAAATCTAGCTCACGTTTACCATTGACACAACGGGGTGCATGAATTTTTAACCAGGGCGCGGCATGGCGTCGCGGCGCGCGCCATCCCGGCGGCCCGACCCGCCGCGATGAGGCTTCCCTTGCGGGCGGCCTTCGTGTATTGCGCCGCACAAACTCACGCCGACCCGACGCCGCCGGGCCGGCCCGTCGTGTTTCCGTCACCTTCAAGGTCCATCGAGGCGTGCGCCTGCGCCCCGATCGCCGCGCCGCCGAAAGCCTTCCATGAAACTGCGCAACATCGCCATCATCGCCCACGTCGACCACGGCAAGACCACGCTGGTCGACCGCCTGCTGCAGCAGTCCGGCTCCTTTCGCGAAAACCAGCGCGTCGCCGAGCGGGTGATGGATTCCAACGACCTCGAGCGCGAGCGCGGCATCACCATTCTCGCCAAGGCGACGTCGGTGTTGTGGAAGGACATCCGCGTCAACATCGTCGACACCCCCGGCCACGCCGATTTCGGCGGCGAGGTCGAGCGCATCCTGTCGATGGTCGACGGCGCCATCGTGCTGGTCGACGCCGCCGAGGGGCCGATGCCGCAGACCAAGTTCGTGCTCGGCAAGGCGCTGAAGATCGGCCTCAAACCCATCGTCTGCGTCAACAAGGTCGACAAGCCCGACGCCCGCCCGACCGAGGTCGTCAACGAGGTGTTCGACCTGTTCGCCGCGCTCGACGCGACCGACGAGCAGCTCGATTTTCCGATCATCTACGGTTCGGCCAAGCAGGGCTGGATGTCGAATTCGCCCGACAAGCCGGCGACCGACATGGCGGCCTTGTTCGATATCGTGCTGAAGCATGTAGAGTCGCCCAAGGTCGGCGCCGGCGGCTTCCGCATGCTCGGCACGCTGCTGGAGGCCAACCCCTATCTCGGCCGCATCGTCACCGGGCGCATCTTCTCCGGCTCGATCAAGCCGAACGCGCCGGTCAAGGTGATGGACCGCGAGGGCAATCTGGTCGAGACCGGCCGGGTCAGCAAGATCCTCGCCTTCCGCGGCATCGAGCGCGCGCCGATCGAGGAGGCTGGCGCGGGCGACATCGTCGCCATCGCCGGCCTGCCGAAGTTCAACGTCGCCGATACGTTGTGCTCGATCGAGGAGGTCGAGCCGCTGCAAGCGCAGCCGATCGACCCGCCGACGCTCTCCATGACCTTCTCGGTCAACGACAGCCCGCTCGCCGGCACCGAGGGCGACAAGGTGACGAGCCGGGTCATCCGCGACCGGCTGTTCAAGGAGGCCGAAGGCAATGTCGCGCTGAAAGTGGAGGCGGCGCCGAACTCCGACGCCTACGTCGTCTCCGGCCGCGGCGAATTGCAACTCGCCATCCTGATCGAGACCATGCGCCGCGAAGGGTTTGAGCTCGGCGTGTCGCGGCCCAAGGTGCTGTTCCGGCGCGACGCCGACGGCGAAATCCTGGAGCCGATCGAGGAGGTCGTGATCGACGTCGACGAGGAGCACTCGGGCGTCGTCGTGCAGAAGATGAGCGAGCGCAAGGGCGAGATGATCGAGATGCGGCCGTCGGGCGGCGATCGCCTGCGGCTGGTGTTCCTCGCCCCGACGCGCGGGCTGATCGGCTATCTCGGCGAACTGCTGACCGACACCCGCGGCACCGCGATCATGAACCGCATCTTCCACAACTGGGGCGGCTGGAAGGGCGAGATCGCCGGCCGGCGCAACGGCGTGCTGATCTCCAACGAGGCGGGCGAGTCGGTGGCTTATGCGATGTGGAACCTCGAGGACCGCGGCCCGATGATGATCGAGCCCGGCTGGAAGGTCTACCAGGGCATGATCGTCGGCCAGCACACGCGCGACAACGATCTCGAAGTCAACGTGCTCAAGGGCAAGAAGCTGACCAACATCCGCACCCACTCCAAGGACGAGGCGGTGCGGCTGACGCCGCCGATGCAGATGACGCTGGAGAAGGCGCTGGCCTACATCCAGGACGACGAGCTGGTGGAGGTGACGCCGAAGTCGATCCGCCTGCGCAAGAGCCTGCTCGACCCCAACGAGCGCAAGCGGGCGGAGCGGGCGCGTTCGGCCGAGGGGGCGGTCTAGCGCAGCGGACAGGACGCGGCGCCGCGTTTCATGAACTTCGCCGGCGTCCAAGGCGGGGCGCTGCGCTTCGGCTTTTGCAAGGACGCTTCGCACATGCTGAACCTTAACGCCGAAGGGCGCCGCATCGTCGCCGACGTCGCCAGCCGCAACGGCCTCAGCCTCGACGCGGCGCTGGCTCTGCTTGACGCGCTGCAAGCCGGAAACGGCGCCCAGGCGCAGTTCAATCATCCCGATCTCGGCGGCATGGGGCAGTGGTCGCAGGGCGGCATGATCATGATCGGCGACATGTTCAACAACGATCTCAAGTTTCGCATCGGCGCCGTGTGCAACGAACTCTCGGGGCTGCTGCTCTCGCAGCCGGCGGGGTCTTTCCAGTCGCAGAGCCAGGGCGGCGGGGCGGGCTTCAGCCTGTTCGCAGCGGGATCGCAAAGCGGCTGGTGGCCCGCGGAACTGGGAACCCCGGCTTCCGTAGGCGCCCAGAACGACATGGCTTACGCCTATTTTCCGGCCCTGCGCCGGCTGGCGATCCGGCAGGGGGCGCAAGTGCGGGTCTACGATTCCGGCGAGCATCAGATATCCGGCTTTGCGCAAGCGCAGGGCGGCGACCAGACGCTGAGCTTCACCGGCCAGTATGGCCTCGTGCGCGTCGCCGATCTCAGGCTCGTCGCGCCGCCTGGCGCCGAGCCGCCGCCCGTCGCCCAGAGCCGCGCTCCGTCCCGGTCCGACATGGCCGATCGGGGAGCGGCGCGGACCGCCGGCGCCCTGTCTTCCGAGCCGGCGGCTGCGTCGCCCTCGGCGCCCGGCGGGCAAATTTCCGGCGACGCCATTTTCGCGGCGATCGAGCGCCTCGCGGAATTGCACAAGAAGGACATTCTCAGCGACGAGGAATTCGTCGCCAAGAAGCGCGAGTTGCTGAGCCGACTCTGAGCCCCGCCCGCCGGCGAGCTTCAGCCCACGCCCGGCCGCCGCCGCCGGCGCCCCTCCTGCAACGGCCGCCCATGCGCTTCTCCGTCAGCCACGAAACGCTCTACCGCTACGCCGCGCCGGTGTGGCTCGCGCCGCATCTGCTGCGGCTGACGCCCCGCCTCGAGGGCGTCGAGATGGTCTCGCGCGAACTCGTCGTCGAGCCCGCGCCGACGTTGTGGCGGGACTCGGTCGACGCCTTCGGCAACCTCGTCACGCATGTCGAGTTCGACGGCGCGACCGAGGTCTTACGCATCGCCAGCCGGTTCGCGCTCGACGCCCGCACGCCGGCGCCGCTCAACCCGCCCGACCTGCCCGGGCTGCCCTGGACGGCCTCGCATGACCCAGCGTCCTATCTCGCGCAGGCGCATCCCGACGCCGACGTGAGCGCGTTCGCGGGACGTCTCGCGGATGAAGCGGGGGGATCGGCGCTCGGTTTTCTTGAGCGGCTCAACCGCTCGCTTTTCACCGACTTCCGCCACGATATCCGCGACGGCGGCGCAGCGCGGACGCCGGCGCAGACGCTGGCGCTGCGTCACGGCGCCTGCCGCGACCTGACCGTGCTGTTTCTCGCCGCCTGCCGCAGCCTGGGGCTGCCGGCGCGCTTCGTCAGCGGCTATCAGGCGCACGCCGAGACGCCGGACGGGCGCCGGCATCTGCACGCTTGGGCGCAAGCGCGCCTGCCGGGGCTGGGATGGCGCGGCTACGATCCCACGCACGGGCTCGCGGTCGCCGACGGCCATGTCGCGCTGTGCGCCGCGCCGGAACAGGGCGCGACCATGCCGGTCGAAGGCGGCTATTGGGGCGAGGCGGTCGCTTCGACGCTGAGTTTCGAGGTCAGCATCCAGACGCGTTAGATTGCTTGCGTCGGGCAGCCGCTGCAGGGGCTACGAGCGCGCGTCCGGTTCAACTCCGCTCCTGCACGTAGCGCGCGAGCTTGACGCCGTTGTAGATTTCCGTCTGGTAGGACTCCGGCAAGCCGGCGCGGATCGCCACCTCTTTCAACGAAAGGCCGTCGAGTTCGTCGGCGTGTCGAACGCCAAATAGATGAACGTGGGTCTTCGCTTCGTGGCGAGCTTTGCCGTGCTCGTACATTTCGCGAAGCGTCCTGGCCGCCTGCTCGATTGTCATCGCGCTCCTCCGTGCGCCATTTTCCATGATCGCGATGGAATAGCAAATGATCTCGAATGGGTAGGTCTGGCCGCTTCAGCCGGCGTCTTCCGCCTTCGCACGCAGCTCTTTGAGCCGCTGCTGTGACGCGGGTCAGCGTCGAGACGATGGAGATCGTCGACGCGATGCGGGCGGCGGCGAGGTAGGCGGGACGACCGCGCCCGCTTCCTGCAGCATCAAGAGCAGCCGCTCTTCTTTCTCGCTCAACGCCGCGGTCGGCGCCGGCCGGCGCCGGCTGGCGAACCAGATCGCCAGCCCGCCAAGTAGGAACGTCAGCGGCGCCGAGAACCACAGCAGCGCCGTCGAAAGCTTGAACGGCGGCTTCAGCAGGATGAAGTCGCCGTAGCGCGAGACCAGGAAATCGCGCACCTCGGCATTGCTCTCGCCCTTGGTGATGCGCTCGCGGATCAACAGGCGGATGTCCTTGGCGAGATCGGCGTCGGAATCGTCGATCGACTCGTTCTGGCAGACGAGGCAGCGCAATTGCGCCGAAAGCTCGCGCGCGCGCGCTTCTTGCGCCGGGTCCTTCAGCATCTCGCTCGGCTGCACCGCCAGAGCCGGCGCGGCGATCACAAGCGCGAGCAGGGCGAGGCGAAGCGGTCTCATGCCGCAGCCGCCTTCGCGCCCGAGCGAGCGCGCACAGGGGCGCCGACGCGCAGGCGGCGGTCGGCCAGCGACAGCGCGCCGCCGAACGCCATCGCCAGCGCGCCGAGCCAGATCAGCGTCACCAGCGGCTTCCAGTACAGCCGGGCGGGCAGCGAGCCGTCTTCGGCGGGGTCGGAAATCGAGATGTAGACCTGGCCGAAGTTCAGCGTGGCGATGCCGGCCTGGCTCGTCGCCATGCGCCGCGCGCCGAAATTGCGCCGCGCCGGCTCCAGCGTGGTCACCTCGGCGCCGTCGCGGCTGATCTTCATCCGCGCCGCGGTCTCCTGATAGTTGGGGCCGGCGCGGTTCAGCAATTGCTCGTAGACGACGCGATAGGGGCCGACCTCGACCGGCTGACCCGGCCGCATCGCGACGATGGTCTCCGCGCCGAAGCCGGTCGCGGCGAGCCCGAGCAGCGTCACGCCGACGCCGAAATGCGCCAGCGCGCCGCCCCAGAACGAGAGCGGCCAGCGGAGCGCGCGATACAGCGCCGAGGATACGCCGGCGCCGCCGCGGAAGGCGCGCGAGACGACCTCCGCGATCGAGCCGAGCATGACGAACACGCCGAGAGAGGCCGCGATCGGCGCCAGCACCGGGCCGCCGTGCAGGGTCGCCAGCAAAAAGGCGAGCACCACGACGCCGCCGATCAGCGCGACGCTGAGCCGCTGCGCGACGCCCAGCAGATCGCCGCGCTTCCACGCGAGCGAGAAGCCGAACGGCGTCAGGAACGTCACCGACAGCAAGAGCACGCCTGCGCTCGCATTGAAGAACGGCGCGCCGACCGTAATCTTGGCGCCGGTGACCTGCTCCAACGCCAGCGGATAGAGCGTGCCGACCAGCACGGTCGCGCAGGCCGTGGTCAGGAACAGGTTGTTGACCACCAGCGCGCCCTCGCGCGAGATCGGCGCGAACATGCCGCCCTGCTTCAGCAGCGGCGCGCGCCAGGCGAACAAGGCCAGCGAGCCGGCGACGAAGCCGGCCAGAATGGCGAGGATGACGACGCCGCGGGTGGGGTCGCTGGCGAAGGCGTGCACCGAGGTCAGCACGCCCGAGCGCACCAGGAAGGTGCCGAGCAGCGAGAACGAGAACGCCAGGATGGCGAGAAAGATGGTCCACACCTTCAGGCCTTCGCGCTTCTCCATCACCGCGACGGAGTGCAGGAAGGCGGTGCCGGCGAGCCAGGGCATGAGGGAGGCGTTCTCGACCGGGTCCCAGAACCAGAAGCCGCCCCAGCCGAGCGTGTAATAGGCCCAGTAAGAGCCCATGGCGATGCCGAGCGTCAGGAAGCCCCAGGCGACCAGGGTGTAGGGGCGGACGAAGCGCGCCCAGGCGGCGTCGATGCGGCCCTCGATCAGCGCCGCGGCGGCGAACGAGAACACGATCGAGAAGCCGACATAGCCGATGTAGAGCAGCGGCGGGTGGATCGCCAGGCCCGGGTCCTGCAGGATCGGGTTGAGGTCCTGGCCCTCGAACGGGGCGGGGTTCAGCCGCAGGAACGGGTCGGAGGTCGCCAGGATGAAGCCGAGGAAGGCGGCGCCGATCAGCCCCTGCACGGCGAGCGCGTCGGCGCGCAGTTTGCGCGGCAGGCCGCCGCCGGTGACCGCCACCAGCCCGCCGAACAGCGCCAGGATGAACGACCACAGCAGCATCGAGCCCTCGTGGTTGCCCCAGAGGCCGGAGAACTTGTAGATCAGCGGCATGGCGCTGTGCGAGTTCTCGGCGACGTTGAGCACCGAGAAGTCGCTCGTCATATGCGCATAGGCGAGCGCGAAGAAGGCGAAGCCGACGAACAGCAATTGCCCGAGCGCGGCCGAGTCGGCGACGCGCATCAGCGTGGCGTCGTTCCGCCTTGCGCCCCAGAACGGCACGATGGTCTGCAACAGGCTGATCGCCAGCGCCAGCGCCAGCGCGTAATGACCGGCTTCGACGATCATTTCTGGCCCTCCTGCCAGCGGCCTTGCTTCTTTAGCGCGTCGACGACTTCTCTGGGCATGTAGCGCTCGTCGTGCTTGGCGAGAATCTGGTCGGCTTCCAGGCGCCCGCCCGCGGCCAGCACGCCCTCGGCGACGACGCCCTGGCCCTCGCGGAACAGGTCGGGGATGGCGGCGAAACACTCGCCCACGCAATCGACCGGCAGCTCGTGCGAACCGTCGGTGACGGCAAAGGTCAGCGTCGTCGCGGTCTTCTGCGAGCCGGTCGCGACCAGCCCGCCGATGCGCAGCCGCGCGCCCGGTTCGATATGTTCCTCGGCGACTTCACTCGGGCTCTTGAACAGCGCCACGGCGCCGCGCATCGCGTAGAGCATCAGCCCGACCGCGAGGCCGACCATCGCCACCGCGCCGGCGATGAACACGAGGCGGAACTGCTTGCGGGTCATCAGATACCCAGCTCTTTGGCGAGCGCGTCGATGTCGGCGTTCTGGCCGAGCGCCTTGCGCGCCGAGGCGAGAGCATCGCGCGCCTTGTCCTGCTCGTGCAACACCGAATAGGCGCGAATGAGGCGGCCCCACTCCTCGGAGCTGCCGCCCTGTTTCGCCAGCCGGTCGGCGAGACCCTGCACCATGGTCTCGATCATCTTCTGCTGGTCGGGCGCGAAGGCGCCGGGGTTCGGCGCGGCGGCCTCGGGCAGAGGGGGCGCGCTATTGGCCAGCGGCGGCCCGCCGCCGTTCATCGCGTCGAGCCGGGCGCGCAGGCCGAGCATCCACGGCTCCTGGCCCTTCGCTTGCGGCTCCAGCGCCTTGTAGGCGGCCTTGGCCTCGTCGGTCTTGCCGTCCTGCTCGGCGGCGACGGCGAGGTAGAACTTCGACATCGCGAGGTCGGGCGCCTGCTCGAATTCGCCGTGCGCCTCCGCGGTGACGACGCCGTTGGCCATCGCGACCAGCGCCTGGCCGAGTTCGGCATGCGTGGCGGGATCCTGGTCGCCGAGCGCGATCGTCCGGCGATAGGCGCCGGCGGCGTCGTCGAAGCGGCCGAGCTTCATGTAGACCGGGGCCAGCACCTCCCAGCCGCGGCGGTCGCCGGGCTCCTTCATCAGATGCGCTTCGACCTTGGCCACCGCGGCCTCGACCGCGTTGGACGAATTCCGTTCGACCTGACGCTGCGCCAGCGGCGCGTCGGGCAACTCGGGCTGGCCGACCTTGATGTAGACGGCGAGCCCTACGGCCGGCACGGCGACGAAAATGACCAGCGCCGCGAAGCGCCGGCGCCACAGCGCGCCGGGAGCGACGGCCTGCGGACGGCTTTCGGCGACGGCGATTAGGCGTCGCCCCGCTTCCGCGCGCGCCGAGGCGGCCTCGTCGGCGGGGAGCTGGCCGCGCTCGACGTCGCGCGCGATCTCCGCCAGCTGGGCGCGATAGAACGCCGCCTCGCGGTTTTCTTCGATAACCGCGCGGTTTTCTTCGATAACCGCGCGGTTACCCTTGGCGCCCGCGCCGCCGACCTCGACGCCGTCGCGGCGGCGGAACGCCAGCGGCCAGAGCACCATCGCCATCGCAAGGCCGGTCATTGCGGCCAGCGCGATCCAGATCATCGCAAGAAGCCTTTCAGGAGCGCTTCAGCCGGGCTGTTAGCGCAACCGCGCGCGAACGTACAGGCGGCCGAGGCTCCTGCGCTCTCCTTGCGGGAGGGCGGCAGCCATGGCTCTGATCGACGTCAAGGGGCGGCGGTCGGCATTCGGCATTCGGGGATAAACGGAAACGTCGGCCAAAAGGAAACGGCGGGCGCTCGGCCCGCCGTTCCCGATTGCCGACTGGCGAGTCCCTAAGCCGTCATCTCGGCATGAAACGCCTTGATCCGCGGCGCGATCTCGGAGCGGTACTTCGAGCCGTTGAACACGCCGTAATGGCCGACGCCGAGCTGCAGGTAATGGCGCTTGCGCTCCGGGGGAATGTTGGCGCAGAGGTCGTGCGTCGCGTAGGTCTGGCCGACGCCGGAAATGTCGTCCTTCTCGCCTTCCACCGTCAACAGCCCGCAGCGCGTGATCGCCTTCGGGTCGACCAGTTCGCCGCGATGGCGCATCTCGCCCCTCGGCAGGTCGTGCTTGACGAACACGGTCTCGATCGTCTGCATGTAATATTCGGCGGAGAGATCCATCACCGCCAGATATTCGTCGTAGAACTCGCGGTGCTTCTCCGCGGAATCGCCGTCGTCCTTGACCAGGTGCTGGAACATTTCCATGTGGGCGTTGACGTGGCGGTCGAGGTTCATCGCCATGAAGCCGGAGAGCTGGAGATAGCCGGGATAGACCTGCCGGCCGAAGCCGGGATAGGGGAACGGCACGTTCTGCAGGCAGTTGCGGCGGAACCATTCGACGCCGCGCTTCTCGGCGAGCTGGTTGACGGCGGTCGGGCTCTTGCGCGTGTCGATGGGGCCGCCCATCAGCGTCATCGAGGCGGGCGAGCAGGGGTCGTTGGCGGCCTCCATCAGCGACACGGCGGCCAGCAGCGGCACCGAAGGCTGGCAGACCCCGAGCGTATGCACGCCGGGTCCAAGCGTCTGCAGGATTTCGCGGATATAGTCGATGTAGTCGTCGAGGTCGAAGCGGCCGACCGCAAGCGGGATCATCCGCGCGTCGGCCCAGTCGGTGATGTAGACGCGATGGGTCGGCAGGAACGCCTCGACTGTGCCGCGCAGCAGAGTCGCGTAGTGCCCGGACATCGGCGCGACGATCAGGATCTTGGGTTGATCTTCGTGGTTGGGCACCGTCGCGCGGCAGAAATGCAGCACGTTGCAGAACGGCCGCGTCCACACGACCTCCTCGAGCACTTCGTGCTCGACGTCGTCGATTTTGACCGTGTCCAACCCGAACAGCGGTTTGCCGTAGCGGCGGGTCATGCGCTCGAACAGCTCGGCGCCGGCGGCGATATTTTTGCCGAGCGGGGTCAGCGCCATCGGGTTGAACGGGTGGCGGAAAACGAAATGCGCAGCGTCGGATAGGGCGCGAGCCGGAACGAGCGCGGCGTGGGCCATTTCGTAGAGCTGGTACTGATAGGTGATGTTCCTCAGCATGGCGTCCACGTTTCTCAGCGAGGGGATGTTAATAAGCTACAATACGGTTCGGCTGCCCGCGGTCAACCTACAATTTAGGCTTAGGCGCCTGGCTGTTGGGCGAAAACCCGCCGCCGCGGCGCGTCGTTCCCCGGCTAAGCCGCGGAGGTTGCGCGAAACATGTCGTTTTTGTGTAACTTGAAAATAATTCATACGACATAGCCGGACAGATTGCCTCGCGTAATCCTTTCCGGCGAATCGGGCGGCGCAAGCCGGCCAATCCGAGCCAGCTCGCCATTCGCGAGCGCCAATCCCCGGAGGTGCGCAAGTGTAGCCTTCAAGGCCGCCTGATTCTCCCTTTCGCGCATAGGCGCTGGATTGGGGACTCTGTATCGTCTTGCCGGCCCGGCGAGCGGTTGTGGAATCGCCGGCGCAGTGGGAGCGGGGTGCGATGGATCGCGATACGGCTGTGGAATTTGCGAAACGCATCGAGTTGGCCTTCTCTCATCTCGACGAAAGCCTGCAGTTCCTGCGCACGCGACTCGACGGCGAAGACCTGCAGGCGTTCGCCGAACTCTGGCGTCAGGTCGTCAGCGAACTCGACCTCGGCGTGCTCGAGGTGATCTATCGCGCCCACCCGGACCTGCGCCCGGAGGGCATGACGCCCGTGCCGCCGCTCGGGGCGGGCGAGCACTGAGCGCGGCTAATTGCAGAGGTCGACCAGCCTGCGGCCGAGATATCGGCCATGCTTGTCATAAATGTCGCGATAGACCATGCACGTATTGCCGGAGGGATAGGCGTAGTCCGGCGAGTAACCCCAGTCGTCGTCCCACGACGGATAGCCCCAGCCGCCGCCATACCAACCGCCGCCGCCGTACCAACCGCCGCCGCCCCCGCCGTGGCCGTGACCATGGCCGTGGTCGTGATGCCGGTCGCCGCCGCCGGAACCGCCGCCACCGTAACCGCCGCCGCCGCCGTAACCGCCGCCGACGTGAACGCCGGCGCCGCCGCCATAACCGCCGCCACCGCCGGCACCGCCGCCGCTGTGAACGCCGGCGCCGCCGCCATAGCCGCCGCCGCCGCCGCCGTCACCGCCGCCGACA